>Ga0070679_100003929_pt1 | contig 13675 bp, 12 predicted proteins | sample KBSC63BmetaG_FD_65652 | JGI IMG/M metagenome (GOLD analysis project Ga0070679, IMG submission 65652) | Corn rhizosphere microbial communities from Kellogg Biological Station, Michigan, USA - KBS C6-3B metaG | ecosystem: Host-associated > Plants > Roots > Rhizosphere | place: USA: Michigan... | reverse complement strand
ACGACCGCGGTCCGCCAGAAAATGTGCATCTGGCGGACCGCGAATTTGGTAGCGGGGGCAGGATTTGAACCTGCGACCTCTGGGTTATGAGCCCAGCGAGCTACCGAGCTGCTCCACCCCGCGTCGGCGAATCCACTATAGGTCGACGGCAGAGCGGCCTGCAAAACGCAAGGTCAGGCCGAACCGTGGCTGCTGAGTCGGACAGCTCCGGCGTCGAGTGTCCGATTTCACAGCCAGAGCTCGGCAACGGACTAGCCGGAACCGGACTTGTTCGCCGCCTCCAGCTGGGTGATCAGCGACGCCACCTTCTTCTCCGCCTTCGCGTACGCCGCCAGGTCTCCCGACTTCAGCGCCGCCTGGGCGTCGGCCTGCGCCGCGGCCAGCTGCGAGATCAGGGTCGAGATGGTCGTCGAGGGTCCCGTCGTGGGCGGCGGCTGCGACGTCGGCGGTGGCTGGGAAGTCCTCGGAGCGGCCGCGCCAAAGGCGGTGTCCAGCGCCGCCGCCAAGGTCGGCTCATAGGCCACCGTGCCGTTGAACGACACGAGCACTCGCTTCAACGTCGGGAACGACGTCGCAGCAGTCGACCGCACATAGAGCGGCTCGACGTAGACGAACGTCCCGCCGAGGGGCAACGTGAGCAGATTGCCCTCGTCGACGTGCGACCCGTGCTGGTCGAGGAGCGAGATCTCCGTCGATGCAGCCGGGAAAGCCCGGAAGTCGTTGTGCACGATGCCGGGCCCCGGGACCAGCGCGTTCGACGGCAGCTGCAAGGTGAACAGCTGGCCGTACGACGGCGACGACGGGTCACTGTCGACCGACACCCACGCCGCCATGTTGCGGTTGTTGTTCTGCAGCAGCGTCGTCGTCAGCTGGAACGACGGCGACGTCTGACCGGGTCGCGCGAGGGTCAGGTAGTAGGGCGGCTGCGCCGTGATCCCGGTCTTCGTCGGGTCGTCCGGCACCCGCCAGTAGTCGGTGCCGGCGTAGAACGCGTGCGGGTCGGTGATGTGGTAGCGCGTCAGGAGTGATCGCTGCACCTTGAACAGGTCCTCGGGATAGCGAAGGTGCGGCAACACCGCAGCGGGAATGTCGGACTGCGGCTTGATGATCCCCGGGAAGGCCTTCTTCCAGGTCTCGAGCACGGGATCGGTCGGTCCCCACTGGTAGAGCGACACCGATCCGTCGTAGGCGTCGACGATCGCCTTCACCGAGTTGCGGATGTAGTTGACCTGACCCGACGGGGTCTGCGAAGTGCTGCGGGTCTGGGCGAGCGTGTCGTTGGTCGCGCTCGACAAGGATGTGCGCGCGGCGTACGGGTAACCGTCGCTGGTCGTGTAGCCGTCGACGATCCACACGACGTGACCGTCGGCAATCGCCGGGTAGGGGTCGCCGTCCAACGTCAGGAACGGCGCCACCTTCGCAACCCGCTCCTGCGGGTTGCGGATGTAGAGCACCCGCGACTCGTTGGTGACGCCGCTGGAGAACAGGAAGTTCTTGTCCCGGAACTTCAGCGCGTACATCAACCGGCGCCAGCTCGACCCGATCGAGACGCCGCCCTTGCCGTGGTAGGTGTTGTTGGTCTGGCCCGTCCCGCTGTTGCTCGGGAAGTCGAGCTCGCGCGGCTGCGCGCCGGCCGGTGCGCCCACGATCGAGAAGTCGGGCGACGTTTCCCCGAAGTAGATCCGCGGCTCGAACGATGTCGCCAGCACCCCGTGCGGCGGCAGGTCGCTCTCGGTGAACGACGGTGTCCCGTCCGACTGCACGATGTTGCTCGACGCGGAGACGAAACCGAAGCCGTGCGTGTAGACCAGATGCTGGTTGATCCACGACTGCTGACCTGGAGCGAGGCCCGCGGTGTTGAGCTCGCGGACCGCGTCGACCTGCTCCTGCTCCGCGCCGTTGACCGTGTAGCGGTCGACGTCGAGGCTGTCCGGGAAGCCGTAGAAGCTCTTGAAGCCCTGCAGCTGCTGGAACGTCAGCGGCAGCACCGTCGGGTCGAGCAGCCGGATGTTCGGCAGCGTCGACGTGTCGGACCGCAGCGCCTTCGTGTCCCCTGTCGCGGTGCCGGTGTAGGACGTCGTCTTCACGTCGATGCCCGGCCGCAGGTTGTAGGCGAGCCGTGTCTGCTCGATGTTGCGCGAGATGTAGGGCGCTTCCTTGTCGGCCTCGCTCGGGCGCACGGAGAACTGCTGGACCAGCAGCGGGTAGACGCCGCCGATGACGATCGCCGACAGGACCATCACACCGAACGCGATCGCCGGCAGCCGCCAGTTGCGCACCCATACGTTGGCGAAGAAGATGCCCGCACAGATCACCGCGACGACGACAAGGATCGTCTTCGCAGGGATGACAGCGTGCACGTCGGTGTAGGACGCACCCGTGTCGACGAAGCCACGCTTGGAGAAGTCCAGCCCGTAGCGGTCGAGCCAGTAGGCAGCCGCCTTCAGCAGGACGAAGAAGCCGAGCAGGACCGAGATGTGGGCGCGCGCTGCCGGCGTGACCTTGGGCCCCGCCGTCTGCGGCCGCAGGCCACCGCTGAGGTACGCCGTCGCGAGCACGGCGATCAACGACACGATGACCGCGGCGAACAGCATCCCCAGCACGAACCGCTGCATCGGATAGGTGAACGCGTAGTAGGACACGTCCCGGCCGAACTGCGGATCCTTCACGCCGAAGTGCACGCCGTTGCGCCACAGCATCCAGGTGCGCCACCGCCCCGACGCCGCGCTGCCCGCGAGCAGACCGACGACCAGCAGGATCGCGCTCAGCACCCAGGCGCGGTAGGGGTGCAACGCGGTGCGAAGCACCTCCAGCTGCTGTTGCTCCTGCGACATCGGCCGGAACGGCGGGCGGGTCCGGTAGGCGACGACGATGTTCGCCCCGACGATCACCGCCATCAGAAGGCCGAACAGGAAGAACAGCAGGATCTGCGTGGTCAGCCGCCGGGAGAACACGGTCGAGAAGCCGACCGACCGGTACCAAAGCAAATCGGTGTAGAGCCCGACGTAGACGCCGACCAGGATGAAAAGCACGATCAAGGCGACGATGGCCCATAGCGCGACCCGTGCCCGGCCGCGCAGGCGCGGCACCTGGAACTGCGGGACGCGGAACGTCACCCGACGAACGCTACCCGCCGGCCGCTACTTTTCCGGCCAAGCAGGAAGCAGCAGCGCGAACTCCGCGCCACGCCCCGGCTCGGCGTGCACCGTCAGATCCAGGCCGAACCGGTCGGCGACACGGTTGACGAAGCCGAGCCCCAGCCCCATCCCGCCGACCCGGCGGGTCTCCGACGCGTCGGCCTGCGCGAAGTCGCCGACCAATGCAGCGGCCATCGACGGGTCGAAGCCGGGCCCGGCGTCGCGCACCGCCACCCACACCGCGCGGCCGTCTTCTGCTGCCTCCGCGACGAGCGTGATCGCCGATCCGGCGGGCGTGTGCTTGACAGCGTTGTCGGCCAGCTCGTCCAGCGCACGGTTCACCCAACGGGCGTCGATGGCCACCGCCGGCAGCCGCGTCGCCGCGCGGCGCTTGAAGTCGCCGGCCCGCTCCGGATAGCGCTCCTTCCAAACCTTCAACCGGTCCTCGACGAGGGACCGCACCGAGGTCTTGCCGACGTCGGCGGCCACCCGTCCGCCGTCCAGAGCGGCCACGTCGACGAGCAGCTCGACCACCCGGCTCATCCGCGCGGTCGAGCCGAGAATCTCCGACAGGAACCCGTCCACCTTCGCGCGGTCGAGGTCGGGACGGCGGGCGAGCAGCTCGGCGTAGCCGCGGATCGGCGTCAGCGGCGTACGCAGCTCGTGACTGACGTTCGCGAGGAACTCGGTCTTCATCCGCTCGACCTCGTGCTCGCGGGTCCGGTCGGCGAGAACGATCACGCGGCCCTCGCGGTCGGCAAGCGGCGCGGCGCTGTAGCGAACTGGCACGACCGTGCCGTCGGACGCGGTGATCTGACCATCCAGCGTGCGCCGGTCGGCGACGGACAGGAGCGACCGTCCGTCCTCATCCGTGACAGTGACGACCTCGGACACATGACGGCCGATCGCGTCGTCGGCGGCGACGCCGAGCAGCCTCGCCGCCATCGCGTTGACGACGGTGACGCAGTCGTTCGCGTCGGTGACGACCAGCCCGTCACTCATCGACTCGACAACGGTCTCGAGCCGCCCACGCAACGCCGCCTCCTGCTGGGCCGCCGCACGCAGGTCACCCGTGGCGGTCCGCAGCGACGCGGTCATCGCCTCGAACGCCCGCGCCAGCGCGCCGACCTCGTCGCGGCTCGAAACCGTCGTCGTCGTTTCCAGGTCGCCACGGCGCACCCGCCCCGCCGCGACCGTCAGTCGGCGCACCGGGTCGGCGATCCGGCGCGCGAGCAACGTCGCAAGCACCGCGACCGCGAGCAGCGCGACGAGTGCCGTGAGGAACATCCGCTGCAGCACGCTGCGCTGCGCGCGGAGCGCTTCCGTTGCCGGCTGGCTCACCGCAAGCGTTGCCAGGCGTACGTCGTCATTGCCCGCTTGGGTGATCGGCACGAACGCAACGGTCGGCGCATCACCCTGCGCCCCCAGGACGCGGTTGACCCCGACATCGGCGCCGCCGACGCGGGCAGCCGTGGCTGCATGCGCGACCTGATCGCGCGCACGGCCGGTCAGGCTGCTGGCGATGACATGACCGTCAGCGATGACCGACAGGTCGTACTGCGTCTGCGCGTGCACCGCACGCAGGTAGGCGTCACCGATCACGACGCCGTAGACGGCGGCAAACGACGGCTTCTGCCGGTTGTCGCTGCTGCCGCCCGGGCGACCCGGCGAGGCCTCGACGACCGCCAACAGAGGCGTGCTTCCGGTCAGCAGCACCGGTCCGCCCGAGGCCGACTGTGCGGGTGCCCCGGGTTGCAACGCCGACTGCACGACCGCACTGCCGGCCAGCTGCACCAGTGATGCGTTGTCGAGCGGGTGCGGCGCGTTCGTCGCGACTTCCTTGGCACCTGCGCCCGGGGCCACCTCGACGGCGAAGTACTCCGCCTGGTCGCTGAACAGCTTGAGGAAGTCGACGCAGGCCTGCGCCGACTGCGTCCCCGGGCACTTGGCAACGACCTGCGCGAACAACGCGCCACGCGCACCGAGCGTCTGTTGCACCGACTGTTGCGCGCCTTGCGCCACCTGCAGCAGACGCTGCGACTGCTGCGACTGCACCTCGCTGGCGACACCGGTGCCGACGAGCCCCACGGCCCCCGCGGCCATGGCGACGACGCCGACGAGGATGGCGCCGGACAGCTTGCCGAGCAGCGTCGTGCGCGACAGCTCGACGAGCGCCACGGCGATCGCCAGCGTCGCGGCGAGCCGCGCCGCGAGCTCGGCAAGTCCGGCGACGTCGCTCGTCCCCGCCGACGCAGCAAGTGCCGCCGCAACACCGGTGAGCACGAAGCCGGTGCTGAGTCCGGACGCGACGACCCGGCCGCCGGCGCGACGCAGCCCGCTGCGCCAAGCAGCCGCGCCTGCTGCCACACCGGCGACGCCACCGGCGTACGCCGCAACCGGCGTCGTGCCGAGCGGCACGACGACGCCGGCCACGGTGCCGGCCGACATGCGCAGCACAGGCGACTGCCCCACCCCACCCGCGGCGCCCACCGCCACCAGCACCAAGCCGAGAACGCGCAACCACCCGATGAGATCGGAGTCAGGCGATCCGAGCTGCGTCGCCGTGACGGCGTCGGCGATCGCGAGAAGGAGCGCACCGATGACGAAGACTGGGGTGACGCGACGGCGCAACCGCGGCAACAGTGACGCCCCGGCAAGCCCGATCCAGGCCGCGACCGCGAGCAGCTGCACGACGCCGAGCAGCGCGAACGGGACGGCAGGCGCCATGCGGGGAGGGTAGTCGGCTGTGGTCGCGAAAGGCGGTCAGCAGCGCGGGAAGTCGTTGCGCCCGGCGCTGATCGACTCGAGCGCGTGCACCGCTGTCGTGAGCGTGTCGACCTTGACCAGGGTCATCGACTTGGGTGCCGCGGCGCGCGCGTCCGTGCACTCGCTGGCCGGTGCCAGGAACACCATCGCGCCGGCGTCGTGGGCGGCCGCAATCTTCTGCTGGATGCCGCCGATCGGCCCGACGTTGCCGAAGCCGTCGATCGTGCCGGTGCCGGCGACCGTGCGTCCGCCCGTCAGGCTGCCCGGCGTCAGCTTGTCGACGATGCCGAGAGTGAACGCCAGCCCAGCGCTCGGGCCGCCGACGCTGTTGGGGTCGATGCCGATCTTCACCTCGGGCGAGCTGAACGTCGCCCGCAGGTCGGGCTGGAAGCCGAGGACGGTGCGACCACCCGAGGAGATCGTGCGCGCCTTCAGGTCGGTCTGCTTGCCGCCGCGGTCCACGGTGATGTTCAGCTCGTTGCCGGCGGGCTTGGCACTGATCAAGCTGTGCAGCTGGTCGAGCGCGGTCACCTTCGTGCCGTCGATCGCGACGATGCCGTCGCCGGTGCGCAGCACCTTCGACGCCGGCGTTCCGTCACTGATGTCGCCGACGACGATCTGCTGCGACGTCGGCTTGTAGTGCAGGTAGAGCAGCGCCGCGGTGATCGCGTCTTGCTGCGACTGCGTCATCTCGTCGGCGTTCTGCTGCTGCACCGCCTGACTCGACTGCCCCGGTGGGCAGATGACCTGCTTCGGCTGCACTGCTTGATGCTTGTTGAACCATGCGCGCAGCGCCTGCTCGAGGGTGGGGCTCTTGTCGCACGAGCCGGGGATGACGCCGACCGTCGTCAGATAGAGATGGCCGCCGTCGTCATAGCTCTGCGCGCCGTCGACCGAGACCACGGGCGTGGTGCCGACCTTCCCCAACGTGTCGGTCACCGGTCCGGGCACCAGAACGACGTACGGCACCGGCAGGACGGCGGCGAGGATGCTCAGCACCACGACGAAACCGGCAGCCGTCAGCAACGTGACGGCGCGCCGGGACATGCGACGAGGGTAACGACCGCGGCTGAACGGGCTCCTCAGCCGCGGCCCCCTTCAGCGGTTCAGTGCGCGAAGAACCCGAGGCTGCGCTTGCCGTTGGACGGCTGCTCGGCGGCGGCACCGGCTTCGGCGAACTCCGGCTCGGCCATGACCGGCGCGACCGGGACGCTGTCCAGGACGGGCTCGGCCGGAGCCGGAACCTCGGCGACGGGCATCTCGGCGACGGGCATCTCGGCGGCGGCCATCTCGCCCGGCATCTCGGCCGGCATCTCGGCGGCGGGCATATCGCCCGGCGACTGGGCCTCCACCGGAACCTCGACGCGGTAGTAGGCGCGGAAGGCCAGCGGCACCGACTGCAGCGCGTGCACCGAGAAGTCGCTCACGCCCTCGACGTTGCGCAGGTGCTCGACGTACCGGACGGCGTCCTCGAGCGAGGAGAACCGACGGAAGGCCGGCGAGCCATCGGGACCCGGGTGAAAGACGACGTGCTCCATGAGGCTTCCTCACGCGAGGGGACGACAGGTGGTCGCCCTAGTGGTCGGCATTCGGAGGGGCCGGGTTGAGCCGTTTGCCGATCTTCACAAAAGATCTGTGATCATGAACAATCAGAATTTCCTGGTGAATCGGCCGCGACTTATCGGCGCGACCGCCGTTGAGAACGTTGCGGACGTACGCCCCAGCCCCGTCCGCGGGAGAGGCACGATGACCACCGCACCCGACCTGCCCCTGCCGCAGCTGACGGCCGAGCCCGGGCTGCTGTCGGGCGCCACTGTGCCGGCCCAGGGCATGCCGGCTCCCGCTGCGCCGGCGCCCCGCCCGCCGCTCACGCTCGTCCCCGCGCCGCCCGCCGGCGACGAGATCACCGACTTCGACGACGCCCTGCGCCGGGCCACGCCGCGGCTGCAGCGCTACGCCGCCCGCCGGCTGCTCGACCAGCACGAGGCCGAGGAGGTCGTGCAGGAGGCGATGCTGCGGGCGTTCCAGCACCGCGACGAGCTGCGCACCGAAGACGACCTGATGGCCTGGCTGACCGTCGTCACCGGCCGCCTGGTCATCGACCGGCTGCGGGTGCGCGGGCGCAGCACGCCGGTTGCGGAGATGCCCGCGGGCACGCGCACGAGCCGCGACACCGCCGACGTCGTCGTGGCGCGGGACGAGGCGCGGATCGCGCTGGACGCGCTCGAGGCGATGCCGACCCGGCAGGCCGCGGTGCTCTGGGCCCGTGAGGTCGAGGGCCTCTCCTACGACGACATCAGCGAGCGCTACGGCCTGTCCGAGCCCACTGTCCGCTCATTGCTGCACCGGGCCCGCCGCACGCTGCGCCGGGAGTACGAGCAGCGCGGCGGCACCCTGCCGAGCCTCGGCCTCGTCGCACTGGCGCCCTGGCTGCACAGCCTGCGGGTCGCGGGCAAGCTGCGCCATGTCGTGCGGCGTACGTCGGGAGCGGCCGCCGTGACCGCCACGACGCTTGCGGTCGCGACGATCGCGCCGCTGTGGTCGCACCCGGCGCCGTCCCACGCCGCCGCGCCGGCGGTGCCGCACCCGGTTGTCATCAAGGCGGACGCGACTGCCGCCGGCGATCTGCACCGGCACGGCGTCATCCGGCTGACGAACGCCGCCGACAGCCGCGCGACGAACGCCGCTCCCACCGAGGAGAAGTACAAGAGCGTGCTCGACAACGTGCCCCCGACGTGCACCGCGGGCGGCGTGGGTGCTCGCTGCACGACGACCCAGCCGGCCCCGACGCTGTTCGTGAAGACCCCGATCCGCCAGTTCGGCGTCTCGACCGACGAGCTGCCCATCGACTGCACCGCGATACCGACGACGCCGCTCACGCACTGCCAGCCCAGCGACAGGAAGAGCTAGACGATGAAGCGCCGCCTTGTCCTTGCCACGTGTCTCGCCGGAGTGATCGCCGGGTCCGCGGGTGCCGCCCTCGCCGGGCCATCGGTGAAGTCCGACGGCAAGAATCACGCCATCTGCGTCGCGATCACGAAGAACGACAACTACCACGCAGCCGACTACTTCTGCATCACCACACCGTCGAACCCCTGACGGGGCGCGCGCAGATCAGCCGGCGCGGCGCTGCGACGTGCTCGAGGCGAAGGCTGCCTTGAACCGCTCGTAGGCGGCGACGGACTCGTGCGTCTCGACCGGGCCGCGCGGTCGCTGCGACCAGTGCACCCAGACGATCGCCAGCAACGTGGCAACGGTGGGAAGCCCGAGCGTCCACACCAGAATTGCCATGTCGCCATCGTAGGACGGATGTCAACGCGCGCCGGCGGGCGACACCCGCGGATCACGGTGTGCCGACCCACTCCTCGCCGCCGTCGGTGAAGACCTGGTGCTTCCAGATCGGCACGGTCGCCTTGAGGTCGTCGATCAGCTCGCGCGCCGCTGCGAACGCCTCCCCCCGGTGGGGGCAGGACGCCGCGACGACGACAGCGATGTCACCGATCTCCAGAGCGCCCACGCGGTGCGTGGCGGCGATGGCCACGACGGGATGGCGCGCGGCGACCGCCTCGGCGACCTTGCGCAGCCGGGCCTCCGCGGTCGGGTGCGCTTCGTAGTCGAGCCGTGCCACCGCCCGGTCGCCGTCGTTGTCGCGCACCGAGCCGACGAAGACCGCGAGCCCGCCCGCGGCGGGGTCGCGCACCGCGTCGACCACCTCGTCGACGGACAGCGGCTCCTCCCGCAGCGCCGCCAACCGGACCTGCGTGGGGCTCGTTTCTGTGCTCATCCGCGCCGCCGCCTCCGACTTGCCCTCGCCTGTGCGATCGCGACCGCACCGACGACCGCGACCGCCGCCCCGGCCGCCGCCCGGGTCGCATCCTTGCGGTCCAGACCGTGGCGGCGCTCCCGGGTCTCCAGGTACGCCGCGAGCGCGTCCGCGTTGGACCAGGCCGGCTGCCATCCCGCGGCCCGCAGCCGCTGCGAGCCGACCACCCACGGGTTGGCGAGGTAGCGCAGCTCCCCCGCCGGTGCCGGCAGCACCCCGACCCGGTGCAGGCGCTCGGCCGTGGCGTACGCCACGGCCGCGGGAACCACCAGCGAGCGCATCCCGCTGATGCGCTCCACGTCGTCCTGCTCCAGCCAGCCGTCCGCGCCGACCGTGACGACGTCGCTGACGCCGCCCGCAGCAGCCAGCTCCAGCGCGGAGAGCAGGTCGTCGACGTGACAGAACTGCCACCTCGGTTGCGTCCCCTTGATAACCAGCAGCCGCGGCGCGTCGAACAGCCGCGGCAGCACGCCGTCGGTCACCGTGCCGACCAGCGACGCCGGACGCACCCGCGTCACCTGCAACGACGGGTGCGCGCGCTTCGTGCGGGAGGCGAGCCGCTCCATCTCGACCCAGTCCCCGATGAGCGTGAGGTCGGGATCTGCGCGCAGCGCGGCGTCCTCGTTGAGCGGAATCGCGTTGTCCGGGTGGGCGCCGTAGACCATCGCGCTGGTGACCAGGACGAGCCGTCGTACGCCGGCCGCTGCGGCGGCGGCGAGCAACATGTCGGTGCCGCGGACGTTCAGCGCCCGCCGCTCCGCGGCGGGGGCCTGGGGGTCGCGTTCGACCGCGAGGTGTACGACGACGTCGACCCGCGACAACCGCGCGCGCAACGCCGGATCGCGCACGTCGGCCGTCCGCCACGTCGCGCCGTCGATGTCGCGTCGTTCTGCGTCGATCGCGACGACCCGCTTGTGCCGCCCGGAGGCGACCAGCCGCTCCACGAGCGCCTGGCCCAGCACCCCCGCGGCGCCGGTGACCGCCACCGTTCCGGCGTCCGCGGAGCCACTGCGCGTCACGGCGCTGCGCCCTCGGCGAACGCGGTTGCCGGTCACGGTCACCACGCCAGTTTGACGCGTACGGTGGGGTCGTGAGCGAACCAGGCGGGCCATTCCCGTTCGGGTTCAACCGCGGCGAGCCCGGCCAGCCGGGCGGACAGCCGGGTGAGACCCCCGATCTCGGCGCCATGCTGCGTCAGCTCGGCGACCTCATGTCCGGCCAAACCGGCCCGGTGAACTGGAACATCGCCGAGCAGGCCGCCATGCAGGCGATCGGCGCCGACAACGGCACGACGGGTGCCGACACATCCGCGGTCACCGACGCCGTGCGCCTCGCCGACGTGTGGCTCGACGCGCACACCGCGCTGCCATCCGGCGTCACCGCCACGGAGGCGTGGAGCCGGCGCCGGTGGCTGAAGGCCACGCAGCCGGCGTGGTCTCGGCTGGTCGAGCCGATCGCCGAGAAGGTCGCCGCGGGCTTCGGCGAGGCGTTGCCGGAGGAGATGCGCGCCGCTGCGCTGCCGCTCATGGGCGTCATGCAGCAGGTCGGCGGGCTGATGTTCGGCGGTCAGGTCGGCACCGCGCTCGGGTCGCTCGCCGGCGACGTCGTCAGCGCGACCGACATCGGCCTGCCGCTCGGCCCGACCGGGACCGCGGCGCTGCTGCCGGAGAACGTCGCGGCGTTCGGCGCCGGGCTGGAAATGCCGGCGGACCAGGTGCGCATCTTCCTTGCGTTGCGCGAGGCTGCGCACCACCGGTTGTTCAGCCATGTCGCGTGGCTGCCGGGCCGGTTGTTCGACGCCGTACGCGACTGCGCCGAGACGGTCACGATCGACATGTCGCAGCTCGAGGAGCTTTCTCGCGCGATCGACCCGAACGACATGGAGTCGGTGCAGCGCGCCGTGAGCGAGGGTCTGTTCGCGCCGCAACAGTCGCCGCAACAGCAAGCCGCGCTCGCCCGGCTCGAGACGCTGCTCGCGCTCGTCGAAGGCTGGGTCGACACCGTCACGCTTGCGTCGGCAACGCCCAACCTGCCGTCGATCTCGGCACTCAACGAGACGATGCGCCGTCGGCGTGCGACCGGCGCCCCGTCGGAGCAGGCGCTCGCCTCGCTGGTCGGGCTGCAGATGCGGCCGCGGCGGCTGCGCGACGCGGCCGCGACGTGGGCCCTGCTCGGTGACCGTCGGGGCGCCGACGGGCGCGATGCCCTGTGGCAGCATCCCGACCTCATGCCGACCGGCGAAGACCTCGACGACCCGTTCGCGTTCGTCGAACGCGACGACACCGACGGCCTCGACATCTCCCAGCTCGACGGCCCGGCCGAGTAGTCACAGCCCCAGCAGCGCGCGGGTCGCCTCCCAGCCCTCGAGACCGGGGTCGAGGCGCAGCGCGTCGTCGCGGTTACGTACGCGGCGCCAGCCCGCCCCGACGAGCAACGTACGCCGCGGTGCGGCCGCGCGCAGCCGGCGTACGGCATCCTCGTCGTCGAGGCCCACGCCGCTGTCCGCCAGCCACGCCGGCCCCGGCACTCGTGCAGCCAACGCCACGAGGCGCCCGTCCTCGGCCGGGCAGACCGCGACCTGCGCACCCGTGAGCGCGCTGTGCAGCTTGCCGAGCAGCAACGCCGGCAGGTCCGGCACGTCGGCACTCACCAGTGCCACCTCGCCGGCTTCTGTGGCGGTAGCGACGACGTCGACGAGCTCCGCGGCGCTCGCCGCCGCCGCGGCCTCGACGACCGGCATGGCGGGCCACGTCACCGCGCGCATGGCGTCGTCGGCGGCGGGTGGTGTGACAAGCGCCGCCTCGACCTCGCGCATGGCGGCGACGAGATCGACCACGTCTTCGAGCATCGCGAGCGCGAGCGGGTCGCTGGACGGCGATGCGACGACCGCGACGACCCGCTTCATGCCGGGGGCGGGCCCGCCGACGTGGCCGCCTCGACGCCCTCCAGGTAGCCCTCGGCGCGCTCGAGCTTCGGGTAGCCGGCCATCAGGGCCGCGAACGCCGGCCCGTGTCCCGGCTCGATCAGGTGCGCGAGCTCGTGCAGCAGCACGTAGTCGACGACGTAGTCGGGCGCGTTGGCCAGCCGCCGGGACAAGCGGATCGTGCCGTCCTCGGGCGTGCACGAGCCCCAGCGGCGCTGCTGGTTGTCGACCCAGCGCACCGCCGCCGGTGTCGCCTTCCCGTCGAGGTAGGTGGACGCAAGCCGCGCCGCGCGCGCCAGCAGGTCCTCGTCGCTTTTCAGCCGGCGCCGTTCACCGGCCAGCACGCGACGCACCATGCGCTCGACCCACTGCGCCTCCTCGGCGCGGGTCATCCGGGCCGGCAGCTGCACGACGATGCGCTCGCCGTCGCGGTACGCCGAGACCGTGCGCCGCCGGCGGGGGCTACGGACGACGGACACCTCGGGGGGTGGGACCTGGCGCTGCGGCTGCACCCAGCGACGTTAGACGAACAGCAGGTGAACTTTCCGGCACCCACACGCCGTGTACATCTGTTAGCGCAGGTCGCGCCGCGTGTCGGACGATCATCAACAACGACTTCCACAGCTGTGTGCAAGGAGCGTCCACAACGACATGCCGTGCTGTCCCCACCGCATCCCCACCTGTGTCCACAGGCACGCGGGGCGCGCCGTTGACGGGCTCCCCCGGGCATCCGTAATTTCGTCCCCACGAAGCCCCCTCCGGGGAGCCGAGGTCACTCGCAAGGGGAAGGCGAGCGACCGACGCAAACCGGCGGGGGCTTCGTAATGTCCGCTCGCTCTAGCGGGCTCCGGCTTCGCCGGAGACTTTCGGGTCAGCGGCCGGTGAAGTTGGGGGCTCGGCGTTCTCGGGTTGCGGACAGGCCTTCGCGGAGGTCGTCGGTCGCGAACGTGATGGGCTGGGCCCGGGACTCGTACTGCAGGGCCTCTTCGAGGCTGCCGTGCCCGGCCCGCAGCCCGGCCTTGGTCA
>Ga0070679_100003927_pt1 | contig 13679 bp, 12 predicted proteins | sample KBSC63BmetaG_FD_65652 | JGI IMG/M metagenome (GOLD analysis project Ga0070679, IMG submission 65652) | Corn rhizosphere microbial communities from Kellogg Biological Station, Michigan, USA - KBS C6-3B metaG | ecosystem: Host-associated > Plants > Roots > Rhizosphere | place: USA: Michigan... | reverse complement strand
CATCGCGGATGCAGTGACGCCCGCATTCACGCGCAGCGGAACGGCTATCACGTTCAACGTGGCCCCGCCGCCGATCGACTCCGTGCCGGCCGATTCGCTCGTCGGCAAGGCCGTCTTCGATCTGTGGCACTACAAGGATCCCGTGTTGCAGCCGACGCAGCGCATCAACGCGCAGCGCGATCGCAACAAGTCCTATCAGGCCGTCTATTTCCTCGGCAGCAAGAAGGTCGTGCAGCTCGCGGACGATTCGATTCCGAACGTGAGCCTGTCGGATGACGCCAAGGTCGCGGTCGCGAACTCGCGCGAGCGCTACATGATCGAGCAGATGTGGGGCGATGGCGGCTCGGACGTGTACGTCATCGATCCGTCGACGAACGCGCGCAAGCTCATCCGCGAGAAGATCAACGGCCAGGCGCAGCTCTCGCCGGACGCGAAGTACGTGACGTTCTACGACAAGAAGCACTGGTACGCGTACAACGTCGCCACCGGCAAGACGGTCGATCTCACCGGTGCACTCAAGGACGTGGACTTCTACCAGGAGACCGACGACCATCCGTCCGAGCCGCCCGCGTGGGGCCTCGCGGGCTGGACGAAGGGCGATCAGTCCGTGCTCATCTACGACCGGTACGACATCTGGCAGTTCGATCCGACGGGCGTGAAGGCGCCGGTGGTCGTGACGGACTCCGTCGGGCGCAGGAACACGCTCGAGTTCCGTCTGGCCGAGGGTGGCCGTGGCGGACGCGGTGGTGGTCGCGGGGGCCGTGGTGGTGCTACGGGCGACGATCGCGGCGTGATCGATCCCGCTGAGCCGCTCATGCTCAAGGCCGTGAACACCGAGACGATGGCGAGCGGCTTCTATCGCGATCAGATCGGCGTGAAGAAGGAGCCTGAGAAGATCGTCATGTCAGATCTCGCATACGGCACGCCGGTGAAGGCCGCCAACGCCGACGAGTGGATGGTCACGAAGAGCACGTTCACGCAGTTCCCGAATCTGTGGGTCGGCCCGTCGCTGACGAACCTCGCGCAGGTCTCGGACGCGAATCCGCAGCAGAAGGACTACAACTGGGGAACCGCGGAGCTGGTGCGCTGGACGAGCGCGGACGGCACGCCCCTCAAGGGCATTCTCTACAAGCCCGAGAACTTCGATCCGCACAAGAAGTATCCGCTCATCGCGTACTTCTACGAGATTCTCTCGAACAATCTCCATCAGTACGTGCCGCCCACCGGGCGCAACGTGATCAACCCGACGCACTACGTGTCGAACGGGTATCTCGTGTTCGAGCCGGACATCGTGTACGAGACGGGACACCCGGGCCAGAGCGCGGTGCGCGCGATCGTGTCGGGCGTGCAGGCGCTCGAGCAGCGCGGCTACGTGGACGAGAAGCACCTGGGAATTCAGGGCCAGTCGTGGGGCGGCTATCAGACCGCGTACACGATCACGCAGACGCACATGTTCGCCGCGGCCATGGCGGGCGCGCCGGTCGTGAACATGACGAGCGCGTACGGCGGCATTCGCTGGGGCACCGGCATCTCGCGCGAAGGCCAGTACGAGACGGGCCAGAGCCGCATCGGCAAGTCGCTGATCGAAGCGCCGCAGCTCTACATGGAGAACTCGCCGCTCTTCTACCTCGATCGCGTGACCACGCCGCTGTTCATCATGAACAACGACGACGACGATGCGGTACCCTGGTACCAGGGCATCGAATTCTTCGTGAACATGCGCCGGCTCGGCAAGGAAGTGTATTTCATCGATTACAACCACGACGTCCACAACCCGGCGAGCCGCGCGAACCAGAAGGACATCGCGATGCGCATGCAGCAGTTCTTCGACAACAAGTTGAAGGGCGCGCCGGCGCCGGACTGGATGGTGCACGGCATCCCGTACACGGCGAAGGGCAAGGATCAGGTCGGACCGGCGCCGGTGCAGGCGGGCGGTATCACGCCGGACAGCCGCTAGACACGTGGCGTGGTTGAAGAGAGATTCGGGGGAGCGTGGCCGCGAGGCACAACGCTCCCCCGATTTGCATCTTCACCCGTCGTCCAGTGGCTAGTGGCCGTTCCCGGCCCGGCGGCTGGCGACCAGCGCCCAGAGACTTTGAACATGTCTGATGTGATCGACTACAAGCTGATCGGCGACGACCTGCAAGCCGTCATCGTTACGCTCGATCCCGGAGAGATGGTGCAGGCCGAGGCGGGCGCGATGATGTACATGGAGGACGGGATCGTGATGAACACCACCCTCGATCCCAACGCGCAGGGCAGCGGGTTGATGGGCCGGCTGTTCCAGGGCGCCAAGCGTGCGCTCTCCGGCGACACCTTCTTCGTCACGACCTTCGCGAACGCGGCCAACGTCCGGCAGGACGTCGCATTCTCGTCGCACTTTCCAGGCAAGATCCTGCCGGTGGATCTTCGCGATTGGAACGGCGTGATCATCGGGCAGAAGGATTCGTTCCTCTGCGCGGCGCGCGGGATCAACGTGACGATCGCGTTCACGCGCCGCATCGGTGCCGGCTTCTTCGGCGGTGAAGGCTTCATTCTTCAGCGCATCGAAGGTCCGGATGGTCTCGTGTTTCTTCACGCCTCGGGGACACTGCACGAGATGCAGTTGCGTCCGGGCGAATCGCTGCGTGTCGACACGGGGTGCATCGTCGCGATGGAGCAGACGGTCGACTACGACATTCAGATGGTGCCGGGCATCAAGACGGCGTTGTTCGGCGGGGAAGGATTGTTCTTCGCACAGCTTCGTGGACCAGGACGCGTGCTGCTGCAGACCATGCCGTTCTCGCGGCTCGCCGATCACATCATCGCGGCGTCGCGGTACAGCGGCCGCCGCGAAGAGCGTCATCTCGGGAGCATGGGCGCGGCGGGCATCGTCGGCGGGATCATTGGATCGATGATCGACAGCGATCGGTAGCGAGCCGCATCGGTCCATGCCCGCCATTCAGACGAACGCGCTCCGCAAAGTCTATCCAGCACCGCCGCCGCCGAAGAAGCGCGGGCGTCCGCCTCAGTCGGGCTTCGGCCCGCCAGCCGCTGCCACCTATCGCCCGCCTGGTAGCCCAACCGGCGAGATCGTGGCCCTCCAGGGGCTCGATCTCGAAATACGCGACGGCGAGTTCTTCGGTCTTCTCGGACCGAACGGCGCAGGCAAGACGACCACGATCGGAATTCTCACGACGCGCGTTCGACCCACGTCGGGCACCGCGCTCGTCGGCGGCGCCGATGTCTCGAGCGATGCCGTTCGCGTCCGCCAGCGCATCGGCGTCGTGCCGCAACGGCCGAATCCCGATCGAAGCTTGAACGTGCTCGAGAATCTGCTCTATCACGCGGCCTACTTCGACATTCCACCATCGGTGTCGCAGCCGCGCGCGATGCAGTTGCTCGAGCAGCTCGGCATCGCCGAAAAGGCACAGGCGAAAGTCGACGAGATGTCCGGTGGACAGCAGCAGCGTCTCATGATCGCTCGCGCGCTCATTCATCAACCGCGCGTCATCTTTCTCGACGAGCCGACCGTCGGTCTCGACCCGCAGACGCGACTCGCGCTCTGGGACATTCTGCGCGAGCTGCACGCAGAGGGGCGAACGATCGTCATGACGACGCACTACATGGAGGAAGCCGACAAGCTCTGCGATCGCATCGCGATCGTGGACCGCGGGCAGCTCCTGGAGCTCGACACGCCGGAGGCGCTGAAGGCGCGCGCACCGGGCGGCACCCTCGTGGAGGTTGCGCTTTCAGGCAGTGCCGAGTCGGTACGTGAAGCCGCGGCGCGGGTGGATGGCGTGCTCCGCGCCGAAGCTGCCGGCGAGCTGCTTCGCGTTTACAGCGATCGCGGCGGTCGCGTCATCTCGTCGATCATCGGCGTGGTCGAAGATGCCGGCATGTCCGTCACCAACATCAGCCTCACGGAGCCGAGCTTGGAGACGCTCTTCGTGGCGCGCACCGGGAGGAAACTCGATTGAGCGCGATTGCCGAGCGCATGCCCGCGGCGACGTCGCACGTGGACACGCACATCGTTCGCGCATCGTCGGTGTTCTTCGCGTTGCTGCGACGCGACGTCCGCGTCGCGCGCAAGGAGCTCGTGTTCTTCCTGATCCGCACGACGATGCAGCCGCTGCTGTTTCTCATCGTCTTCGGCTATCTGTTGCCGAAGATGAGCTTCGTCGGAAAGGGGTATCAGACCGCGCTGCTGCCGGGCATTCTCGCGGTGAGCCTGAGCGTCTCGGCGATTCAATCGGTCGCCTTGCCGATGGTGCAGGACTTTGGCTGGACGAAGGAGATCGAAGACCGGTTGCTGGCGCCCGTGCCGACGCACCTGATCGCGGCGGAGAAGATCGTTGCGGGAATGTTGCAGGGTGTGATCGCCGCGGCGTTCGTGCTTCCGGTCGCGCGACTCGTGATGGGGCCGATTCCGGATCTCACATTGTCGCACGCGGGCCAGGTGCTCGTCGTCGTGCTGCTCGGCTCACTCGCGTTCTCGTCGCTCGGCATGTGGCTCGGCACCGCGATCGCGCCGCAGCAGATTGGCTTGATGTTCAGCGTGATCATCGCGCCGATGCTGTTCTTCGGTTGCGCGTATTATCCGTGGCGCGGGCTCGACGTGGTCCCCGTGATGAAGTACGTCGTGCTCGTCAATCCGATGGTGTACGTCGCTGAAGGCATGCGCGCTGCGCTTACACCAGCGGTTCCGCACATGCCGCTGCCGCTCGTCGGCGTGGCGCTGCTCGTGATCGTCTCCCTCTTCTGGACGCTCGGCATGCGAAGCTTCTACAAACGCGCGATCGGATGACGGAGACACCAGAGTCGGAACCGATTGCGCGCTTCCAGGCGCTGCTCGACGAAGCGAAGCGCGTGCCTCGCAGTGTTCTTCCCGAACCAACCGCCTTCGCGCTCGGCACGGTGGACGCGAACGGCCAGCCCAGCGTACGGATCGTGTTGCTCAAGCACGTGGACGAGCGCGGCTTCGTCTTCTACACGAACTTCGAGAGTCGCAAGGGTCGCGCGCTCCTGGCCTCGTGCCGTGCGGCAATGTGTTTTCACTGGCAGCCGCTCGAGGTGCAGGTCCGCGTCGAAGGCGGCGTGACCGTCGTGAGTGACGCCGAGGCCGACGCGTACTTCGCGTCGCGCGCGCGCGGAAGTCAGCTCGGCGCGTGGGCGTCGCTTCAGAGCCAGCCGATGACGCAGCCGGGCGATCTGGACGCACGCGTCGCCGAGATGGAGCAGCGCTTCGCGGGCGTTCCCGTGCCGCGGCCGCCGCACTGGTCCGGCTTCCGCATCGCGCCGGACAAGATCGAGTTCTGGAAGAACATGCCGAGCCGGCTGCATGTCCGACACGTGTACACGCGAGAGGGAGCGCGCTGGGCCGTGCAACAACTTTTTCCGTGAGCGTCCGGCGCGGGCGTGTTCCGCACCCGCCTGCTCGTTATGTTGTTCGCATGGCTACTCGTGTCGCGGAATCCGCGCCGGCCGAGACGGGGACTCCCTGGACGATCGAGTCGGCGCGTGCCCTATACAACGTCGAAGGCTGGGGCGCCGGCTATTTCGACATCAACGAGAAGGGGCACGTCATCGTCCGTCCGGATCGCGAGCGGCCGGATCACGTCGTGGACCTCTACGAGATCACGAATGATCTCGAAGAGCAGGGCATCGCGCTGCCGGTGCTGCTCCGCTTCTCCGACATTCTGCGATCGCGCATCGAGCAGCTCACGCGACGCTTCGAGGAAGCGCGCGAGGAATTCGGTTACACCGGCGGCTACACGACTGTGTATCCGATCAAGGTGAATCAGCAGCGTCACGTCGTCGAAGAGATCGTGGAATTCGGCAAGGCGCACCGCGTGGGTCTCGAGTGCGGCAGCAAACCCGAGCTGCAAGCCATCCTCGGCCTCGCGGAAACGGCCGAGCACATGATCATCTGCAATGGCTACAAGGACGAGGAGTTCATGCGCCTCGCCCTCATGGGCCAGAAGCTCGGGCACCAGGTGTACATCGTGATCGAGCAGTTGAGCGAGATCGATGTGCTGCTCCAGGTGGCTGACGAGATGGGCGTGACGCCGAACGCCGGCGTGCGCATCAAGCTCGCGTCGCGCGGATTCGGCCGCTGGAAGGAGAGCGGCGGCGAGAAATCCAAGTTCGGATTGAATGCCGCGCAGCTCATGCAGGCGATCGACAAGCTGCGCGCCGCGAATCGGCTGGACATCGTCAAGCTGATTCACTTCCACCTCGGATCGCAGATCACCGACATCCGCTTCATCAAGCTCGGGCTGCAGGAGCTCACGCGCTTCTACGTCGAGCTGCGCAACGCGGGACTCGACATCACGCACGTGGACGTCGGCGGTGGATTGGGAGTCGATTACGACGGCACGAACTCGACGTCGGACGCGAGCGTGAACTACTCGCTCCAGGAGTACGCGAACGACGTCATCTACACGCTGGCCGAGGCGTGTCGCGAGCACGAGATCCCGATGCCGCACATCATCAGCGAGTCCGGGCGCGCGCTCACCGCACATCACGCGCTGCTCCTGATGAAGGTGATCGAGGTCGAGTCGCAGGGCGATCGTCCCGTGCCGGAGCTCACCGAGGACGATCATCAGTTGTTGCATGAGATGATCGCCGACTATCGCGACGCGTCGCGCAAGAATCTGTCGAAGCGTCGCGTGCGCGAGATCTTCCACGATCTCACGTTCGACAAGGAACGCGCACAGGAGTTCTTCAACAGCGGCGTCTTCTCGCTGCGAGAGCGCGCCCTCGCCGAGCAGGTGTACTTCGCGACGGCGAACGTGCTCGCGCGCCACATCGAGCGCGATCGCGACGCGTTCGAGGACATCATCGCCGATCTCGACGCCACCCTCGTCGATCGCTACTTCTGCAATTTCTCATTGTTCCAGTCGCTGCCGGACAGTTGGGCGATCGATCAGCTCTTCCCGATCATGCCGATTCATCGGTTGGAGGAAGAGCCGGTGCGCCGCGGCACGATCCAGGACGTGACCTGCGATTCCGACGGGAAGATCGACCGCTTCGTGGGCGACAAGGCCGGCAATCCCAGCCTCGAGCTCCACGAGTTCCGTGATGGCGAGCCCTACATGCTCGGCGTGTTTCTCACGGGCGCGTATCAGGAGATTCTCGGCGACCTGCACAATCTCTTCGGCGATACCAACGCGGTCCACATTCGCTTGGGGCCGAATGGCGGCTACGAGGTGACCGACCTCGTGCACGGCGACACCGTGACCGAAGTGTTGAACTACGTGCAGTTCCGTGCATCGGACCTGCTGCAGACCTTCCGTCGGAAGGTCGCGGCGGCCAAGCACATCAGCCGGCAGGAGGCGAATACGTTCATCGCCGACTACGTCGCCGGGCTCGAGGGATACACGTATCTCGAGGGTGAGGCGGCGCAGTAGGGAAACGTCGTCATCCTGAGGAAGCGAGGCGACCGAAGGATCTACTCTCTCGTGCTTGTGGCTAGCCACGAAGTACACACTGTAGATCCTTCGCTCGCTGCGTTCGCTCAGGCTGACACGCAGCTCGACGCGTCTACGGCGTCGACCGATGAATGGATACCCGCATCCGCTGCGCGTCCGCCGGCACGACCAGTTCGACGGTCTGACCTTTCACAACCTTGTATGGCCCGAGCCGAATCGGCGCCGTGCCATCCGTCGGCCGAGCTTCGAACCAGATCGCGTTGGTCGGGAAGATCTGCGGATCGAGCACCCAGGCGCGCGTCTGCCCAGGCATCGCCTTCGCGACGTAGTTCGGCTCCATCCCCTTCAACACCGTGTACACGCGAACTTCGGTTGGATAGTTGTTCTCCACGCGCAGGACCGCCGTGCGCGTCGCGCTGAGCGAATCGATGGTCACGTCGCCGCTCGCGACGGCCGTCGCGCCGCGATGCATGCAACCCGCGAGGCCCGCCATCGCCGCCGCGGCCGCAATCAACCGCAATGATTTCATAATGCTGCTCCCCTCCATGAGTATCGTCGTAGTACACGTCGATTTTCCAGGCTGAGGAAGGCAGATTTGGTGCCGATGCCCGGCGTCCAGCTCGATTCCCGCGATTCGTCGCGAATACTCACACTCGCATCGTCGGCAGACTTGCATCCTCTCATGCTCATGTCTCGGCGCTGGCTCATCGGACTCCTGCCCGGAGTCCTCATGGCTTCTTCACTCGCGGCGCAGAGCTCTCCGCTGATTGCGCGCGATTCCTCCGCCATCACGATTCACGCGGCGCAGATGCTCGACGGCCGCGGCGGACGCATGCGCGACGTCATGATCACGGTGCATGCGGGACGCATCGAGAAGGTCGAGCACGACGTCGGCGCTCGCGGCGCACGTGCATCGTACGATCTCGGCGCGGCGACACTGCTGCCTGGCCTCATCGACGCGCACACCCATCCAGGCTGGTACATCAACCGAGACGGCGCGCTGCACAGTGCCCGCGACTCGGATACGCCGGCGCAATCCGCGCTCGCTCGCGCAGGCAATCTCTACGCGACGTTGATGGCGGGCTTCACGACGATTCAGAGCGTCGGTGGCCCCGAAGACCTCGATCTCCGCGATGCGGTGGAGCGCTGGCAGATCCCCGGTCCGCGCATCCTCACATCGATCGTGCAGCTCAACGATCAACGCGTGTCACCCGACTCCTTTCGCGTCATCGTGCGCGGTCTCAAAGCACGCGGCGCCGACCTGATCAAGCTGTTCGCGTCATCCGGGCTCGGCGCTGGCGGGGCGCAGACCTTGTCCGACGAGCAGATCGCGGCGATCTGTGGCGAGGCGAAGGCGCAGGGACTTCGAACCGTCGTGCACGCCATCAGCGCGCAGAGCGTTCGTGCGTCGACGCTGGCGGGCTGCACGGAGATCGAGCACGGCGTGTTCGTCACGGACGCCGAGTTGAAGCTGATGGCCGAGCATGGCACCATCTTCGATCCGCAGGTGTGCCTGGTGTTTCAGAATTATCTCGACAACCGCGCGGTGTACGCGCACTCCGGCTTCACCGACGCGGCGTTCAAGTCGCTCGCGGACGCCATACCGACGGCGACCGGGATGTTCAGACGCGCGCTCGCCACGCCGGGATTGAAGATCATCTTCGGAACCGACGCCGTCGCGCTCGCGCATGGACACAACGCAGACGAGTTGATTTGCCGAGTGAAGGCGGGGCAGCCGGCCATGGACGCGATCGTGTCTGCAACATCGGCCACGGCGTCGGCGCTCGGCCTCGGGGATCGCATCGGGACGATCGCGCCGGGCTACGACGCCGACATCATCGCCGTCCTTGGCGATCCAGGTGCGGACATCACTGCGCTTCGCCACGTTCGGTTCGTGATGCGCGGCGGCGTCGTGTTCTCCGAGCGACGCTGAACGTCAACATGAGAAAACGCGAATCTTTCCGAAGCGCAAACGGCTCCCCAGACGGGGAGCCGCATTGTTGTTTGTCATCCTGAGGGCAGCGAAGGATGACGCGCTTTTATTGGTTCTTCGGGAAATCCGGGACGACCGTCGTTCAGTGAGGTGCGCCGAGCATCCCACCGAGCCGGGAGAGCGGCAACGTCCGCATACGGGCCTTTATTCTTTGTGAAACAGCCACCCGGTCAGCCAATAGGAGCCGGCCGACCGGCTGTTCCACCAAAGAAGATCCCGGCTCATTGCGCGACGACCTTTCACCGCGCCAGTTGGTGTCCGTCAGTGTCCGTCAGTGCCCGCGGCCAAAGCAGTTGCCGTCTGGTGTCGCCAAATCCCCCGGAAATGCCCGAAGAACATTCTTATTTGCCAAACCGTTTTGCCACCGCGCCCCAGTTGACGACGTTCCACCACGCCGTCACGTAGTCGGGGCGCTTGTTCTGATACTTCAGATAATACGCATGCTCCCAGACGTCGATCCCGAGGATGGCGGTCTTGCCTTCCATCAACGGGTTGTCCTGGTTCGGCGTGCTGGTGATCGAGAGCTTGCCGCCGTCATTGATCAGCCACGCCCACCCGGATCCGAATCGGCCCGCGGCCGCCGCGGCGAACTGCTCTTTGAACTTGTTGAAATCGCCGAACGCGCTCTTGATCGCGTCGCCGAGCGCGCCGCTTGGCTCGCCGCCGGCACCGGGGCCCATGATCTCCCAGAACATCGAGTGATTCCAGTGGCCGCCGCCGTTGTTGCGCACCGCGGTGCGCACCGCCTCGGGGACGCTGTTGATCCCGCGCATCAAGTCGTCGAGCGACTTGCCCTGAAGCTCGGGCGCTTTCTCGATCGCCGCGTTGAGATTGTTGACGTACGCCTGATGATGCTTCGTGTGATGGATTTCCATTGTCTTCGCGTCGATGTGCGGCTCGAGCGCATCGTACGCGTACGGCAACGGCGGCAGCGTGAACGCCATGGTCGGTCTCCTTGATCGAACGTCGGTGCTGATGCAGTTCGTGTCGAGTGGCTCTTGGTCTCTACTCGCTACGCCGGCTGGTTCCGCGCCCGCAGCCACCCGATGATGCCGGGCAGGAACGACAGGAAGATCACCAGAAGGATCACTGCCTCGATGTGCCGGTCGACCCCCGGAATGTAGCGCCCAAGGAAATACCCGATGAACAACATGCCCCAGATCCACCCCAATCCGCCGACAATGTTGTAGATCGTGTAGCGGCGGTATCCCATTTGCGCCATACCGGCCACGACGGGCACGAAGGTGCGAACGATCGGCATGAACCGGGCAATCACGACGGTCTTGCCACCGTGACGGTCATAGAACTCGTGGGCGCGATAGAGATGCTTCTTGTTGAACAGCAGCGAATTCTCCCGAGAGAACAGCCGTGGCCCCGTCGCGCGGCCGATGGCGTAGCCGGCCGTGTTGCCGATGATCGACGCCACGGTCAACAGCAAGCCGAGCAGCCAGACATTGAATACACCCGTCGTCGCCGCGAGCAGGCCGGCGGTGACGAGCAGCGAATCGCCCGGCAGGAAGAAGCCGATGAGCAGGCCGGTCTCCGCGAAGATGATGACCGTCAGCCCGACGTATCCTCCCCACGCGATCAGGGCGCGTACGTCGCGTATGCGATGAAGAAAGTCCAACAGAGCGTGCATGCAGCGGGTGGTGTGGGTGGGAACCGCGGCCGGGTTGGGGCGCGATGAGCATGGGAAGTTCGACGCCTCCCCGACCCGAAGCAACCGGCCACGATGAGGACGAACGGTGGGCGAGCCTCGCATCAACAGTGAGCGAGGTACCGCGTGCATTCGAGCGTCGTCACTGGTGGGATCATCCGGGGATGGGATCGCGTGGTGAGCGCGCGCTCGAGATCGGTGGAGCGTCGCTGCTCTTCGCGCTCGCCATCGGCTGGGTGTGGACGCTCGCGGACGCCAAGACACTCGGCGCCGCGACGACGGCGCGCGCGCCAACCCTCGCGGGTACCGTCGCGGCCGCGCTCACGAATCCCAACGCGCCATCCGCTGCGTATCTCACCGACGCGGCGCTGAACGCCGCCGCCGATCGCGCGATCGCGAAAGCGCGCGGTGCGAGCGGAAAGCTCAAGGTGAACATCGAGCCGTCGCCGGCCCCGATCACGACGGACACACTGCCGGGCGGCGGGCAGATCGAATACTCGCGGGGCGACACCGTCGCGCCCGTGCCCAGAGGGTCAGGAATCTGGAACGTCCTGCTCGCGGTCGGGAACGCCGTCCGGCCGATCGCGAACTTCAACGTCATCACGCTGCTTCCGTTCTCGACCAAGCAGAATGGAAAGATCGGTCTCTACTACGTCGGAAATTGGCCGAGCGAGCACGGGACCGTCGGACCATCCAAGGCGCCGGCCGGCGCGTACGGGAATCCCGCTGGTTTCATCGAGGTCACGCGAGAGAACGCCGACACGCCGGTGTCCGAGCATTTCAAGCTTCGCGACTTTCTGACGCACGATCAGCCGAACGTCTGGCCGAAGTATCTGGTGCTTCAGCAGAAGAACGTCGACAAGCTCGAGCTCGTGCTCTCGGATCTTCAGGCGCACGGCATCGATACGCACGGCGTGAAGGTCCTGAGCGGGTTCCGCTCGCCACAGTACAACTACACCGGCGGCAACACGGCTGGCCGAGCCAACCTCAGCCGCCACATGTACGGAGACGCGGCCGACGTCTACATCGACAATGACGGCGATGGTCAGATGGACGACCTCAACCATGATGGCAAGATCTCGATTGCGGACGCGGAAGTGATCCGTGCAGCCGTCGACCGCGTCGAGGCGGCACATCCCGAGCTCGTCGGCGGCGCTGGAGTCTATACGGCCGCGCCCGGGCACGGACCTTTCATTCACATCGATACGCGTGGCTATCGAGCCCGCTGGTCGGGGACTTCAGGAGGCTAAGGTGGCTGAGTACCGCAGAGGGTCGGATTCGGAAACTGTGACACCGGACGGGACCGCGGTGGTCGCGAAGGACGGCAAGGATCCTCGGGATCCTCGGGATCCTCGACCGATGACCGAGAAGGAGAAGTCGGACCGGGCGCGCGACGCCGAGATCCGCAACGTTCGCGCGTCGGACATCGAGCCCTACACGGGGCTGCGATACCTCTCCAAGCTGTTCCGCTTCATGGCGGTGATCCTCGTGCTGCTGCTGGTCGCGGAAGTCGTGACCGGCCTCTACACGCAAGGCTCCGCCGCGCTGGCCACTCTGCTCGGTGAAGCGAGTCGGCTGATCGTGCTCGCGGGCGTGCTCTGGGGCACCGGCGATCTCGCGCACCTGCTCATCGACGTCGGACACGATGTGCGCGCCGCGCGGATTCTGGTCGCGCGCGTCGCGCACGCCGCCAAGGTGCCGCCGTTGAGCATTCCGCAGAGCGGGCTCGACCGCTCCGCCGTTCGAAGCGCGGGAGAGGTCGATCTGACGGATCGTCTGCCGCGCCGGAATCTCGCCGACCGTGCGGACAACGGCGATCAGGGTCCGCCGATCCCGTGATCCGCGTCACCACGCACCGGCGATCTTGCCGATGGGCCTGCTGGCGTCGGCACCTCCCGCGTCAGGCCGGTACGACCCTTGCCTTCGGAGCGAACAGAGGTGTGGGGTCAAACTGTCACCGGGAGACTTGAGAATATGCTGATCACCCTCGCGATCGTCCTGATCATCCTGTGGGCACTGGGCTTTCTGGCGTTCCATGTCACCAGCGGCCTGATTCACCTGCTGCTCGTCGTCGCGCTCATCGTGATCGTTGCGCGCCTCGTGATGGGACGTCGGCCAGTCGTCTGACATCACCACGACTTGCGCTTGGATGACGGCCGCGGCGAAATATCGCCGCGGCCGTTGCTCATTCGTTTCCGCTCTCCGCCCGCCCGATGGCCCTCGAAACACACATCGTCTCGCACACCCATTGGGATCGTGAGTGGTACCACCCGGTCGAGCGATTCCGACAGCGACTCGTCGCGCTGATCGACGAGTTGCTCGACGATCCGCCGGGCGGCGATGAGAGTTTTCTGCTCGATGGCCAGGCGATCGTCGTCGAGGACTATCTCGACGTTCGGCCCGAGCGCGCGCCAATCCTCGTCCCGTTGCTGCGAGCTGGGCGTCTCGAGGCCGGACCGTGGTACGTCCTCGCCGACGAGCTCATCCCCGGTGGCGAAGCGATCGTGCGCAATCTGTTGACCGGTCGTCGCATGCTCGGTCGGTTGAACACGCAGCCTCCACCGGTGCTCTACTGCCCGGATTCCTTCGGCCATCCGGCTGCACTGCCCAGCATCGC
>Ga0070679_100003926_pt1 | contig 13679 bp, 11 predicted proteins | sample KBSC63BmetaG_FD_65652 | JGI IMG/M metagenome (GOLD analysis project Ga0070679, IMG submission 65652) | Corn rhizosphere microbial communities from Kellogg Biological Station, Michigan, USA - KBS C6-3B metaG | ecosystem: Host-associated > Plants > Roots > Rhizosphere | place: USA: Michigan... | reverse complement strand
ACATCAGCTCGGACTAGCTTTCGTCGAAATTAAACTGTTTGAATAAGGGCCATACTATGCGCCGGTGCTGGGGCTTTGCCGGACTTTGTTGGGTGTTAATTATCGCCTGTTCGGGTGTCGGTAACGAGCCGATTCCCGGCCAACCCGCTCATCATGTGGTGGGCGGATTTCGCAACGTCAATCCGGATTTTCGCCGACCCTCCGCGTGGACCCGCTGGAGCTTCGTTGTGCGGCGGTTTTTATCAACTTCGTTAACGCCGAGGACTTTCCATCCGCCCCGAAGCGCGAACGACGGGGCAATCCTGAGGGCCGGTGAGATGAATCCGAGCATTACCTGGGTTGGGCACGCGACCGTGTTGGTACAGATCAACGGTGTCAATATTCTCACCGACCCGCAGTGGAGTGAACGAGCGAGTCCGGTCTCGTGGGGCGGGCCGCGCCGCATGAGCCCTCCCGGACTCGCATTCGAAGATCTGCCGCGCATCCATGTGGTTTTGATTTCCCACGATCACTACGATCATCTCGACCTGGATACGGTAAAGCGCCTCGCTGCGGCGCACGATCCGCTATTTCTGGTTCCGCTCGGTCTCAAGTCATGGTTTGCCGAGAACGGAATGACGCGAGTCGAAGAAATGGATTGGTGGCAGGAGCGCGAATACCGCGGGCTAAAATTTGTCTGCGTGCCGGCTCAGCATTTCTCCCAACGAACGTTAACGGACGCCAACCAGCGACTGTGGAGCTCCTGGTCGGTGTTGAGTGCCCAGCGGCGGTTTTATTTCTCCGGCGATACGGGATATTTCACGTTCTTCAAGGAAATCGGCCTGCGCCTCGGTCCTTTTGACGTCGCTGCGCTCGCCATCGGAGCTTATCTACCACCCGAAATGATGAAATTCGTGCATCTCAAGCCCGAAGAAGCGGTGCAGGCGTTCATGGATCTCAATGCCCGCGCGCTGCTCGGCATCCACTGGGGGACTTTCGATCTCGCGGACGAACCCCCCGAGGAACCGCCCCAGCGTCTGCTCGCTGAAATCCATCGTCGCAACATCGATTCGTCGCGCGCCTGGATTTTCAAGATCGGCGAAACGCGGCCCTGGTAAGTTAACCTATAGGAACATCCGCGAATAGGAGTTCGGCATCGGACCGCCACGACTGCCTCCGCCGGCAGCGTTTGACAGACGTTGGAATGCCAGCCATGATAAATTATCAATGCCCCGATGGAGAGGATTCTATGAAGACACTGCGATTGGAAACCACCGCGCCGTTTCAAGGGTTGGCCGAGCTCGTCGCCTATGACGAGGGCTTGTTCGAGAAGGAAGGCATCCAGATCGAGTGGATGGACCGTGAGAAGGGTCTGGACAAAAGCCCGCAGATGCACATTACGGATCACAAGGACGCCTCGCGCTATACAAGTCACGGCCGCATGATGGAAACAGGGCAGGCCGACCTCTACAACGCTTGCGAATGGGGCAATTTCTCGCGTGTTGAAACTACTCATGTCAGTAGCCGGCAGATGGGCCGTCGTTCCATGGTGAATTTTGCCGGCGTCGTCGTTCGTGCCGATTCACCGGTACAGGTGCCGCAGCAATTCGCCAACGTGCAGATCGGCGTGCCTTTTTATAGCGGCACTCACTATCTCTGTTTGCAGATGCTGGAAGGCTTCGTTCCCCGCGAATTGATCAAGATCGGCCGCGTGCCGAACGGCTCCAATTACCGCTTCAAAATGCTCATGGACAAAACCATCGAAGCGACGACCCTGACCGAACCGTATATTTCTTTGGCTGAGAAGATGGGCTGTCGGATTGTCATCTCGGCTTTCCACCATGGTACCGACGTGGCGTCGGAGCGCGTCGATGCCGAAACTTACACAGCGTTCAACCGGGCGATCTGCGAGGCCGTCCGGCGCATCATGGCGAACCGGCGCGCCTATCTGCACTACTTCATCGACTACTATCGTGATCGCGATCCGATGATCAGCCAGCTCACCATCGACGATCTGCGCGAGAGCCGGCTTTATCTTGTCGATCCCGCGCCGATTCCGCCCGATGAACTGCAACGGACCTACGACTGGATGAAGAGCTGGGATTTCCTCGAGACCGCTCCGTGCGCGAGCAATCTCGTGAACCTAAACTCGTAGAAGCACCGTTACCAACCGCCTCCTGGACCCGCCGACTTCCAGGCGCTAAACCTAATCGGCTAAACTCATATTCGCCGCTTGCTCCGTTGGACAGGCGGCGAATCTTTCTTAATGGCTTGTTTATCCAAGCCGTAGACTGCCACGCGGAGCTGCTCGTCGACGCTGCCTGCAAACTTACCTTTGCGCTACGGAGCGGCGGAGCCATTCGTCGAGACCGATGCGGCCGAGGCGCGCTTCGCCCAGCGGCACGAGCGAGCGCTCTTCGACGCGGCCGCCGAAGTATCGGGCCTCCGGGTCACGCACGACCTCACGCGGGTCGCTGAGCGCCTTCAAATAGCGGGCAACGATTTCGTTGAACGGTGCTCGTTCCGGGCCGGCGATCTCGACGATGCCGTTTCGCGGCGCCGCGAGCGCCACATCGGCGACGATGGCAGCAACGTCGTCCGCAGCGATGGGCTGGAACAGGCCGGGCGAAAGCCTGACTATGTTTCCATTCGTACTTGAATCGGCGATGCCCTTGAGGAATTCCATGAACTGGGTCGAGCGGATAATGGTGTAGGGGATGGTGGAGGTCTCGATCAGTTTCTCTTGGGCGAGCTTGGCGCGGAAATAGCCATTGTCGGGCGTCCGGTCGGTTCCGACGATGGAGAGCGCGACATGGTGCCGAACGCCGGCTGCGGCCTCCGCCGCGAGAAGGTTGCGGCCGGAGGTCTCGAAGAATTCCAACACCGCCTTGTCATCCCACGAAGGCGCGTTTGCTAAGTCGACAACCACCTGAGCGCCGGCAACCGCTTCGGCCACCCCCTCACCCGTGACGGTGTTGACGCCTGAAGAGGGTGATGCCGCCAACGCCTCATGACCCCTGTTACGAAGATTGTTCACGAGCTTTGTCCCAATCAACCCGGTGCCACCGATAACTACGATTTTCATATGCGCTCCTTTCTGTGGTCGTCCGCAATTCGGAGAGTGTTCAAGTGCACTTCGGATTCGCATTACGTCCAGGCGCATCCGGTAAGAATGTTGCCAACGTTTATTGAACCATAACAGCTCGTTTCTTCTGTGTGTTTCCAGTGCTCCGTCAATGGTAATTCGGAACAAGCGGGAAAAGACGCTCCAGTTACTTCACTGGCACGAGCACTGGAGCGTCTTTGTTCTTGACCAAGAACACAACGAATTTTGCTGGCTTGGTTTTGCTTGCGCTCCGACCAACGATATGAACATCGTCCGGGCCTTCATAAAAGGTCTGTCCTGGTGTCAATGTAACTTCTTTTCCGCCTTTCAGTTGCATGACGATGGAGCCCTCCAGGACGTATACAAATGCGTGTGCATTGTGACGATGTATAGGGTCTGTAGCCCCGGGCGGATACTCTACTGTGATCAGCAGGCCTTCCTTACCGGGGAAGTCCTTCAGATCTTTCGACATGAGCGATGTAACCTTGGCCTCCTGAGCCATCAGCGGGCCGGCGATGAGAGATAGTAGAACCACCAATATTATCTGTTTCCTAAGCATAATTGACCTTTTGTTTTTTGCCCCGAGGCACCATGGTGCCGATCGATTCGATGCACTAGCCATGACGGGATAGCTCCGCACCCATATTGACTCCGCTTCATTGAGCGGATTGATGAGGCACACCCTCAGTTAAAGGTTGCTATTGATCTGGAAAATAGGAACGTCTCAAACCGGGAGGCGATGTGGTAGGGATTATGAGTTGCGCGAGCTCGACGAAATGAAAATTGCTCGGCATTCTGGATAATAGGAAGATTCTCGACGGCTTCATCGGCGTGCTCTCTCCATGGAACGGCACCTACAGTCGCGATGAGTAGTGATGCAGTTTCTAGCCCGACGCTAACATAGAATTGATATGCGTCAAGTTAATTTCAGTTGGTAGCATCGGGAAATACCGGATTTCCACTTCCGATCTCCTGAGCACTGCCATTTTCCTTAGGAGCTGATCAGAGATCGATCAGCAAATCGCGGCCATCTTGAAGGCGAATTTGTCACACGGCTAATCAATGAGAGAGGTAGGTAGGAATCAAGCGACTGTGGCGCGACCCTTTTTGCTCGAGTAAGCGTGGCGACAAATGTGAGATAGCCGTGAGCTTACTCGGTCCCCACCCCCAACCGATGCTCGATGAAACATTGCAGTGATCAGATCACTTGGCGGTAGAGCTGGTTAATTGCTTTTGGGGATCTTTGCCGGTGTAGCGCAGCACAAACGTGCCCCATTTGTCGTCATTGAGATAGATATTCCCGCGTGCATCCACCGCGACTTCTTCGCTCCAGTTGATTGTCGAAGCATGAGCACCTGTGTGTTCAGGCAACCCCGGCCGTTCCGGTGGCATGAAATAGCCTACCTCTTTCGGCAGCTGCGGATCGCTGATGTCGAAAATTCTTAGACCCGCATTGAAATACGCGATGTAGATCAGATTGCCAGGCTGCTGCACCGCGGAATTATGGATTTCCTGATTGGTGTTGTGCGGCCCAAAGCGTCCACCCTTGTCGCAAAAATTTTTATAGGGCGCGTTCTTCGGCGGCACTGGCGGCGGAAAAATGGAGATAAGGCGCGGCTTGGTCGGATCGCTGTTATCGATCAGGCCGGCGAAGTTCATGCCGTTGTCGCGGCAGCGCTCATCCATCGCTTCCGAGCTTACATAGACGAGCTTGCGATCCCACAGCGGCAATGTCGTATGCAGCGATTGGGCGCCGACGCTCGCGAAAGGCGGCGTCATTTGTAGTTTGCCGATCAGCTTTGGCTGGCTCGGATCGCTGATATCGAGATTGATCACATCGGGCATGTAGCCGGTGGTCAACATTTTGCCGTCGGGGCTGATGTTCGCCGGACCATGGAAACCGTTGATTGGGCCGCTAGTAGCTTCACCTTCTTTCTGGCCAGGCTGCCACCATTTGCCGACCTCTTTCGGATGCGCTGGGTCGCTGACATCGACGATGACGAGAATTTTATTCCTGAAGCCCGGATAGCTGGTGGAGAGGTAAGCGTATTTCCCGCCGGGATAGGAATTTCTATGCGCGCCTCTGGTGCCGGTTCCCCAACGGGTGATCTCTTTCGGATTCACCGGGTCGCTGATGTCCCAAAAAATCACGTCGGGTCCCTCAGCGGGATTGCGGCGGTCGAGGGAGGTGATCATCAGATTGTCATGAACCGTGACCTGCGAGGTGATCCAATCCTTCGGGCCGTCAAACGGGATAAACTTGACGAGTTTCGGATTGGCAGGGTTGGTGATGTCCAGGATGCTCCAGCCAAGGTCGAAGGAATGGCCCATGTAGAGATACCAACGCCCGCTAGCCGCGCGGTTGAGCGCCATTTTGAAGGCGCCATAGCGACCGCCCAATCCCGAGAACCCGATCACTTTGACGTGCTCGCTTTGACCGCCCGAAGGAATCGGATCGGCGCGGACTGAACTCGAACTCACGAACAGAAATACGCATGCGGCGATGGTGAGGATGAATCCGTGTATTCTATTGATCGAGCGCTGTTTCATCATCTTCTCCTAACTCCGGTGCACGTCGCGATATCGACAGATTCCGTAAACACGGTTGCTGGTTATACGAGCAATGTGGCTTGCGATCAAGTTGCCACGCTGCTAATCGCTCGCTCGGTCATGGAGTCCTCCTGGCCAAGAGTCATGCTGGCCGACAGCCCCTTTCTCTATTGATTATTTCGAGGTGCAGCAGGTTGCAATCTTAATCGAAGTCTTTTTAACCGATAAGTTTGACGAAAAACCCGCTTATCGGATACCCTCCGTCCGCACCATGATCTGAGCGCGTGCCGGCCGTATTTTCGGCAAGTGCGAGAAACGACCGATGACGCCCCAAGACCTTTGGCCCCGGAGGCGCTGTTAAATGTTTCAGTCAAGGAGTTTCATCACTGTCGCGCTGCTTTGCCTTTACTGCGTGGTGACGGCCGATGCGGCGGAAATTCCCGCACCGCGAGATGTTGTTTATCCCGGCACGCTGACGTTGAGCGTCGATCTCACTGACCTCGATCGGCGGCTGTTCATCGTTCGCGAGTCCATGCCGGTGAAACCGGGTCCTTTGACACTTCTGTATCCCCAATGGTTGCCAGGCACCCATGGACCCAACGGTCCGGTAAACCTGCTTACGGGTCTGGTCATGACTACGCGTGGCCGGCGTTTGCCGTGGAGCCGTGATCCGACCAACATGTATGCATTCCATGTCGATGTGCCCGGCGACGTGGATCGGGTCGTTCTGGAGTTTCAATTCGCTTCGCCGCAAGTCGCCGAACAGGGACGAATTGTCGCCACGCCGGAAATTCTCGGTCTGCAGTGGAACACGGTGGTGCTCTATCCAGCCGGCTTTTATACGAGCCGGATCACTGTGAAGGCGGATGTAGAGCTACCAACCGGCTGGCAATTCGGCACGGCATTGGATGTGGTTTCCCGTAGTGCGTGTTCGCGCATAGAGCCTGGAGCGAATTCGCACTCTCTTCCGCACAGCGCGATTGATCAGAGCGGAAGGACCGCGGACTGCGTTGCGTTTGCGCCCACTTCACTCGATACATTGGTCGACTCCCCGTTGTTTGCCGGCCGTTATTATAAGCGCGTTGAGCTCGATCCTGGTTCAGATGTCCCGGTGCATCTCAATCTGGTCGCGGATCACCCGTCCCGGCTGGAAATCAAGCCTGAGCAACTCGCGGCCTATGGCAAATTGATGAAAGAGGCATATGTGCTCTACGGCACGCGCGCGTTCGATCGCTACGATTTTTTGCTCGCGCTCAGTGAGAATTTCAGCGGCATCGGTCTCGAGCACCATCGCTCCAGCGAAAACGTACACCGGCCAGGACACTTCACCGAGTGGGAGAAGAATGCTCCGGGTCGCGATCTGCTCGCTCACGAGCTGACTCATTCCTGGAACGGCAAGCGTCGCAGACCGGTCGATCTTTGGACGGCGAACTTCAATGTGCCGATGCGGGACTCGTTACTCTGGATGTATGAGGGCCAGACGCAGTATTGGGGCATTGTCCTGACGGCGCGATCAACGCTGTGGCCGGAGGCGCTAGCGAAAGAGGTGCTCGCCAATATTGCCGCGATCTACGAACGGAATCGGCCGGGCCGCCTCTGGCGCAATTTACAAGATACCACAAACCAGCCGATCCTTGGCGGCCGCCGATCGCTGCCTTTTCCGAGCTGGCAGCGCACGGTGGATTACTACAACGAAGGCGTTTTGCTGTGGCTGGATGTGGACACCAAGCTGCGCGAGCTTACCGGGAATGAGCGCTCGCTAGATGATTTCGCGCGCGCTTTTTTTGGCGTGAAAGATAAAAGCTTTGAAGTCGTTACTTACACCTTTGACGATATCGTAAAAACTCTCAACGCGCTATCGCCGCACGATTGGAAGGAGTTTCTTCGCAAACGACTGGATGGGCACGGACCGGAGGCGCCGCTCGACGGCTTGGCGCGAAGCGGTTGGAAACTGGGGTTTCGCGAAGAACCGTCATCGTTCCAGAAAGCAATCGACGAGGTGACGAAATCGTTTAACCTAGACTTCTCCCTCGGTCTGGTGGTGTCCACCAGGGATAAAGGAAACATCACCGAGGTCGTCTGGGACAGTCCAGCATTCAAAGCGGGGCTCACGACGGCGAGCAAGCTGATTGCAGTCAACGGGCGGGAGTTTGCGCCGGAGATACTGCTCGACGCGATTCGCACCGCGAAGGGCACCGATCAGCCCATCGAGCTACTGGTGAAGACGTTCGATCGCTATAGAACGGTGCGGGTGCCGTACTTTGAAGGTCTCCGTTATCCCTATCTCGAGCGCATCGACGGTACGGAAGACCGGCTCACGACGATCTTAAAGCCGCGCACGTGAAAATCTCTGCGGCACACATGCGTGCAGCGACGCTGAGAGATTCGAGGCGAAGAGTGGTCGCACAAAGCAGGGTCAAAGTCCGAGCGCTTTCCGTACCTGCTCAACCAATACAGCGGGCGGCAACGAGGCGTTCAGAGTAAGCCCGCTCTGCGGTGGCTCCAGCGTCTCAAATTGGCTTTCTGCCAGCGCCGGGTTCATGAAATGGTCCTGGCGCTGTTTCAGCCGGCGCTCGATCAGAGCTTGACTGAGCGCCAGGTGAACAAAAATGACGCGCTCGTCCACTCGCAGCCGGGCGCGATAAGAACGCTTCAAGGCGGAGCAGGCGAGGATGCCGTTTTCTTCGCGTTCCAACGCTTGCTCAATCAAAGCACGCAGCCGGTCAAGCCAAGGTGCTCGATCGCGATCCGTTAACGCCTCACCTCGGCGCATCTTTTCGATGTTGGCCGCCGGGTGAAAATCGTCCCCTTCATAAAATCGCCAGCCGAGTTCTCTGGCCAGCGATGTGCCTATTGTCGTTTTGCCTGCGCCCGCGACGCCCGTCAAAATGATAAACATTGCGCCTTAGCGCCGATATTGGATTGCCTCGCACAGATGACAACGCTTAGCGGTGCTACCAGGAAGTTCACCGAGTTCTCGTCCAACCGGCACGAAATACGCGACTGGGATCATCGATGGTGAATTCGAAGCTCCGCGATACTAGCTGTTCGCAGCGGCTCTCTTGAGATCGGCGCCGAGCTTGATGTCTTCGGACCGAGTCACATTTACGTTGAAATTATAAGCGGGTGAGCGGAACTGGCTCAGAGCGAATTGCTGGCCTTCGGCGCGGCTTGCATGGATGCAATCCTCGGGGACGTGAACGATATAATTTCGGATATGAAAGCCGATCACCGCGTGGTAAACGCAATTGTTCGAACCAATGCCGGTGACAACGATGTGATCACGGCATGGGCGCAAGTCGAATTTCTTCAGCTGCTCTTCCATGGAAGTCCGATAAAAGCAGTCGTGGGAGTATTTTTTGACGATGATCTCATCGCGGAGCGGTTTGAGCTCTTCGACGAACGCGACGGCGGGAGTGTCGTCGATGAGCGAGTATTGTTTGCCGAAGAAAGTGAACTCCGGATGGTCTTTGGTCCTGACCGACTGAATGTGAATGATCCTTCCGTCAGCCTGGCGAAACCGATCCAGCAAGGTTCGGATCTTAACGATTACCGGTTTGACTCCGGTGCCATGCCGTTCACAGCCTTCGGCTTGCATGTCGACGATAATGAGAGCGGAGCTACGGGGCGAAAGCTCGGTGGTTGGTTCAGACATAAGGACCTCCAAAAATAATTGACTGTTCTTTACCGGGCCGCGACCGCTTGCGTCAAGTAGCTCTCATCGAAAAATCTCTGCGGCGGATCCGAGATATCGATCTGTTTCAGGAGCGCGGTGATATTTTCCTTTTTAAGCCGGATGTCGAGATCCGCCGCGTAATAATTCAGCGCCTTTCGCTCGATGCCTATATCACCACGGAGTCCGTGGCGTACACCGAGCGCGATGGCTTTGTCCTTATCGCGGCGGATAAGCTCCATCGCTTTTTCGAGAGCTCTCAAGAAGCGTACCGTCTTGTCAGGACTGGAACCGACAAATTCCCGGGTCGAAGCGACGACTGTCGATGGAATCTCCGTCAGCGTCTCGCGGGTATCGAGCAGCATCGTGAAGCCGTCGTTCTCGGCTTGCACCCGCTGTCCGGGAGTGAGTGGAACCGCCTGGACCTTGCCGGTTTTGAGAGCAGCGATGCGCGCCAGCGGTCCGCCCTCGATATTCAGGACGGAAAAATCGCGATCCTTGATCATCCCTTGGCGCCGCAGCGATTCCACGACGGTGAATTCTCCCATACCGCCGATTCCCGTGATGCCGATGGTCTTGCCCTTCAAGTCCGCCACCGTCTTCAATCTCTTGTCCGCCATGAGCGCGTAGCTCATTCGATTCAAATGGCCGCCAACGACGACCACGGGAGCGCCGCGCGCGATGCCACGCAAAATCGCCACCGCACCAGCGATCACGAAATCGGCCTGCCCGCTCATCAGCAGCGCCATCATGATCGGACCGCTGCTAGAGAGCGTCACGGGCCTTACGTCCAGAGCCTCTTCTTTGAAGAAGCCCGCGCCGCGCGCGACCGCGGTTGGAAGCCCGGTGTTCCAGCTCGGCGAAACCAGAGCAACAGTGACCGCCTGAAGTTCCGCGGCGCCAGCAGAGCGGCAAACGAGGCCAAAAAACATGATGACAATTAGCCGAAAGAATTTTTTCATCGATTGAGGCAGTACAACAGCGAGCATAGGAGAGGAGCCGACGCACTGTCAACGGCGGGAATAGGGGAATCGCCTGGCGTCATCAGCCACTTCGTGAGGCGCCTGATTGACGCGCCGCGGCGGTAGCGATAGCGTTAAACGGCGAATCAAACCATTAGCGACGACCGTCGGAGCGAAATCAAAATCGAGGGAATCAGTCATGGCGAAAGATGGATTCAAAATCATCGACAGCGACATGCATGTCATGGAGCCACCGGATTTGTGGGAGCGCTATATCGATGCGAAATTCAGAGCGTTGGCGCCCCGCGGCGTCACCAGTCATAACGTGCGCGATCTCCGGCTCGTGCATCCGGATGGAACCGAGTGGGCGCGCAAATCCACGCCGCAAAACGATACCGCGAGGGGGAAGAACTTCGATCAGAAACAAGATGTTTTCGGGCGCGACGCTGCGCGCGGCTGGACTTCGGAAGTTCAGCTCGAAGCGATGGATACCGAAGGCATCGATGTCGCCGTGCTTTATCCTACACGCGGCCTGAGAGCGCTTGTGCTCCCGAACATGGATACCGATTTCGCCGCTGCCATGGCGCGCGCCTACAACGACTGGCTCTACGATTTTTGCCAGCGAGATCCGAACCGTTTGATCGGTGCCGGGATGATTTCCACCTACAGCATGGAAGATGCGGTGAGCGAAGCACGCCGCTGCGCCGAGCAGTTAGGGTTTCGGGCGATTTTTCTCCGCGCCAATCCGCTAGTCGATCATCAGTGGCAGAGTAGCTATTACGAGCCGTTGTGGGATGCTATGGAGGCGCTCGACCTGTCGCTCGGTTTTCACGAGTCCACGGGCACGGGGAGAAATCCGATCGGCGAACGCCTGGAGCCCAATTTCATGCTGCGCCGGGTTTTTTCGCAACCGATGGAGCAGATGCTCGCGCTCGGCTGTTTTTGCGGCGGCGGCGTCTTGGCACGCCACCCGAAATTGCGGGTGGCGTTTCTCGAAGCGAATTGCAGCTGGCTCCCCTGGCTTTTATGGCGCCTCGACGAAGCGTGGGAGCTCGACGGCGACGTCTTCGCTCCCGACTTACAACAAAAACCGAGCGACTATTTCAAACGACAATGCCGAGTGTCCATAGAGCCCGACGAAGTGATCGCCAGTAATGTCATCGAGCAAGTCGGCAGCAACTATCTGGTTTTTTCGACGGACTATCCGCACGTGGATTCGCGCTACCCTGAAGCCGTCAATTATTTTCTGCGGCTGCCGCTCAGCGCAGAAAACAAGCGCAAAATCCTGTGGGACAACTGCATGTCCTATTATGCGATGGCTGCATGACCGAAAAATTCGGTCTGCTGATCCGGCGGAACGATTTCTACTCATTAATGGAAAAATGACTGAGAAAGGGAAATCATGGCACAGTTTGATCCCGTACGAGTCGGACTCATCGGAGCGGCCGGTCGATGGGGGCCGCGGGCGCATGCACCGGCGTTGAAAGGCGTTTCAGAAACAGAGCTCTACGCCGTGTGCACGGCGCACGAAGAGACCGCGCGGGCAGCCGCCGATCAATTACGCGTGGCGCGCGCCTACGGCAGCGACAACGGTTTGAATGCCGATCCACAGGTCGAGGCCGTCGCCGTCGCAGTGCGCGTGCCGGCACACTATGCGCTGACCAAACACGCTCTCGAAGCGGGAAAGCATGTTTTCTGCGAATGGCCGTTGGGCGCGAATACCCAAGAAGCCGAAGAGCTGGCGGCGCTGGCGAAGAAAAAAAACCTGCGCACCGTCGTCGGGCTGCAGCGCCGCGCGTCGCCCGCTTACCTGTACATGCGCGAACTCATCCAGCAAGGTTACGTGGGACAAGTCCTGTCAGTGAATCTGTCGCTGATGAACAGCGGGGTGTTGACCCGTCCGTCAGATCGCACCTGGCAACGCGACGTCACGTTGGGTGCGAACACGTTGACGATTACGTTCGCCCACGTATTCGATGCGATGTGCATGGTGGCGGGCGAGATTCGCGAGCTGTCCGGGATCGTTTCCACTCAGGTGCCGCAGTGGTTCGAGACCGATACGAAAAAATACGTCGAGGTTACGTCGCCGGACAACACCATGGTTCAAGGCCGGCTCGAAAATGGCGCGGTCATCAACGCTTACTGCGGCGTGCATCCCTACCATGGCAGCGGTCATCGCTTCGAGATTTACGGCACGGAGGGCACGCTCTCGATGATCGGCGGCGGCGAGGGCGGCCAGGAGCTTCGGCGCAAGATCATGGGCGGACACAAAGACGATAAATCACTGCAAGAGCTGGTGGTACCGGAGCGATTCAAGTCGGTGCCGGAAACCATACGTAACGGTCCTGAATACGATGTCGGTCAAGTGTGGGTCAAGTTTGCCGAAGCGATACGCGCAGGCGGGAAAACGGATGCCGACTTCCCCGATTTTGATCACGCGGTGCGTCGCCACCGCACCTTAGATGCGATTGTGCGTGCCTCAGAGACGGGGCAACGACAAAGAGTTGCTTGATGCGCTTATGGCGAGGTACGATTCCGACGTCAGCTCAACCGCCTGTGGGTGAGCTGTAGAGCGCGTCAAGAAAACCGTTGTCGTCGAGCTTGCGTAGAATCCGCGTGTCGATCACATCATCAACTCGGATCGACGCTGCGCGGGGCGTGGTACGGGCAAGCATGCGCCTGATGTTGAGCAGCCCTTCCGGCGCGGGATAAGGCTTTCGATCGAGAGTCTCTACGGCTTCCAGATAAGCCTCCTCGGCGGCCGGCCGTGCGACGCGCATCCGCCGCTCGAGGATCTCGACGACCGCCTGCCGATTCGCAGGCTGGTGAATGAACGCCAGGCCGCGTAAAAGTCCCTTCAGCACCGGTTCGATGATTACCGGCGATGATGCTTCGCCGCTGTCCCTTAGCGCGATGAGACTGTTGACGGTCAAAGGAATATTAGTGTTTTTTACTTCCAGCAGAACGGGAAACCCACGACGTTTCAGTGGACGGCTAAATGCCGGTGGCAGCACGGTAGCGTCGACCACGCCGGCCTCCAGTGCCTTGGCGAGCTGTGCCTGGGGCCCGATCACCTGTAACCGTAGTTGATCGCGCGCCGGATCGAGGCCGAGACGTTCGAGAGCTAAAAGCGCTTGCATCCAGATGCCGCCGCCGATGCTCTGTACGCCGACGCGTTTGCCTTTCAGATCTTCCGGGCGAGCGATGCCCGGGCGGGCAATTAAATCGACCGTCAGCCAGTTGGTAAACGTCGCAAAAATTTTGAGCGGCGCTCCGGCCGCAATCGCGGACATCACGGCGGTACCGGCGGTCAAGGCGAGGGAAACTTCCCGCGCCATCATGGACGCAAGCATAGTCGGCGCGCTGCCGATGAAAACCAGCTCGGGATCGACTCCCTCCTGGGCAAACA
>Ga0070679_100003924_pt1 | contig 13681 bp, 11 predicted proteins | sample KBSC63BmetaG_FD_65652 | JGI IMG/M metagenome (GOLD analysis project Ga0070679, IMG submission 65652) | Corn rhizosphere microbial communities from Kellogg Biological Station, Michigan, USA - KBS C6-3B metaG | ecosystem: Host-associated > Plants > Roots > Rhizosphere | place: USA: Michigan... | reverse complement strand
AATGACCCAGCTCCTCAGCTCGGCCGATCCAAAGATTCGGGAGGCCGCCGTGCGCGGATTGGCCGGCCGCAACTCCTTCGATCCGTGGCCGTGGCCCTGGCCGCGTCCACGTCCCTTCCCATGAGACGGACAATGACGATATCCAGACATTTACTCATAGCGGCGTTGCTGGCAGCCCCGATCGCAATCAACGCACAGCCGCGTTTCGGAGTGCGCGCGCGCAGACCGCCGATCGCATGCGCAATAGCGGCGCGCTCGGTCCGCGACTGGGGTTGGGGTGGTGGAGTCTCTGATGCCGGGTCAACGCCGCTCGCATCGATAGTCTCGGCGGTCAACTATCAGCTGAGGGCCAATGAGGGTCAGCTCGGCGCCGAAGACATGCTGAAGCTGAAGGCAGCGCTAGCGTCCGATGATCCGTGCGTGCGCGAGCTCTCACTGACGATACTAGCCACCCAGGGTGACGGCCGAGTTTCGAAAAAGACGGTCACCCGCGTGGCGCAAAATCAGAAGGAGAAAGTCAAAATCCGTGACTAGGTTGTCGCGGAAACAGTCTGCTACACGTGAAGCGTCCTTTCAAGAATCGCAACTGGAAACGCATCGCACCCCGTGCCTGGAAGCAGCTACCTCTGCTCCAACCTACCAAGCTGGCGGGGTGCGTTACCGTCTCCGTTCTGAACGTCCTCTGGCACGGCCACGGAGTTCTGCGCTCGTTACCGCTCGGTCCGCGAATCGTCGCGATGCTCGTTCTTTCGTACGCTGTCGTCACGGTCGCGGAGCTTCTGTGGCTGCTGTGCACTGTGCAGCAGCCGGTGGACCTCAGCTTTCGCGAAGATACTCCCGTCCCGGCGGCGCCCGAAGTCGACCCACTTGTCGAGCAGCTTAGCGAGCTGCCACGCCGCGAGCTGAAAGAAGAGACTCTCCAGCTCGCGGCAGAGATGCGGAGCTTCGAAGCCGGAAGCGATAGCGCATACGTTACCACGCTCATCACCCCGCGCACTCTGCCTCACATGTCGGAAGAAGAGCGCGACCGCGAGCTCGATCGCGAGAGCACCGAGCTCGTGCAGCGGCACATGGTCACATGGCGAATCTACCGCGACCGATTCTACCGCCCCGCCCGCGCTTTCCGCGACGAGCTTCGTAAACGACTCGGCATCAGAAACCCTCGGCGCGAACCGGAAATCCCCGCGCTGGATCAGGCCGCGCTCACCGGCGCCAAACCGATCACGGAAGCAGCGGATTACCTCACCGAATTGGCGAACCGGCTTCCATAGAGGGACGCTTTTTGCCAGTTTCGGGTGATTCGCGCTTTTGGTCCGGCTTCGAATTGCCACCGTTGGAGTGACAGGGGGAAGGGTGGGAGACCGGTGAGACCGGTGAGGAATTCGTTTTGTTCAAGCGCCGCATGCCGGTTTTCGATGGAACAGAATTGAAATTCATCTGACCGTTTCCTCGGACAATAGAGCCAGAAAAGGGCACCAAAAACAGTATTCTCACCGGTCTCACCGGTCTCGCAGATCGTACCCGCTGCCATATAGAGTGGCTAGTCGCTCGCAAGAAACATCGAGGTCGGAACTGACTCACTACGGATGCGCACACGCACTGGCTTTTCACGAAATGCAGCCCGTCTGATCGCAGTTGCTGCGGCGCTGTCGGTGGCGCCTCTCCCAACGGTGGCGCAGGTCGCAGCTATCGCGCCCACGGCAGCTGGCGGATGCGCGAGCATTCGAAACCTCCAGCTCTCCGATGTTCGGCTCACCGAAGTGGTCGATGTGCCGGACTCCGGCTCGCGACGCGACAACGTTCGCGTCCCTCACTGTCGCGTCTCGGGGGTGATCGGCAGAAGCACGGCGTTCACCGCCATGTTGCCGAAGAAATGGAACGACCGGCTGTTAATGGGCGGCAACGGGGGCTATGCCGGCACCATCAATCGGGGCGCACTGGCGCTTGCCAACGACGGCTATCTGACGGTGAGCACGAATACCGGACACGATCGCTCGCCCGGTGGCGGCGCGCGATGGGCTCTCAACGATCCAGAACGACAGGTGGATTTCGGATATCTCGCGGTTCATCGCACCGCGGAGATCGCCAAGTCTCTCGCGAAGGCGTTCTACGGAAGGGAGCCGCGCTACTCCTATTTTTCCGGCTGCTCCAATGGCGGACGGCAGGCGCTGATGGAAGCGGAGCGATATCCGGCCGACTTCGATGGACTCGTCGCCGGCGCCCCGGCGGCGTTCATGAGCGTCACCGGCGCCGCGTTTCTCAAAAACACGAGGGCCGCATTTCCAGATCCAAGCTATTTCGACAAACCGCTGATTACACAGGCCAATCTCGATCTTGTCGCGGGGAAGGTCCTTGCGGCGTGCGACGCGCTGGATGGCGTCCGCGACAGCGTTCTCAACGATCCGCGAACCTGCAAGTTCAAGCTCGCATCGATCAGGCGATGCCCCGCTGACAACCCCGCTCCGGACTGCCTGACATCCGAGCAAAGCGTGGCGATCGCGCGGATATACGCGGCGACGACGGACAATCGCGGTCGCGTGATCTATCCGGCGCAGCCTTTTGGCGGCGAGAATTTGCGCGGCGGGTGGCCCTTCTGGATCACGGGTCGGGATTCTTCGCTGATGCGCGAGGTCCACGTTCCGACCGCGCAGGCGATGTTCGTGACCGAGGGCGCGAAGTACTTCATGTTCAACGATTCCACCTGGGACTACAGCAGGTATTCGGGCTCATTCGCCGCCGACGCGAAGCGGTGGGCCGAGATTCTGGATGCAGATAATCCCGACATCTCACGCTTCGCCGCGCGGAATGGCAAGCTGATCATCTGGCACGGCTGGTCAGATCCTGCGCTCAATCCGGTGGCAACGATTGGATACTATAACCGAGTCGTAGCTCGGGACGCGCGCGCTGCCAACTACGCCCGCCTCTTCATGGAGCCTGGCGTGCTGCACTGCGGCGACGGTCCGGGTCCCAGCGACGCTCCGTGGATGCAGGCGATCACGGACTGGGTCGAGAGTGGGCGGGCGCCCGACCAGGTAGTGGCTACGAAAGCGGATTCTTCGGGAAAGACAATTAGATCGCGCCCTCTCTGCGCTTTCCCGCGTCGCGCCATCTATAAAGGGGCGGGAAGCACCGACGACGCCGCCAACTTCGCGTGCCGAGCGCCGACGTAGCGGCGCGCATCCGCCGGTGCACGCGTGATGACGTCGAGACGGTTGCATCCCTTGGCGCCCGCCTCTTCGTGCAGGCGTACGGACCGACACACCCCGAGCCTGATCGGAGTCGCTACCTCGCGGATGCCTATTCGCTGGAGACGATCGCCGCGGCGATCGAAGGTGATCGTAGCTCGGTTTTCATAGCCGAGAGTCCCGACGGGAGGGCGATCGGCTACGCGCATATTTGGGAGACCGATGAACTCCCGGAGGGAGTGGAGGGAAGTCGTGCCGTCGAGATAGTGCGCTTCTACGTGGATGCTGCGATGCAAGGTCAGGGCGTGGGCGCGGCGCTCATGATTCATTGCTGCGACGCCGCGAAGCGAGCGGGCGCTGACGTGATCTGGCTTCAAACCTGGTCGGAAGCGCCGTGGGCGATTGGTTTCTATCGCCGAATGGGTTTTTCCATCGTCGGCAGGAAAGCCTTCCACTTTGGCGCGCGCGTGGACTCAGATCACGTCATGTCGCGGCCGCTCGACTAGCGGCGCGACCCGCGTTACGGCGTGCTGTTGTTCGTTCCGACCTTGATCACTTCGTCGAGGTAGAATCGAACCGCGTTCGGATACCCGGAATCGCAGGGCTTGAGTCCCGCGAATTCGCCATCCGACCCCGTGATCTTGCTGACCTCCGCGATGGCGGCGGCGCGCGACATCGTCAGCTTCTTCCCGGCTTGCTGGGCCAGGTAGGCGCGTGCTACCGCGGGCGCCGAGGCGCATGACTGCTGGGGGGTCGCAGGGACCTTCGGGGAAGGAGCGCTGGCGCCGGCTCCGGCTGCAAGCGCTGCGATTCCCAAAATGGCCGCTGAAATCGTGAGTCTTTTCATTGTATTCCTCTACGAGTTGGAATGCGTGGACTGGCGACAATAGCAAAGCCCGCGCCCATGGTGGCCTGACCGGCGTTTCATTCCGCGGCCCCAGACTGCTAACTTCTGAGCGAATGGCAATCCAACTGCATCGCGGCGGGCGTGGTCTGAAGGCGCGGCCGGAGGACGTCCCACTCCACGAGGACGTCCGCTGGCTTGCCGGTGCATTGGGGCGCGTAATCCAGCGCCTCGAGGGGCAGGAGGCGTTCGAGATCGTCGAAAAGTTGCGCGTTGCCACGCGCGCTCGACGCCATGGCGATCGTGACGCCGTGTCGCTCGAGAATCTCCTCCGCCAGATAGACGGTCTCACCGTCGAACAGTGCGCGATGGCGGCGCGAGCGTTCACGCTCTTTTTCCTCCTGATCAACACCGCGGAGCAGACCCACCGCGTGCGCCGGCGGAACGCGTACTTCGGAAAGGGAGTCAGCGCGGCGCAGCCCGCGTCGGTGCGGTGGTCGATGCGCAAGCTGCGCGAGATGGGATTGTCAGCGGACGAAGTCGAGCGCGCGATGCTGACGCTCGATGTGCGGCCAGTGCTCACCGCGCATCCGACGGAGTCGACGCGCCGCACGCTTCTTCAGCTGCAGGCGCGCGTCGCCGACAAGCTTCTCGCCCATGAACAGGCGCCGGCCGACGAAGCGAAGAAGATCGAGCAGGAGCTGGAGGGCGAAGTCGAGCTCCTTTGGCTCACGAGTGAAGTGCGGCAGGACCGACCATCGGTGCTAGACGAAGTGAGCTCAGCCCTTTGGTATCTCGAGACGCGGCTGCTCGCTGCCGGCGAGCACGTTCATTCGGGCCTGGCGCTCGCGTTCGAGGAAGAGTTTTCACGCTCGGCGGATGCTTTCCGGCTTGCCGTTCCCCTCCGGTGGGGATCGTGGGTTGGCGGCGACCGCGATGGTAATCCATTCGTGACGCCCGAGATCACCATCGCCACGGCGCGGCGCGCCAGTCACGTCATCCTCGGCAGGTACGGAGAAGCGCTCGAGGATCTGGTTCGGCGCCTGTCGCTGTCGGCCGAGTTCGCACCGCCGAGCAGCGGACTTACGCGATCGCTCGAATCTGATCGGGCAATCCTGTCCGAAGTCTGGAAACAGAACAAGAAGCGAAACGCCGACGAACCCATCCGCCTCAAGCTCACGTTCATGGCGGCGCGGATCGAGGCGACGCGCAGATTGGTCGCGTCGCGCGATGCGGGGCGGGCCAGGAAGGAGCGCGCCGCCTACGCCGATGCCGCGGCTTTCGAGCAAGACCTGATGCTCGTGCGCGAATACCTGACGAGCGCGGGCGCCCTTCAGGCGTGTCGAACGACGCTCGATCCATTCATCGCGAGCGTGCGCGCGCACGGCTTTCACGGTTTCATGATGGACGTGCGCGATCACGCGGAAGTTCTTTCCTCGGCGGTCACCGACATCCTGTCGCAGGCGGGCATCGAGAGCACAGACGGCGAGCGGCTTCGCTCGGTTCTTCGTCACGGTGAGCAGGTCGGTAATCTGGGCGGCAGCGTCTCCGAGGAAACGAAGAAGGTCGTCGACACTTTCCGCGCAATCAGCACGATTCAGAGCGAGTCCGGCGAGCTGGCGGCATCCACTTACATCGTGTCGATGACGCAGTCGCCCGACGATCTTCTTCGCGTTCTCGTGCTCGCGCGGGAGGCGGGATTGGTGGATCTATCGTCGAGCAAGCCAACCTCCCGGCTCGACGTGGTTCCGCTGTTCGAGACACTCGACGACCTCGATCAGGCCCCGCTCGTGATGGGCGCGCTGCTCGATGATCCGATGTACAAGCGTCAGCTCGAGGCGCGTGGGCGCCGGCAGGAAGTGATGATCGGCTACTCCGACTCCAGCAAGGATGCGGGAATCATCGCGTCGTCGTGGGCGCTCTATCGCGCGCAGGAGTCTCTCGCCGATCTCTTTCGCGACGCCGGCGTGGAGCTTCGTCTCTTTCACGGTAGAGGAGGGAGCGTCGGACGCGGTGGGGGCTCTCCGGTTTATCGCGCGCTCGCCGCGCTTCCTCCGGGAACGACCGACGGCCGCATCAAGATCACCGAGCAGGGCGAGATCATCTCACAGCAGTTCGGTCTGCTTCCAGTTGCGGAGCGGAGCGTGGAGGTCACCACAGCCGGCACTCTGCTGCACGAGTTCACGGATTGGCGGAAGACCGTCGACCCTGGTGAAATCGCCGAGTTCCGCGAAGTCGTCGACCGTCTGGCAGAGCGCTCGCATTCGGTTTATCGCGAGCTGGTGCATGACAACAACGCGCTATTCCAGCTCTTTCGCATCGCGACTCCCATCGACGAGCTGGCGAACGCGCGCTTTGGATCGCGTCCGGCCTATCGTCCCGGCGCGCAGGCTGGTATCGACGGAATTCGCGCCATTCCATGGGGCTTTGGCTGGACGCAAATACGTCTCATGCTCACCGGCTGGCTGGGCGTCGGCACGGCCCTCGGCGAGGAGATCCACTCGCGCAAAGGACTGGTGAGGCTCCAGAAGATGTCTCGCCTCTGGCCGTTCGTGGACGATTTGCTGGGGAAGGTCGAGATGGTTTGCGGCAAGACCGACATCGAGATCGCCCGCGCATACGTCACGCACCTGGGCGGGGACATAAAGCTGTTCGACACGCTGGTCACCGAGTTCGAGCGCGCGGTGGATGCGCTGCTCGTCATTCGTGGACATCGAGATCTTCTCGATGACAGCCCGGTGCTGCAGGCGGCAATCGCGCTCAGAAATCCTTACGTCGATCCGCTCTCGCTGCTCCAGATTTCTTTGCTGGATAGAAAGCGGAAATCGGCTGGGCTGAGCGCGCGTGAAAAGGAAAGAATCGATGACGCGCTTGCTACGACACTCAGCGGCATCGCGCAGGGTCTGCGCAATACCGGCTGAAGATCGAGAGTCAGTCCATCAGCTCGCGCGATTTCTCGGCAATCGTGTGGTAGCACTCGCAGGCGACTTTCTTCAGTCCTTCGACGTCGCGCAGCGAAACCTTGCCGTAGCGGTGCTCGATGAGACCCTGCCGCTCGAGTCCGCCAATAGCCACCGTCACGCCTGGCCGGCGCACCGCGAGCATCTGAGACAGAAACTCGTGAGTGAGACCGAAGTCCGTTCTGCCGACCGCATCCGCGCTTAGAAGCAGCCACCGTGCGCACCGTTGCTCGATGAGGTGCATGCTGTTGCACGCTGCCGTCTGTGCGATGACTTCGTTGGAAAGCTGCGCGTAGCGGTGAAGAATCCTCCTGAGCTCGGAGGAGCTCGTCAGAAGCGAGAGGAAGTCTTCCGGGGTCATCTGATAGAACTCGCCTTCGATCTGGCAAATGCCTTTGCTCCGCGCGACCTTGATCCCGTGAAAGAGCGGAAGGCCGACGAAGCCCTCGCGTCCCACGGCCATCGCTTCGAGCGATGTGCCATCCTTGAGCACGGTGACGAGCGAAGCCATTCCGCTGATCGGGAAGAGGACCCGATCGACGGGTTCTCCTACCTCAAAGATGCTTTCACGGAGGGTGCAGCTGACCTTCTTTGCGCGGGCGAGAAATGCCGCAACGTCCGCAACAGGGAGCTTCGCAATGAGATTGTTTTCGGCTGTCGTGGGGGCGTGCGCGCCATTCCCACCAGCCATGATGGGCGTACTCGGTTTGGAGCTCATGCTACGACCTTTGATTTGGCGTGGAAGCCAGAAGGTCGCAGACTCGAGTAATGCCCGAAGCGATCTGGTTGCTGTCTATTGGACTGTACCCTATCCAACGAAGGGATGCAATGGAGATTATCGGCTTCTGGCCGCTGACCGGAAACGAGCCCGAAAATGGTCTGTTCCTGATGAGCGAAAGCGGCCCATAATGTGCGTTGACGTACGTTGTCTCTCCCATCGTGTGGATTCAGGTGAAACCCAACAAATACGCGTACATCGAGAGCAATTCCGAGCCTGTTCAACATCAGGCTCTTCGAGAGGAGAAAGTTCGGAGCGAGATCGCGCGGCGTCTCAGTTGCGTCTGCGGCAACTTTTCCGAGCATGACTTTCAGGAGCTCGTGAGGAAGATGACCGAGCGGCAATTGCTCGATGAGCGAAGGCAGCGCTGGTAGGAAACGATCAGGAGTCGGATGCGAAGTCCGGCGCTCCTTTCCGCTTCGAATCGTCAGTTGATGCGTTAGCGGAGTTGTACAACTGCTCGGTATACACCGCTACGAGCTTCGCAAGCAGATCATTTCTCTCGGGGCTCGGCCGGACTCCAGCGGCGTTGGCAGCATCGACGATGCCGAGCTTGAACGCGATGAGGGAGTCCTCGTGCTCGTGCGCGAGTTTTTCGCGCGACGTACATATCTCCTCGATCGCTGAACGCATCTGCTTCGTCACCACGAGCTGCTGGCGGGCGCTCTTCAGTGCGTCGTTCAGCAATTCCCGATGGCTTGGTGACAATCTCCATCGGGGTGGCACTGAATCGCCGTCGTTCGAATGCATTTCCCTTTGGGCTCGATCCAAAATGGTCCGTTGCACTGTCTTGGAGAGCACAATGATAAACAGTCGGATAAGTCCCGCAAGTAGTTGAGTGACAAGCAGTTAGCCCATCTCAACCGTACGCTGGCGTACTATCGCCAACGTCTCTGTTTCATTCAATCGAGTGCTCCGATGGGAGAATCGGGCTATTTGATTTTGAGACCCTTTAGCTCGGGATCAAGCGGCGGGTAGCGGAGGTCGAGATCGTCGAGAGTGTCGGCGATCGTGCGGCCAATGAGCAGATCGCGAGCGTCTTCGTCGTCTGCCGGCACGACGTACCACGGCGCCGCTCTGGTGCTGCATTTCGCGATCGCATCGCGATACGCTGAGGTGTAATCGTCCCACAGCGCGCGGTCGTCCAGATCGCCGAGCCTGAACTTCCAGTTTTTCTTTTTGTCCTCCAGTCGTTCCTCGAGGCGTTTTTTCTGCTCGTCACGGGAGACGTGCAAGAAAAACTTGAGAACCGCCACCGAAGACTCGACGAGCATGCTCTCGAAGTCGTTGATCTGATCATAGCGCGCGGACCACACTTTCTTCGGCAGCGACTTGTGCACCCGAGGCACGATCACGTCCTCGTAATGCGAGCGGTTGAAGATGCCGATGATCCTGCGCGCCGGTATCCGTTGATGGATGCGCCACAGAAAATCGTGTGCGAGCTCGGCCTCGGTCGGAGCCTTGAAGCTCGTGACTTCACAACCCATCGGGTTCACGCTTCGAAAAACTTTCCTGACCGTTCCGTCCTTGCCGGACGCATCGCGACCCTGAAGCACGACGAGGAGAGCGTATCGTCCATCGGCGTATAGCGCGCTCTGCAGCTTCTCCAACCGCTTCCGCTCGTGTTTGAGCGCCTTGTCGAGATCATCTCCGCCGGGGAAATCATCAGGAGCAGCGGCGTCGGCGTCGTCGAGATGGATCTGTCGCGCGGCGGTTACGGGCTTGAGCTTTCCAGTCGAAGAGTGCACGAGTCAATGAAAGGCAAGAAAAAAGCCCGGCGTCGGCCGGGCTTTCTTCTCGGTGCCATGCCAGAATCAGGTACCCCGCGTCTGCGACGCGTTCACGGCAATTCCGCAAAACGTGCCGGAGACGGTCGCGGTGTGTGTTGCCGGATCATACGACGACGTGATGTCCACGTCGCACACACCCGAGCCCCCAACGCGCGCCCAGCTGAAGCTCCCCTTGTGGGTCTGCGTCTGGAGGCCCGACAGCGCCGCATTGACGATGTTCAGGTGACCGTCGTACGTGATGTTCGGGTTGCCGTTCAGCGTCAGTGTGCCGTTCTTCGTCTGGAACGCGCAATCTGTATCGGTCCTCGTTGCGGCCGCATCGAGCGTGAAGCTGTGCGTCGTCGCGTCGCCTGCACCTGTTAACGTCCCCGCCAGAACGACCTGTCCACCCTTGGGGCACGCCTTCGTTACGGTGAACTCGTGGTTGATCGAAACGGGGGTGCTCACCGCGGCCGAACCGCTGCCGCCGGCTCGGATGGAGAACAGTGATCCAAGTCCGAAATCAGACGGCACCATGGTAGAGACTGCATCCATCTGTAAGGCGAGGTCGTTCGCGTCGGCCTGGGTGATGCTCGACGCGACTCCGGTGGAGCTATCGCAGGCGGCGACAGCGAGGACGAGCCCCGCGCCGCAAAGCAGGAACGGTTTTCTGATCATGAACACTCCATGACGAGGAATTGGTTGCGATTCAGGGACGGAAGCCTTCGCGCCAATGACAGGGAAAGGCTTCGCGCCATGATCAAGACGACTGTGATACCGCGAAGGCTTGCCCGAAGGTTCCCCGGTCGAGGTTGATGCGTCCGGGAGAGGGTTTAAGGCCCGGTACCCGGTACCAGGTGCCCGGCACCCGGAATTCCCTGGTTACCAGACTTTAGCTCATGGCGGGAAGCTCACACCGGAAAACTCAGAACTGACAGTTACGGGCACCGGGTGCCGGGTACCGGGCACCGGATATAGCATCGGCCGATCATCGCGGCTAAAGTATGAATGCCAACCCATGTCCACTACTCTCGAGGAAACGCCCGCGCCACTCACCTCCGCGGTGGACATTCCGCGTGTACCGTCCGACACCCAGCGCGCTGCAATCGAGGCCGAGCCTCAGCCGCTGCTCGTGCGGGCGGGTCCGGGAGCGGGGAAGACCTACTGCCTGATCGAACGGATTCGATTCCTTATCGAGCGTCGCAACTTCGACCCCGCCCGAATCTGCGTCTTCACTTTCACCAACAAGGCGGCCGGCGAAATCGCCGAGCGTCTCGACAGCGAGCTCGGGCCTCGCGTGGAAACCGTCAAGCGCGGGACAATCCATTCGTTCTGCTCCGAGCTCCTGCGCGAGTTCGGTGACCGGGTTGGACTTCAGGAAGGCTTTGGAATCGCCGACGAGCCTTATCAACGAGCGGTTCTTCGCCGGCTCAGAGTTGCGCCGCGCTACCATAAAAGCGTTCTCGAGGCGTTCGCGCGCTATCGGTTTCGGGGCGAGCCCCTCGGCCACCGATACGAGAAGTTCTACGATGGCTACCGCCGCGCCACCGCTGAGCGGAACATCGTCGACTTCGACGGGCTTCTCCTCAAGGCGGCCGAGCTTTTCCGGATCGCGCCGGTCGCGGCGACGCTGAGAGCACGCTGGGATGCCATTCTCGTAGACGAATTCCAGGATCTCAATCCTGTGCAGTACGGAATCATCAGAGAGCTGGCGCTCGACCATCGTCACGTGTTCGCGGTTGGGGACGACGAGCAATCGGTCTACTCGTGGACCGGCGCCGACCCTTTGCTCTTCGCGAAGTTTGCCAACGACTTCGAGATCGTGGGTGCGGACCGCCTTCACAACCTCATGGAGAACCGGCGCTGTCCGCGCGATGTGCTGACGCTCGCGCGACGACTGATCTCTCTCAACGAGCAGATCTTCAAGGATCGCTCTCCCCAGGAGACGAGCGTCGAGTCGAGCTTTCCCGTGGCCGTCGTCTCATTCCCGGACGACGGGGCCGAAGCGCATTGGATCATCGCCGACCTGAAGGCCGATCGCGCGCGGCACTCCGAGGATCTGGCGTGGGGCGACGTCGGCCTCCTGTATCGAACCCACAAGATCGGCAGCGCGCTCGAGGCCGCGTTCCTCAACTCCGGAATCCCCTGCAAACTGGCGCAGGGGCGCGCGCTCGCCGATGACGCAGTCGTGGCGTACGTGCTGGCCGCGCTACGCGTGATCGCCAGTCCGGACGATGAGATCTACCAGGAGAATTTCTACCAGAGAGTGCTCCCCGAAGCGTTGCTGAACGATGCCCGCGCCCGCGCGGAGGAAGCAGGGAGCAGCCTCATCTACGAGCTGGAACAGATGGCCCGGACGCTGCCGCGCGTGCACACCGACGCCAAAAAGATCTGGCGCGGCATCTACGCGCTGAAAAATCTCGCCGCGCTCGCGAAGAACCACACGTCGCTGGCTTCGCTCGTTGAAGAGATTCTCTCGGAAAGGGTAGGGACGTACCGCACGATTCTCGAGGACCATCACGAGGACCTGAGCGATCCCGCCGGCCACGATGAGGTGGTGACACTGGCCGATCGCATCCACGAGTCAATCGAGAATGGATCTCCGGTCTGGATTCCGCGGCTCGGCGGCGTCGAGATCGCGGCGAAGAAAATGCTGACCGAGATGGGCGTCCGTTGGGTGCAGCTTGGCGGAGCGCCATCGCCCGATGCTCTGCGCATACGGCCCGAGGATTTTCCCGCGCTCGGGCTCGCTCTCGGTCTCTTCAAAACCGCCCAGCTCGTTCGGACGCGCGCCTTTGCAAACGCATTCCGCGACTTCACAGTTGTGGATCTCGAGACCACCGATAAGGATGTCCGAACCGCCGAAGTGGTGGAGATCGCCGCCGTGCGTGTTCGCAATGGCAGGGCGGTAAGCGAATACCATAGCAGGGTCAAGCCGAGGGTGCCGATCGTGGCCGGAGCGTTGGCTGCGCACGGAATCTCCGAGAGCCACGTGGCGGAATCTCCCTACTTCGAGAGCGTGTGGGGCGGATTTCGTGATTTCTGCGGGGCGGACGTGCTCGTCGCGCACAACGGGTATGAGTTCGACTTCCCGATTTTGCGACGCATGGCAGCAAAGCTTCCACGCGGGGCCGACTTTTCTACATACGACACGCTTCCGCTCGCCCGCACGCTTCACTCGACAAGCAGGAAGCTCGAGCACCTCGCCCGCCGCTACGGAATCAACGCTGGCCAATCACATAGCGCGCTCGACGACTGTCGCACGCTCGCGAGCCTCTTTCCCGCGCTCGGCGAAACCAAGGTCGAGTACGCGCGAAAGACGGCGCTCGTTAATCTTCTCGACCAGCTCGCGATAGGATTGGCGCTCAGCGATCGCGATTCGCTCTGCGAGGAAGCGCGCAAGTTCTTCGACTTCGTGCCCCTCTACGCCCTCGGGCGTCACAGCGATTGCCTCGACGGTTACAGAGTCGAGCGCGACCAGTGCGGAGACCCGGCGATCCCGAGCGTTGATGAGCTGATTGCACTGCTCGGCGGACAGGCGATGCTGGAGCGGCTCCGTTTGGAGCGCACCGCCGACGACCGATATCCTGAGACGATGGCGCGGCTGCGCCGGCTCATCGAGGCGTGTGGCGAAGGAACTCTGACTGCGCAGATCTGCGCTTTCCTCGAACGGGCGGTTCTTTCGAAGCACGACGGAGTGGATACGGCACACGATCGCGTGAACCTGCTGACGCTCCATTCCACGAAGGGGCTCGAGTTTTCGCGCGTGTACATCGTCGGCGTGGAGGACGAGCAGTTCATCCCAATGCCTCCCAGCGGGACGGTGAGCAAGAGCGAAGTGGAGGAAGCTCGCCGGCTGCTCTACGTAGGAATGACGCGGACGAAGCAGCGGCTGGTGATGACGCGCTGCAGAATGCGAGGAGAGAAGACCACGGGCGGCCAGCGATTCTTCGACGAGATGGAAGTCGTCGCAACGACGGCGGTCGGCGAATAGATGTCTGACTCCAGGCGGATGGAGTGGCGCGTCGATGTCGGAAAGGAGACGACATCGGCTGCGTATGATCCACCCGATGGAGCTGATAAGGGTGTCGTGTTCGTGTGTGCCCACGGCGCGGGCGGAAACATGAACGATCGGGGATTGGTTC
>Ga0070679_100003923_pt1 | contig 13682 bp, 11 predicted proteins | sample KBSC63BmetaG_FD_65652 | JGI IMG/M metagenome (GOLD analysis project Ga0070679, IMG submission 65652) | Corn rhizosphere microbial communities from Kellogg Biological Station, Michigan, USA - KBS C6-3B metaG | ecosystem: Host-associated > Plants > Roots > Rhizosphere | place: USA: Michigan... | reverse complement strand
TCGGCGGCGCGATCAGCCCGATCGACGGGATCGGACCCGAGCAGCTCCACATCCGCGAGCTGCTCACCCGGCTGGCCGACGGCACCGTGACCGAGGTGATCCTCGCGACCGATCCCAACCTCGAGGGCGAGGCCACCGCGACGTACCTCACCCGTATGCTCAAACCGTTGGAGATACGCACGACCCGCCTGGCCAGCGGGCTCCCGGTCGGAGGAGACCTGGAGTACGCCGACGAGGTCACCTTGGGGCGGGCATTCGCGGGGAGGCGATCAGCGGAATGACCGAGAGCACCACGGAGCAGATCCTGGGTGGCGGTGCGGCCCTGCCCCCGACGGACCCGCAGGACGAGTTCGCGGTCCAGATCGCCGACCAGGTCCAGTCGTTCCTGATCGCGCTGAAGGCCGTGGCCGCCGAAGGCAACCCGGGCACCGGCATCTCGCTGCTGCTGCTCGAGATCAGCCAGCTGCTGCTGGCCGGCGCCCGGCTGGGCGCGCAGGTCGACTTCACCCCGACGTCCGACTTCCAGCCCGACGTCGGCCCGGACCCGGACGTCGACGAGCTCCGGCTGCGGCTGGCCGAGCTGTTCGGCGGCGTCGACACCTACAGCTTCGTCTTCGACCCCTATGCGCCCGAGCAGGTCGACAGCCAGCTGTCCGACGACCTCTGCTCCATCGCGGCCGACCTCGAGAACGGCCTGCGCCACTTCGCCCTCGGCAACACCGCCGAGGCCCTGTGGTGGTGGCAGTTCTCCTACGTCTCGTCGTGGGGCAACCTCGCCGGTGCCCTGCTCAACGCCCTGCTGTCGATCGTCGCCCACGACCGTCTCGACGTGGAGTTCACCGGCGAGCTCGACCGGGTCGCCGCGGCGGAGGAGATGCTGGAGCAGACCGGCGACCCGACCTCCTGAGCACACGCCCACGACCGCCCGCGTCCGGGATCCGTCGGGGATCGGGGTCCGCCCGGGCGACCCCGTAAACTCGGCTCGGTCGCAGCGTCGCGGCGTACGCACTCGTTTCCCTTCCCCGAGGACCCGTGATCTCGCAGGTGTGCCACCAGGTGAGCCCGTCATGAGCATCGTCGTACAGAAGTACGGCGGCTCGTCGCTGTCCGACGCCGACGCGATCAAGCGCGTGGCCCACCGGATCGTGCAGGCCAAGAAGCAGGGGTACGACGTCGTGGTCGCCGTCTCCGCGATGGGCGACAGCACCGACGAGCTGCTCGACCTGGCCAACGGCGTCAGCCCGCTGCCGCCGGCCCGCGAGCTCGACATGCTGCTGACCGCCGGCGAGCGGATCTCGATGGCGCTGGTCGCGATGGCGATCTCCGACCTCGGGTTCACCGCGCGCTCCTTCACCGGGAGCCAGGCCGGCGTGATCACCGACTCCGCACACGGGAGGGCGAAGATCATCGACGTCACCCCGGGCCGGATCACCTCGGCGCTGGCCGACGGCCACATCGTGATCGTCGCCGGGTTCCAGGGCGTCAGCCAGGACACCAAGGAGATCACCACCCTGGGCCGCGGCGGCACGGACACGACCGCGGTGGCCCTGGCGGCCGCGCTGGGCGCCGAGGTCTGCGAGATCTACACCGACGTCGACGGGGTGTTCACCGCCGACCCGCGGATCGTCGAGGCCGCGCGCCGGCTCGACCGCATCTCCCACGAGGAGATGCTCGAGATGGCCGCCTGCGGCGCCAAGATCCTCCACCTGCGCTGCGTGGAGTACGCCCGCCGCTACAACATCCCGGTCCACGTCCGCTCCTCCTTCTCCCAGAAGGAGGGCACGTGGGTCCTGCCCGACCCGACCGAGGGAGCTGACCCCATGGAGCAGGCGATCATCGCCGGCATCGCCCACGACCGCAGCGAGGCCAAGATCACCGTGGTCGGCGTCCCCGACAAGGTCGGCGTCGCAGCCCGGGTCTTCGAGGCACTCGCCGACGCCGAGATCAACATCGACATGGTCGTGCAGAACATCTCCGCCCAGGCGACCGGCCTCACCGACATCTCGTTCACGCTCCCTCGCGCCGACGGCCAGATCGCGATGGCCGCCCTCGCCAAGCTCCAGCGCGAGGTCGGCTACGACCGGTTGATGTACGACGACGAGGTCGGCAAGGTCTCCCTCATCGGCGCCGGGATGCGCTCCCACCCGGGCATCACCGCGAAGTTCTTCGCCGCGCTCGCGAACGCCGGCATCAACATCGAGATGATCTCCACCTCCGAGATCCGCATCTCGGTGATCGTCGACGAGGCGGACGTGGTCGCGGCGGTCCAGGCCACCCACACGGCGTTCGACCTCGACAGCGCCGAGGTCGAGGCGGTCGTGTACGGAGGCTCCGGACGATGAACCTGGGAGTGGTCGGCGCCACCGGGCAGGTCGGCGCCGCGATGCGGCAGATCCTGCTGGAGCGCGCCTTCCCGGTCGAGACGGTCCGGTTCTTCTCCTCCGCCCGCTCGGCCGGAACGGTCCTCCCGTTCGGCGACCGGGAGATCACCGTCGAGGACGCCGAGACCGCCGACGTGAGCGGTCTCGACCTCGCCCTCTTCTCGGCCGGCGCGACGGCGTCGCGTGCCCTGGCGCCACGGTTCGCCGCCGCCGGTGTGACCGTCATCGACAACTCCTCGGCCTGGCGGATGGACCCCGACGTCCCGCTCGTGGTCTCGGAGGTCAACCCCGAGGCGATCCGCGAGGCGCGCACGGGCATCATCGCGAACCCCAACTGCACCACGATGGCCGCGATGCCGGTGCTCAAGCCGCTCCACGACGAGGCGGGCCTCACCCGGCTGATCGCCTCGACGTACCAGGCCGTCTCCGGCAGCGGGCTCGCGGGCGTCGACGAGCTCGCCGGGCAGCTCGAGGCCGCCGGCGACAAGGCGCGCGAGCTCGCGTACGACGGCTCGGCGGTGACTTTCCCCGATCCGGTGAAGTACGTCGACACCATCGCCCACAACGTCCTGCCGCTGGCCGGGTCGATCGTCGACGACGGCGACGGCGAGACCGACGAGGAGAAGAAGCTCCGCAACGAGAGCCGCAAGATCCTCGGCATCCCCGACCTGCTGGTCTCCGGCACCTGCGTCCGGGTCCCGGTGTTCACCGGCCACAGTCTCTCGATCAACGCCGAGTTCGCCCGTCCGCTGAGCGTGGCTCGTGCGACCGAGCTGCTCTCGGAGGCCCCCGGCGTCGAGCTCGCGGACGTGCCGACGCCGCTGCACGCGGCAGGCCGCGACCCGTCGTACGTCGGTCGCCTCCGCCAGGACCCCGGGGTCCCCGGCCAGCGCGGCCTGGCGCTGTTCGTCAGCAACGACAACCTGCGCAAGGGTGCGGCCCTGAACGCCGTCCAGATCGCCGAGCTGGTCGCCGCGTCGCGGTAGTGCGGATCAGCAGGCCGGTCTCGGTCGTCCCGGAACCGGCCGGATGATCCGTACCATCCCTCAGCGCCGGCGCTCGCCCGGCTCGGCGTGCGTCGAGGTCAGATACCACGACGCGAGGTAGGAGACCAGCGACACCAGCGGTACGACGATCAGGGCGCGCCGGTCGTCGACCAGCGGGAGCAGCGCGAGCATCACGACCACGACCAGGAGTCCGACGGCCAGGAGGCTGGTGCTGGCGTGGGGCGCGATGCCGGCCAGACGGAGCAGCTGCGAGCCGAGCACGACCGCGACGACCGCGATCGCCAGCAGCAGCAGGAGCCCCGGGTTGCCGCAGGACGACGTGCCGCGCATCGAGGTGCACGCGTGCAGGCTGGCCGAGCCCAGCCCGACGATCACCAGACCGACCACGACGCCGACCAGCGGCGCGGCGACCGCGCCGGGCACCTGGACCCGGATCGGGCGGCGGGCCCGGCGGTGTTCGGAGGCCTGCTCCGCGGGCTCCTCGGTCAGCGTCGCGGGGAGGATCGAGGTGTCCTGCGCGGGCTGCGGAGACGGTTCGGCAGCGCCGGATCTGGTGCCGCGACGGAACGCCGACCTGAGACTCGGCAGCTCGAGGTCGGCCTCCGGATCGCCGTGCGCACGACGCTCGTCGTCGGCCATGCCCATGAGTCTGCCACGCGGAGTGACGGCGTCAGCTCCAGTGCGAGGGCGGCTCCAGGTCGCCGGGCAGCGTCGTACGCCGGTCTCCCGCGGCGCCGCCCAGCTGGGTCCGGGTCACGAACAGCGCGTCCACCAGCGAGGCTCCGGCGAGCGACGCTCCGCGGAGGTCGGCGCCCAGCAGGTCCGTGCGACCCAGGTCGGCGCCGTCGAGGCGAGCCCCGATCAACAGCGCCCCACGGAAGCACGCGCCGCGCAGGTCGGCGCCCCGGAGGTCGGACCCGCTCAGGTCGTCGCCGGCATGGTCGGGCGCGTCGTACGCCGCGCGGGCGAGGCGGCTGGCCTGGCGCAGCAGGGGTGAGGCCCGCTCGCGCAGCGGGACCAGGTCGACCTCCAGGATCCTCCCGGCCGGGGAGGCGGCCCGGCCCTCGACCGCAGTGCGCACCGCCTCGAGCTCCGCGCGCAGCGGCCAGGAGGTCTCGAGGGCGGCCGCCTCGCCGACGTACCACAGCAGCTCGTGCAGCCCCCGGAGTACCGGGAGCGCGGCGAACATCGCCGCGGCGGACTCGGGACGGTCGCGCCGGTCGACGCCCGCGAAGGTCTGCTGGGCGAGACGCTGACCGGCGCCGAAGCAGTCGTACGCCGTGCATCCCGCGAACCCCTCGGGCCGCAGCCGCTCGTGGATCGTGCACCGGTGGTCGCCACCCAGGTGGGGGCACGGCGTACCGGCCGGCTTGTCGATGGCGAACTCCGAGGACCGTCCGAACGCCGGCGCCACGCAGCACAGCGCGACGCACCGGGAGCAGTCGGCCCGCAGGTCGGATCTCGTCGTCACCCCCACCGGCCCGATGATCCTCGCCGGATGCTGCCGAGCGCATCCCCGTGAGGGACACTGCCGTCGTGGGAGGGGGCACGATGAGCGACCGAGCGAGCCGCGGCGTGAGCACGCGGCCCGTGCCGTTCGCCGGGCGGTTCGTCGGGCTGGTGGCCGGGCTCGTCGGCGCGCTGCTCCTCGTAGTGGGGGGCGGCGGCCCGGCGTCCGCACACTCGATCCTCGAAGGCAGCAGTCCCGCGTCGGGCGAGGTCGTGCAGCAGGCGCCCACGTCGGTCGTGCTGACGTTCAGCGAGGCGGTCACGCTGCTGCCCGACTCGGTGCGCGTCTTCGGCCCGGACGGCGCCCGGGTCGACGACGGTCACGTGGGCCACGCCCACGACGACGCGGCGACGGCGTCGGTCGGGCTGCGCGGCAGACTCGCGCAGGGCACCTACCTGGTCGCGTACCGCATCGTGTCCGCCGACTCCCATCCCGTGTCGGGTGCCTACACGTTCTCCCTCGGTCACACGTCGCAGCCGCCCACGACCGCGGGCATCGCCTCCGGACCCGTCCGCAGCGTGGACGTCGCGCTCGGCCTCGGCCGTTGGCTGGCGTACGCCGGGTCCGCGCTCGGACTCGGTGCCGCCCTCTTCCTGTCGTGGTGCTGGCCCGCCGGCTGGCGCGAGACGCGGGCGCGCCGGGTCGTGAACGCCGGGGTGCTGCTGCTGACCCTCGGCACGACGTCCACCCTGTTGCTCAAGGGACCGTACGACGCCGGCACCGGCCCGGCCGACGCCCTCGACGGCCACCTGCTGCGCGAGGTCCTGGGCACGACGTACGGGCGCGCCCTCGACGCCCGGCTGTTGCTGATCGCGGCCCTGATCCTGCTGCTCACCTACCGCGACCGGGTCTCCGACCGCGTCCTGCGGCTGTCCCTCAGCGGGCTGCTTCCGGTCGTCGGCATCACCTTCGCGCTGTGCGGCCACGCCGCCGCCGGGAGCCACCGGCCGGTCGCGATCGTCAGCGACACCCTCCATGTGACGGCGATGAGCCTCTGGCTCGGCGGTCTCGTCGTGCTGCTCGCGGTCGTGCTGCGCGGCGCCGACGACCACGACGTCGTGGCCACGCCGGCCCGGCGGTTCTCCCGGGTGGCCGCCGGCGCGGTGGGCGTGCTCGCCGTCACCGGCGTCTACCAGGCCCTGCGCGAGGTGACGTCGTGGGACGTGCTGTCCGACACCCACTACGGGCACGTGCTGCTGGTCAAGATCGGCATCGTCGCCGTGGCGCTCTTCGCCGCGGCGGGCTCGCGGGCCTGGGCGTGGCAGAGCCTGCACCCGGTCGCTGCCGTGGCGGCGATGACCGAGGCGTCGCCGATGCGGTCCGAGGGAACGCCCCCGCCGGCCCGCCTGCGACGTACCGTCGCGGTCGAGACCGCAGCCCTGCTGGGCGTGCTGGTCGCGAGCTCGTTGCTGGTGACCAGCGACCCGGCCCGGGCGGTCGCGGTGCCGACCGCGGTGAGCTCCACCCAACGCGTCGGCAACGCCTCGGTGCGGGTGAGCGCCGTGCCCGACGGGGCGCGGGCGGTCAGCGTCCGAATCCAGGTCCTGGGCACCGACGGACGCCCCCTCGAGCCCCGCGAGCTGGATGCGTCGCTGTCCCTGGCCGCTCACGACGTGGGCCCGCTGCCGGTGACCCTGACCCGAGCATCGACCGGGGTCCGGACCGGGCACGCGTCGGTGCCGTTCGCCGGCACCTGGCGCCTCGCGGTCACGGTGCGGACCTCGGCGATCGACGAGGCGACGGCGTACGTCGAGATCCCGATCGCCTGAGCACGCCGGCTCGGTCCGGGCTCAGCCCCGGCGTCGGAGGCGCGTGGCCGCCCCGCCCGCCGCGACCGCCAGCGCGACGACCAGGGCCACGACCGAGAGGACCAGTGCGGTCGTGGCGCGGCCGTTGTCCGGACCGGCCGCGGGCGTGTGATCGTCGGTGGTTGCGGCGAGCTCGAGGGCCGGCGCGGGGTGCTCGGGCTCCACGCTTCCCGTGGAGGTGTCGATCCAGCGCACGACCGAGCCGTCGGAGTAGGTCTGGAGCGTCTTGAACACCATCCGGGGGGCGTCGGGCAGCGGCCCGGCCGACACGTTGAACTCCTGGAACTCACCGGGTGCCACGGCGTCGGCCTTCGAGTCGGCCGTCCACACGATCTGGGAGACCGCCTGGGTGACCTGCCCGTCGTCGGAGCTGATGGGCTGGTCGAGCTTCTCGGTCCTCACCCGGAAGCTCCAGCCCGGGACCGGCTGCACCGAGACCGAGGGGAGGGGCTGGTCCGGGGGGAAGAACACCTGGACCTTGGTGGTGTCGGTGTCATCGGTCTCGTTGGGCACACGGAAGGTCAGCTTCGCGTAGCCGCCGCGGGTCGCATCGGGGGCGCTCACCGTCACGTGGGCGGACGCCGCCCCGGCGACGAGGAGCACGGGCAGGGCGGCCGCCGCCGGCACCAGCAACAGCCGGGTGGCGACTCGTCGGGTCAGGTGCACGGGACGATTCTGGCCGACGGCCGCAAGGTGTGGATGGTCAGGTGCGACCTGCCCGAGCCCGCCTACCGGGCACGGGGGAGACTGGACCCGTGCACCACCAGGACCTGCCGCCCCTCGACTGGGGGACCTTCCTCGGCACGTGGCAGGTGCGTCCCGGGTGGCTCGTGGTCTGCGCGCTGATGCTCGCGGCGTACGCCGTCGGGGTGCACCGTGGTCGTCGTCACGGCGACACCGTGGGACCGCTGCGGATGGCGAGCTTCGTCCTCGGGGTCGTCCTGCTCGCCGTCACCGTGTGCTCCGCGATCGACGGCTACGCGATGGCGATCTTCTGGATGCACATGATCGAGCACCTCACGCTGATCACGGTCGTCCCGACCCTGCTCGTGCTCGGCCATCCGCTGACCGTGCTGCGCAACGCCGGCGGCGAGTCGTGGCGGTACGCCGTCGACGTGACCCTCCGACGTCCACCGGTCTCGTGGCTCACCCATCCGCTGGTCGGGCTCGTGGCCTACGGGCTGGTCGTCTTCTACACCCACCTCACGCCGTTCATGGACACCATGGTCGACGACCCGACGATGATGACCGTCGAGCAGGTCCTGTACGTCGGGTCCGGGGCCTGGCTGCTCCTCGGGGCGATCGGGGCGGAGCCACTGAAGTGGCAGACGCCCTACCTGCTCCGGCTGATCCTGCTGGTGATGGCGATGGTGCCCGACACGCTGGTCGGCATCGTGCTGCTGCAGACCGAGCAGGACCCGTTCCCTCGGTACATGGCGATGCGGCCGGCCTGGGCACCCGACCCGTTGCGCGATCTCGACATCGGCGGCTCCCTGATGTGGGCGCTGGGTGACGGACTGATGATGCTGCTGTCCGTCGGCGTCGTGATCGGCCTGCTGCGCCGTCGGGACCAGGTGCTCGGCGCGTGGCTCGAGTCGGCGCGCACCGCCACCCTGGTCGGGCACGTGGAGCGGACCGGGGGCACGGTGCAGGTGGGCGAGGGCACGGTCGACGACGACGACGCGGCCCTCGACGCCTACAACGACATGCTCGCCCGGCTCCGGGCACACGAGGAGCGCTAGGCGTGTTGACCGGCTAGGGCCCGGCCTGCCCGGCCACCGGTCGCCTCGCCCGGCGGTGCCAGGCGACCACCGGGAGCAGCAGCACCGCCAGGCAGCCACCGCCGAGCGAGAGCACCGCGAAGCTGGTCGCGTCGACCACCATCCCCGACAGGGCCCCGCCGCCGGCACCCGAGAGCGCGATCAGCACGTCGACGGTGCCCTGCGTGCGGGCCCGCGTCGTCACCGGGGTGGAGTCCACGATCAGGGCGGTGCCGCTGATCAGGCCGAAGTTCCAGCCGAGCCCCAGGAGCACCAGGGCCAGGGTCAGCAGCGGCATCGAGTCACCCGGTGACAACGCCGCCACCAGCCCGGCGGCCAACAGGGTCACGCCGGCGGCGACGGCCATCGGCAACCGGCCGACCCGGTCGACGAGGCGCCCGGTGACCAGCGAGGGCAGGTACATCGCGGCGATGTGCAGGCTGATCACGAACCCGACCTCGCTCAAGGAGCGGTCGTGGTGACGCATCTGCACCGGCGTCATCGTCATGATCGCCACCATCGCGACCTGCGTCAGGACCATCACCGTCGCGCCGACCATGACCCCGGAGGAGTGGGCCGGCTCCGGTTCCGGCTCCCCGGCGTACGCCGCCGGGGTGGCGCCCGCGGACCGCGCCACCAGGAACGGGTCGGGGCGCAGGAAGACGAAGAGCACCGTCCCCGCGACGGCGTAGGCGACCGCGGCCAGGAGGAACGGGCCGGCCAGCGCGGGGATCCCGAGCGACTCGGCGAGGTCACCGAGCGGACCGACCAGGTTGGGCCCCGCGACCGCGCCGAACGTCGTCGAGACCATCGCGACCGACACCGCCGTACCACGGCTCCGTGCCGGCGCCAGGTCGGAGCCGGCGTACCGCGCCTGGAGGTTCGTGGCCGTGCCCGCGCCGTACAGCAGCAGGCAGGGGAGGAGCAGGACGACGCTGTCCGCGACCGCTGCCACCACGATGCCGGTGGCGCCCGCTGCGCCGACCAGGAAGCCCGCGGCCAGCCCCGGTCGACGCCCGGACCGCTGGGTGAGCCGCCCGATGCCGAACGCCGCCAGCGCCGAGCCGAGGGTGAACAGCGCCGTCGGCAACCCGGCCACGGACTCTCCGCCGAGCATGTCCTGGGCGAGCAGGGCCCCCACCGTCACTCCGGCCGCGAGCCCGGCGCCCCCGAAGACCTGGGAGGCCACGACGACGACCAGCGAACGGCGCCAGAGCGCGCGCCGCGCCTCGTCGGCGGAGACGTCGTCAGGCAGTCCCACGGAGGTCATCGGCACCCAGCACTTCGGTGGCTTGTCAGGGACGGGGTCAGGGGCTGGTCGGGCTCGGAGGTGACGAGAGCCCCGACGCAACCGCCGGGGCCCCAGACGTGCGTGCACGCATCAACATGGTCGGGCTGACAGGATTTGAACCTGCGGCCTCCTCGTCCCGAACGAGGCGCGCTACCAAACTGCGCCACAGCCCGATTGCCGGGTCCGGCCCACCTGTGGCTGGGGCCGGGCGACAAGCATCGGCGAGCATACCCGAGCGGTTCGGCCGCTCCGAATCCGACCGAGCAGTGGGGCGTGAGGAACGAACGCCCGACGTGGCGAGGAAGGGTCGAGCAAGCGACACGACCGAGGAACGAGGTTGTACGAGCGTGTCGAGACCCCGTGACCGTGCCCGGGGCAGAGATCCAGATCAGGCCGGCGGGACGAGGGTGAGCAGGGTCGCCTCTGGGCGGCAGGCGGTGCGGATCGGGAAGTACGGCGAGGTGCCGAGGCCGGCCGACACGTGCAGCCAGGCCGACCCTGGATCACCGGCTCGCGAGTCGGCGGGATGGCGGTGGAGACCCTTCGCCCGCGCGGGCTCGAGGTCGCAGTTGGTGACCAGCGCGCCGTACGCCGGCAGGGTGATCTGGCCGCCGTGGGTGTGCCCGGCGAAGATCGCGTCGTACCCGTCGGCGGCGAACTGGTCGAGCACCCGGAGGTACGGCGCGTGGGCCACCGCCACCCGTACGTCGGCATCTGCCGGTGCCGGGCCGGCGACCGCGGCCAGGTCGTCGTAGCGCAGATGGGGGTCGTCGACTCCCGCCCACGCGATCGTCAGGTCCCTCACCGTCGTGGTCTCCCGGCGATTGTCGAGATCGGTCCAACCGGCGGCTTCGAACTGCCGGACCATCTCGCGCCACGGCAGCTGGGCCGTGTGGGTGACGCGCGTGCCGGTGTCGGGCAGCAGGTACCCCAGCGGGTTGCGGAGCACCGGGGCGAAGTAGTCGTTCGAGCCGAGCACGAAGACGCCCGGAGCGTCGAGGAGCGGGCCGAGGGCGTCGAGAAGGGGAGGCACCGCGTCCCGATGCCCGATGTTGTCGCCCGTGATGACGACCAGGTCCGGTGCCAGGTCGCCGAGCGAGCGGATCCACTCCTGCTTGCGCGACTGCCCGGGCGTGAGGTGCAGGTCGGTGAGGTGCAGGACCCGCAGCGGGTCGGCGCCCGGCGGGAGGATCGGCAGCTCCACCGAGCGCAGGGTGTAGGCGCGCGCCTCCCACACGGCGTACGCCGTCAGCGCGGCGCCCGCGCCGGCTCCGGCGACCAGGGCACGCGCCACCAGGCGTCCGGGGGTCATCAGGCAAGGCTGCCACACGCCCCCGCACGACCGGCCGCCCGACCAGCCGCACGATGGCGGCACAATGGCCGCATGACCACCACCCCCGGGAGCTCTGCCTCTCACCCGCTGCGCTCAGCCGCCGGACTGCTCCCCGGTGACCCCGGATGAGCGGGCTCAAGGACCGGCTGCGCAGCGACCTGACCGCCTCGATCAAGGCTCGCGACGAGCTGCGCTCCTCGACGCTGCGCATGGTGCTGTCGGCGATCACCACCGCCGAGGTCGCCGGCAAGGAGGCCCGCGAGCTCAGCGACGACGACGTCATCGGCGTGCTGTCGACCGAGGGGAAGAAGCGCCGCGAGGCCGCCACGGCGTTCGCCGACGCGGGTCGGACCGAGCTGGCCGACAAGGAGACCGCGGAGGCGGCGGTGATCGCGGAGTACCTGCCCGAGCAGCTCGACGAGGCCGCCATCGTGGAGATCGTCACCGCCGCCGTGCAGCAGACCGGCGCCGCCGGTGAGGGCATGCGCGCCATGGGCAAGGTGATGGGCGTCGTCCAGCCACAGGTCAAGGGCCGGGCCGACGGCGGTGCCGTGGCCGCGGAGGTACGCCGGCAGCTCGAGCCGCAGTGAGCGAGCGCGAGCTCACTGAAGAAGGCGAAGGATCGAGGAGCGTTCGGCTCAGGCCCGAGCGTGCGAGAGGCTGAGCGACGCGTCTCGAGATCCGGTGCCACCGCACCGACCGTCACCGAGGAGGCAGGTCAGTGGTGGCCGTTCCCGTGCCCAGGGCCCGGCCCGGGCCCATGCCCCGGCCCGCCGTTGTTGCCGCCGCTGTGGTGACGCCTGGGCGGGACGTAGGGCGTCCCGTCGGAGCGGTACAGCGTGACCGTGGAGCCGCTGGAGGTCTGTGTGCCGGCGCCGGGGGTGGTGTAGGCCACCGTGTCCTTGGGGTAGCCCGAGTCGCGGTAGCCGCCGTCGACGACGGTGAAGCCCATCTGCTCCAGCTGGTGCTTGGCCGCGTCGAAGGGCTGGCCGCCGACGTCGGGCACGGTGAGCTGGACGCCGTTGACCTGCGAGCCGTCGGGTGAGGTGAAGGTGGCGTTCGGCAGCCACTGCTGGATGACCTTCATCGCGTCGAACCACATCGGCCCGGCGGTCGTGGAGCCGTGGGCGGTGTAGGTGTACGCCCCGCCGAGGCTCTGCCCGTTGAGGCTGATCCAGTGACCGAGCCGGTTGGCACCGGCGATCATCGAGGCGGTGGCCAGGTTGGGGGTGTAGCCCATGTACCAGACCGACATGTTGCTGTCGGTGGTGCCGGTCTTGGCCGCCGACTCCTGGTTGAGCAGCAGGTGTGCGCCGAAGCCGCTGGGTGACTGCACGCCGCGCAGGATGTCGTTGACGGCGTCGGCGACCGGAGCGGCGATGACCTGCTGGCACTGCTGCGGGTAGCTCTTGAGCTGGTGGCCGTTGGAGTCGTCGATCGCGGTCACCGGCCGCGGGTCGCAGTGCAGGCCGCGGGCCGCGAAGGTGGCGTAGGCGTCGGCAAGCTCGAGCGGGCTCACGGAGGCGACGCCCAGCGTGAACGACGGGACCATCTCGCGGGCCGGGTCGGTGAGCGGGATGCCCATCTTCTGTGCAAGCCGGTACGGCTCGCACAGGCCGGTCGACAGCTCGAGCTTCGCGAAGTAGGTGTTCACCGACTCCTGGGTGCCGGTGTAGGCGTCCATCGACTGGTTGCCGATGGTCGAGCTGTGCACGTCCCAGGTGTCGGTGCTGGTGAAGGGCCGGTTGCCGCAGACGCGGTACTGGCTCATCGGGATCTTCTCTTCCATCGGCGTGTACGTCTGCTGCGTCAGCGAGTAGCCCTGCTGGATCGCCGAGGCCAGCACGAACGCCTTGAACGTCGAGCCCGGCTGGAAGCCGGCGGAGTCGCCGTACTTCTGCGGCACCGTGTAGTTGAGGAAGGTCTGTCCCGCGGCGGCGTCACGGCCCATCGGGCGCGACTGGGCCAGGGCCTTCACGTCGCCGGTGCCGGGCTCGATCATGGCCAGCGCGCCGATCGCCTGGTCCTTGGCGAAGACGTGGTGTCGCACGGAGTTGTCGGCGGCGGTCTGGAACCTGGGGTCGATCGTGGTGTGGATCGTCAGGCCGCCGGTGTAGATCAGCTTCTTGCGCGCCGCGACGGTCTTGCCGAGGGACGGGTCCTGCTCGAGGTAGCGCACGACGTAGTCGCAGAAGAACGGTGCGCTGGAGTTGATGCAGCCGTTGGGGGTGGCCACCGGGTGGAGCCCCAAGGACTGCTTCTTGAGGTGGTCGGCCTTCGTCTGCGGGATCACGTGCAACTGCGCCAGTCGGTCGAGGACGACGTTGCGACGCTGGAGACCACGGTCGGGGTTGCGCAGCGGGTCGTAGCCCGTGGGGTTCTTGACCAGGCCGGCCAGCGTGGCACCCTGCGCCCAGGTGAGGTCCTTGGCGTTGGTGCCGAAGTAGTGGCGGGCGGCGGCCTGCACGCCGTACGCCCCGTCGCCGAAGTAGGCGATGTTGAGGTAGCGCTCGAGGATCCAGTCCTTGGAGTAGTTCTGCTCGAAGGCGATCGCGTAGCGCAGCTCGGTGAGCTTGCGGGCGTAGGTGTCGG
>Ga0070679_100003922_pt1 | contig 13683 bp, 10 predicted proteins | sample KBSC63BmetaG_FD_65652 | JGI IMG/M metagenome (GOLD analysis project Ga0070679, IMG submission 65652) | Corn rhizosphere microbial communities from Kellogg Biological Station, Michigan, USA - KBS C6-3B metaG | ecosystem: Host-associated > Plants > Roots > Rhizosphere | place: USA: Michigan... | reverse complement strand
TCGATCCGTCCAATGTCCTTTGGCGTCAGCAGCGTCGGCGTGCCGCCGCCCCAGTGAAGGTGGCCGACGGTCGGGCGCCCGCGCAGCTCGGCGGCGACCAGGCCGATCTCGCGGCACAAGGCATCGACATAGCGGCTGACCGGCGCCTGCCGGCGCGACACGCTGGTATGGCAGCCGCAATACCAGCACATCTGCCGGCAGAACGGGATGTGGAGGTAGACCGAGGTGCGCGCGCCCGGCTCGAGCTGCCGCAGCCATCGGCGGTACTCGGTTGCGTCGATCGCCGGAACGAACTGCGGCGCGGTCGGGTAAGAGGTGTAGCGCGGCACGCGGAGCGCCGCGTAGCGGGCGAAGGTCTCGGGAGAAATCATGGCCCTTCGGGAATTACGTAATGGAGCGGCGCCGGCGCTTGATTTACATCATGCGCCAGCCGCTCGCGGCGAATTAGGCGCACGGCCGAGAGTGGATGTGACCGAAACGACGACCCTTTCCCGCCCGATGATCGACGGCTTCGGCCGGCACATCACTTATGTCCGCTTGTCGGTCACCGACCGCTGCGATTTGCGCTGCCGCTATTGCATGGCCGAGGAGATGCGGTTCCTGCCGCGCAAGGACGTGCTCAGCCTCGAGGAGATGATCGAGCTTGCCGACGTCTTCATCGGCCGCGGCGTCAGGAAAATCCGCCTCACCGGTGGCGAGCCGCTGGTGCGCAAGGGGATCGAGCAGCTGGTGCCCGAGCTTGGACGGCGGATCGGCGACGGCCTCGACGAGCTGACGCTGACCACAAACGGAACCCAGCTCGAACGCCATGCGCAAATGCTGTTCGATGGTGGCGTGCGGCGGATCAACGTCAGCCTCGATAGCCGCGATCCCGAGCGCTTCCACCACATCACCCGGCGCGGCGACCTGGCGCAGGTATTGCGCGGCATCGATGCCGCCGACTCGGCCGGTCTCAAGATCAAGATCAACATGGTCGCGCTGAAGGGTCTCAACGAAGATGAAATTGCGCCGATGCTGCGCTGGTGCGGCGCGCAAGGCTTTGACCTGACGCTGATCGAGACGATGCCCTTGGGCGAGGTCGAGGAAGACCGCACCGAACATTATCTGCCGCTCAGCGACGTGCGTACGGCGCTCAGCCAAGAGTTCGCGCTGGTGCCGTCGCTGGCGCGGAGCGGTGGACCGGCGCGTTACTGGGAAGTCGACGGGCTCGGCGTGCGGCTCGGGCTGATCACGCCGCTCACGCACAATTTCTGCGACAGCTGCAACCGCATCCGCGTTGCCGCGACGGGCACCGTCTATGGCTGTCTCGGCCATGACCAGAAGGTGGAGCTGCGCGACCTGCTGCGGAACGGCGGTGTGAGCGGGGTCAACGCGGCGCTCGATGAGCTGCTCGCCGGCAAGCCCAAGGGTCACCAGTTCCGGATCGAGGCCGCGCGTCCCGCGGTCGCGCGGCACATGAGCGTGACCGGCGGCTAGCCGCCTTTCGTCACGTCGCGTACCCAGGTGAGGCCGCGGATCGCGCGCGGCCAGCCGAGCGTGGTCACCGCCAGGAACGCGACATGGTCGAGGTCTTCGCCCTTGAGGCCGTCCGCCAGCGCGCGCCGCGCGTGCGAGTGGGTCGCCCCTTCCGAATCCGCGCCGATCGCCAGCGCGAGATTGACCAGCCGCCGCTCGCGTTCGCTCAATGGGCCCGCGTCGCTGACGGCCTCACCGAGTGCCTGGAACGCGCGCCACAAGTCCGGCTTCTCCTTGGCCACCTTCCCGGCTGCGCCGGGAAGCTCGACTTCGGGCGTGTCGCTGATCTGGCTGGGACCGTCGCTCATCTAGGCTCTCCTCATCCGTAACATCCCTGATCGCATCGGTGATTCAGATCAACGATTAGCGCGCGCCAAGGTGACAGCGCTCACCGAATAGCGGAGCCGGCGTCCCGCCACGAAAAGCGGGGATGCCGCCGCCTCCGACCGGAGATTTTCAACATGAACACGACAATGGTCGCCGGCCAAGCTGAACGGAACCGGGCGCTGGGCGCCAGCACCATCGCCTTCACCGTCTGTTTCGCGGTGTGGACGATCTTCTCGATCATCGGCCTCGGCGTGAAGGACGAGCTCGGATTGAGCGAGACCCAGTTCGGGCTGCTCGTCGGCACGCCGATCCTGACCGGCTCGCTCGCTCGCGTGCTGCTCGGCGTCTGGGCCGACCAGTTCGGCGGCCGCCGCGTGTTTGCGGGGGTGATGATCCTCGCGGCGATCGCCACTTTCCTTACCTCCTACGCGCACACTTATGGCCAGCTGCTGATCGCGGCGCTCGGCGTGGGCCTTGCCGGCGGCTCCTTCTCGGTCGGCGTTACCTATGTCTCCAAATTCTTCCCGCAGCAGAAGCAGGGGACGGCGCTCGGAATCTTCGGCGCCGGCAACGTCGGTTCGGCGGTCACCAAGTTCCTCGCGCCGTTCGTGCTCGTCGCCGCAGGCTGGCAGTCGGTGGCGCAGATCTGGGCGATCGGCCTGGTCGTCACCGCCGTGCTGTTCCTGCTGGTCACCAAGGAAGACCCCGACCAGCTCGCGCGCGCCCGGGGCGCCCGCAAGGCGCAACCCATGGCCGAGCAGCTGCGGGTGTTGAGGAACGTCCAGGTGTGGCGCTTCTCGCTCTATTATTTCTTCGTCTTCGGCGCGTTCGTCGCGTTGGCGCTTTGGCTGCCGCACTATCTGATGAACGTCTATGGCCTGAACGTGAAGCAGGCCGGCATGCTGGCCGCCTTCTACTCGGTTCCGGCGAGCCTGTTCCGCATCTACGGCGGAAAGCTGTCCGACCGCTATGGCGCGCGCTCGGTGATGTACGTCACCTTCGCCGTCTCGGTGCTGTGCACCTTCATGTTGTCCTATCCGCCGACGACCTACGTGATCGAGGGCGTGCGCGGCCCGATCATGTTCCGGACGGAAATGGGCCTGGTCCCGTTCCTCGTCGCGATCTTCGTGCTCGGCTTCTTCATGAGCCTCGGCAAGGCGGCGGTGTTCAAGCACATCCCGGTCTATTACCCGAACCACGTCGGGGCCGTGGGCGGCCTGGTCGGCATGATCGGCGGCCTCGGCGGCTTCGTCCTGCCGCTCGCCTTCGGCGCGCTCGCCGACCTCACCGGCGTTTGGACCAGCTGCTTCGTGCTGCTGTTCGTCATTGTTTCCCTAGCGCTGGTCTGGATGCACTTCGCGGTCCGTCAGATGGAAGCGTCGGCGAGCCGCAGGGGCGCACGCGCGCGCCTGCCCGAATTCCCTGAGATGCAGGGGCTCGGCGAACCGGGAGTCGTCGTGCCGGCGCGCAAGGCCGGACCGATCGCCGACTGGCGGCCTGAAGACGACGAGTTCTGGCGCACCGGCGGCCGCGCCGTCGCCCGGCGCAACCTCTGGATCTCGACCTACAACCTCCTGCTCTCGTTCGCGGTGTGGATGGTGTGGTCCGTGGTGGTCGCCCGGCTGCCGGCGATCGGCTTCGATTTCACCACCAGCCAGTTGTTCTGGCTTGCCGCGCTTCCGGGCCTCTCCGGCGCGACGCTCAGGATCTTCTACGCCTTCCTGGTGCCGATCTTCGGCGGAAGGCTGTGGACGACCATGTCGACCGCGTCGCTGCTGATCCCGGCGTTCGGCATCGGCTATGCGGTCCAGGACCCCGAGACGCCCTACCTGATCTTCCTGGTCCTGGCGCTGCTGTGCGGCCTCGGCGGCGGCAACTTCGCCTCGTCGATGGCGAACATCAGCTACTTCTTCCCCAAGGCGGAAAAGGGCAACGCGCTGGCGATCAACGCGGGCCTCGGCAATCTCGGCGTCAGCGTCATGCAGTTCCTGGTGCCGGTGGTGGTCACCATGGGCCTGTTCGGCGCGCTCGGCGGGCAAGCGCAGACCGCGGCCGACGGCACCCAGTACTGGATGCAGAACGCCGGCTTCGTCTGGGTGCCGCTGATCCTCGTCGGCAGCATCGCCGCCTGGTTCGGGATGAACGACATCCTGTCCGCCAAATCCTCCTTCGCCGAGCAGGCGACGATCTTCAGCCGCGTGCACACCTGGCTGATGTGCTGGCTTTACACTGGCACGTTCGGGACCTTCATCGGCATGTCGGCAGGGTTCCCGCTGCTGGCCAAGCTGGTGTTCCCCGATGTCAACGCACTGGCTTACGCCTTCATCGGCCCGCTGCTCGGCGCCCTCTCGCGCGCGGGCAGCGGCTGGATCGCCGATCGCTTTGGCGGCGCTCGGGTGACCTTCTGGGTGTTCTTGTTCCAGATGGCCGCGATCGTCGGGATGGTCGTCTTCCTCGACGCACGAAGCTTCTCCGGCTTCTTCGCGATGGTCCTGCTGCTGTTCGTGGTCAGCGGCGTCGGCAATGCGTCGACGTTCCAGATGGTCCCGGGCATCATGCGGCACGAGATCGACCAGGGGGACCCCGGCCTGCCCGAAGACGTCCGCCGGCAGCAGGCCGAGCGCGAGTCCGCCGCGGTGATCGGCTTCACCTCGGCGATCGCCGCCTACGGCGCCTTCTACATCCCGAAGGCCTATGGCTCGTCGATTGCGATGACCGGATCGGCGGACGCGGCGCTGTGGGGCTTCCTGCTGTTCTACGTGAGCTGCGCCGCGATCACCTGGCTGGCCTACAGCGGGCCGCGCGGGATCCTGCGGCCGGGCCGCATCGCGCCCAAGCCGCCCGTCCGGGCAGTGAGGCCGCAGCCGGCGTTCATCGCCGCGGAATAGCGGCGCCACGAGTTGAGCCCCGGCCGGATCCCCTTCCCGCGCCGGGGCTCATCGAGTCAGGAACATCCCTTATTTCGAGTGGCCGCCGGAACGGCCATTTGCCGCCCATGATCTGCATCAACAGCCCCATGCCGGAGCGGCGTAGGGCCCGATGCGCAAAGAGCCTCTTCCGGGGATTAGAATGAGCCATTTTCTCGACCGCATGACGTTCCTCAAGAAGAATGTCGGCACGTTTGCCAACGGCCACGGCGTGGTCACCAACGAGGACCGCAGCTGGGAAGACGGCTATCGCGGCCGCTGGAGCCACGACAAGATCGTGCGCTCGACCCACGGCGTGAACTGCACCGGCAGCTGCTCGTGGAAAATCTACGTCAAGGACGGGATAGTCACCTGGGAAACCCAGCAGACCGATTATCCGCGTACCCGGCCGGGGCTCCCCAACCATGAGCCGCGCGGCTGCGCCCGCGGCGCCAGCTACAGCTGGTATCTCTACAGCGCCAACCGCCTCAAGCACCCGATGATCCGCAAGAAGCTGGTCAAGCTGTGGCGGACCGTCCGCGCCGAAAGCGCCGACGCGGTCGCGGCGTGGAAGACGATCGTCGAAACCCCCCAATATGCCGCCCAGTACAAGAAGGCGCGCGGCATGGGCGGCTTCGTCCGGGTGACCTGGGAGGAGGCCAATGAAATCATCGGCGCCGCCAACGTTTATACCGCCAAGGAATATGGCCCCGACCGCGTCGCCGGCTTTTCGCCGATCCCGGCGATGTCGATGGTCAGCTATGCCGCCGGCGCGCGCTATTTGTCGCTGATCGGCGGCGTGCCCTTGAGCTTCTACGACTGGTATTGCGACCTGCCGCCGTCGAGCCCGCAGACCTGGGGCGAGCAGACCGACGTTCCCGAGAGCGCCGACTGGTACAATTCGAGGTTCCTGATGCTGTGGGGCTCGAACGTTCCGCAGACCCGCACGCCCGACGCGCATTTCTACACGGAAGTTCGCTACAAGGGCGCGAAGTCGGTCGTGGTCTGCCCCGACTATTCCGAAGCGTCCAAGTTCGCCGATTTGTGGATGGCGCCCAAGCAGGGCACCGACAGCGCCCTGGCGATGGCGCTCGGCCACGTCGTGCTCAAGGATTTCCACGTCGACCGGCAGGCGGATTACTTCCGCGACTATTGCCGCAAGTACAGCGACATGCCGATGCTCGTCCGCCTGGTGAAGCGCGGCGACGCCTATGTGCCGGAGCGCTTCGTCCGCGCGTCCGACTTCGACGGGTCGCTCGACGAGGCGAACAACCCCGAGTGGAAGACCGTCGCCATCGACGAGACCAGCGGCGAGATCGTCAGCCCGCTGGGCTCGATCGGCTATCGCTGGGGCGACAAGGGCAAGTGGAACCTCGAGCAGCGCGACGGCAAGGATCGCGAGACCAACCTCGCGCTGAGCCTCGCCGAATGCCGCGACGACATCGCCGCCGTCGATTTCCCTTACTTCGGCTCAGGCCCGCAGAGCCCTTATTTCACCAGCACCGATCATGGCGACGTGCTGCGCCGGCACGTTCCGGTGAAGCGACTCGCGCTCAACGATGGCGAGGCGCTGGTCGCGACGGTCCATGACCTGATCATCGCCCATTACGGCGTGGATCGGGGCTTCGGCGGTGTCGCGGCGACGTCGTTCGATGACGACACGCCGTTCACGCCGGCCTGGGCCGAGAAGATCACCGGCGTTCCGCGCGAGCAGATCATCGCCACCGCGCGCGATTTCGCGACAAATGCCGAGAAGACCCACGGCAAGTCGATGGTCATTTTGGGTGCCGGCCTCAACCACTGGTACCACATGGACATGACCTACCGGGGGATCATCAATCTCCTGGTGTTCTGCGGCTGCGTCGGTCAGTCAGGCGGTGGCTGGTCGCACTATGTCGGACAGGAGAAGCTCCGGCCGCAGACCGGCTGGACGCCGCTCGCCTTCGCGCTCGACTGGCACCGCCCGCCGCGGCACATGAACGGCACCAGCTTCTGGTACGCGCACTCGGACCAGTGGCGCTACGAGAAGCTCGCGGTCGACGAGATCGCCTCGCCGACCAGCGACGTCGAAGTCTCTGGCACCCTGATCGACTTCAACGTGCGCGCCGAGCGCATGGGGTGGCTGCCATCGGCGCCGCAGCTCGAGACCAATCCGCTCGAGGTCGGCCGCAACCTCAAGGGCGAGAGCGCGGCCGTGAAGGTCGCCCATGGCCTGAAGTCGGGCGAACTGAAGCTCAGCTGCGAGGACCCCGACAACCCCAGGAACTTCCCGCGCAACTTGTTCGTGTGGCGCTCGAACCTGCTCGGATCGAGCGGCAAGGGCCACGAATATTTCCTCAAGCACCTGCTCGGTACCCAGCACGGCGTCCAGGGCAAGGACCTGGGCGAGGAAGGCGCGCAGAAGCCGAGCGAAGTGGTGTTCCGCGAGGAGGCGCCGGAGGGCAAGCTCGACCTGCTGGTGGCGATCGACTTCCGCATGTCGACCACCTGCGTCTATGCCGACGTCGTCCTTCCGACCGCGACCTGGTACGAGAAGAACGACCTCAACACGTCGGACATGCACCCGTTCATCCACCCGCTGTCGAAAGCGGTGGATCCGGCGTGGGGCGCGCGCAGCGACTGGGAAATCTTCAAGGGCATCGCCAGGAGCTTCTCCGATCAGTGCGAGGGTCACCTCGGCAACGAGACCGACGTCGTCCTGCTGCCGATGCAGCATGACAGCCCGGGCGAGCTCGCGCAGCCGCTCGACGTCAAGGATTGGAAGAAGGGCGAGTGCGACCCGCTGCCCGGCAAGACCATGCCGGCGGTGATCACGGTCGAGCGCAACTATCCCGACACGTACAAGAAGTTCACCTCGGTCGGGCCGCTGCTCAAGACTCTCGGCAACGGCGGCAAGGGAATTTCCTGGAACACCGACCACGAGGTGGATTTCCTCGGCCGGCTCAACGGCACGAATGCCGACGGCCAGCCGAAGATCGAGACCGACATCGACGCCTGCGAGGTGATCCTGAGCCTCGCGCCCGAAACCAACGGCGAGGTCGCGGTCAAGGCGTGGGAAGCGCTGAGCGAATATACCGGCCGCGAGCACGCGCACCTCGCGCTGACCCGCGAGGACGAGAAGATCCGCTACCGCGACGTCCAGGCGCAGCCGCGCAAGATCATCTCCTCGCCGACCTGGTCGGGGATCGAGAGCGAGACGGTGAGCTACAATGCCGGCTGGACCAACGTCCACGAGCTGATCCCGTGGCGGACTCTCACCGGCCGCCAGCAGCTTTACCAGGACCACCCGTGGATGCGCGCGTTCGGCGAGGGCTTCACCACCTACAAGCCGCCGATCGACACTAAGGTGATCGAGCCGGTGCTGAACAAGCGCGGCAACGGCAACGGCGAGCTGGTGCTGAACTTCATCACGCCGCACCAGAAGTGGGGCATCCACTCGACCTATTCCGACAACCTGCTGATGCTGACGCTCAACCGCGGCGGCCCGGTGGTGTGGATTTCCGAGGAAGATGCCAAGCGGGCCGGGATCGAGGACAATGACTGGATCGAGGCTTTCAACTTGAATGGCGCGCTGACAGCCCGCGCCGTGGTCAGCCAGCGCGTGCCCAGCGGCATGTGCATGATGTACCACGCGCAGGAAAAGATCGTGAACGTGCCGGGATCGGAGATCACCGGCATGCGCGGCGGCATCCACAACAGCGTGACGCGTACGATCACCAAGCCGACGCACATGATCGGCGGCTACGCGCACCAGGCGTACGGCTTCAATTACTACGGAACCGTGGGGTCGAACCGCGACGAGTTCGTGGTCGTGCGTAAGATGAACAATGTCGATTGGATGGACGAGCCGGCCGCGCCGGCCGTCGCCTGAGGAGTAAGCTTAAGATGAAAGTTCGTGCCCAGGTTGCGATGGTCCTGAACCTCGACAAGTGCATCGGCTGCCACACCTGCTCGGTCACTTGCAAGAACGTGTGGACCAGCCGCGAAGGCGTTGAATACGCCTGGTTCAACAACGTCGAGACAAAGCCCGGCGTCGGTTTCCCCAAGGAATGGGAAAACCAGAAGAAATGGAACGGCGGCTGGCGGCGGAAGAAGAACGGCAAGATCGAGCCGCGCATCGGCGCCAAGTGGCGGGTGCTGGCGAACATCTTCGCCAACCCGGATCTGCCGGAGATCGACGACTATTACGAGCCTTTCACCTTCGACTACGAGCATCTCCACAACGCGCCGGAGATGAAGACCTTCCCGACGGCGCGGCCGCGCTCGCTGGTGACCGGCGAGCGGATGGAGAAGATCCAGTGGGGCCCGAACTGGGAGGAGATCCTCGGCGGCGAGTTCGAGAAGCGCGCCAAGGACACGAACTTCGCCGACATCGAGAAGGAGATCTACGGCCAGTTCGAGAAGACCTTCATGTTCTACCTGCCGAGGTTGTGCGAGCACTGCCTCAACCCGACCTGCGTCGCGGCCTGCCCGTCGGGGTCGATCTACAAGCGCGAGGAAGACGGCATCGTCCTCATCGACCAGGACAAGTGCCGCGGCTGGCGGATGTGCATCTCGGGCTGCCCGTACAAGAAGATCTATTACAACTGGAAAAGCGGGAAAGCCGAGAAGTGCATCTTCTGCTACCCGCGCATCGAGGCGGGGCTTCCGACCGTCTGCGCGGAGACCTGCGTCGGCCGCATCCGCTATCTCGGCGTGATCCTCTACGACGCCGACCGGATCGAGGAAGTCGCCTCGACCGAGGACGAGCAGGACCTCTACGAGAAGCAGCTCGAGATCTTCCTCGATCCCAATGATCCGGCGGTGATCGCGCAGGCGAAAGCCGACGGCATCCAGGACAGCTGGCTCGAAGCCGCCAAGCTGTCGCCGATCTGGAAGATGGCGATGGAATGGAAAATCGCCTTCCCGCTGCACCCTGAATATCGGACTTTGCCGATGGTCTGGTACGTGCCGCCGCTGTCGCCGATCCAGAACGTCGCCGAACGCGGGCACATCGGCTTCGAGGGCGAGATCCCCGACATCGCGAGCCTTCGCGTGCCGGTCAAATATCTCGCCAACCTCTTGACCGCCGGCAAGGAAGAGCCGGTCGTCGACGCCTTGAAGAAGATGTTCGCCATGCGCATTCACATGCGCGACCGCGAGGTCGACGGGCGCGCCAACATGAAGGTGCTCGAGCAGGCCGGGCTTTCGCAGCAGCAGGTCGACGAGATGTATCGTTACCTCGCGCTCGCGGACTACGAGGACCGGTTCGTGATCCCGACCGCGCACCGCGAGGTCAGCGAGGACGCCTATGAGATCAGGGGCGGGTGCGGCTTCAGCTTCGGCAACGGCTGCAGCGGCGGCGGACGCACCGACACCAGCCTGTTCGGAAGCCCCAAGAAGCCCGGCCACGTGCCCGTTCCGGGCAAAAGGAGGGCGGCATGATCAGCTTCAAGGCATTGGGCGCGCTGCTCGACTATCCGACGCCCGAGCTCCAGGCCGCGGCCGACGAGATCGAGCAGGCGCTCGGCGAAGAGCGCGCGATCCCGGCCGCCGAGCTGGACGGCGTACGCGCCTTCATCGACCGCCTGCGCTCGAGCGACATCATGGACCTGCAGGAATATTGGATCGGCCTGTTCGACCGCTCCAAGCGGCTCGCGCTGCACCTCTACGAGCATAGCTATGGCGAAAGCCGCGACCGCGGCCAGGCGATGGTCAATCTCGCGCTCACCTACCGCATGAACGGATTCGAGCTGAACGCGTCGGAGATGCCCGATTATCTCCCGCTGTTCCTCGAGTTCCTGAGCGTGATCCCGGAGGTCCACGCGCGGCGCTACCTGACCGATGCTTTGGAGATCATCGAGGCGCTTCGCATCCGGCTCGATGAGCGGGATTCTACGTATGCAGCGCTGTTGTCGCCTTTGGTAACGCTCGCCTCGCGCGATGCCGACGAGGGCCTCGTCGAAGAGATCCTCGCCGGTGAGCCGCGGGACCCCGCCGACCTCGAGGAGCTCGACAAGGAATGGGCCGAGGAACCGGTCGATTTCGCGGCCGGGTCCGCGCTCAAGGACTGCCCTTATTCGGGCGGGATCGGGCGTGACCGCGCGGCCGAATTTGCGAGAGCTGGAGCTTGATGATGCAAGACTATGTCCACAACGCGCTGTTTGGGGTCTATCCCTACATCGCGCTTGCCGTCTTCCTGATCGGCAGCCTCGTCCGCTTCGACGTCGACCAGTACGGCTGGCGGTCGAAGTCGAGCCAGCTATTGCGCCGCAAGCAGCTGATCGTTGGATCGGTGCTGTTCCACGTCGGTATTCTCGGCATTCTCGGCGGCCATGCCGTCGGCCTGCTGACGCCGGTCGCGATTTTCGAGTTCCTCGGCATCAGCCACACGTTCAAGCAGATGATGGCGATCGTCGTCGGCGGCATCTGCGGCACCGCCTGCTTCGTCGGCCTGGTGATGCTGCTGCATCGCCGCCTGTTCGACAGCCGCATCCGCAAGACGTCGAGCGTCAGCGACATCGCCGTGCTGCTGATCCTCTTCGCGCAGCTGTCGCTCGGCATGGCGACGATCCCGCTCAGCCTCGGTCACCTCGACGGCCACATGATGGTCCAGTTCATGAACTACGTGCAGGGCATCGTCGTGCTGCACCCGCAGCCCGCGCTGATCGCCGGCGTGCCGCTGATCTTCAAGCTGCACATGTTCCTGGGCTTCACGATCTTCCTGATCTTCCCGTTCACGCGACTGGTCCACGTGTGGAGCGCGCCCGTCGGTTATCTCTTCCGCAGCTACCAGGTGGTGCGGACCAAGAAGCGCGCCCTCGTCCCGGCGGAGGACGAAGACCTGCCGCCCTATGTTGCTCGGCCGGCCTTCCGTTCCGAGGCGCCCGTCCGGCGCAGGAAGGCGGCGTGACATGATCAGCGTCAACGGCGTCACCATCAGCGAAGCGGCGATCGGCCGCGAGCTGCAGTTCCACCCCGCCGACAGCCGCGAGCAAGCGGCGACCCTCGCCGCGACCGCGCTGGTGCTGCGCGAATTGCTCGGCCAGCGCGCCCGCGAGCGCGAGATCGGAGGGGCCGACGAGGAGCAGCGCATCGCCAACCTGCTCGACCTCGACGTCCGCGTGCCCGAACCGACGCCGCAAGAGGTCGAGCGTTACTACCGTCGCAACACGCTGCGCTTCATGACTCCGGCGCTGTACGAGGCCGCGCACATCTTCTTCCCGGCGCGCGACAATGATGTGGGCGCGCGGGCTGAAGCAAAGGCCAAAGCCGAGGCGGTGCTTGGCGAAATCCTCGCGCAGCCGCGCCGCTTCGCCGAGCTCGCCAGGCTGCATTCGGCCTGCTCGTCGAAGGACCAGGGCGGCTCGCTCGGCCAGGTCACCAAGGGCGACACCAACGTGGAGCTCGAGCGGGTAATGGCGACGGTCGAGGAGGGCTCGATCACGCTCGTTCCCTCGCGCCACGGCTTCCACATCCTGCGCCTCGATCGCCGCGCCGTCGGCAAGCAATTGCCGCTCGAGCAGGTGCGCGCCTGGATCGAAAGCCACCTGCGCGACACGTCGAAACGCCGCGCCGTCGCGCAATATCTTCAGCTGCTGACCGCGAGCGCCCGGATCGAGGGCATCGAGCTCGCGGCCGCCGACAGCCCGCTGGTGCAATGATGCTGCTTGGCAAGGTCATCAAGCTCGCGATGAACGCGCAGAGCCAGTTTCCCGAGGAAGTGTTCGTGCGCGAGCCCGAGCTTGCGACCAGGCTCGAACAGGAAGCGCAGCACGCAGGCATGGACGTTCCCAACTACGTCGCCGACACGGTCCAACGCTTCATGGCCTATGAGGATGGCGAGAGCTGGACAACCATCATGGGCAACATCCAGCGGCACGAGGATCCGGGCTACGCCTTCATCTCGACCATCATGCACGCCCGGATCGATCACCACTGCGATCAGCACGGCTGACGTAAGTTTTCCGAAATGCGGCACTCGAACGCCGCCGCGATCCGCTGCAGCGCGCCGGTCAGTGCGCACTTCGCCGGCTGCTTGCGGCTGAGCTCGAAGCTGACCAGCCTCGGCACCGACAGCACGCGTTCGGCGTGCGGCTGCTTCACGACTTCGTAGGTCGCAAGGCCATGGATGCTGCCGTCGAGCGTCCGTGCGATCAACACGCCGCCGCCGCGGCCGATCAACGCGCGCGCTTCGCTCTCCCACCATTCCGGCATGAACTCGCTCGAGCTCAAGCGCAGGACCGGTCCCGCTTCCGCGAGTTGATCGTCGCGCAAATGCTCGACCGTGAAATTCGGCATCGAAGCGGGTCTCCGGCGCCGACCGATACGGGACAATGCGTATCGAGCGGTGAGGCAGATCACCCTATTTGATGATCTGCATCACAGGGGTGCAATGAGGATTTGGTCGAGTGCATGCACCGGCTGCGCGCAATTTGAAGCCACTGCCCACCGGTCACCCTTGCCAAGGGTGCGAGGTGCGCGACACGGCCGTCTGCGGCATCCTCGACTGCGACAATCTCGAGCAATTGAAGAACCTCGGGTGGACGCTGAAGCTCGCGCCGGGCCAGGCATTGTTTCACGAAGGCGATCCGGTGACGCGCGTGTTCACACTGACCAGGGGCACGCTCAAGCTCTACAAGCTGCTCGCCGACGGCCGCCGCCAGGTGACCGGATTCATGCACCCCGGCGACTTCCTCGGGATTAGCGTCGATGACGAGCATGCGTTCAGCGCCGAAGCGCTCGAGCCGGCGCAGCTCTGCTGGTTCCCGCGCAACCGATTCGACGATTTTGTCGAGCAGCACGCGCCGATGGAGCACGAGCTTTATCGCATCGCAGCGCACGAACTTGCCGCGGCGCAGGAGCAATTCGTGCTGCTCGGCCGCAAGACGGCGACCGAACGCATCGCCAGCTTTATCCTTCGCCTTTCCGAGCGCTCGAACGCTAACACGGTCCA
>Ga0070679_100003919_pt1 | contig 13686 bp, 8 predicted proteins | sample KBSC63BmetaG_FD_65652 | JGI IMG/M metagenome (GOLD analysis project Ga0070679, IMG submission 65652) | Corn rhizosphere microbial communities from Kellogg Biological Station, Michigan, USA - KBS C6-3B metaG | ecosystem: Host-associated > Plants > Roots > Rhizosphere | place: USA: Michigan... | reverse complement strand
TGATAGAAGTGGGCGTGAATGCAAATGTAACGCTCCATTTACTGGGGACCCCAGGGAAGCCGCCTCAGGAGAAGAGCGAAGCAGGCTCGAAACTAGGATGTAAATTCCCCGCTTAATGATGTTTGGCTGCAAAAGGCATAGCTAAAAAGCAGCTCATGACCTTTGGCCCAGAATTGATGTCGGAAGCCGGGCGGTGAAACAATGATTCTATGGCGACGCAAACCCACGTGGCTGCTCCACATGCTTACCTCCTGAATGGATCCTGGGTTAATCAGGGCCCAGTTGAACAAGTGAAATCTCCATATAACGGCGAGGTTGTCGCCGAAGTCGTAATGGCTGGTAAGGGTGAAGCAGAGCAGGCCATTGCTGCCGCAACGGAGGCGTTCTCCACGACCCGAAAAATGGCGAGCGCGCAGCGCCAGCGTGTGCTGGAGAGAGTTTCCGGCTCGATTGCCGCCCAGTCAGAAGAATTCGCACACATGATGGCGCTGGAAGCGGGCAAACCTCTGCGCACAGCTCGCGCCGAAGTCGCCCGGGCTGTGTTTACTTTCAAGGTTGCGGCCGAGGAGAGTACCCGCATTTATGGGGAATACGTGCCTCTGGACGGCCTGGAAACAGCTCGCGGACGGTGGGGGCTGGTGCGCCGGTTCCCGCTCGGCCCAATTGCGGCAATCACGCCATTCAATTTTCCGCTGAATTTGGTTGCGCATAAGATTGCCCCCGCCATTGCGGCCGGATGCTCGATGGTGCTGAAACCGGCGCAGCAGACTCCTGTTACAGCTCTTATGCTCGCCAAAATCATTCAGGAAGCCGGATGGCCGGCAGGAGCGCTCAATGTGCTCCCACTGAGTAATGAAGACGCGGCACCCTTGATTGAAGACGATCGAATCAAGATGTTGACTTTCACCGGCAGCGGAGCGGTTGGCTGGGCGCTGAAGGCAAAAGCGGGGAAGAAGCGGGTTACGCTCGAACTCGGCGGCAATGCAGCGGTCGTCATTCATAGCGACGCTGATCTTGAGTATGCGGCCGATCGCTGTGTCACTGTTGGTTTCGGCTACTCAGGGCAGAGCTGCATCTCAGCGCAGCGCATCCTGGTCCACCAGCCGATCTATGAACGCTTTTTGCAGATGGTGCTTGATCGTGTTGCGCGGCTCAAGGCCGGCGACCCTCTGGATGAATCTACGGACATCGGGCCGCTTATACGCGAGTCAGATGCCGTCCGCGCAGAGAACTGGATCAGGGAAGCAGTAACGGCTGGCGCGATTCTCCGAACCGGTGGCGCCCGTCGCGGGTCGATGATGGAACCTACGATTCTCACCAACACAAAAGCCGAAATGAAGGTCAATTGCCAGGAAGTTTTTGCGCCGGTAAAGACTGTGGAACCCTACTCGACGTACGACGAAGCTCTTACGCGCGTGAACGCCTCCCCATATGGCCTGCAGGCTGGCGTCTTCACTTCGGACGTGAGGCTGATCTTCCGCGCGTTCGAACAACTTGAGGTCGGCGGCGTGATGGCCAATGACGTTCCAACCTGGCGGGCTGACCAGATGCCTTATGGTGGTGTAAAGGATTCGGGTCTCGGCCGCGAAGGTCTTCGATATGCAATCGAAGAGATGACCGAACCTAAGCTGCTGGTCCTCTACCAAGGTTGAGAAGACCTCTTAGAGCGAGATTCATCAATCTTTGCCAATTCCTCCCAGAGCTGCGGGTTAAGGCAAAATATTTTCAGCTTCCTCTCTGCCCACCTGTTCACGATTGGACAACATCACGTGCTGCTGCTTACATCTTTTCCGCACAGCACACCCAATACCGGACCCCCTGTACGGAATCAAGTGCGTGTTCACAGGAGAAGTATGTCAAGCGCCCGTATAGTTCCTTCCCTCTGCCTGGTACTCGCTCTCATGGGATTCGCCGCTGCGCAGCCACAATCCAATGCGCCGGTAAGCTTCCCGCTAGCCTTTGAAGTCAACCGCGGCCAGACCGCGCCACAAGTCCACTATGTTGCCCGCAGCCGTGAAGGCATGCTGTTCTTCACCGACCATGCCATCACCCTTTCTGTTCCGCACACCGGCGTGGTCCGCATAACGTTTGAAAAGTCGCTGACGCCCATCATCCGCGGGGAAAGCAAGATGGTTGCGCGCAGCAACTATCTTTCACGCGACCCGGGGAAATCGATCAGTAACATAGAGAATTTCAGCGCCCTGCGTTATGCGAACCTCTATCCCGGAATCGATGTGAAGTTCTATGGCCAGGAGCGCCATCTTGAACACGACCTCGTGCTCTCCCCCGGCTCCGATCCCGGCATTATCGTGCTGCGCCTTGAAGGCGCGAGTCATACTCGCATTCTGGCGAACGGCTCGGTGGAATTCGCTCTCGGCAAAGTGAAGCTTTACGAGACTCAGCCGATTGCGTGGCAGAACATCAAGGGAAAAAAGAACATGGTTGCCGCTGGTTGGAAGCTGCTCGCTGACAATCGTCTTGGTCTGGAACTCGGCAAATATGATCGCAATCTGCCCCTTACCATCGATCCGGTGCTTGCCTACTCCACGCATTTGGGCGGCAATAGCGCTGAGGATCTGGATGTTCCAAACACTTTCCCGGCTGACACATCGATTCAGCACATTGGGCTCGACTCCGCCCGGAATGTTTACGTGGGCGGAAGCACCTCCGCGACGGACTTTCCGACGACCGCAGGCGCGTTTGACCGCACCCCAAACAGCCAAGCTATTTTCCACTCCGATTCCACGACCCAGAGCGGCTTTATCTCTAAGTTCGACAAAACCGGTCGCATTCTCATTTATTCCACTTTTCTCCGCGACTTCGTGGACGCGATGGCCGTAGAGCCTTCAGGCCACGTCTACACTTCGGAAGCGCAGTTTGATGAAGATCCCGGTCCAAATTTCGGTTTTGACGAGGGATTCTGGCTGGACAAGATCAGCCTCGATGGTTCGCACCTGCTCTTTTCCCGCCAGTTTGCTCAGACCACCAGCAGTGCTACTGAATGCCAGGCATTTTCGAGTTCATTCCCGGCAGGTCTCGCCGTGGACAACTCCGGCCATGCATGGGTTGTCGGCAGCACCGGGAATCCGTGCCTTCCCGCGAGTTCGGGTGCTTTCCAGAAAACTATGCCAAACACAAATACCACCGGGTTCGTGGTCAAGTTCAACACGAACGTCGCTCCCTCGAGCTCGGTTGTTTACAGCACCTATCTCGGTGGCAATAACCTCGATGGCGCACAGGCCGTCACCGTCGATTCTTCCGGGAATGCGTACGTCTCAGGCACCACACAGTCCAGCAATTTTCCTCATACCGCCGCTTTCGGCACAGATACCACGACTGCAGCCTTCGTTTCCAAGCTCAACGCTGCGGGATCAGGATTGGTGTTTTCGACGCTGCTCCGTGGCGGAGGCTCGGGCCAGGGGATCTTCAAAGGAGCCGGTGGAATTGCGATTGATAGCTCCCACAGCGTATACGTGGGCGGCATTACCACCTCGACTGCGTTCCCTACAACAACGGGAGCTTTTGACAGAACATTCGGCGGAGGCACTTGCAACACGTTTGGCAGCGGGCCCTGTCTCGATGGCTTTGTCTCGAAACTAAGTTCCGGCGGCGGCACTCTGCTCTACTCGACCTATCTCGGCGGAAGTGGAAGTGATGGGATCGCCGGCCTGGCGGTCAACAGCGCAGGCATGGCATTCGTGACCGGGAGCACGACTTCAACGAACTTCCCGGTTACGCCGAGTGCTTTCAAGAAAACTCTGCCTGCGGGCGCAACCAATGCGTTTGTCACGGCGTTGCAGCCAGACGGAAAGTCACTTTACTACTCCACTCTGCTCGGCGGCAGCAAGAACACAGGCGCGACATCAATCTTTGTGGATCCTGCGTTCAATGCCTGGGTGGGCGGCGGCACATCTGATGCCGATTACCCAGTGACTTCCAATGCGTTTCAACCTGGGTTGAAAGGCCACTCAGACGGCTTTTTTGCGAAGGTAGTAATTGCCGCAGATTTACGGGTGACGCTGGGTAGCAGCGTTTCCAGTGTCGCGCATAACGGCAACCTGATCCTGCTTGGTAACGTGGTGAATCTCGGCCCGGACGGCAGCGATCTCGCCACATACAAACTGCCGATCGCAGCCGGATATCAGTTCCAGGGCGTTTCAACCAGTGCCAGCTCCTGCACCAAACCGGCCGCGGGGGCGACCAGTGGCACGGTGACTTGCGTCAAAACGCGGCTGGAGAGCGGCCAGGGATTCTTCGTGAATGTTTTCGTGAAGGCAATTGCTGCCTCCGGCAGCAACATCACGAGCAAAGCCACCGTCTCGGCCAAAACCCAGGACCTGAAAACGTCAAATAACACAGCCACGCGAACGGTGCACGTGAACTGAGCGCGGACTACTTAACGTAAAAAGCGGTCTCCCGAGAGGCCGCTTTTTTGTTCCGTGTATCTTGTGCAAAAGCAGGTGATCAAACCAGCTCTCGGACTTTATCCGAAATCGTTGTAGCCACGATCTTGTCCCGGTTTGGCTCGCCGCGCATCAATGACTCGGCAAACTTCGTCGCCTGATCGAGTGTAATCTTCGCCGGCATGGGCGCTTCGAACGGATCGACCACCGCCTCAATCACGACGGGACCATTCGTATTGGACGCCAGAGCGCGATCGAGCAGGGCGCCACATTGTTTTGGATCTTCAATGCGGACGCCCACGGCTCCGCAAGCCTCGGCATATTTCACGAAGTCAATCGGTTGTAAATCTACGCCGTATTCGGGATTTCCGAGAAAGACCATCTGCTCCCACTTGATCTGGCCGAGCGTGTTGTTCTTGATGACCACAATGATAATCGGCAGTTTGTATTTGACGGCGGTGACCAATTCGCCCATCAGCATGGTGAAGCCGCCATCGCCCACAAAAGCAACGCACTGACGATCCGGATGAGCAATTTGCGCAGCAATCGTATAAGGAAGACCACAGGCCATGGTCGCCAACGTTCCGGAGCAGGAATAAAGCTGGCCACGTTTTGCCGGAATGTGCCTTGCCCACCAGGTTGTGATCGTACCGCTATCGGAGCTCACGATGGCATCGGCGCGCAGTCGCTTCCCGAGCTCGTGCGCGATCACCTGGGGCTTCATGGGCATGGCTTCATTGGTTGCCCGCTTGAGCATGGTTTCGTTCCAGTCCTGCATGCCTTTTTGCGCTTTCTCGAGGAAGCTGCGGTCTTGTTTGCGCGTGAGCAGAGGAAGTAAAGCTTCAAGAGTGCGCCGGCTGTCGCCGACTAATCCGACCTCTACGTCATAGCGGAGCCCGATTTTGATTGGATCGTAGTCAATCTGCACGGCCTTTGCTTTGCCCGGCTTGGGAAGGAATTCAATGTAGGGAAATGACGAGCCCACGATCAGCAAAGTGTCACAGCTCTCCATGGCTTCCTGCGAAGGCTTGGTCCCGAGCAGACCGATGCCCCCGGTCGTAAACGGGCTCTCATCAGGCACCGCAGCTTTGCCCAGCAATGCTTTCACCACCGGCGCACCGAGCTTTTCTGCTGTCTGCTCCAGAGCATCTGTGGCATGGAGCGCTCCCTGACCGGCGAGGATGGCGATCTTGCGGCCATTATTCAAGATTTCTGCTGCTCGACGCAGGTCTGTCTCGCTGGGCAAATGACCACTATCTGCCTTCACCAGAGACACGTGCTCGGCAATGTTGCGTTTCGATGCCTCCTTGCGGCTGGCCTTCATGTCCTGAAAATCGGTAGGGAAGGTGATGTGGGCCACCTTCCTGTATGTAGTAGCCACCCGGCAGGCCAGCTCAGTCACGTTTTGCACATGAGCTGGTCCCATGACGCGCGTCGTATACGCAGCGACATCCATGAACACACGATCCAGAGCTACGTCCTGCTGTGTGTGAGTGTCATTGAGGTCATGAAACGGCAGGCCCGTGATCGCGAGCACCGGCTGGCCATCGAGCTTGGCATCGTAAAGCCCGTTTAGAAGATGAATTCCTCCCGGCCCGGAAGTTGCGAGACACACGCCCAGTCTTCCGGTGTACTTGGCATGAGCGCAGGCCATGAAAGCTGCGGATTCTTCGTGCCGCACCTGCACAAAGCGGATTTGCTCCTGGTGCGTGCGCAGGGCCTCCATGATTCCGTTGATTCCGTCTCCCGGCAGACCAAATATAGTGTCTACTCCCCAGTCAATTAGCGTTTCGATCATCACGTCAGCGGCAGTTTTCGCCATAAGAGATAGTTCTCCTCTGTTCAACAACGGCTAAAGGGTAGGATGCCGCGCTTGGAAATCCCGTTTTCGAGTCGAGACCTGCCGATGCGAGTGGCGCAAAATCGCGCAGCAGCACGCAAAAAAAAGCAGCGTCAATTAACGCCACGAATTTTTTTGCAACTTTCGAGAGCTCAGGCTAGCTGAATGGGCCGCCGTCTGTTTATAATCATCCGTTTCATCGCAGGCTCCTGCAGCTTGCTGGTGACTCGGGGAAACCGCCCCTCCAGTGCCTTGAGTAAGCACTGCGGGTGAGCTTTTCGCCGGGACATATATTCCATGGCACAGATCTTTCACCGCAGTGCAAACACACTGGCACGCGCCAGCATTCTGGGCGTGGTGCTTCTTCTTTCCGCGGTTGGTGCGGCGCTCATGCAATTGCAGCGCTCGCCCTACGTTACCAATCAGCACATTGCGCCGGACCAGCCGGTCCCGTTCAGCCACCAACACCACGTGGCCGGGTTGGGCCTTGACTGTCGCTACTGTCACACATCGGTGGAAGAGTCGAGTTTTGCCGGGATCCCTCCTACCAAGACTTGTATCAACTGCCATGCCCAGCTCTGGACAAGCGCCCAGCTACTGGAGCCAGTGCGCTATAGCTTCCGCACCGGCAAGTCACTGGAGTGGAGCCGGGTTCACGACCTGCCTGATTACGTGTATTTCAACCACAGTATTCACATCGCCAAGGGCGTCGGCTGTTTCAGCTGCCACGGTGCGGTTGACCAGATGCCGCTGATGTATGCCGAAAATTCCCTGCAGATGGAATGGTGCCTGAACTGTCATCGCGAGCCGGAGAAGTTCCTGCGGCCTCGCGAAGAAGTCTTCAACATGACGTATCAGCAGCCGGACCGTCATCATCCGGTGACCTTTGAAGGCAAGCAGTACCTGAGCCAGATTGACCTGGGCCAGGTGCTTCGCGAGAAATATCACCTGCGTACGCCGCAGGACATTACCAGTTGCTCCACCTGCCATCGTTAAGAAGAGGTGGAGAAAACGGAAGCGAATGTCGAATAACAGCGATTCACAATCTAGCCTGATTCCCGCAAGTGAGATCAAGCCGGCCACCATGGAACTGGAGGCGGTCCGCAGCAAGCTTGCCGATGCCAAAGGCCCCAAGTACTGGCGCACCCTGGAAGAGCTGGTAGACCAGCAGGCATTTGGGGACCTGCTGGAGCGCGAGTTCCCGCGCCATGCGTCGGAATGGATTGATCCGGTTTCACGCCGCAGCTTCTTGAAGCTTGCCGGCGCCTCGCTGGCCCTGGCGGGGCTCACCGGATGTACCAAGCAGCCGCTGGAGCAGATTCTTCCTTATGTACGTCAGCCGGAAGAGCTCATCCCCGGGCGGCCCATCTATTACGCGACGGCGATGCCGTTCAACGGGCACGCCCTTCCCTTACTGGTGGAAACACATGAGTTCCGGCCGACCAAGGTAGAAGGGAATCCCCAGCACCAGGCAAGTCTCGGTTCGACCGACCTGTTTGCTCAAGCCTCAATCCTGAATATGTATGACCCGGACCGATCGATTGCGGTCACGTATAAAGGTGAGCCGCGGCCCTGGGGCGAATTCCTGGGTTCGATTCGCGGACGGGTTCAGTATCACAAGTCGAATCAAGGTGCGGGACTTCGTTTCCTGACCGGAGCGGTGGCCTCGCCGACCCTCGGTTCTCAAATGCGCGCCGTGTTGCAGTTGTTCCCGCAGGCGAAGTGGCATCGCTGGGAGCCGATCCATCGTGACAGCATCCGTCAAGGTTCCAAGGCTGCTTTCGGCAACTACTACGATCCGATTTACAAGTTTGCAGCCGCTGACGTTGTGGTCTCGCTCGACGCAGACTTTCTCTCTGGTTCGTGGTTTCCGGGCTTCCTCTCCTATTCGCGCGATTTCATGAGTCGCCGCAAGGACCCGAAGGCGGGCATGAACCGGCTCTATGTGGCTGAATCTGCGCCAAGCACAACTGGCGCCAAGGCTGATCATCGCATTCCCGCCCTCAACGCGGAAATCGAGAAGATTGCACGCGCGCTTGCCGCGAAGGTTGGCGTGGGCAGCGCGGGCGGAGAGCAGCTGAGTGCCGAACAGCAGAAGTGGATCAACGCTGCTGCGGCAGATCTTGCGAAGAGCAAGGGCAGGTGTCTGGTGGTTCCGGGCGTCTTCCAAAGCGCCACAGTGTTCGCGCTCGCCCAGGCCATGAATGCCGCGTTGGGCAACGTTGGCCAAACCGTCAACTACATCGATCCTGTAGAGATCGATCCCGTTGAACATACTCAATCCATCCGCGAGCTTGCCGATGATCTGCGCAGCGGCAAGGTGCAAACGCTGGTTGTGATGGGTGGGAATCCGGTGTTTGACGCGCCGGCCGACGTTCAGTTCGGCGACGCGCTTGAAAAATTTGCTGCTAATGAGCAGAACCAGCTGATTCAGCTGCATATATATCGGAACGACACCACCGACTTCGCGACGTGGCATGTGCCCGAAGCGCACTATCTCGAGTCATGGGGTGATGTCCGCTCTTACGACGGCACGGTGAGCATCATCCAGCCGATGATCGCGCCTCTGTTTGACGGTCGCACCGCCGGCGAGATTATCGCGATCTTCATCGATCAGGCAACCACCCCTGGACATGATCTGGTGCAGGCTTACTGGCGTTCGCAGCACTCAGGAGACGACTTCGAAGCGTGGTGGCGTCGTGCCCTGCATGACGGCTTCATCGGCAACACTGCATTTCCGGCTCGTCAGGTAAAGGCGAATGCGGCCGTGCCGCCGGCGCAAACCGCTCATGTTGCCGGACAGCAGGGTGAATTCGTTGAAGTCATCTTCCGCCCGGATCCGACGATCTTTGACGGAGGCTTCGTCAACAATGCCTGGTTGCAGGAGACGCCGAAGCCGCTCAGCCGCACGACGTGGGATAACGTGGCGTTCATCAGCCCGGCAATGGCGGCGCGATACGGCTTCCTTCGTCTGGAGCAGAAGACGATTGAACAATCCGATCGCGCGAAGAACGTCAACGCGGATCACCAGTCCGACGCAGAGAACGTGATCGAGATCAACGTGGGAGGCCGCAAGGTGAAAGCAGCCATGTGGCCGCAGCCTGGACAGCCCGACAACGCAGTGACCCTCTTCATGGGTTACGGACAGAAGCGAACCGGCAGAGTCGGTAGCGGCTACGGCTATGACGCATACTCGATTCGCCCTTCGGGTTCGCAGTATGCAGGGTTTGGTGCGGTGCAGGCCACCAACGAACATTGGTCGATCGCGGTCCAGCAGGGCCACTTCACCATGGATGATCGTGCGCCTGTTCGTTCCTCGAATCTGGAAGAGTTCGAGAAAGAACCTAACTTCGCCCGCGAAGAGCCGGAGCCGGCACGCGACGAATCGCTTTATCCCGATTTCCGTGACAAAGGATGGTACCAGCAGCACGCCTGGGCAATGGCGATCGACCTGAATTCCTGCATCGGATGCCAGGCCTGTACTGTCGCGTGCTATGCGGAGAACAACATTTCTGTCGTAGGCAAGGAACAGGTGCAGCGCGGTCGTGAGATGTTGTGGCTGCGCATTGACTCGTACTACGAAGGCGATCCGGCGAACCCGACCATGTATTTCCAGCCGGTGCCATGCATGCAGTGTGAAAACGCGCCGTGCGAGCCGGTCTGCCCGGTGGGAGCCACGCTCCACAGCACGGAAGGGCTGAATGACATGGTCTATAACCGCTGCGTGGGTACCCGGTATTGCTCCAACAACTGTCCATATAAGGTGCGACGGTTCAATTTCTTCCTTTTCGCCGATTACGAGACGCCGATCAGGAAGCTGGGCCGCAACCCTGATGTCACTGTGCGCAGCCGCGGCGTGATGGAAAAGTGCACCTACTGCGTGCAGCGCATCAATGCCGCGCGCATTACCGCGGAAAAGGAAGACCGCCGCGTGCGCGATGGCGAAGTGAAGACCGCGTGCCAGCAGTCGTGCCCGACAGAGGCGATTTACTTCGGTGACATGAACGATCCGAACAGCAAGGTCGCAAAGTGGAAGAAAAACCAGCGCAATTACTCGCTGCTGGCAGACGTGAATACGCGTCCGCGCACCACGTACATTGCGTCCGTGAAAAATCCCAACCCCGAGTTTGAGAAGGCGTAGCGAATGGCTCCACAGGTTCAAGACGAAATTGATGTACTGCCACCAAAAGGCGTACGGCCGCCCATCCTGGGACCGGGCCAGACGTTGCGCACGGTCACAGACCGTATTGGTGGCGTGGTGCTCACCAAGCACACGCCGGTCTTCTGGCTGTTGATTGTCGCTGTTGCCGTGGCGATCACCGGTATTCTGAACACGGCCATTGGCTACCTGCTGATGAAAGGCACCGGGATCTGGGGTATCAATATTCCAGTCGGCTGGGGCTTCGCGATCGTCAACTTCGTTTGGTGGATCGGTATCGGTCACGCCGGAACGCTGATCTCGGCCATCCTGCTGCTCTTCAAACAGAGCTGGCGTACCTCGATCAACCGCTTTGCGGAAGCTATGACGATCTTCGCCGTCATGCAGGCCGGTTTGTTCCCTCTGGTACACACCGGTCGTCCATGGCTGGCCGCCTACTGGTTGTTCCCGTATCCAAACTCCATGGGCGTATGGCCGCAGTTCCGCAGCCCGCTGATCTGGGACGTGTTCGCGGTTTCGACGTACTTTACGGTCTCTTTCCTGTTCTGGGGTATCGGACTGATTCCGGACTTCGCGACGTTGCGCGACCAAGCAAAGACACTTACCGTTCGACGCATTTACGGAATGCTAGCTATGGGCTGGCGTGGCTCGGCGCGCCACTGGAACCGCTATGAAACGGCGTACATGCTCCTGGCGGGTCTGGCGACACCGCTGGTACTTTCAGTGCACAGCGTAGTCAGCCTGGACTTCGCCGTTTCAGTTGTTCCAGGTTGGCACACCACGTTCTTCCCGCCTTATTTCGTCGCGGGCGCCATCTTCTCCGGTTTCGCGATGGTGCTGATCCTGGCGATTCCGTTCCGCTATCTGTATGGAATGCAGGACTACATCACGCTGCGTCACCTGCAGAACTGCGCCAAGGTGATGCTGGCCACCGGTCTGATCGTCGCTTATTCGTACCTGCTGGAAATGTTCATAGGCTGGTACAGCAATGACAAGTACGAGCTGGCCATGGTGCACAACCGGCTCTTCGGTCCTTACTCCAAGTATTACTACACGCTGATCTTCTGCAACATCATCACGCCGCAGAGCCTTTGGTTTAACAAGGTGCGCTCCAGTCCGGCGTTGCTCTTCCTGGTCTCCTGTGTCGTGCAGTGTGGGATGTGGCTTGAGCGATTCGTGATCGTGGTGATGAGTCTTCAGCGCGACTACCTCCCCACTTCCTGGGGAATGTACTGGTTCACGAAGTGGGACGTGATGACCCTGTTGGGCACGATGGGCTTCTTCACGCTCCTCTTCTTCCTCTTTATCCGGTTTATGCCGGCGATTTCGATCTTTGAAATCCGGGCGCTGCTGCCGCAAGCGAAGGTGAAGGAATGACGACGGCCCAACCTATTTACGGAATGATGGCGGAGTTCGATAACCCGACCGACCTTGTGCATGCCGCCGAGGCAGCCTACGCCGCCGGATACCGCAAGATGGATGCTTATTCTCCGTATCCGCTGGAAGAAGCGGCGGAAGCCATCGGCTCTCATCATAATCGCGTGCCGTTAGTGTGCCTGATCGGGGCAATGCTGGGGATGATCGGCGGCTACGCGCTGCAATACTGGGTATCCGCGATTAATTATCCCATCAACTCCGGGGGGAAGCCGTTCCACTCGTGGCCGGCCTTCATCCCCGTGACGTTCGAGTGTGCAATTCTCGGCGCTTCGCTGGCGACTGTGTTTGGAATGCTGGCGCTGAATGGGCTTCCGCAGCCGTATCACCCTGTTTTCAACGTTCCGCGGTTTACTCAGGCAAGTACGGAGAAATTCTTCCTGTGCATTGAATCGCAGGACCCGCGCTTCAGCCCGGCGGAAACGAGAAGATTCCTTGAAGCCCAGCATCCGCACGAAGTCTCGGAGGTGCCGTATTAAGGCCCCGTCACAAATGCGCGTTGTGCTGCTGGCGATTTCCGCAGCGTCGATTTTTGCCGGCTGTCGCCAGGACATGCACAACCAGCCGAAATTCATTCCCCTGCGGCCCAGTGATTTCTACGCGGACCGCCGTTCGGCCCGTTATCCCATGCCGGGCACCATCGCTCGTCTGGAAGACGCGGCGGTTGACCGGGAGCAGCTTGACCCGAACAGCTACTTCCTTTCGGGGAAGCACGGAGCGCTCTTCGGCAACGAACTGCCACCACAAGTTGCGCCTGATGGGAAGGCTACGCTCGAACTGCTGAACCGCGGACAGGAGCGCTTCAACATCTATTGCACGCCGTGTCACTCCAGAGTTGGCGATGGTAACGGAATGATCGTGCAGCGCGGATTTAAGCATCCGCCTACGTTCCACCAGGCCCGGTTGCGCAATGCACCGCTGGGACATTTTTATGACGTTATCAGCAATGGCTGGGGCGCTATGCCGGACTACGGCCAGCAGATACATCCGGCGGACCGGTGGGCGATTGCCTCATACATCCGCGTTTTGCAGTTGAGCCAGAACGCGCAAGAAGCTGACGTGGCCCCTGCAGATCGCGACAAGTTGAATCAGCCATCAGCGCCTGTTCAGATTCCGGATACTTCGTACGTGAGTCCGACGGCCATGCAGCCGAACGTCTCCGTAGCAGCACCCACACCAGCGCCGCGAGGAGAATTGAAAGACCACCAACGGCCAGAGGAGAAGAAGTGAGCGCCACAACCCTCCACTTGACACCCCAGGATTACGCACCGCCGACAGTTATCGGGCGGATGCGCTCGACGGCAGCCGTTGTGGGCGCCGTGGGCGCAGTGGGCGCGCTGATCTGCGCGATCGTGAACTGGGAGCTCTTTCTCCGTGCATGGCTGGTCGCCTACATGTTCTGGCTGGGGCCAACCACCGGCGCCCTGTGTCTGCTGATGCTGCAGTACACGACCGGGGGCAACTGGGGACGGGTTGGTCGCCGCATCTGGGAAGCAGCTTCCAGCAACCTGATTATTATGTTCCTCTTCTGGCTGCCGCTGGCCATCGGGATGAAGAAGCTGTACCCGTGGGCAAATCCTGAGGTCGCAAAAACGTTAGGCGCCCAACAAGTTAAGTACTATCTCAACCCAACCGGCTTCTGGATCCGCGGTATTGCCTTCTTTGCTGTCTGGATGGTGCTGCTGTTTATTTTGCGCCGCTGGGCTGACAAGGAAGAAGCGGGCCAGACAACGCCCCAGCAATTTGTTCGAATTCAGAACCTGAGCGGCTTCGGAATCGTCTTCTACGCGGTTTCGATTACGTTCTTCGCCATCGACACAACCATGTCCCTCGATCCCAGGTGGTGGTCA
>Ga0070679_100003918_pt1 | contig 13688 bp, 11 predicted proteins | sample KBSC63BmetaG_FD_65652 | JGI IMG/M metagenome (GOLD analysis project Ga0070679, IMG submission 65652) | Corn rhizosphere microbial communities from Kellogg Biological Station, Michigan, USA - KBS C6-3B metaG | ecosystem: Host-associated > Plants > Roots > Rhizosphere | place: USA: Michigan... | reverse complement strand
ACTAACCAGGCCTGTCAGCCCGAAAGTGAGTCCTTGCATCAACAGGTAAAAGCTCACCCCATGATACCAGCGCCAACGCACCTGCTTGCTTTCGACCATTGCTCCCTGTTCACTGGCTGCTCTTGTGCTACTTTCTCGCATGTCTTCTTCTCCTCTTGCTTTCCCACGTTCAAAAAGCTTCTCACCTCCATCCTACCCATACCATCGTAAGATTATTTTTCTCTCTCTCCTCCTGACCTGGCTACTCGCAGGTCTTCGGTGACCAGCCTGCTCGTCAGGTTGGCCGAGAGCAGTACCCCCGGAATGCCCGCGCCAGGATGCGTTCCCGCGCCCACCAAATACAGACCTTCGAGCGCGCCCGAACGGTTGTGAGGCCGGAAATAAGCGGATTGTGTCAACATCGGCTCAATCGAGAACGCAGATCCAAGATGGCTCCGTAATTCCGAAGCAAAATCAAGTGGCGTGAATTGACGCTCAACAACGATACTTTCAGCCAGTCCGGTCAGACCAGCCTCGTGTTCGAGAAAGTGCAAGATCCGGGTGCGCAACACCTGAGCCTGGCTGCTCCAATCGATCCCATGTGCCAGATTGGGAACCGGCGCAAGCACATAGAGGCTCTCGCAGCCCGCTGGAGCCAGCGTGGGATCAGTTCGGGTGGGGGTGTGCAGATAGAGTGCCAGCTCAGCGGGCAACCCTCGACCATCAAAAATCTCGTGAATGAGTTTGCGATAGTTACGCGGCATGAAAATCGTGTGGTGGCGCAATTGCGGATACTGACGATTCAGTCCGAGATAGAGCAGAAAACAGCTCATGGAGTAGCGATACTGCTTCAGGCGTTGCGTCAATAGATATGGACGTGCTTCTGCTGGCAACAGGTTGAGATAGGTTTGTGCGACATCGCTATTGGCCACCACCGCGTCAGCCTGGAGTGCCGTTTCGTCCGCCAGGCGTACTCCAACGGCTTTGCGCTCTTTGATCAGAATCTGAGTGACTGGTAGACCGCAGCACACATTGCCACCGAGCGAGCGGAAGAGATTCTCCAGCGTTTCGATCACGCGATACATACCGCCACGCGCAAAATAGACGCCGCCCAGCCGTTCCAGGTACGGCACGATGCTATAAATCGAGGAGGCGCGAAACGGATTGCCACCAATAAACAGTGGATGGAACGAGAAGACCATACGCAGTTGAGGATCACGGAAATACCGCGCAATCGTCGCATAGACAGTGCGTTGCGCCCCAAAGTAGAGCAATTCAGGCGTCACGCGCACAAAGTCGCGCATGCGCAGAAACGGTTGCGTGGCCAGTTCGCCAAAGGCACGCTCATACAGGCGTTTGCTCGCCGCGAGAAAGGAGCGATATCCCTCAATGTCGCGCGGCTCAAAGCGCGCAATCTCGGCCTCGTCCTGCTCAGGCTTGCCCCAATAGTCAAAGGGACGTCCATCATGGAAGATAATCCGATAGAATGGGCTAAGTTCGACCAGATCAAGGTCTGTGTGCAGATCGCGCCCGGCGAGGTGCCAGAGTTCTTCCAGCAGTTCCGGCGCAGTAATCAATGTCGGCCCCATATCGAAGGTAAAACTCTCGGTTTGCAGTTGAGAGGCGCGCCCGCCCACTTTCTCCCGCGCCTCCACCAGCGTCACCTGGCAACCAGCAGCCTGCAAGCGGATCGCCGCTGCCAGCCCACCAAAACCGCCACCAATCACCACCACCTGCTTTTGCGCGGCAATCACTGTGGGGGCCTCCCTCATCGTGTTTGTTCTCATTGGTTTCATTACTCATCGTCTCCTATAGAGGTGGTTGCATGATCATGGGCGGGATGTACCCCTGAGAGCTCGTGAACGTGCTGTTCAACTGCCTGGACAAAGTGCGCGCTGGTCGCGAAATCGGCGCGCCAGAGGGGAGAACCAAAGCGCAGGGTTGCGTGCCAGGGGTGCGCTTGTGTATACTCCAGGCCGGTTGGGATAACTGCCACACGCGTGTCGCCGTCCCGTTCAGCCCATTCGATCAAGCGGGCGAAGCCGGGCCGAAACGGTAGGAATGCCTCGTTCCCCTGTTTGGGTGTACGATGCGGATCAATGGTGGGATACGCTTCTGGAAACACTGCCAGCACCTCCCTTTGCCGTAAGAGGCGTATGACAAGCGCGCTGGCTCGCCGCACATACCCGCGCACCTCGCTCATGCGGTACGCGCTCGTGGGCGTGACACTGGGGGCCAAACGCTCAGCGCGCAAGACGATCGGCCAGGCGACCGCGCGACAAACTCCTTCCATCGTGCGGCGCAGCCATGGACGTTCAATCCAATCCAGGGCCACAAGGATATGCAGACGACGCGGCACGCTTTGCAGCAGCAAGCACCCATCGTAGAGATGATGAAAATGGCGCGCCACGAGCAAGACTGGCCCATCATGGGGAATATTTTCCACGCCGCGCACCTCGCTGGTGAGTTGCTTGCTCACGATCCTCATGCTTCCCTGGCGCACCACCACATGCGAGATGCGCGCGAAGAGACCCCGTTGCTTGTTGTCAGGATCACCGGGAGTTCGCGAGGCAGCGCGCAGCACCAGGGTAGCGGGGAGCAAACCCAACAGGAGCGCAATCAAGGAAGGCTGCCAGATCCCTACATGGAGCGTCAAGGCGATGGCAAACAGAGTGTTCGCCACGTAGACGCCGAAGGGCAGCCAGATTGGTACGTTCTTCGTCTCGACAGGCTTGTGCCAGAAAAAACGGCTTACGCTCATATAGGTCAGACTGGTGACCGACCAACCGACCAGATTGCGGATTGGCATGCCAAAGTACGGTCCAGCTTCATACCAGTGCCAGAATGGGATGGGCATATGCGGACTGGCCATCGCGGGATCAAGCGAGAGATCCCAGACGGTCAGGAAATACGTGCCCAGCAGCAGCGACCAGAGCGTTTTGCGCCGCCATCCAGAACGCACTACCAGAAAGTTCGCCAGCAGATACGACGTAAAGCCCATGTAGAACCAGGAGAGCGGAATCGAGTACGGCACATGCCCCAGAATTTTGAACCCAAGCAGATCGGTATACGCATAGGGGCCAAAGGGAAAACCGGTACTCGTGCCAATCAGTTCCATGCTGAGAGAGATCAACGTCGCGGCGCAGAAAAAGATCACTGTTTTGCGCACGCCGACAAAACGCAGACCAAAGAGGAACATGGTCGCCGCACCCAAAACAATATAGAATGATCCGGCATAGGTCAGATTAAATCGAAAAACCGCGATCCCCGTTGATGAACCATCCCAAATTTCCGGATGCGGCAACATTACCAGCAGCCCAAGCAAGCCCAGCGCGATCGCCGCGCAATGGCAAAGGAACAAGATGGTAACTGTTTTCATTTCAGACCTCCACGCAGAAGTGTGCGTCCGCGCCATCGATGCCGACGACGCCACGCACTCCACCCAAGTTTGAGCATAACTGGCACGTCGCAGAGTGGCGAGAGCCAGTAAGACCAGGGACGCTGACGATAGGCGCGCGCAGTTCCATACAGCACACCCATACGTATGGCGACACAGGTACCGTTTAAGAGGAGGAGCCAGCGCGTGCCCTTTCGCTTGCGCAGCAGCAGCAAGAGAAGTGGGAAGGGCAATGCCTGGACCAGTGCGACTTCTAAGCAGCCGAGAAGGGTATGCCAGCCAGAGAAGTGATCGTGCATGGGGAGCGAGCGTGTCCAATTGCGCCAGGTTTCCTGCCAGGTCTGGTACATCTCGACGCTGACGAGCTCGCCTGCTTCATAAAAACCAACCGCGTAGCCTGCTGCGACCAGTGTACGCGCCAGGGTTACATCTTCGCAGAGAGAGTTGTACGCGCACGCGAACCCGCCACAGATCTCAAGGAGATCCCGTTGGATCAGAAAACACTGTCCATTCGCCTGGACCCTGTGGAGTGTGTGAATGGCTTGTCCTGGCAGACCAAAACGGTAGACGAGCGTGGTCAACAACGCGGGATGCAACAAACCTTGCCCGACCCCAGTGATTTCCTGAAGCGTGGCCACGCTCAATGCTCTCAATCCTTGCTTGCAAGCGTGAGCCAGCAGGGAACGCGCGAGCAAGGCGGTCGGGCGCACATCCGCGTCAATAGTCAACACCCAGGTGGAGGTTGGTGAAAGTTGCTGGAAGCCCATGTGTAGGCCCCAACTCTTGCCATTCCAATTGTTCGGTACCGGGCTGGCGTCGATCAGGTGAATCCGCGCGTCACGCTGATGGTATTGTTCGACCAACACCTGGGTGCCATCGTGCGAGCCGCCGTCTACGACAAGGATCTCCGCAACCTCACGGCCCTGTTGCATGAGACCGTCCAGGCAAGGAGCGAGACGGTCATACTCATTGAAGACCGGCACAATGATCGAGAGGCAGGTACCCTCTGCCTCATGAAATGCTAGCGCTGGCTGAACTCGTTCACCCCCAGCAGTTCCAATGAAACGGGCGACGACACGCAGGGCCAACCAGGCTTGTCCCAGGCCAAACATGAGCAAAAGCAGCTTAGTTTTCATAAAATACCTCTTTCTCTTCTGTTCCAACCTCTCCTTCACCGCGCTGCCAAAGGACAACAAGCAGAAAGACAAGGCCAGCTTCGCGTGCTTTGGTCCACAGGCTTGTTGCCGCTCGTTTGTGCAGAACATCATAGCCTTGCTGCTCAATCTGGAGCAAAATGCGCTGATAGAGTCGACCTGCCAATAAGACAGGCAAGCGGCACTCGCGGGCCAGCAGCCAGCAGCCGTGTAGACCTGCCTGATAGGCGAGATGAGCGCGTTTCACCTGATAGCACATCAACGAGCGAAAGCGTTCATCTATCCCCTTTTGCTCCTGGAACAGTTGATGCAATGCAACAGAAGAGAGGCCAAAACGCGCCAGTTCATCTTGAGGCAAATAGATCCGCCCATGTGCGAGATCGCCACCGACATCGCGCAAAATATTGGTGAGTTGCATGGCGATTCCCAGGTGACGCGCCGCCATCAATGCTTGTGGAGAGCGCGTGCTGAGCAGGTGCGCCATCGCCAGACCAACCGTCCCCGCTGCCTGATAACAATAAGTCGCCAGTTCCTCAAAAGTGGCAAACTCGCGGGGTTCCAGATCGGAGAACAACCCCTGCAAGAAATCTGCGAAAAGCGCGACGGGGATCTGATGCGTCCTAATCACTGTTGCCAGCGAGGTCCCCAGCGGTTCACGCGGAGAGGAAAAAACACAGCCTTTTTGCAACCAGGTCTGCCAATCCTGGAGTTCTTGCCGTACCTCGTCAATGCTCCAGTTCTCCGAGCGCTCATCAACCAGATCATCCAGAAGGCGAAAAAATGCGTAGAGCGTCACCACAGCGGGACGATAGACTTTGGGAAAGAAGCGAGCAGCAAAATGAAAGGTTTTGCCCTGAATCGCAAAGAGGTGCTCTACCTGATTAGACATAAACACATAAGGTTGACCTCTTTGCATATCGACACAAAAGAAAGCTTCTTCCTCAGCCTGCGCCATTCTCTTCATCATTCGATGCTCCCTTTTCTCCGGATACGCTCATTTCAAGCGGGTGCCGGTTTTTATCATTGGTTTCTGGCAAAGAGAGTGGATACGCAGCCGCTCTCTCACCTCTCCTTATCAAGCGATAAATTCACATAAAAAAAATTAGGCATTGGATGTTCCAAGGCCATGCAGGAGAATGCGCACACAGGTGTCTGCCGAAGCAGCCTGGTACATCTGACGATCGCGCGCACTGACCATTTCCCTGAGCTGGGTCGCAAAACCAGAGAGCATATTCATAAAGAGCAAGGCCGCTGGCAAAGGAGCCAGACCCCCCTGTTCGGCTGCACGCAGTTCTCCTTGTCTCATCCCTTCCTCAAAAATTGTCACAATGGGGACAAGAAATCCCTGGTGAAATTGCTCATCCAATTGCTCGCGTGCGGCAAGTGAAACCTCATAACGGACATCGTGCAGCATCAAACTGAGGTCAGAGTGCAAGCGACTCAACAGGAAATTCGCCACCAGCTTTAAGCGTTCTGCCGCTTGCACTGAACGGCGCAGAATACGCTCAACGGCCACCTTGATCTTGCCAATCTCTTCTGTGACAACCGCCAGATAGAGTTCTTCTTTATCGGCAAAATAGTGATACAGCGCTGGTTGGGTGAGTCCGCACGCTTCAGCCAATTGGCGTGTTGTCACAGAGCGATAGCCATAGGTCATAAACAGTTCGTGGGCCACCCGCAAAATGGTCTGCCGGGTTTCCTCTGTCTCTTCCCGTGGCAGCGGCTGACGTTTTTTCTCAGCCATTGGAATGCCTCTTTCTCTCTGCACACGAACTATTCAGACTTATCATACGATCACTACTATACACAGGAGAAAACCAGTCTGTCAAGCGCTACCTATGAGCCTTGTAACCTTGACGGTCAGAAAAAGCGAACCATATTACGTATCAATGTATGAATAAAGAGAGCGAAGCTTGGCAGGAGGTGAACATATCTGGAGACAATGGTAGGGCATTGGCAAAAAGCGAAGGAGCGCCAAATGCGATTGCGCACCTGGCCCAGGAATGCCTTCTCTGGCCTTGCCGGAGAAGGAGCGAAGCAACGCTTTTTTTATTGACCATTATTTATCATTTGATAAAATCTTTGTGGGGAGGAAATATGCTCCTATGGAGATGACAAGCAGTTCACTTTCACCAGGTCAGACCCCAGAGAAGCAAGCAGGGCACGCGAGTGTATCCTGCTCGCTCTTTTCCACGCTCGCGCTTGCGTGCGTTGCCAGACAGGTGCTATGGTGTTCCTGTCAATCAGAAATGCTCGGTGACATGAGATGGCGCATTGTCGCCATGCCCATGTTTCTCAATGGAGAGCGTGAGGAAGGTAAGACGGTGCAGACACCTACCTGAGCATCTGCGCTGTCCTCTTCGCTCTTGCATGAGAGGAGCAAGGCCCCGAAGCCGAGAGAGGAGCAACACATGCAACTACCAGTGAATCAGTTCCCGCCCTCAAAACACGAATTGCTGTTACGCACCTTGCAACAGTTGCTCGAACTGCCCGCAACCTCGGTGGGCGATACCCTCCATCAAAGCGCCCAACTCGTAACCGCCGCTCTGCATGCCGAAAAAGTGGATACGTTTCTTTATGATCTGACGACCGAAAGCCTTGTGGCCTACGGAACCAGCCAGACGCCAATGGGAGCCAAAGAACAAGCGATTGGCTTAGATCGACTCCCTCTGGCCCAAGGAGGACGGGCCGTTGAAGTGTATCAGACGGGCAAACCCTACTGGAGTGGACAAATCCAGCATGATCGGGCGGAATTGCCAGGGATGAAAGAAGATCTGGGAATCAAGTCAGAGATCCTGGTTCCCTTGTCAAGCGATGGCACCCTGCGAGGAGTCGTGCTGGCCTCTTCGAGCGCTCAGCAGCACTTTACCGAAGATGATCTGCATTTTCTGGAAGCGGTCACGCACTGGATTGGCGTGGTTATGCATCGAGCCGAACTGGTCGAACAACAGGCGTATGAAACAACGGCCCGGGCGCACCGCCTGGCCGCCGAAGAGATCCTGACGGTCATGGCCCACGATTTGGGAAATATGATCACTCCGATCAAAGGGCGGCTGGATCTGTTGGAACGACGAGCACGACGAGAAGGGCAGGTGGGCTACGAGCGAGAGCTGCTGATCATCAAACAGAGCGTCGTACGGGTAAGGCGCTTAATGACCGATCTGCTTGATGTAGCCCGGTTCAGACAAGGACTCTTCACCTTAGAGGTTCAAACGTTCAATCTGGTGGAGATGCTCGATGACATGGCCTCCATCTGGAGCGCCCCACAACACGCGATCTATCTGCACGCGCCAGAACGCCTCCTCGTCACCGCAGACCCTAGCCGGATCCAACAGGCAATGGAAAATCTCGTGTCCAACGCGACCACCCATGCAGAGGGGAATACAGCAGTCCAGATCATAGTGAAAGAGGAGCAGCATGATGAGGAACCGTGGGCGAGCGTCACCGTCAGCAATCAAGGCCCACCCATTCCGCCAGAACAACTCACCACCCTCTTTCAACCATTTGCCAAAGGGAAGCAGTCGCAAGGCATGGGCCTGGGACTCTATCTGGCTGAGCGCATTGCTCATGCTCATCATGGCGAACTCACCGTGCGAACCGAGGCGGGACCAACAACGCACTTTACCTTGTCCTGGCCGAGCGGATCAGTAGCCAGGAGTGAATAGCTCCCTCGCTCCTGAGTGGTTCTTGTTTACTTGCAAACGCGACGCAGCCAAACACCGCTCCAGGCGGGCCTGCTGGTCTTGCCGCTCGCCATCGGGGCTGGAGAATCACCACCCCATTGCCGGAGCGCTCTACAACCGCATTGGTGCCTGCTGGCTTATCGCTTTTGGCAGCCTGTTGCTGGCACTCACTCCCTGGCCACTACAGCAGAGAAACACTTTCTTGTCAGAGAGCGTATGGTATCTGCACGTGGTGATGTCTTGTAGAGTTTGTAAGGACAGCACCTATGGAGCGCAACATTGAGAGCCAGTTTTATAGCCCTCTTGGCATACGCAACCAGAGGGGTATAGAGACGAGAGATGTTCCCACACCTAGTGAAAAGAGAGAAAGGAAAACAGAAGTATTATGACTCACCAGCTGAGTTCACATCAGGCATCCGTTACCGTTGATGCACCTGTACATCAGGTTTATGCTCTCTTCAGCCATTTCAATGACTTTCCAAAGTTTATGAGCTTTGTCAAAGAGGTGACGTACGCTGATGCACAGAACAGCCATTGGGTCGCTGATATTGCGGGACGTCACGAGTGGAAGGCGACGAATCAAAACTGGATAGAGGATCGCCAGATTGGCTGGCGATCGACGAAGGGTCTTGAAAATACCGGAAAAGTGACGTTTGAGCAGATTAGCCCTGAGAAGACCCGTGTCGATGTTGCTATTGCGTACAATCCTCCCGCTGGAATGCTCGGGGATATCGCGGAAAAGGCAGGTGTTGGGGGTCATTTTGACCAGGTATTGCAGAAGGATCTGAATCACTTCGCCGAGATGGTACAGCAGGCACCCCAGGGTGCGCTTGATCCTAACTCGTCCAGCTACCTGTTCCATAGCGAGAGCGCCGCAGCGCAGGGGAAGACCACTTCTCAGCAAGACTCTACTATTTGATGTTTAGACAAAAGCAGACTGAGAAGAGCCGGGACGTTGCCAGCTCAGCCCAAAGAAAGACGAGTCAGATGAAAAGGACAAGCTTCTTCCGCTCAGATCGAGGAAACTGCCTTGCCCTTTTTCTCCTTTTTGCTCGTTTTATGGATTACCGGATAGCGTGGTGCCTGCCGAGGGCGGAAGCCTTTGGCCCGCTCCGGCGCTTTTCCTCGTGGTTGGCACACACAAACCGGTGTGCCAACCTGCGACAAAATGGTTGGCATGGCCCGGCGAACCTGCCGTGGAGTCACGGGACGACCTTTAGCCTCCCAAGGCAAGAGCGCATGTTGACCTAGCTCGCGAGCCAGATATAACTGGAGAAACGCCAGGGCGACGATCCAACTCCAGCGCAGAAATTGCTCTGGAGTGCGCACGCGTGCGGCAAGCCAGAGCAAATCCTGTTTCAGAAACCGGAAGAGGTGTTCTTCCGAGAAACGCAGGCCGTAGCGCTGTAGACCTGCTGACGGAATGCTTTCAACGTGTTAAAGTTCATCTGGAGCTTGCTCCTCCTGGGTTTTTCGGCCCTGGGGCGTAACGGATTGAAATCCACTGGAGAGAAAGGGAGCAGTTCCAACCTGACTGGTTGAAACTGCCCCTGGTTAAGAAAAGCAAAAAGTGAAAAGCTGAGGCGTAACAGGCTGAAAATCCGCTCTTTTTCTGATGGCAGCACCTCCGTTTCATTTTACTACAGGTGGATGCTCCGCGAATTAGAAGCCGCGCACAGTGCTAAGGTAAATGCGCAAGGCGACGGGATAGTGCGCTGCGTAGTTCTGCGCCGCAGCCCAATCTCTGGTAATGAGGCCCTGGTTTTTTGCCAGGAAAAGAGCGTGTTGATCGGCAGAGGGCTCATCTGGACTCAGACGTGCCTCGCCAGTGAACACGATGATGTCGCCACCGTTGCCGTTGCCGTCAAAGTTGAGCGACACCCGGGGATTCTTTTGCAAGTGTTCGTGGCGTTTCGCGCCAGCCTTGCTGTACACCAGGATCGTCGATGTTGTCATGTCCCAAAGGAACCACACGGGATTTGGTTGTGGGGTGTTCTTGCTGTCTATCGTTGTGAGCCAGATAAGAGAATCCTCGCGTAGCCGACGCGCAACACGCTCTCCGAAAGGAGTCGTTGGATCTGGAAGTTGAAATGTCATAATACTTTTCCTTTGTTCAATCATCTATTGCGAGCGAATTCGCCACTGCTGCTCCCTCTAGCAAGGAGAAAGGTGGCAGAATCTCAAATACAACCAGGTCCTGCCAATGATCAATGAGAACCACCTGTTTGTCACTCTCATTGATCGTTGGCCAGGGTTGTCTATTTTGTTTTTATCGTTGCATATGCCACTGATATCTACCCTGTGCAAGTATTACTCGTCCAAAGACAGAATCGGAGAAATGAGTACCAATTCCAATCGTAGCGGGCTTTGCCAGTTCTTGGAGCATTTGCTTGCGGGCTATTTTCGCCAGTTCAGGATCGCGATCAAAGGCGTTGGTCCAGGTGGGATGCTCAATTTGTACAATACTATGAAACGTGTCTCCCAAGAGAATGGCTCGCTGATCGCTCGAAGAGACCAGGAGTGAGGCGTGTCCAGTCGTGTGCCCCGGTGTTGCCAGAACCGTTACCTCAGGAATAAAAGACTCGCCCTCTTCGATCAGCTCAATACGCGGTTCCAACAGTTTGAGTTGGTCTTCGACATCTGATCTTGGCTCTGCCGGGTTTGCAAATCGCTGCCACTCGGCACTTCGTACCAAAAAGTGAGCATTGGGAAAAGTTAAGGTTGGTTCATCGTTGACTTTCTGGCTAATCCCCCTCACATGGTCAGAGTGCAGATGTGTAAAGAAGACAATATCGATATCAGCGGGAGCCAGTCCCGCATGCTTCAGGTTTGAGAGTAATTCGCCCCCCTGAAGAAAGATGCTCCCCTCGATATGTTGACCGGGACCATAGCCCGCATCAACCAATATGACGTGATTGGGAGCCTGGATAATATACGCGCCAACACTACTGACGAGTCGCCCATTACGATTGAGCAGATGTTGGTATGGTTGCCAGTCCAGCGCGGTAGTTGTTGGGAAGAGATCCGTTGGACTGAAGAGTGCATAGCCATCTGGCAGATACGTGATACGGATGGTATCGAGCAGAAGGTGTTGTTGTGGCGCTGCTGTTACCACGTACGTCCTATTCCTTTCAATGACGTGAGCAATGAGTTGTCTCAAGTACCACTCCTGTTTTTGTGCGATAGGTTCCCGACGGATATCGCCTCCATGAGAGGTGTGTTGCAAACAACTGAATCACACCCATCGTCCTTACACAATTGACGACCAATGATAAAGAGTGCTACGCTTCATCAGTACTACTATAAAAGTTCTGCGATAGTGGAACCAGACAGAGATCATGATAGAATTGAATGTACCAGGATAAGGAGGACTTGAAATGCTTTCAGATCAGAGAGTGGCTGATGCCCAGCGACGTGCCGCTTTAGGGGAATTTCTTCGCACACGACGGGCTCGTCTCTCTCCTGCACAGATCGGTTTGCCCTCTGCTGCCCGCAGACGGACGCCAGGGCTTCGGCGTGAAGAAATTGCTGTTGCGGCGGGAGTCAGTACCACCTGGTATACCTATCTGGAACAAGGGCGTGATATCCATGTGTCACGCGATGTGCTTGAAAGCATTGCGGATGGGCTTCGCCTCAATCAAGACGAGCGGATGCATTTGTTTCTGCTCGCTGAACAATCCGCTCCCGCACCCTCACTCCTGCCTGACGAAGCTCTCCCTCTTGCTTACCAGCTTATCCTCGATGCACTGGAAGAATATCCTGCTTACATTCGGGGGCGGCGCATGGATATTCTCGCATGGAATAAGGCGGCACGTGCCGTTTTCGGAGACTTTGCGATGATGCCGGATCGTGAGCGCAATCTCCTCTGGCTTCTCTTCACGGACACGCTGTTCCGTCGGCTCTTCGTTGACCATGAAGGCTTGGCACAGGAGATGCTCGAAATCTTTCGTGAGACGACAACTCGCTATATCAATGCCTCATGGTTAAACGAATTCATTGACGCGCTGAACCGGGTGAGTCCAGCGTTCCGACAGAGTTGGAAAGGACATAATGTACGAAGGAAAACGTCTGGTCCTGTTTCTCGTGAACTCCTTCACCCTGAAATGGGCATGCTTGTCTTTACGATAGCCGGATTTCAGGTGAGTGGCGATCCTGACATACAATGCTGCATCTTCACGACCGCGCCCAACTCAGAGACAGCGACAAAACTTCACCAACGACTCCATGATCCTGCGCTTCTTTTGGGCTAGCTTCCTTTTCCGACTTTCTCTTCCAACTGGGGCAACTCCAATGTTAACCGTCAACATGGTTCATCGGGAGCCAGTCTTGAGGTGGTTTCAACCCGTTGCGTCGCAGAATCGTTTTTTTACCTGGAACAGTACTTCCTTGGGCAATCCTCTGCAACAAAGAATTGCCTGAGCTTACTTTTGTCTAAACGTCAATACTATGTAGCTCCAGAGAATGCGCATTTCGCGTGCACGATTGCTTGTGTTCGCCTGGACGCCAATCCCGCCTCACAGGATGGGACTGGCGCTTTTGCATCAGGGACATTGGAGTACGTTTTCCAACAGAGATATTGCAGAGCTTGAGAACCTCTCACCCAAGCAGACAAAAACTGGGCAGGAAGCTGGTTAAACTGGCCCCCTGCCTCACTTCTTGATCCTCATTTCGGACAGCAACGAGGACAGCAACCTCCACAAGCAAACTCAGATAAGGACAACCGCTGGGAAGCCGATTCAGGCTTCCCAGGCTCATCTACATGCGTGAGCATACGGCTAAAATTAAGCCGTTCCGGTTCCTGTTCCCGCTACTTTTGAGATTTGCAAAGATGTCTCGTTCAGCCTGACAAGCTGGGCGAGGCGTTTTTCGTTTTTGGGGAAACTGGGCAAGGACAGCAACCGCCTAAATTGGAGCCAGAATCCCGCCTGTCCCGTACCTGGTAAAATGGGTACTTTACGCAGGCTCAACGTGTGCAAAAGCTGGACAAAAAGTGGCATCTGTTCCTGCCAAGTGCGGATATCGCGTATCAGCAGGCGTGACTCGGCCAGTGCGAAAAGCGTGTCAAGATCTTCCATGTTACCTAACGCATCTTTTTTCTTTGCCTCTCCACTTGTGAATGGTTATCCCAATCCATACTCCCAGACTCACAAGCAAAAGACCATTGAGGAGTGTTCCTGGCCAGCTTGCAGTAGGCCAGAGACGTTGGAATATGAGAAGAAGCGCCAATACACAGGAGATGCTTAGCCAGCCAAATGCCGCTAGCGCAGATGGTTTTTCATTCCTTTTTCCCTCAGCACAGCGCTGCACTCCGTCAAGGGGCTGTCCCGGTAACGAGGTAGGATCAGGCAAAGGCTCATCCCTCTCTCCAATCAGCGCGAGAATCGTCCCAACAGGCGCACTTTCTCCAGGAGCTACAAAGATCGCGCGTACCACTCCGGCCACTGGCGCGGGTATTTCTACGTTGATCTTGTCCGT
>Ga0070679_100003915_pt1 | contig 13693 bp, 13 predicted proteins | sample KBSC63BmetaG_FD_65652 | JGI IMG/M metagenome (GOLD analysis project Ga0070679, IMG submission 65652) | Corn rhizosphere microbial communities from Kellogg Biological Station, Michigan, USA - KBS C6-3B metaG | ecosystem: Host-associated > Plants > Roots > Rhizosphere | place: USA: Michigan... | reverse complement strand
TCACCAATGGCATCACACCGGCTGCCAGTTGACGGGCAGCAGGGGCGCCAGGTCGTCGCGATTGGTCATTCGCGGGAGGCGCGTGAGGATGTCCTTGATGTACGCGAGCGGGTCTTTGCCGTGACGCTGGCAGGAGACGATCAGCGAGTAGATGATCGCGGAGCGCTGGCCGGCTTCGGGATGACCGATAAACAGCCAGTTCTTCTTCCCGATGCACGACGGGCGGATCGCGTTTTCGACGAGATTATTGTCGAGTTTGGCCTGGCCGAAGCGCAGGTGCTGGACGAGCGACTCATACTGGTTGAGCAGGTAATCGCAGGCCTTGCCGAGATTGGATTTGGGCAGCACCCGTTGCCGGGCCCAGATGGCCAGGCGCTTCAAACTCGCCATCGTGCGTGCGATGCCGGTCTTCCCGTCCATCCGCGCAACGAGGCGCTGCGCCGGTTGAAGCTGCTGCTCGTCCCACTCGCGTTCGCGGCGATACATCCGAGTAATCATCCGCAGGGCAGCCTTCGCGATTCTCGGGTTCTCCTGCTGTGCTTCAAAAAACTTCCGCCGGGCATGTGCCCAGCACCCAACCCGGATCACGCCTTGCCGCTTGGCGGCGTAGGCATCGTATGCCTCGTACCCATCGGCTTGGAGCAAGCCAACGTAGTCTTCGGTCAACAGCGTAGTGAGTTCGCCATGACGACGCGACAGCCGCCAATCGAACACGACGTCGCCACCCGGAGCGCTCACGACCCACAGATAGCCTTGCTCCGCCCGATGACCCTTCTCGTCCGGATCGATAAACTTCACCGGCGTCTCATCGCACTGGAGGTATTGCCCGGCCAGCAGCTCAGCGAGCATCAGCTTGTAGATCGGCTCGGCCCAGTCGGCGGCGATCCGCACCCAGTCGGCCATCGTCTTGCGGCTAAGTTCCGCGCCCCACTGCGCCGACATCGACTCGAGCCGATAAAGCGGCAGGTGGTGTTGGTACTTCGAGATGACGATGTACGCGATCAACCCCGCCGAGGCGTAGCCGCCCATGACGACTCGCGGCAGCGCCGGCGCGATCACCGGCGCCTGATCGCGCTCGCCCTTGCGGCGGAACTTGGGCCGCACGATCACGCGCTTCACCAGCTTCGGTCCGATCAGTTCCACCTCGAAGGTGCGCTCCTCGCTGATCTGCTCAAAAGCATCCGGCTCGGCCTTCACCTCATCGGGCACCAACTCGAGGGTTTCAATCACGGGCACGTTCGCAAAAACCTCCGCCGGGATCGGCCGCTTCTGCGGCGCCACCGTACGCCGCTCGTACGTCACCGTCTGCTTCGCCCGCTCGTGTTGCGGTGTCTCCGGCAGGCCCAGCTTCGTCTGGCCCGGCACTTGGACGGGCAGCTTCTCACTGCGCGAACCAAACATCTGCCGCTGGAACCACGCTACCTGCGCCTGCAAGTTGGCGAGTTCAGCCTTCAGGGCGCGGTTCTCGGCGTAGAGTTCTTCAGGTGAAGGCATCCTTGGCTATGCTGTTGACTATCAACAGCATGTAATTTGTCTATGTCAACGGATTTTAGCGCTCATACCACGGTTTTTTGCAGCCGTCCTTTAGATCGATCCCCGCCAAGAGCATCGTCAACGCCGCCGGCTCCATATTCACCTTCGCCGAGCCAGTCATCGCCGGCCACGAGAACCGCCCTTTCTCCAGCCGCTTCGCTGCGACCCAAACCCCGGTGCCGTCCCAGCACAGTATCTTCACCCGATCCCGTTCCTTATTGGTGAACACGAACAACGCGCCGCTGAACGGATCTTCGCGTAGCTTCTCCGCCGCCAATGCCCACAGCCCATTAAACTGCTTGCGCATGTCCACCGGCTCGACCGCCACGTAGATCCGCTGACCCGCACTGAACGTCAACATTGGCGCAGGCGCTGCACCAGCGCGACCAGTTGTTCGACCTCACCGCCGCGCACCACCACGCCATCCGGCAGCGCCACTTCCATCGCGGGCATCGGCGCCGACCGCCCGCGTATCGTTACTTCCGTAAACCGCGCCGACGTCTTTGCTCCGCGCTGACGATACCGCTTCAACCAGGCTGTAAACGTGAAGAACTTGATCCCCTCGCGTTCCGCAAACGCACGCTGCGTCAATCCGCTGCGCTCGTACTGCTCGATCCATTTTGCGCGCTCCTGCTCCAGCGCGATCCGCCGACCGGTGCGGTCCCGCTTTTCCCCCGTATCCACCAACTCCGTAGTGATTGTTTCCATCGCCGCAGCATAGCGGCTATCCCTTTAACCGCCTACGCGGACGCCGACCGGACGCTTACGCTTTGGAAGCAGCGCGGGCGAATGAGGTGCTGGTATGGCCGCTTACACGCGGCGGGGTTATCCCGACTTCAACCACGTCCGAAATATTTGGTCGAAGGAGTGCTGGCGACGCTCGTTAAAAAGGATTGGCTTCGGCCCGGATGAACAACGATTGCGCGGCGAGCCTCACGACCGGGAACCGCTCTACCACGTCTCCGATTTTCGCAACGGTGCCTACGAGCGGCGCAGGGATATTCGGTAACAGGAAGTCCCGCGGATCGACACGAACGTTGTGGTAGCCGACGCGCTGAAGCAGCGCTTTGATGTACCGGCCTGAAAATGCCATTTCGTCCGGCTCTAGCCGCGCCAATTTACGAAGCGACGGATACGAGAAAATCAGATACACATAGGGATTGGCGATATTCGGTTCCCAGAATACGATTTTGCCACCCGGGCGCAGCCATTCCTTGGCCATGGTAAGCGCCGGTCCTAGCTGGTGAAACAGATGATGGAGGATTCCGTTTCCGACAATATAGTCGTACCTACGTCGCTCCAACTCGGGCGGAGGTTTGGTCAAATCGGCCACCATAAACTGAAGGCCGCGGATGCGGTGTGCGGCCGCGGCTTTCGCAATGAATTGCGGCGATAGGTCGACGCCGGTGACCGCCGCGTTCGTGAGCTGCGCAAGTTCGGCGGCCAGTTCGCCCGTTCCGCACCCGAGTTCAAGGACGTGGACTTGACCGAGATCGCTGCGGTTGGCCGGTAGCCGCAATTCGTGCACAATCGCTTCGGCCCGCCGGCGCAGCCGTACGCGCTGCGCGAACGTGAGCTTGAAACCCTGATTGAATCCGCGCTCGTCTACGATACTGGCCATTTCATCTTCCCGCCAGCGATCTGACCACCGTTTCGCGGTATTGTTCGATGTCGGGCTCCCTCGTGAATACGTCGCTGCCTTTGATTAACCTTGCTCGGATGTATCGCGGTCGCCGCTTGGTTTCTTCGAGGACCTTGCCGACATAATCGCCAAGAATGCTGAGGGAGAGGAGTTGAATTCCGCCAAGCGCCAGAACCAGGAGAATCACCGTGGTGATTCCGCGGGCGCCGGTCGGCGGGTGAATAAGGTAATTGATCAGGTAGAATGCCGAGAGCGCCATACTGATCAGAAATATAATCAGGCCAAGACCTTGAATATAGTGGAGGGGCTTAACGCTGAATGAAAAAATTGCCTTTTTCGCCCACCAAATGTTCTTGAGAAAATTGTTCGTCGTCCGGCCAAACATTCGCTCCGGCCGCACATATGGAACTCCCGTTTGTTTGAAACCCACCCACGCTCGCAGGCCCCGGACAAAAACGTCGCGCTCTGGGAAGCTGAGCAGCTGGTTAACGACCTTGCGATCAATTAGCGAAAAATCTCCAGCATCGACCGGCATCTTTACATCCGAAAGATAACGCAGCAGGCGATAGAATGCTTTGTACAGAACCTGCATGTGCCATGCGGCTTCACGTTTAGTCCTTATCCCGTAAACCACATCATATCCATTTTTCCACGCAGCGAAAAAGGCGGGTATGGTCTCCGGCGTATCCTGCAGATCGCCGTCAAGCAATACTACGGCATCGCCGGTCGCCAACTCCATGCCGCTCAAAAATGCGCTTTGCGATCCGAAATTGCGAGAATGCGATATGCCAAGCACGTGGGCATCGCGGTCGCACAGGCCGCGAATAACGCCTTCATCGTCCGCGGGGCTACCGTCATTGACAAAAATAATTTCATAATCGATGCCGAGCTGAACGAACACGGCTGTGAGTCGTTCATGCATGAGGGGGATCGCTTGATAATCGCGGTAGCACGCGATAACCGCCGTCAATTTCTCCGCCCTTTTCGGAGGTGTGGCGAAGCGAATTTCCGGCGCGGCCGCACGTTCCCACTCGACCGTGAGGCGCAGGCCCTCCGCAAAAGTTGTCCGCGGCGACCAACCCAACTGGCGGCTCGCCGCAGCCGGATTCGCGTACCAATTTGAGAGGTCCCACTGGCGGTTCGGCATCGAGCCAAAGCTGGGATCGCCGGAGAGGCCAAATAGCGCTTTTGCCGCGCGGGCGACGTCTTCTAGCGAAGTTCTGATGCCGGTACCGACGTTCAACACCTCGCCCGGCGTCGTTCGGCAGGCGATCCGCGCCGCCCGCACCATCGCGCTCGTGGCGTCATCTACGTACACGAAATCGCGGGTGATTTCCCGGCCGACGAACGGCGGAAATCGCGCGGAAAGGCCAGCTTCGATCAGAGTCGGAATCAATCGGTCCCGCTCTTCCCACGGGCCGTACACTGAATACAGTCTGAGATGGGCGCTGGGAAACCGGCGGAACTTGCCATAGTAGTGGACGAGGTAGGATGTCGCGGCTTTCGACACGGCGTAATCGCTGTTCGGATCCAACGAATCGTTCTCGGACGGACCGGCGCAATTGAGGCCGTATTCCGACGATGATCCGGCTTGGACGAACGCATCGCAACCAGCATCGAGCAGCGACAAGATGAGATTCAGCGTGCCCGTATAGTTCACCGCATGAATTCTGCGTGCGTCGTTCTGACGCTCATACGCTCCATATGCGGCGAGGTTGAATACAGTCCGTGGCACGTGCGTCGCAATCGCGTCGCGCACGGCGCCACTGTTCGTGATGTCGAGCGCCAACCGGTTGCCGAAAGGAGAATGCAACAATCGCCAACTTGAGTCGACGTGATGCGAGATTGCGTATACGTCGTCGCGCAGTTGCGACAGGGAAAAAAAGAGCTTGGCGCCGATGAATCCCGAGGCGCCCACAACCCAGATTGGACCTTGGAGGGCTCGGGCTTCATCGCGATCGGCCTGAGTCCAGATATCTGACCACAACGGCGAATTCTCGAGCGTGCGTGCCATTCGGCTCATTGTTTTAGGGTTGCGATGTCAGCGCGTAGCGCTTCGGCATCGAGCTGCGACTGCTCGAGATGCCACCGCTGACTACCGTACCGCGAATGAGGGTAACCTTGGGCACAACGATGGTGCAGCTCAAAGCGTAGGTTCTGGCGTGAAAGTGCCGCCGCCAAGTGCTCGCCCAGCCCGCCGCGCGCGACATGTTCTTCGATCACAAGCAGGCGCCCCGATGCGTTGATGCTTTCGATCAACTCTGGCGTGACGTTCTGAAACGGCAGTTGACCGATCGCGAACACATCGACGGTCTCCGCCATGGACGCCGGAAGGAGGGTGGGCAACAACACGGGTCCTAACCCAACGATCGTCAACTTTGGCGGTGCGCTTGCCGTTACCAACCGGCGCTGTGGTTCGAACGGTGGCAAGCCGCCAATCGAATCGGGCCAAATGCCGAACCCGAGCCGAATGTAAGCTGGCCCCGGGTAAGTGAAAGCAGCTTCGCACGCTGCAGTCACGTCACTTCCGCACAAAGGTACGATGCACGCCATTCCCGGCATACAGGACAATACCGCGAGGTCTTCGATCGCATGGTGACTCGCGCCCATGATACCGTAACCATAGCCTCCACCGTTGCCGACGATCTTGACTGGATGGCGGTGGAGGGCGACGTCGAGGCGGATCTGTTCCAGCGGTCGGAATACGGTGAATGGCGCGATACTGTAACACAGCGGCCTCAGACCTTCGTGGGCAAGAGCGGCCGCGACTGAAATCATGTTTTGTTCGCTCACTCCCACATTGACGAATCGTGGTCCGAGGGCTGCCCGCACCTGCTCGAGAGCCCCAAAACCGAGGTCACCGGTGAGAAAGATTAACCGGGGCTCACGCCGGCCAAATTGTTCAACCCAGTTGGCGAATTCTACGCGCACGGTTCGTTGGATGATTCTTGAGCCGCTGAGTTTTCGACGATCGCTTGCTCGTACTGAGCGTCGCTCATCGGCAGATAGTGCCATTCGAGACGATTTTCCATATAGGAGACACCATGCCCCTTGGTCGTCCGGGCAACGATGCATCGGGGTTTCGGACCATCGGCTACGGCGGCATGTGCCTCAGTCAGGCTATGAAAATCATTGCCGTTACTCGCTTCAGCGACGGAAAACCCGAAGGCACGCCATTTTTCAACCAATGGCTCGAGGCCCTGCACTTCGTCGGTGCGACCGAATCCCTGCAGCCCATTGGCGTCGATGATCACAGTTAATCGGTCAAGCCGATGATGGGCCGCGAAAAGGGCTGCTTCCCACGTCGAACCCTCATTGCAGTCCCCGTCTGACAAAACTGCGTAGACGTGGAAGTCACGTCCCGTGAACCGTTGAGAAAACGCCAGGCCGGCGGCTAAGCCCAGCCCATGCCCGAGGCTGCCGGTACCGAAGGGAATTGCCCGCAGCCCGGATCCGCACGGGGGATGCGCTGCCAGCAAGGTGTTGTCCTGGTAGAAGGTGTTGAGATCACATTCCGGCAATCGTCCGGACAAGGATAGAACCGTGTAGAGCGCCGCCGCGGCGTGTCCCTTGGAGAGGATCAGATGGTCGTCGCGCTGCATCCGGCCAAAGCAAAGCTCGACCAAGATCTCAAGGCAGCTCAGCGAGGTGCCAATGTGGCCGGCATTTGCGCGCTTGTACATTCGAAGCAATTGTCGAGCGCAGCGTATTCTGGCTTCGGCAAGATTGCGGGTTGCGGGGAGGCCATTCATTGCGAATATAAAGCAAAAACTGGGAATCTGCGTTGGGGCTACGTCGAAGGCAGTGCTTGGGTCACCGCTCGGCGGCGATAAACAACGAGGCCGTTGTGATCGTAGACCTTTTCGTAGTTTGACTGCACCGCTTGCGACCATTTCGGGACGGCCGCGAGCGCGAGGTCGGTGCGGCGGATTAATCCCGAATGATTTACGACGTCGATAATGTACGTAGGCCGCGATGCGACTAGCTGCCGGATGTAGTCATCGGGTGACATGGATCCTTGATCAACGAATGCGAGCTCCGGTCCGATCGCCGCTTTGCCAAAATAGGAGTAAAATCGAAAATCCCAGCCATGAACGAAAAGCGTATCATCGGCGGATAATGACAGCGACCGTTTGACGGCGTCAGCATCGGCGCTGATGGTTTGGGCAGGGAAAATATGCCAAATTCGCTCGCCGGCGAACAAATCCGAGGACGGCATAAGCGCGCAGAACTTCACCACGACCAACCCCGCGATCACGGTTCCGGCGCACCAGTGTCGCGGTGCTTCGAGCGGAATTTCGCGCACGGCGAGCGGGAGGTAAACGAAAAGGATCGGGATGACGAAGAGCAGATAGTGAAAATACTCCCGGCCGGGCAAGTAGATGGTGAAAACGGTTACGAGCAACCACATTGCGAACAGCGATCGCCCGTTGTTCGCGGTGGACCGACGAAAGGCACACAGCATGGCGATCGCGCATGCCGGGAAGTACCACCAGGCACGGCTCAGCGTCCACCAAAGGTGCGCCAGGTGCTCCGCGAGTCGCGTATACACTGACGCCGATTGGGATGGCGCCAAAGTCGAAGTGGCTTGGCCGTGCACTACATAGGTGAATAGTGCGGCGGCTTTAAGCAGCCATCCGCCACCAGCGAACAAGAAGATCAGTTCCGCGATGACCAATCCTCCGCCGAACCACGCGAACGCTCGATGGCGTTGGCCTTTCTCGACGCCGGTCCAATACGCCAAGGCGAGAAGCAGGATCGCCTGAAGTTTTGTATAAAGTACACAAAGCGCGATGAAGGTGAGGATAGAGAGCCGAAGCCGGCTCAACGTCGGATGCGAAGCGACGGTGATAAAAACGGCGAGCAGCGCTCCACACAGCAATTCGCCATTCAAGCTGTAGACATCTTTTTCGTGCGGCAGCGCGAAAAACATCAATGCAATGGCCAAAGGGACTGCCGACCAAGAGCTGCTCCGGGCTTTCGAGTAAACCATCGCTGAGAGACCGATGCTGGCGTAACAGGCGAAGGCGACGAACTTCACGATGAGGACATCGCAGTCCGCATTGAATCGACAAGCACGGGGCAATGCTCCCTTGATCAGTGCGAGTAGGGCCGGCAAGACCGGTCCTACCGTGTGTACATCTCTGATTCGCCAGTGCTCTGACTTGAAGTACGCGTTCGCGATCGAGAGATATTGATACGTATCCTGGTTTAAATTCGACGGGTGGATGAATACGATCGGAATCCCGATCACCATTGAGGCGGCCGCGAAGAAGATCCACTTACTCCAAGCAAATGTCTGTGCTGCACTCGGCGAGGTTTCCACGTGTAATCGTCCAAGCGCATGGTTTATCGCCGGCCAGGGCAACGCTTATTCGTCGGTCATAGTCGCCCGAAATTCGCCGGCCGCGTCATTGCCGAAACCAGTCCACACACGCCCAATTGTTTTGCCTAATTCGTTGCGTGACGAACGGAGTGAGAACGCTGGCGACGAGGCCAGGGCATGAGTAATAGAAACACCGGTTCTACCCTCGTGCTGCAGGACCGACTCGAGACTCGTCATCCTGGCGCGAAGTCCCGTACTGTTTTCTGAGTACCGCGCGCCAGCGATCTTGACGACCGATGCGGCGAAGGATGGATTTATCGGCTCAGATTTGTCGATCAGCCCCGGGGCACCAAGCGAAACGCCAGCTGGCCCCAACCACGGTCCGATGCCGACTCGGCCACGCTGCCTTCTTCGGCCGGCCGGCGCACTGCCCTGAACTCACGGGTTGCATCGGCACGGTACGACCGCTTTGACCCCGACTCGGGCATCGCCGCGCACCCGCGGCCACCGCCAGCTGCATTGCCACTGGTTAGGGCTGCGGTCGACCCACGCGCAATAGTTCGCAATACGTACACACGCGCCGCGCTTGCACCCTGGGCGACGATGTCGCAGCAAGACCTTCGCTCATGAGCTCAGCTTCCGATCCCATTCGTCGTACCAAAATCATCTTCACCCTCGGGCCTGCTACCGAGAGCGAAGAGATGCTCGAGAAATTGTTCCGCGCTGGCGCGGACGTCGTTCGTCTCAACATGGCGCATGCGACGCACGACTGGACCCGCGGCGTCATTCGGCGCATTCGCACGGTCAGCCAGCGGCTCGGCCGCGACATGGCCATCATGATGGACATCAAGGGGCCCGAAATTCGGACCGGCGATGTCGCTGCACCGATCGAACTGAAGGCGGGCGAGATTTTCGACTTCACCGTCAAGCCGGGCGGCGCGAGCGAAGTCGAGGTGAAGTCCGTCGACGTGAACTACAAGGACTTGGTGAACGACATCAAGGTGGGCGACACCGTCCTCGTCGACAACGGGCTGCTCCGCCTCGAGGTGCTCGAGAAAAACGAGGCGCGCATCCGGTGCCGAGTCCTCATCCCGGGCGAACTGAAGTCCAAGCGGCACATCAATCTGCCCGGCGTAAAGGTCAATTTGCCGGCCTTCACCGAGAAGGACCGCGGCGATGCGATGGTTGGTCTCGAGGAAGGGATCGATTTTCTTGCCCTCTCCTTCGTCCGCGAAGCGGCGGATGTCGATCAACTGCGGGCATTTCTCCACGAAAAGAAATCGAAGGTTCGCATCATCGCGAAGATCGAGGACCAGACGGCCATCGCGAATCTCAATGAAATCGTGCAGGCGTGCGACGCGTTGATGGTGGCACGCGGCGATTTGGGCATCGAATGTCCCTTCGAGGAACTTCCGGTCATCCAACGCCGGGCGGTCAACGCCTGCTTGGCGCAAGGCCGCCCCGTGATCATCGCGACGCACATGCTCGAGTCGATGATCTCGCAGCCGGTGCCAACGCGCGCGGAAATCACCGACGTCGCGAACGCCGTGTACGAGCAGGCGGACTGCGTCATGCTCTCCGGCGAGACGACGATCGGAAAGTACCCCCTGGAGTGTGTGCAAATGCTGGATACGATCGCCCGCCGCATCGAGAAGGAAGACGCCAACGAACCACGCGGCGGCACGACGTTCACCGGCGAACGCATGAAGGTGCTCCACTCCGCGGTGGTATTGGCGAACGAAATGCCGCGATCGAAGCTGGTGACGTTCACGCGCCACGGTTTCATGGCGCAAGGTCTCGCCGTGCTTCGTCCGACGCGGGCGCCCATCCTCGCGTTTACGCCCAGTGCCGAGGTATTTCGGCACCTGAGGCTGCTGCGCGCGGTGGAACCGTTTTTGATGCCCCTCGCCTCGGAGCCGAACGAAACGATCGAGCGGGCAATCGCCTTGCTGCGTCGGGAGGGCCGCGTGGCCCCCGGTGACAAAGTCGTGATTGCCACGGATATCCTCGCGCAAGACCGCTTGGTGGACAGCGTGCAACTGCGGACCATCCGTTGACCGCGGGCGGGCAGGGCTCCACGTCCGGGATGTCAGACTGCAGAATTTTTGCGGGATTTTGGGCGGAGAGGGTTATATCCTTTGATCCCTAGCCCGCATGCCGACGCTCCCTCCCAACGATCCACTGCCAACGCAACTTGCCGCGTGGCAGGTACGCCCCCGGCTAAATTCGCAATTTCGCGCCGCGGTTTGGGCACGATTGGAAGCGGCACGCCGGCCTTCGACCTGGGCGCGTTTTGCGCGAGCCCATGCTCCCGCCGTGAGCGCATTACTGGTGGGTGCGGCCGTTGCCGGCGCGTGGTCAGGCCGCACGCGCGCCCAACAGCGGACCGAAGCGGATCGTTCGGCGATCGCCGCAACGTACGTACATTCGCTCGACGCGCGCTGGATGCGTCACTGAGTCGCCATGAAAAACTGGGCGCTGACTTTGGTATTCGCCCTCGTGGCGTGCGCCGTTTCGTTCGGAGCATTCTACACGCTCAATCGCGAGCCTCCGGCACTCCGCGCGGCGACGCGGGCGGGCGACGCGCTCGCATGGATCCGCGTCGAGTTTCACCTGACCGATGCCCAGTTCGCCGAGATCAAGCAGCTGCATGAGCGCTATGGCGCACAATGTGACGCACATTGTCGCGCGATCATGGCGGCGCAGCGGCGCCACGCCTCGAGGGCGGAATTGGCCGCCTTGGAGGCGACCTGCGTGCAAAGCATGACGGACCATTTTCAGCGAGTGGCGGCATTGATGACACCCGACGAGGGACGCCGCTACCTCGCAATCGTGTTGCCGCGCGTCCACGATTTCGATCATCGCGGTGCACCGAACGTGCAGGCTTGGCGCTGATGCAACGCGCCGCGTCAATCGCAGAGCCAAACTCCTCGGAGGACGATGGCTTGCTGATGGCTCGGCTGCAGGCAGGCGACGACACGGCCCTCGCGATGTTGATGTCGCGGTGGGAAATGCCGGTTAAAGCCGTCATTGCGCGGATTGTCCTCAACGCCACTGAAGCCGAAGATCTGGCGCAGGAAGCCTTTGTTCGGGTTTGGCAACAACGAGGCCGCTTTCGACCGGGCGCGGAATTCAGGCCGTGGTTGTTCGCCATTGCCATCAACCTTGCGCGCAACCGGCTGCGCTGGTGGCGGCGCCGCCCCGAGGTCACGCTCGATCAGTGGGACAATGCCGGTGGCCGCGAGGTGGCCGCTGATGCCGTGCGCGTCCCGGGCGAGGGCAGCGTCCGTTGGACGATGGAGCAGGCCGAACTCGCCGCCGCGGTGCGGGCGGCGATCGCCGCGCTGCCCGTTGATCTGCGCGAAGCGCTGATTTTGTCCGAGTACGAACTGCTTTCACAGGCCGAGATCGCCAAGATCGTGGGAGCGACCGTGAAGGCAGTCGAAACGCGAATCTATCGCGCCAAACAAAAGCTCCGGCACGCGCTGCGCGCCGTGGCCTGAGGGCAACGCTTCCAGGAATTCGTTGGCGTCGCCACTGTTTGTTGCCCCGCGCTCGGCCGCCGAGAGCCTTCGCGCCGAAAAATCTTCCGGCACGCGAGCGAAGCGACGAAAGATTCAGGGATTATGGCGGTGCGGGTGTACTGTATCTGCCCGCAGTTCTTGCCGGCGCTGGCAGCAACCGATCGCAAGCCGCTGGTCACTCGAATCGCCAATTTCCTCAACCCATCCTTTTCCATGAAAATAGCCACTGCTCTTCTCGCCCTCGCCAGTTTCTGCGCCGTTGCAACGGGCGGTCTCGCTCATGACGCACATCAGCCAGCCAACGCGGCCTGTTCCGACGGCGACTCCTGCTGCGCCGCAGACGACGGTCAGGCGGTCGGTGTCGCCGCGCGTAACGATGCTCAAACGACCGGAGATTGCGCAATGGCATCGTGTGCTGAAGCCGGTGACGTTCTCGCGGCCTATTTGCCAATCTCCACCGCGCTCGCGGCCGATAATCTTGGCTCAGCCAAAGCCGCTGCGGCCGTCCTTGCCCGCGATGGATCAACTGAAAAGCAGGGTAAGCTCGTGAAGGCGGCGCAAATTCTCGCCCAGGCCCCCGACCTCGCGGCCGCGCGCGCAGCGTTCAAGTCGCTCAGCGCGGAAGTCTCTCCACTCGCGAACTGCACCAAGGGTTATGTCGTCATGACTTGTCCGATGGTGCACGCCGATTGGGTGCAAGCGGCGGGAGCCGTCCACAATCCGTATTTCGGCAAGGCCATGTTGGACTGCGGGTCGCCGAAGAAGTCTTGAGGGTAGCTCCCGCGCAGGTTCATGCCGCCAGACGCGATGAAGCAGCACGTCCCAATGACTCGGTGGGCGTTCCTCGTCTGCACGCTCCTCGCGACGAGCGGTCGAGGACTTTGCGCTGCGCCGCTGACTCTGGCCGACGTTCTCCGCGACGTGCGGGCCCAGCATCCCGAAATCCGGGCGGCCGCGGCAATGGCCGGCGCGGATCGCGAGCGTATCCCGCAGGCGAGCGCGTGGGATGACCCGGTCGTGGGATTGCAGCTGCAGCGAAACAACCAGCGTGACCCGTTCAGCTACGACACGGCCGAGCTGGAAATAACCCAGTCGGTGCCGTGGTCAGGCAATCTTGCCCGCCGCAAGGCCGTTGCCGCCGCCGAGGCCAGCGTATCGGAAGCCGCCATACGCAGCCGGGCGTTCCGGTTGACCGCAGACGCGCGCGACGCGTTTTTCCAACTGCGGAGCGCGCGGGAGCAATTGGATCTCGTCGCGCAGTCCGACCATCTCCTCGCTGCCGCGGCCGACTTCGTGCGCAGCCAGGTCGCATCGGGCAGTGCCAACACGGCAGCGCTGCTGCTGGTCGAACGCGAGCGGGCCGCTTTACGGGAGCGCGCGCTGACGTTCGAGCGCGAGGCGGCCGATGCAGCCGCGACCTTGAATTCGTTACGGGCACTGCCGCCACAGGCTCGTATCGGCGACTTGGCGACGCCGCCGATGGCGCCCGAAATTCCGCCGCTGGATCAACTCGAACGCCTCGCCGTTTCTCACCGGCCGGAAGTCGCCGAGGCGGCAGCCCGGGTGCAATTGGCGGAGCGCACGCAAGACGTCGCGGCGCGAGCGTGGCGTCCCGACCCGCAGGTCATCGTCAAGGCACGGCATCTCGAAGGCGCCGGGCGGGCGGTG
>Ga0070679_100003914_pt1 | contig 13694 bp, 10 predicted proteins | sample KBSC63BmetaG_FD_65652 | JGI IMG/M metagenome (GOLD analysis project Ga0070679, IMG submission 65652) | Corn rhizosphere microbial communities from Kellogg Biological Station, Michigan, USA - KBS C6-3B metaG | ecosystem: Host-associated > Plants > Roots > Rhizosphere | place: USA: Michigan... | reverse complement strand
CTGCACGTGGGCGAACCTGTTCCCAGTGCGCGCGCTTCCCCGCTCGCGGTACGAACGCGTGTTCATCCGCGCGATCTCGGGACGAAAGCTCCGACTCGGCCGCGACTGGTACACGCCGACGGGGATGCGCGGATGGTCGCACGTGATCTTCCGCCGCGATCGCGACAACACGCGGCACGTGCTGTCGCTGGACTTCCTGCTGAATCACATCGACGACTGGGACCTGGGGCCGAAGGCGGAGCGGCGGATCAAGGAGACGCTGAGAGACCGGCTCCAGCGACGGGCGACGTAGGGAAATCTTCGCACTAATAGCGAGGGTACGGGCGGAAGAGCACTTTAGGCGTCAGGCGCGAGGCTGTAGGCGTTAGGGAATGGCGCTTTTCCTGACGCCGACCGCCCCAGGCCTACCGCCTCGAGTGCCTGCCCGGAAGCGATCGCTATCAGTCCACGCCGCCCTCCCACCCATGTCCCATCTCTTCGTTCCCGGCATCCCGATCGCCGAGAAGCTCTTCCGAACCGTCGTCGTCTACGCGTTCCTGCTCCTCGGCCTCCGGCTCGCCGGCAAACGCGAGCTCTCGCAGCTCAATCCGTTCGATCTCGTCGTGCTGCTCCTGCTCTCGAATACGGTGCAGAACGCGATCATCGGCGATGACAATTCTCTCATCGGTGGCATCGTCGGCGCGGCGTTCCTGCTGCTGATCAACGCCATCCTCGTGCGCACCCTGTATCACTACGGGAAGCTCGACGAGATCGAGGGCAGACCCGACACGCTCATTCGCAGTGGAAGACTGCTCAAGAAGCATCTCGAGCGCGAGCTCATCACGGTGGCCGAGCTGCAGGCGGCGGCGCGGCGTCAAGGCATCGAGTCACTCGCGAACGTTCATGAGTGTCGACTCGAGACCGGCGGCGCGCTCACTTTCATCCAGAAGACGCCGACCAGCGAGGAGATTCGGCACCACGAGCTGCTCGATCTCGTCGCGGAGATCGACCACCGTCAGCGCGCGATACTGGAGCAGCTCTCGTCGCTGGAACGGAAGATCGCGGGGACCACGGGCAGCACGCCCTGATCGGGTAGCGCGCCCGTCAGCTCGTCGACGATCGACGCGCGCAGGCTCTCGATCACGCGCTCACCGTCATCCCTGGACCACGACGCACGCGCGAGCACGCTGTTCGCCCACTGCGGCTTGCCGAGCATTGATGGATGATACCGCGCGCGACGGCGCGCGATGCCGCGGGCGCGCGCGTCGACGGCGAGCATGAGCAAGTTCGCTCGCTCGTGCATCTCCGGATCGTCGCCCGCAACACAGATTCGCGCCGCTGCCGGCGGAAGCAATGCCCCGATCGCAACCATCGATCGTGGCACGCGAAGCCGGCCGCCGCTCCGGAACGGAACCGGTGTCTCGAGCGCACGCCGCACGAGCAGCGTCGGATCCACGTTGATCGGGTCCGCCCACTGCGCCTCGAATCCCGCACGCACCGAGTCCGGGATGTACGTCATCGTCTCGAGCGCATTGAGCAGCGACTGCGATCCCGCCGTCCCGACTGCCGTGGGCGCGCCGGCCGCGAAGCCCGCGATCACCTCATCCTGAATGTCGGAGAGAAAGCCGTTCATCCGCCCCTGCTGGGCGAGTGTCGACGCGACGAACCAATCGGTGCCGCGCGCGAAGAGCTCGGTCGGGCGACCGACCGCGGCCTCCTGGGCGCCCGCGTCCACCGGACGAAGAAGTCTCGCCTCCGCCAGACCGAGAAGCGACCGCGCGAGTGGACCCCTGCGCTCGCGCACCGCGCGGTCCGTGCTGTAGCCGCGCCCGCCCACGAACAACGTGCGCGACGTCTGCCAGTCCAGATCGTGCGCGATCTCGTGGGCGATCGTTCCGCCGGAGGTCGCGATCGACAACTGCAGCGTGCGCGAGCGAGGATCGTGCATCGCCAGCGCGGAGTCGGCGAGCGGCTCGTCGCCGATGCGCACCTTCAGCCCATTGAGCATGAGCCCCGGAAACACGCTGCGGAGATCGCCCAACGCCGAGTAGAGTTCCGTGACGTAGTACGGACGCCACGCGTGCGGCACGCCGCGCGCAAAGGTCACGTCGCCCAAGCCGTAGTCCGCGGTGAGCTGGCCGATCGAGATGCCGCCGTCGCCCGGGAACCACGGCGTGTCCTGTGACAGCGCGCGCATGGCGACCGCACTCGCGAGCATCGCGAGCGTCAGCGAGCGTCTCGCCGAATCCGTGCGCGCCTCGAACATCGCGATGTCGTACTCGCCGGCGAGCGATTCATCATTCGTCGCGTGCATCCCGCTGCGCGTCTGGCTCGACAACGTCACCGCGATCTGCGAGATAGGCGGACGGTCGTCGCCGAGCGCACTCACCCGCGCAGCGAAGTACGGTCCCATCGTGGTGCTCGGCGCGCGCGCGTTCGGCGCGGCATGCGACGACACGCGATCGAGCGTGTCGAGCGTCCGAACGATCGCCGGCACCGCGGCCATCGCTTCGTTCTGCAGATCGCGCGGCGTGGGCATGAGCAGCGGCTGCTCCACGCGAAACGAGTGCGAGGCGCGACGATCGTGCAGCAAGTCCAACACGGCGAGGTGATTCTCATTCGCGTCGGCGAGCAGGTCGCGCAGGTCGAATTCAGCGGCCTGCCGGTCGCGAATGAGCGCCGCGACTTGGGTGACGATGCCGTACGCGGACGACGACAGCGTTCCCTTCGCGGCCTCGATCTGATAGGCCAGACGAATCGCGAGCTCACCAGCGCGCGGGTCACTCGCGGTGCGAATGGTCGATTCGATCAGGCCGAGATGCGCGGCGCCGGAGGCGCCCTGTCCGTCCGACGACCACGGACCGAGCCCTTCGAGCACGATCGGGTCGATCACGTACGCATCGCCGCGCTGGAGTCGGCCAAGAATGCCCCAGGCCGTCTTGGTGCTGGCGCTGTCGTCCAGGCGCGGATCGCTGAGCGCCTCGTCCACGAGCTTGAATGGGCTTCCGAGCCCGAGGCGCAGGCGCTCCGCGTAGCCGAGCGCGATGGCGAGTTGGTCGCCGCGGTCGCCACGAGGACGTGCCGGGCGTGCAAGCACGATGGTGGAGTCGAAGAACGTGTTCGCTTCGCTCAGCCGACGCACGGCATTCGCGCTGGCGGCCGGACGCGCGCTCACCCAACCCAGCATGATTGCCAGGCCGAGCAAGCTGGCCGTGACCAGCAGCGAGAGGCGGCGCGCGATTTCCATCCTACTTATTGTACCCGTGCAGCTTCATCGGGTTGCCCTCCAGCTATAGAACGATCGACAGCGCGTTCTGGTAATGGGTCGGCGGTCTCACACATCGCGTTCGCGACGCGTGCTCGATCGGGCCCGCGAGCGGCGTCGCCGAGGCGACACGGAAGTGACACGCGAGCGGTACGCATGAGCGACATCGCGCGGGCGAGATCGCACGAGCTCAGTGTTCGACACTCCATCAGCGTGTTTCGTCGACGCCATCGACGTGAACTGGAAGCAGGCCGCGCCGACGGGGGGGCAGCGGTGCTGCCGTGGATGCGGTGGATCAGCGCGGACGGTCTTCGTACCAGGCTGGCCGAGGTGGGCGCGAGACGCGACCGGATGAAGTCGCTCGGGCGGCCGAATTGGGCGCGCAGAACGTCGCTATAACTCAACCCGCGAGCTCGCCGGGTGGTCACCGATCGCTACAGAATGCTGACTGCTATAAGAGTTTAGTTAACTGGTCAAGTAACTGTGACTACGTAAGTTACGCGGGCTCAGCAGTACCGATTGGGTCCCGTTGACTACGGTTTGTACCTCGAATTAGTTACGGTGAGCCACGAAGCTCGCCGGGTGATCCCGCGCGAACACGCCTGCCTCGGCGCGTCGCGTTCCCCGCACATGGCAGCTCGCGGCACCGTTCAGTCCTCGCAGCACTAGCTGAATGTCTGCGAGCAATGCACTGGCGCATCTCTGCCCGTCACTGAGCTCGCGTGATGGTGCCGGGTTTGTTGGCCAGTCACACTCACGAGGTAGACACAGGAATGACGAGACACCTCCACCGCGCGGCTGCGGTCGTGGGTACGCTCCTGGGATTGCTCCCGGGAGCAGTACGCGCGCAAACGACCATCAGTGGGACTGTGACCAACGAGGCGCAGACGCCCGTTCAAGGCGTGAGCGTCAGTATTCCCACGATGAGTGTCGGTGGCTACACCGACGCAAACGGTCATTACTCGTTCACGGTCGCATCAGGGCGCGCGACCGGCCAAACCGTCATGCTCCAGGCGCGGCGGATTGGATATCAGGCGACGTCCGCGAGCATTGTCCTGTCAGGGTCGGCGGTCGCGCACAACTTCACGCTCACGACGGCCGCGACGCAGCTCGGCGACGTCGTCGTCACGGCACTCGGCGAGACCCGCGAGAAGAGTCAGCTCGGCACCGCGCAGCAGACCGTGAACGCGGACCAACTGAACCAGACGTTCGATCCGAATCTCGTCAATCAGTTGTCCGGAAAAGTCTCCGGCGTGAACATCGTCGGCTCCGGCACGCAGGGCGGCTCGACGAACATCACGATCCGCGGCTACACCTCGATCTCGAACTCGAACCAGCCGCTGTTCGTCGTCGACGGCATCCCGGTCCGCAATGACGACCGCGGATCGAGCCAGTCGGGCGGCGGCATGACCGGCTCGAAGGACTTCGGCTCGACCATTCAGGACATCAATCCCGACGACATCGAGTCGATGACCGTCCTCAAGGGCCCGAACGCGGCCGCGCTGTACGGCTCCCGCGCCGCGAACGGCGTCATTCTCATCACCACGCGCCACGGCGCCGCGGGCACGACGAGCACCGAGATCACGTCGAGCATCACGTGGGATCGGCCGAGTCGTCTGCCCGATTATCAGAACTCATATGGCCAGGGTTCGGCCGGCGAGTTCGAGTGGGTGAACGGCCAGGGCGCGCTCGATGGCAACGACCAGAGCTACGGCCCGCGCTTCGACGGCAAGCCGCGTGACCAGTTCACGGGCAAGGGCATGCCGTGGGTCGCGCATCCGGACAACGTCTCGTCGTTCTTCAATACTGGCAAGACGATGAACTCCACGTTCGCGGTCTCGGGAGGCAACGAGAAGGCGAATGGGCGGCTGTCGCTCAGCGGCGAGAACGTCGACGGCATCATCCCGAACAACTTCCTGCGTCGCCTCGGCGGCACGGCGAACGGCACGTTCCAGCTCAGTGACCGCCTCTCGACGACCGGCTCGCTGTCGTACACCCGCAACTCGGGCGCGAACCGTCCGGGTCAGGGCTATGTCGGCGGCGTCCTCGAGCAGTTCGTGTGGTTCGGCCGCCAGGTCGACATGAACGCGCTGCGCTCGGGCTACAACCAGAGCGCGACGATCAACAACGGCCCGGCCAATCGCGAGTTCAACTGGAACTACAGCTATCACAACAACCCGTTCTGGATGCAGTACGACAATCCGGAGCGCGACCAGCGCGACCGCATCATCGCGAACGGGTCCGCGACTTACAAAGTCGCGGATTGGCTCAATGCGACGCTGCGCACGGGCACGGACTACTATCACACCAACATCGACGCGGACTACTCCGAAGGAAACATCGAGCTGAATAACGGCTCGACGACGGTGGACCCGGCGTACGCCGGCGCGTTCTCGCTCGTGCGCGACGTGGCCAGCGAGACGAACACCGAGTTCCTGCTCCAGGCGAACAAGCTGGTCAACCGCTTCGACCTGCATGCGACCGGCGGCGCGAACAGCCGCTACGAGAATTCGACCAGTGAAGGTGTCTACACGACCGGTATCTCGGTCCCGGGCATCTACAACATCGCGAACGCGGGCATCGCGCCGGTGAACAGCCAGGCGCAGACGACGCGAAAGGTCAACAGCATCTACGGCTCCGCGGCGTTCACGTACAACGGCTGGTGGACCGTGGAAGGCACGGCGCGCAACGACTGGTCGTCGACGCTGCCGAAGGATCAGAACTCGTACTTCTATCCGTCGGTGAACACGTCGGTCGTGCTCACGGACGCGATCCCGTCGCTCAAGACGGGCGCGCTCGATTACCTCAAGCTGCGCGGCTCGATCGCGCGCGTGGGTGCGGACGCGAACCCCTACAACCTCTACACCACATACGCCGGCAGCGCGAGCAAGTTCGGCGGGCTTCCGCTCTTCACGCTCGGCAACGCGCTGCTCAACCCGAACCTCAAGCCCGAGCAGACGACGTCGACGGAAGGCGGCGTGGAGTTCGGCCTGTTCGGCGGACGCTTGAGCTTCGACGGCTCCATCTACGACAAGTACACGACGGACGAGATCACGAACGTCACGGTGTCGAATGCGTCGGGCTACGGCACGGTGCTCATCAACGCCGGCAAGATCGACAACAAGGGTTACGAGGCGCTGATCTCGCTCGACGCGTATCGCGGAAAGAACTGGAGCTGGAACACCTCGTTCAACTACTCTCATAACCAGGGTCGCGTCATCTCGCTGAACCCGGGCTTGAAGACGATCTACCTGAGCAACTTCTTCGGCAACGGCACGGTGACGACCGAGGCGCGCGTCGGCGAGCCGTTCGGTGTGATCCGCGGCTATCGCGAGCTGCGTGACTCGGCGACGAACCAGCTCGTGCTGCAGGGCGGTCTGCCGGTCTCGACGAACGAGCAGGAGACGCTCGGCAACATCCAGCCGCGCTGGACGGGTGGCTGGCTCAACACGCTTCGCTACAAGGGCGTCACGCTCAACACGACGCTCGACATGCACATCGGCGGCAACGTGTTCAGCGGCACGAACTACTTCGGCGATGCGACGGGCGTGCTCGCTCGCACGATGTACGGACGCGAGGTGGACTGGGACAACCCGGGCATCACGGCCAAGGGGCTGGACATGGACACCTGCGGTCCGGACAGCCACTTCACGGACAATAACAAGTACGTGTGCGTCGGCGGCTCGCAGAACACGACGAATGTCACGTCGGAGAACTGGTTCCAGAACAACCAGTACGTGCAGGGCGTGGTCGAGCCGTACGTCTACGACGACACGTGGGTCAAGCTCCGCGAGGTGCGCCTGAGCTTCAACCTGCCGCAGGCCATCGTGCGCAAGCTCTACGCGACGAACGCCAGCGTCTCGCTGGTCGGCCGCAACCTGTGGACGAGCACAAAGGTTCCGAACATCGATCCGGAGTTCTCGTACACGACGGCAAACAACCAGGGTCTCGAGTATGGAGTCCTGCCCAGCCCGCGGAGCTTCGGCTTCAGCCTCCGCGTTACCCCGTAACTCAAACTGACGCCTACTATGACACAGCAAAACAAGACACGCATGGGCGTCACCGCCGCCGCGAGCCTCGCGCTCGCGGTCGGCCTGGCGGCTTGCAACAACGACAACCTCACGGCGGTCAACAACAATCCAAACGCGCCGACCGATGCACCGGCGACCGCGCTCTTCACGAACGCGGTGCAGACGGGCGTGAGCCGGTGGCTCGGCTCGGGCTACGATCTCCGCAATCTGGAGCTCATCGTGCAGCACCTCGCCGAGAATCAGTACATCGGCAATGACGTATACGCCGGCGTGGCGGCGTCGTCACTGTCCGGCACCTTCACCGGTGCGTACTCGGGCGAGCTCGAGGATCTGCAGATCGTCGCGCGCAAGGGGGCAGCGGCGAGCGACGTCACGATCAGCGATCCCGCGATCATCTTTCAGCAGTGGGAGTACGGCTACCTCACGGACACGTGGGGTGATGTCCCCTACTCGCAGGCGCTCGCGGGTGATTCTTCGACGAAGGTTCTCAATCCGATGTACGACGCGCAGAAGACCATCTACACCGGCATGATGGCCAAGCTGCAGAAGGCGGCGACGGACCTCGCGGGGAAGACGACCGGCAACCTCGGCACTGCGGATCCGATCTACAACGGGTCGCCGGCCGCGTGGGCGAAGTTCGCCAACTCGCTCCATGCGCGCGATGCGATGCGCATCGTGAACGCGGATCCGACGACGGCGAGTGCGGAGCTCAAGGCGGCGTTCACCGCGCCTGGCGGCGTGTTCACGTCCAACGCGGACAACGCGGTGCTCAAGTGGCCTGGCGACGGCATCTACAACAATCCGTGGGCGGTCAATTTCGCGAGCCGCGACGACGACCGCATGTCGAAGACCTTCATCGACACGCTGAGCGCCAACAAGGACCCGCGTCTTCCGATCTTCGCGATGCCGGCGGAAGCGAACGGCCAGTACGTCGGACAGCCGAATGGACTGACGAACGCGACGGCGGTTGCGTACTCGAGCTCCTCCTCGCGTCCGGGTGCAGTGTTCTATCCGGGTCCGGTTCCGTACGGCTCCGGCAACTACGGTGGCGCGGGCAACAGCTATCCGTCGTACATCATGACGTACGCGGAAGTCGCGTTCATCCAGGCCGAAGCGGCGGAGCGCGGGCTGGGTGGTCTCACACCCGGCCAGGCGGCTGGCTTCTACACCGCGGGCATCACGGCATCGATGCAGCAGTGGGGCGTGAAGGCGAGCGACATCACCGCGTACCTCGCGCAGCCGAGTGTTGCGTACAAGGGCGGCGCGACGGGGCTCAAGCAGATCGCGACGCAGAAGTGGATCGCGCTCTACTCGGATGGTGGGCAGGCGTGGTTCGAGTGGCGCCGGACCTGCGTCCCGAACATCAAGCCGGGACCGGCGGCGAAGCTGTCATACGTGCCGCGCCGCGTGAAGTATCCGAGCGCCGAAGCGTCGGCGAATGCGGACGCGATTGCGGCGGCGGTTGCCGATCAGGGACCGGATGCGAACAGCACTCCGGTATGGTGGGACAAGACGGCAAGCGCGCCGACTTGTAAGTGAGGAAAGTGGGAAAAAGGCCGCGCAAATGCGCGGCCTTTTTTTCGGGGGCTAACGGCGCGTGCTGCGGGCGCGCGCCGTCAGTTCTTGATCTTCTAATCGCGAGGCTTCAACCACACGAGAATGGTCCCGCATGTGGCTGATACATCCGCGTACCGTGCCGGCACACCGGAGAGCGAGTTGTACACCTCGATCGCGGCCACGTCATTCGTGTGCGTCGCGTCGTCGAGCTCCACACCGGGCATGCGATTGCCGTCCACCCACACCAGCGGCATGCAGCCGCGGATGCGCACCTCGTTGCCCAGGCGTGGGGACGGACGCAACTGCACCCCCGGCAAGCCACGAAGCGCATCGCTCGTCCACGATGGATGCAGCTCGGCAATGCGCCCAGGCCGGACATAGTGGCCGAAACCGTTCGTTTCGGCTCGCTCCTCGAAGGCGCGCAGCCGCGGATCCTGCATGAGGACGGAATCCGCCGTCGACTCGATCGCATCCAGACGACGCGCCATGACGTCCAGCTCGACGTCGACCGTCTCCGCGTGATCCTCGCGCGTCACGTTGACGTCGACGGATTTCGGCTCGAAGCCGAAGTGGCGAACGCGCAGCGTGCCGATCGGCACGGCGAGATTGATGAAACTATAACGACCCGTCGAGTCGGTGTGCACGACGTGATCGGCGCCGTCGGTCGACGTGTAGCGCACCTCGGCGTCCGGGAGCGCATCGCCGCCCTGGGCCGTGATCAGACCGGACACCTTGTACGCGACCCGCGCCGCCGCCTGCGCACCGACTGCACTCGTGAGAAGGGTCAGAAGGATACAGCCGCTGGTGATGACCAGCATCGCGCCGCGTCGAAACACGTTGCCATCCCCCCAGAGTCTCATGCATCCTGCGAGACGGCGCACCGGCTGTCAACCGGCCTGACGTCCCATGGATCAGCCTCGACTAGAGAAACCCGCGGCAGCCGGGCGCGCCACACCGACATGGCAGTGTCCCCTCGTGCTGCGTCTCTCCATAGTCGCACGTGATCTCCTCACCCGGCACGATGTCCCTGAGCGCATAGATCTCGACTCGCTTGTGAATGCGCCGGATGAACGCGTTGGGCGTGCACGAGTGATTCGTGTATTGAAATTCATTGCCGCCAACGGACGCGTCGATCGCACCGCCTTCGTCGAACTCGACGATGGCAATGCGCCGCAGTCCCTTCGCCCGCCGACGCGCTTCGCGCGTGGAGATGTATTCGCCAGTCAACTCGCCGAGCTTCGAGCGCGCGCGAAGGCGCGCCAGGGCGAAGATCCCCTGACCCGCAATGCGGCTCGCTCGGACTTCGATGTTGGAATTCGTGCTCTTGCGCAATGAAGTTCTGATTCTCGAGCTCGCGTTCAATCGGCCAACACCACTCGGAGCCGAGCCCACTCGCGCAGGCCGGCGACGCGCTCCGGCATCGTCTGCGACAGCGGGCGCGTCCGGCCAATTTCCGCGAGAATCGCCTCGGTCGTCAATGGGACGTTCGACGAGAACGCGGCGTAGAGCGCGCCGACCACGCATCCTTCGATCTCCGCACCGCTGAATCCGTCCGATGCAGTCGCGAGTGCCTGAAGATCGAATCGCGCGGGATCATGACGCCGCTTCGTCAGATGGATCGCGAACACGTCAGAGCGCGCGGCGGGAGTCGGGAGGTCGACGAAGAACACCTCGTCGAAGCGTCCCTTCCGAATGAACTCGGGCGGAAGTTGCGAGACGTCATTCGACGTCGCGACGACGAACACGCTGCCGCGGCGATCCTGCAACCAGGAGAGAAACGTTCCGAACACACGTCGCGACAACCCACCGTCCGCGCTGCTGTCCGCGCTCGCGAACGCCTTCTCCAATTCATCGATCCACAACACGACCGGTGCCATGCGCTCCGCGGTCTGCATCGCCCGCTTGAAATTCTTCTCGCTGTCGCCGACGTATTTGTCGTACAGATTCGCCGGATCGAGCTTGAGCAACGGCAGTCCCCACTCGCACGCGATCGCCTTCGCGCAGAGACTCTTTCCGCAGCCCGGGACGCCGAGCAACAGCACACCCTTTGGAAACTCGAGGCCGAGCGCGGCGGCGCGCTGCGGATCGGTGATCACCGTCCGACGATTCGCGAGCCACCGCTTGAGTCCCGCGAGCCCCGCGACCGAGGCGAGCGAGCCATCCGCCGGATAGTACTCGAGCAGTCCATCCTGCTGCACGGCCTGTCGCTTTGCCGCGATCACGCCCTCGATGTCGCGCGCCCGCAACGCACCATCCTCGATGATCTGGCGCGTGACGATCTTCTCGGCCTCGCCGAGTGAGAGTCCCATCAGATTCTGAATGAGGCGGCCGCGGTCTTCCGGTGTGAGCTCCACCGTCACGGGCATGCGTGCCGAGTATTCGCGAATCAACCGCTCGACGAGAACGCGATAGTCGGCATAGCTCGGCGCGGGAACGCGAAACGTCGTTGCCAGGGATCGCAGCGTGTCCGGAAGTCGAACGTCGTTGCCCACGACCATCAGCGCGCCGCGCCGCGTCTCGAAAACGGTGAGCACGTCGAGCAGGTGACTCACGACGAGCGGATCGTCGAGGTACGCCGCCATGTCGCGAAGCAATACGATGCCCGCCCCTTCGCGCTCGATGAACGCCAGCGCCTTGTGCGGCTCGGCCGTGTCGGGAATGAGCGGATCGCCATGACCGCCGCCGCGACGCAGGCCTTTCGAGCGCGTCCAGTGGTAGTAGTGCAGCGACATGTCCGATGCGATCTCGCGTGCGAGGCGCTCCGCGGGATCAGGCTCCGGCGTCTGCAGGACGATGAGGCCGTAGTGCGCGCGAACGAGCAACTCGAGCTCGGCGCGCGCATCCGTGGAAAGTTGCGCCGGCCGCTGGACGGGTGTCGCGGCGCGGAGAGGAACAGTCATCGGTGGCAGGGCGAGGGTGGGAGCGTTCCCTTTTCGACGCACACCCGGAATGCCCGTAACCGGCGGGATCGAGGCTACGATGGGCACGTCGCGTCCCTCACAGGCAACGGATCACAAAGAAACTCTTGTGAGTTGCCGCGCCGTCCTGTAGGCTCTGGCGTGCACGAATGCGGTAACGAGACCACCCCGCAGGCCCGGCCCATCCACTCGAGGCGCCGGGTGTCGTTCCCGCTGGCGCTGCTGCTGGCGGGGGGTGCGCTGCGGCCGGCCACGTCGGGCGCACAGATCATTCGCGGGACGGTCGTCGACGCAGCAACGCAGGCGCCGATCGCCGGCGCCACGATCGAGCTGCGCGGCATCAGGGACCGCGATCCGATGCGGGCCACGAGCGACAGCGGCGGCGCCTTCACGCTGAATGCACCACGGCCGGGCGCCTACACGATTCAGGCGCGCCACATCGGATTTCTCACGGCAACGCCCGACACGATCACCATCGCGAGGGATGAACCAATTCGAGTCGAGATGCGTCTCGACGCCAGGGCGGTCCCGCTCGAGCCGGTGCGCGTCACTGCTCGCGGCGACAGCGCCGCCGATGCCGAGCGGCGCGCGTTGGGCCGGTTCGGCCGCGTCATCAGCCGGCAGGACATCGACGCCCGGGGAACCCAGGAAACTACGGAGCTCTTTCGTCTGATGCCTGGGTTCGTGATCCGTTCTGTTATGCGCGGCGCGAGCGCGGAGCTGCTCATGCGCGGGCCGGCGGGTCTCTGTCAGCCCGCCACGTTCATCGACGGTTCATACGTCCCGGTGAGCCGCGGCGCGACGATCGACGCCCTGATCTCGCCGGCGATGATCGACCACGTCGAGATCTACAACTCGGTCGCCGCGGCGCCGACTCCCTACCGCCTTGGCACATGCGGTGTGCTCCTCTTCTCGACTCGACGCGGCGAGGCCACCGAGGGCGGTCAAGGCATCAGTTGGAAGCGTCTCGCCATCGGCGCCGGCGCGGCGGTCCTGCTCGTGATCTTCGCATTGCGATAATGCTCGAGCGATTGAGTGATCTCTCATGTCCATGTTGCCACACGAATCCGGAGCGTACGACTCGTGAGACGTAGCCTGACTCGCAGGACGCTCGCCTCGATGTTCCTCGCGCTTGGCGCCGCCGCCGGGTGCAGCAGTATCACGGAAGCGCATCCCCTGCAGGATTTCCAGTGGATTGCCGTCGACAATCCCGACGACGTTCACGAGGGGATCGATGCCGCCGTCTTCTCCGGGGACATCGATCTCCTCGGGCAAATCCGTACGCCATCGCTCTGCTTCAACCTCACCGCGGACTACGACCGCAGCGGGTCCGACCTGACCGTGCACGTGACCGCGAAATCGACAAATTCCTCGAACTGCACGAAGACGCCGGGCGGATTTCAGTACACGGCGCTGCTTCGCGGACTCGGGCGAGGCTCGTACACGCTGCATGTGATCCACACCGTCTCGGGAGGCGCCGAGACGAGCTACTCGAAAGCGCTCGAGATCCAGTAGGCATGGCAACGCCGGAGAGGAACATGTCCCGCATCCTGACGATCGCTGCGCTCGTCCTCGCCACCGCGTGCGGTGCGCGAACGCAATCGCCGGCGCGCGGCCCCAACAATGTCGTCACCCAGGACGAGATCGCGACGGTCCCGGCCGACAATGCGTACGACGCGATCGAGCATCTCCGGCCGCAATTCTTGCGGCCGCACGTCACCGGAAGCCGCCGCCCGGCATACGCCGTGGTGTTCATCGACGGCGTCCGTCGTGGCGGGCCGGAGATTCTGCGGAGCATCGCCGCCAAAACCGTGGCGCAGGTCCGCTATCTCACATCTGCGGATGCGACGACGCGGTACGGACTCGACATCGAGGGCGGCGTGATCGAGGTGACCCTGGGATTGCGGTAGCGCGGCCGCTGGCGGAAGGTCCGGTGACGAGCAG
>Ga0070679_100003911_pt1 | contig 13700 bp, 10 predicted proteins | sample KBSC63BmetaG_FD_65652 | JGI IMG/M metagenome (GOLD analysis project Ga0070679, IMG submission 65652) | Corn rhizosphere microbial communities from Kellogg Biological Station, Michigan, USA - KBS C6-3B metaG | ecosystem: Host-associated > Plants > Roots > Rhizosphere | place: USA: Michigan... | reverse complement strand
CTGCAGGCGACGACCGAGAGCGCGATCGCGCTCGTCGATCAGGACACCTGGTTTCGGCTGTTCCGGCGCCGCGTCGACAAGCCGTACGACATCCTCGAGGCGCTCGAGCTGTTCTTTCAGGACCTCGGCTTCGACGACGGCGATTGCGGCGTGTTCGTCTCGAAGGTTCTGCAGTTCTTCACGTCGAGCGACGACCGCCGGCTCGGCGAGTACGAGGGCATCTCGTGGTGGGAGTTCCTGTCCGCGGATCTCTGCTCGCAGAAGTTCCAGCGCCAGCTCCGCGCGATCCCGCGGACCCTCGTCGCGATGGACCCGAAGAAAGGCTCGGCGCGCACGCTCGGGACCACATCGATGCAGCTCCTGCTCGACTTCGCGAGCTCCGGCGTCAGCAACGATCGCACGATGGGAGGGCCGACCACCGAGATGTGGATCGATCCGTGGATCGCGCATCTGACGTCGCTCGGCGTCACGTTCCACGCCGGCAAGCGCCTCGACCAGATCCAGACCGATGCGACGCACATCACCGGCATGAAGCTCGACGACGCGAGCGTGATCACCGCGGACTACTACGTGCTCGCCGTGCCGATCGATGCCGCGATCGGCCTGATCACGCCGGCCATGGGCGCGATGGATCCGGTGCTCGAGACGTTGCGCAACCAGCCCGCCGATTCGCTGGTCGCGTGGATGGTGGGCGTCCAGTACTACCTCTACGAGGACGTGCCGCTCGTCCGCGGCCACACGTTCTATCCGGACTCGCCGTGGGCGCTGACCTCGATCAGCCAGCCCCAGTTCTGGCGCGACCTCGGGTTGTTCCGACGGCGCTACGGCGATGGCAGCGTCGGCGGTCTGCTCTCTGTCGACATCTCCGATTGGGATACGCCGGGGACGTTCATCCCGAAGACCGCGAAGATGTGCACCGCCGACGAGATCAAGACCGAGGTCTGGCAGCAGCTCAAGGCGGCGCTCAACGGAACGAAGCCCGGCGACACGATCCTGACCGACGACCTGCTTCACTCCGCGCACCTCGACGATGACGTCGACTACTCGTCGGGCGTACCTCCGACGAATCACTCGCGCTTGCTCGTTCATCCGCCCGGCTCGTGGCTGATCCGGCCCGACGCAGGCACGGCGATTCCGAACCTGGTCCTCGCCGGCGACTACGTGCGGACCTCGACCGACATCGCGACGATGGAAGGCGCTAACGAATCCGCACGTCACGCGGTGAACGTGATCCTCCAGCGCTCCGGCTCGACCGCGGGCCGGGTCGAGACCTGGCAACTCAGCGAGCCGGACGAGTTCGCGCCGTGGCGCGCGCTCGACGCGAAGCTCTACGCGCACGGCAAGCAGCACCTGTTCGAGCTGATGGGGATCAAGCGTGCGGCGCAGGCCGCAGACCTGTTGCGCAGGTTCTCCGCGTTCACGGGGCTGTCGAAGATCGACGATCTTCTCGACGAGGTCCGCGCGACCTCGATCATCAAGGGCATCCTCGCCCGTCTCGGCGTGCCGTGAGACGTGGTTCTGGTCGTGAACCTTGACGGCGACGGCGACGTGGAGGTAGCCGCCACCGGCGACGCCTTGACCACCCCGGCCATGGTTGTTGCCCGAGCGCCGTCGAGGTCGCCGCGACGGGCGGCGATTCGACGAGGCGCGATGACGTTCCGACGGTACTCGCGACAGAGCAGGAGCTTCTCCGGCGACCGTTCGCATCACCATTCGCCCTCAAGGGTGGGGACCACCTCCACGTCGCCGTCGCCGTCAAGGTCGACGACCCCGACCACGTTTTCAGAACGCCTGGTCGGTGAAGCTCAGCACCATGTAGTGCGAGGGCTGAGACAGCGGATCGGTCACGATGATCCCGTCGTGACCATTGCCGTTGCGGTGCACGAGGTGACCGCCATCGGGGCCGTACGTCGTCATGTACACGCTGATGTGGTTCGCGGTCGCGAGGAACGTGTTGATCTGCGCGACGACCTCGGCCTTCGTGTGGAGCACGAGGTCGCTCGAGTGGAGCCCCATCGAGACGTAGTCGTTCAGCACGTCGGTGTGCCAGCCCTCGGCCCAGCCCGGTCCGCCGAGATCGTGATCGAGCTGATCGGTGTGGACGTCGTCGACGCCGCTCTGCGCATCGCTCGCGTCGATCGCGACATCGTAGACCGAGCCCATCATCCGGATCTGGAGATGGACGTGCGACGAGTCGGCGTTGCAGCCGTTCTGGTTCGACGGTGGAACGATCGCCACGAGGTAACCGTCGAGCCGGCCATACGTCGCGGTGCTCGACAGCTTGTTGCCGAACTGACTCGTGCACGACAGCCGCATCGGCGTGCCGTCGTCCGCGTGGTAGCGACCGTCCGTCATGATGACGTCGATCGGCGCATCGGCAGGCGACGCGTTACCGCCTCCGTTACACGCGGCCCCCAGCAGCGTTGTCAGTGCGAGCGAGTACTGCCGAAACACGCGCGCACTGTAACAGCGTCGCGGCTACTGACGGGGATTTGGTGTCGTGAGCGATTTCACAACCGGATGATGAGGACCGACGCGCCAGCCGTCGCCGCCCGAATCTCCCCCACCATCGTCTCCCGAATCGCCGCCCGAGTCATCACCGGTGTCGGTCGACCCGTCATCCGAGGAGCCGTCGTCGGTCGAGCCATCGTCGGTGCCGTCGTCCCCGTAGTCGCCGTCATCGCCATAATCCCCATCGTCGTACGAGCCGTCGTCACCGGCGTAGATGTCGCTGTCGTCGCTCGCGGCGCACGAGTCGTCAAAGTAACGCACCACGACGTGCGCGTTCGCGGCGTCGACGAGGTCGATCTTGCAGCTGCGAACGTCGACGCTGCTCGCGAGCTGGAACACCGAGCGGCACAGCGGCAAGCACGTGTGCTTCGTGATGCACGCGTCGATCTGGAGGTCGTAGGCCGGGCGTGGCGCGAGCCCGTGCTGGGTGACCTCCGAGTCACACGGGACACAGCCGGCGAACACCAGCGACGCGAGCACGAGCTTGGTCAGCACGCCCCAGGTCAAAGCACCCGGCGTGCCGATCACAGTTCTTCAAGCTCGTTCACCCGCCCGCAACGCTACGCCGCTAGGTCCTGGAAACCACGTGACGCCTCGCGGAGATAGCCTGACGACGAAGCCGTGGAGCGGTGTTACGGCCGTTCACACCGACGCGCCGTCACCACGGATATTCACGCCCGAAATTGGCCCCACGTTGCCCCGCGCGGGAAGGTCCATGGATGCGTCGCTACCACCTAGCGGCTGCCTTGGCCCTCCTGTCGGCGAGTGCAGCCCACGCCGATGACCTGTCCGCGAGCGCCGCGGTCGGCGCCGGCGCGCAGGGCTCGGCGATGTACGGCGCACTCGAGCTTCACCTCGATCGAGCGTGGAGCACGGCGCACCTCGATCTCGGCCTGCGCGGCGTATGGGATGACGGCGCGTTCCGGCGCAGCGACTGGGCGAGCATCGCGGACGTCGTGACGATCGTGCGCGACTTCGCCGCGACCGACGACCTCGAAGGCGGTGGCCACCTCGCGATCGCCGCCGGCGGCCTCGCTCCGAGTCACGTTGGCCGGCTCGTCGATGGCTATCGCGCGACGCTCGACGATCGCTGGCGGACCGGCGTGCGCACCTCCGCGGTCACGGAAGATACCGAAGCCGTGCTCGAGATCGATGACGTGCTCGACCCCGTCGTGATCGCGGGCGCCGCCGACTACGCCGTCGCCGCGCCGTGGCACGCACACCTCGCGGTCGCGGTCGATCCCACCGCACCGGCGCGTGCGCTCGCGACGCGGATCGCGAGCTCGGTCGAGGCCGGCGCGAGCTATCGGATCGAATCGGAGACCGCACGCACCGAGCTCGGCGCCTCGATTATCGCGGAGCTCGGGCTCGGCTTCACCGCGGTGGGTTACGTCGACTCGACGATCGTCCGCGGCGACGTGCGGTACACGCTGCGCGGCGATGCCCGCGGCGGCAGCGGCACTGCCGGCAACATGTTCGGTCCGCTCTATCGCGTCGAGCGGGTCGGGCTGTGGCAGCGCGCGCACGACGGCGAGCTCGAGGGCGGCTCGTTCGGTGCAACCGCCGGCGTCGCGAACCCGAACGGCTGGCTCGAGCTCGGCGCACGCTCGCGTCCCGGGCTCGGCGGCCTCGCGACGATCAACGCCGGCACCGCGATGGCGAAGCGCCTGCAAGCCGCGGTGTGGGCCGCGGCGAGCCCGCACGACGCGGCGGGTGCGGCCGAGCTTCGCGTGGTGTGGGCGAAGCGCCTGTTCAGCGCGCTCCAGGCCGCGCGGATCTATCAGTTCACGGACCCGATGCAGCCGGCCGCGGTGTGGAGCATCACGGCGTGGTTCGGCGCGGCCAGCTAGCGGGGCCCTTCGTCTTCTTGACCAGACGATAGGTGAAGAACCCGGTGAGCGCGGCGAGGCCGACGCCGATGAGCAACAGGCGGTACTTGTAGGCGCCGCCGACCGCAGGGCGGTTCGACGTCCAGAACCCCGACGGCCGATCCGAGAGAATCTCGTGCGGCCGCGAGACGTCGTCGACGGGGTTCGTTCCCATCGGGCCGCGGTCGATCTTCGCGCTCTGGTCCGCGGGAATCGCGTCCGCAGACACCGGCGAGGCGGCGAACAGGGCGAACGCGAGGACGAGACGGCGCATGCCCCTGCTTAGCACTATCCGTCCTTGGGCTTGTGCTTCTTGTGAGGCTTGGGGCCGGACTTTTTGTCGCGCTTCGCGTCGTCCTCGCGGTCTTTCAGCGGGTTGGTCGGCCGGGCGTTCTTGATCGCCTTCTTGACCCGCTTCAGGCAGTCCTCCTCGCTCTCGCTGTCGAACGTCTTGTAGAACAAGAGCGGCGTCGCGGAGGCCTTGTCGTACTCCTCCTGCGTCAGCTGCTTGCGGTGCAGCTCGTTCGCGAGAATGTGCTCGATCTTCGTCTTCGTCCATTTCGTGATCTCGTTCGCGCAGTACTGCGCGGACCGACCCTTCGGATCCGGCAAGATCGTCGAGAAGAACGCCGCCTCGACCGCGTTGAGATCCTTCGCGGGCTTGCCGAAGTAGTACTGCGCGGCCGGGCCGATGCCGTAGAGGTCGGGACCGAACTCGATCACGTTGAGGTAGATCTCGAAGATCCGATCCTTGTCGAGCGTGTTCTCGACGTGCCACGTCAAGAACAGCTCCTGCAGCTTGCGCGCGAGCGTCTTCTCGCGGAACAGCAGCACGTTCTTGACCATCTGCATCGTGATCGACGACGCACCTGCGGCGAACTTCTCCTTCTTGAGATTCGAGATCAGCGCGGTGCGGAACTCGCTCGGGATGAAACCGTGGTGCTTGTAGAACCCGAAGTCCTCGCTCGACTGGATCGACTTCAACAGGAACGGCGACACCTGATCGATGGGGACGAAGTCCGGGTTCGACGGTCCGACGATGAACGACTGCCACTCGCCCTTCTCGGTCTCGACGTACTGCTCGAACTCGTCCTTCAGGCGCTTCGGCGAGTCCGCCGGCTCGTCGACGACCTTGCACTTGTTGATCGCGACGTGCCCGCCGAGCTCGAGGCCATCGAGATCCGACCAGTCGATCGCGGTGTGGATATCGACGTCGAACACGCCGCGCAGCTTGTAGCCCTGCATGTACGGCACCATCTCGACGGGGAACGCGTTCAGCATGCGCTGGCAGTCGATCGGCGGGATCACGAGCCGCGCCTCGACCTGCTGGATGCCGTGCGGTCCGCGCATCGGCGGCGTCCGCTCGGTCCCGTCGGGGTTCTTGCGGACCTCGTGGACCTCGAGGTCGACGACCTTCGGCGCGACCGCCGATCCGGTGATCGAGAACGGCACGCCGCGCGAGACGAAGTCGCCCCTCGTCAGCTCGACCTTGCGCGTCGTCCGATCAAACGAGCCCATGATCTGACCGGAGAGATCGAGGTCGTGGACCTCCTTGTCGGCGATGTAAGGGTGACCGACGTTGAGGCCGGTCAGGTGGAAACCGCCGGCGAACTTCGCACCCGCCTTGTCGACGTCGACGTGGATCTTCGTATCGATCGACGTCGCCTGATAGTCGACGACGGCCGACTGCGCGAGGATCGGCGCGAGCCGATCGAGCTGGAACTTCGCCGCTTCGAGATCGACCTGCGCCGCGCCGTCCTTCGGATCGAGCTCGCCCTTCGCGGTCCACAGCTGACCCGGCACGCCGCCGTAGCCGCCACCGAGCGCGAGTGTGTACATGCCAGGCCGCTGCGGATCCGCGACGATCTCGCCGCCGATCCCCGACAGCGCCATCCGCGGCCACAGCTCGATCTCGCCGCCGTCGATCTTCACGTGCGGCGGCTCTCCTTGCGGGCGGCGGACCTCGACGCTCGCGATCGTCGCCTTCGGTGCACCGGTCGTCGTCGCCGTGATCCCGCGGCCGTGCGCGACGAGCAGCGTTGGCGTCCACACCGCATCGCCCTCGCCGACCAGCGCGGTCGCACCGCTCTGCTCGTCGTTCGCGAGCACGCGGGCGTGCGCGACCGTGATCTTCGTCGGCCGCGGCGCATGGCCTCCCGAGGTCCCGGTGTCGGCGGTCGCTTCGCGATAGTGCTCGATCGCATCGCGCAGGTTGTCGCGGCCGTCGGCGGTGCGGCGCACCGACGCGATCACGCCATCGACCTTTGCCTCGCCGAGCTCGACCTTGCCGACGAACGAGCCCCACGTATCGAAATCGACATCGACGCGGTCGACGTGGACGAGCGGTAGGTCGCCATCGAGCGGCCCCTTGACCGCGATGTCGCGGACGACGACGTGACCGAGCGACACGTCGATCGATCCGATCGCGATCGTGCGATCGAGCTTCTTCGCGAGCCGATCCGCGCGGGTCCGGATCATGTGCGCGGCGACCTTCGGATAGATGACCGCGAGCCCGAGCACGACCAGGACGAACACGCCGATCGTGATGCCGCCGGCGATCCACATCCACCGTTGCGAGCGAGGGACCCGGGTGCCCCCGCGTGGTGCCGGTTTCGCTTGCGGGAACATCCTACCGGTCAAGGCTTATACAACAGCAGGCCGGCGCGAATTGTTCGACGTGGGTTCGCGAGAATGATCGGCTACTTACAGGTCAGCGCGAGGATGTGGCCGTCGTCCTTCGCGGTGTGCACGAACATCGACCATTCGCCGATCGGCACGCTCTGCTTGTTGTCGAGCACGCGCTTGCCGTCCGCCCCGTCGATCGTGACGGTCAGCTCGAGCTTCTTCTCGGTGCGATCGCGCAGCAACACCGATGCGCCGCCCTGCGCGAGCTTGAGCGAATCCGCCTTCTGCTTCGCGAGCGAGATCGGGCCACCCGACAGCTTGTGGAACGTGTTCCACGACGCGAACGGCGGCTTCTTCAGCTTCTTGTCGAGCGGCTTCAGCTCGCCATCGATCGCCGGCGCCTTGCCGTTCGACGCCGCGATCTCGAGGTACTCGCAGTCAGCTTTTTCGTCTGCGCGAGCGACCGTGCTCGTCGCGACCAGCACGGCAAGAGCGAGCGCGTACCTCATATGCCCTCCACAGTATCCTCAGGCGTCACCCAGATCACGGTGGTGCTCCCATCTTCGTCATCGAGATTGAACACGGTACCGGTGCCGCCCGGCGTATCGAGATCTTCGATCTCCGCGGGGCGATGCGACACTCTCTGAACGTCGATCGGATCGCTGCCGTTGTGCCGCGCCGACGAATCGCCATTGCCGTGCAACACGAGCGCGAGCGCCGCGACCGCACCGGCGGAGAGCGCACCGGTGATGATCTGACTGCGGTAGGTATCGAGGAACCTACCGATCCGCGACCACAGTCCGGTGCCTACGGCCGCGGGCGGAGGATCGGCGAGGATGGGCAGCGTCTGCGACTTCACCGACGGCTTCGAGATCGACTTGTCGATCGCGCTCCACATCGCGGCGAACCGCGCGTCGGGCACGTCGTCTGCCGCGCGCTCGAGCCGGCCGCGGATCAGCTCGCCGAGCTCCTTGACCGCCTCGACCTTCGCGCGGCCATCGCCGCCGAGCTCGGTCTCGAGCTCGCCATCGGCGTGCTCCATGAAGTCGATGTCGCGATGGTCGCTCACGGCCGGCTCCCCGACGCCGCGGCGTCCTCTACATCGGCGTCGTCTTGCACGGGCTTCGCGCCGTCCACCAGATCGATCAGCCGGCGCTGCATGTTCTTTCGCGCGTGAAACAACCGCGACATGATCGTTCCCTTCGAGCACCCCATCGCCTGCGCCATCTCTTCGTACGACAGGCCTTCGAGCTCGCGCATGACCAGCACGGACCGGTGATTTTCCGAGAGCTCGCCGAGCGCGACGTCGATCCGCTGGCGGATCTCCTTGTCCATGAGGGCCCGGCCGGGGTTGCCGCCGAGCAGCGTGGGCAGGAGCCCGTCGCCATCGTCGCCGCCACCATCCTCGAGGCGCTGCTCGTCCAGCTCGACGGGCCTCACCCGTCGATGCTTCCGGATGTGGTCGATGGCGAGGTTCATGACGATGCGATACAGCCAGGTGTAGAACGAGGAGTTGCCTTCGAACTTGTCTAAGTATTTGTGCGCCTTGATGAAAGCGTCCTGGACGACATCCAAGGCGTCGTCGGGGTGGCGCACGACGCCGAGCGCGAGGGCATAGGCGCGCCGGTGATAGCGTTCGAACAGGGTGCGGAATGCCTCGCGGTCGCCGCGCTTTGCGGCTTCCACCAGGTCCCGATCATCGACAGCTTCACGTCCAGTGGACGAGGGCTGCCCTCCCTTATTCACGCTCACTTGCCGAGGAGTTATATCACTCGCTCGTCTGTGTAGGCCCGGCATTCGGGTACGGTCATAATCGAGCGAGAAGTGGCGGAGGCGCGTACATCGAAGCAGCTGGGTGAACAGCTGGGCATCCGTGCCTTCCTGGGCCGCGTGCGGGTGCTGGTCTATCGCCACGAGGCGAGGCGGGCCAGCCTGTCGGGCATCGCGCTGCTCGGCGCGCTCGCGCTCGCGCTGCCGCTGATCGGTCAGCTCACGAGCGTCGGTGGCGTGCACCGCACAGCCGCGATGGCGATCCTCGGCACCGGCGGGCTCGTCGCGATGCTCGTCGTGCTCGGCGCGATCGTGATCGGCTGGGTCGCGCCGCGCCGGACCTATGCGCGCGATCAAGATCTCGCGCGCTGGGTCGGTCGCCGCCACGGTGCGATCGCCTCGGATCTGCTGTCGGCGGTCGAGCTCGCGAATGCGCCGGAGCGGCCGGGCGCGCCGTCGGCCGATCTCGTCGACGCGCTGATCGAGACGACCGAGGTCCAGCTCGTCAAGATCGCGCCGGCGACGCTGTTGCCCGCGCACGAGGTTCCGCGAGCGCGCGCCTGGGCGCTCGGTGCGATCGCCGCGAACCTCGCGCTGCTATTGATCGCGCCGCACTTCACGAGTCGCGGCTGGCGCGCGCTGCTGCTCGCACCGCCTGCGCCGTACGACGGGGCCGAGCTCTCGGCGGTGCCGCTGGTCGGCGACCTCGGCGTCACGCTGACCGCGCCCCCGTACGCGAAGCGCAAGCTCGTCGAGATGCAGTCGTCGTCGGGCGACCTCCGCGGCCTGCCCGGCACGGCCGTCGTATTCACCGGCAAGCTGCTCGTCCCGGCGCAGGCCGCCGAGCTGGTGATCGAGCCCGTGATCCAGGGCGGCGCCTCGAAGACGCTGCCCGCGAAGGTCGAGGGCGATCGGCTGAGCGCGACGCTCACGATCGACAAGTCCGCGCGCTATCGCTTCGCGATCACGTCGCCGAGCGGCGAGCGCTCGATCGAAGCGACGCCGCGCTCGATCGAGGCCGAGGTCGATCAGGCGCCGACGGTGCAGCTGATGGCGCCCGGCGATCCGCTCGATGTCTCGAACATGAAGTCGGTCGAGCTCGCGTACGTGATCGAGGACGACTTCGCGGTGACGTCGGCCGAGCTCGTGTGGGAGGCCGGCAAGGATCGCGGCAAGAAGCCGATCACGATCTCCGGGACCGACGCGCGCGCGCAGGGCAAGCTGACCTGGGACATCGCCGAGGTCCAGGTCCCGTCGGGCGGCGAGGTCCGCTACTGGATCGAGGCCAAGGACAACGACAACATCGGTGGCCCGAACCTCGGCAAGTCGAAGGAGCTCCACCTCCGGGTGATCTCGCCGCGCGAGCGCCACGAGGAGACGCTGAACCGCCAGCAGGTGGTCGCGGAGAAGGTCTTGAAGAACCTCGCCGGCCGGCTCGTCGGTCCCGGCGACGACATCGCGGCGCGCGACGATCTCGATCGCCAGCTGCGCGACGCGATCGTCGAGCTGCGCTCGGTCGCGGCGGCGTTCGAGAAGGATCCGCACGCCTCGGACCTGATGCGCAAGGCGCTCGCGACGATGAGCGAGCGGCTCGATCGGCTGGTCCAGTCCGAGACGCTGATCGAGCAGAAGTTCGTGCCGAAAGGCGCGCCGAAAGCGAAGAGCGGCACGTTCGGCGTCATCGATCCGAAGCTCGTCGCCGAGCTCGAGGACGACACGATCTCGCTCGCGGACTGGCTCGATCGCGAGCGCGTCGAGGGCCTCCTCGATCTGACCGACGAGATCGCGGCGCACCAGAAGCGGCTCGCGGATCTGCTCGCCCAGTACGCGCGGACGAAGGATCCGCGGCTCCTGGAGGAGATCGATCGCGAGATGCGCGCGCTCGATCGCACGTACGCGGAGCTCGAGAAGCACCAGCAGGGCATGCCGGAGGACGTCATGGACCAGTACGTCAGCCGCGATGCGATGCAGGCGAAGCAAGGCAGCACGTGCATGGCCGAGGTCGAGGCGCTCGTCCACGCGGGCAAGACCGCGGCGGCGCAGGCCAAGCTCGAGACCTGCCAGCTCCAGCACCAGCGCGCGTCGGCGTCGCTCGAGGGCTCGCTCGCGCAGCTCCGCGGCGACAAGTTCAGCGACGAGCAGAAGAAGCTCGACGAGGTCATGAACGAGCTCGCCGATGTCGCAAAGGATCAGGACGACATCGCGGCCGAGTCGAACAAGATCTTCGAGAACTACGCGCAGAAGGCCGACGAGGTCGCGCGCGATCACCGGCGCGAGGCGAGCAAGAAGGTCGGCGCGCTCGTCGACAAGCTGAAGAAGCGGATCGACGCGATCAACGAGACCGGCCTGACCCCGTTCGCGAAGGAAGAGATGGACATCGTCGCGCGCCGGCTCGCCGACGTCGAGCACATGGTCGGCGATGGCGACCTCGCCGAGGCGCTCGGTATGGCGCGCCAGGCAAAGGCGAGCCTCGATACGATCGAGGGCGAGCTCGAGGCCGCGATCAGCGACGATCCGAAGTCGAAGTGGGCCGATGCGACCGCGGATGCGCTCGACGGCGTCGAGAAGGCGCAGCCGGCCGCGAAGGACCTGATCGACGAGCTCCAATCGCTGTCGCCGCGACCGGATCAGATCATGAGCGGGGACGATCAGAAGGCGCTCGATCGGCTGCGCCGGCGCCAGCAGATGAACCAGCAGCGGACGAAGCGACTCGGCGATCGCACGAAGCAGCTCGGCGGCGAGCTGCCCGGCGATACGGCGGGCGAGCTCGGCAAGAAGCTCGGCTCGGCGATGGATCACATGGGCAAGGCCGACGATCGGATGAAAGGCCGCGATCCTTCCGGTGCGCGTGAATCGGCGCGCGCCGCGGCGGATGACCTCGCGAAGGCGCGCGATCGAGCGCGCAGCGCGGCGCGCCAGGCCCAGCAGAACACGGTCGGGGACGAGCCGATCCGGATCCCCGGTGCGGATGAATATCGCGCGCCCGAGCGGTTCCGCGAGGACATCCTCGAGGCGGCAAAGAAGCACGGCGCGCAGGGCGCGGATGGCTACGACGACATGATCAAGCGCTACTACGAGGAGCTGATCAAGTGAGGCGCCTCGCAGCGCTCGCGCTCGTGTTGTTCGCGACGAACCTCGCGGAGGCACGCCGCGACCGGACCGTCGCCGGCGACGTGATCAAGGCGGCGCGCCTGCTCCAGTCGGCGCGGCTCGACGAGGCGAAGACCGTGCTCGACGACCTCGAGAAGCGCGCGCCGGATAGCCCGGACGTCAAGTGGCTCGCCGGGGAGCTCGCGTTCCAGACCGGCGACTACGCGGGTGCGGTCAAGGATCTCGACAAGGTGCCCGACGAGGCCGCCGACGGCATGGCCGGCCAGACCAAGAAGCTCGCGGCGTCGACGCTCGAGGTGACGGCGAGCTTCGTCGACGCGCGCTCGCCGAAGGGCCACTTCATCATCCGCTACGCGCCGGGCAAGGACGCCGCGATCGCAGAGCTCGCCGGCGACGTGCTCGATCAGGCGTGGCAGACGATCGGCGAGGACCTCGGTCTCCAGCCGGCGGATCCGATCCGGGTCGAGATCCTCGGCGCGCCGGCCGACCTCGCGCGGATGTCGCCGCTGACCGAGACCGAGATCGAGACGACCGGCACGATCGCGCTGTCGAAGTACAACAAGCTGATGGTGGTGTCGCCACGCGCGACGCTGTTCGGCTATCCGTGGATGGACACGCTCGCGCACGAGTACACGCACCTGCTGGTGTCGCGGATCTCGCACGACACGGTCCCGGTGTGGATGCAGGAGGGCGTCGCGCGGTTCGAGCAGACCCGCTGGCGGCGGCCGCCCGAGGTGGTGTTGACCTCGACCGAGCAGGCGCTGCTCACCGCCGGGCTGCGCAAGGGTCGGCTGATCACGTTCGACGAGATGCACCCGTCGATGGCGAAGCTGCCATCGCAGGAAGCGGCCGCGCTCGCGTACGCCGAGGTCTACACGCTGATCGGCTGGATGCAGAGCAAGGTCGGCTTCAAGGGCATCCGCGACGCGCTCGCGTTACAGCGCGATGGCAAGAGCGCGAAGCGCGCGGTGACCGAAGCGATGAACCTGCCGTGGCCGCAGGTCGAGAAGGAGTGGCACGCTCATCTGAAGGTCGGCGACGGCAAGGCGCGCGCCGGCCGACCGATCAAGTTCGGCAAGGGCGGTGCGGACTCCGAGAATGTCGGGATCGAGACCGTGTCGGCACGCGCGCGCAAGCACGCGCGGCTCGGCGGGATGCTGCGGGCGCGCGGTGCGCTCGAAGCGGCCGCGGTCGAGTACGAGAAGGCGCTCGCCGCGAACAGCGGGCCCCCGGAGCCTTTTGTCGCAGGCAAGCTGGCGCGCACGCTGGTCGAGCTCGGCCGGTACGATCGGGCGATCGAGCTGGCCACCCCGCTCGCCGCCACCGACGATCACGACGCGGTCGCGGCGGTCACGCTCGGCATGGCCCGTACCGCCAAGCAAGCCTGGCCCGAGGCGATCGCCGCGTACGAGCAAGCTTTGCGAGTGAGTCCGTTCGATCCGCAAACTCGCTGTGGGCTTGCCGAAGCGTATGCCAAGATGAAGGATGCACGAGCAGCGCGGGAGCGCGCCGCTTGTGATGTACTGAAGAACTAGCCTGACTCGACTGAACGATGAAGCCGTCTGAAAACGTCACGCCGATCTCGCCATTGCGGGTCGAACAGCCGACCGAGGTCAACCCGACCATTCCGGGGCCAGGGGACGAAGCCACGCCCGCGCCCACGCCGCGCTCGGATCTCGAAGCGGTCAAGGAGCTCGCCGAAGCGCACGCTCAGATCGTGCGCGAGATCGAGAAGCGGATCATCGGCCAGCGCCGCGTGATCGATCAGCTGCTCGTCGCGCTGTTCGCGCGCGGCCACACGCTGTTCGTCGGCGT
>Ga0070679_100003909_pt1 | contig 13703 bp, 10 predicted proteins | sample KBSC63BmetaG_FD_65652 | JGI IMG/M metagenome (GOLD analysis project Ga0070679, IMG submission 65652) | Corn rhizosphere microbial communities from Kellogg Biological Station, Michigan, USA - KBS C6-3B metaG | ecosystem: Host-associated > Plants > Roots > Rhizosphere | place: USA: Michigan... | reverse complement strand
AATCCGGCGGCGGAGCAGGCGGGGTTGAAGAAGCCGCCGCTCGATTATTTCAAGATGCTCTATGCCGATACGGCGCTTGGCGAGGTCGCGCCGACCCGCTGCGGCCACGCCTTCTTCGGCACCGCACGATGCCTGTTTGCGAGCGACGCGCCATTCGATTCCGAGCAGGGGCGGGGCTTGATGCGCAACGCCATCGCGGCGGTCAACGCGCTGGAAATCCCGCAGGTCGAGAAGGACGCGATTTTCGAGGGAAATGCGAAGAGGCTTTTGAAGCTCTGAATCTCCACGTCATTGCTGGGATTGACCCGGCAATCCATGATGAGGGATGCGCGGGTCGGGCCCGCGCATGGCAGACGACGGGTTGAGGCAAGGAAAAATGCGAACCGAAAATATCAAGGTGAAGCTTCGTGACGGCGAAATGGGCGCGTTCATCGCTTATCCCGACAAGAAGCCGGTCGGCGCTGTGATCGCCATCATGGAAATCTGGGGCGTGAACGACACGATGCGTTATCACGCCCGCGAATTCGCCGAGGCGGGTTTCGTCTGCCTGGTGCCGGACCTGTTCTGGCGGCAGGAGCCGGGCGTTGAATTGTCGGACAGCAATCCCGATCACGTGCAGAAGGCGTTCGATCTCTATTACGAGTTCGATTACGACCTCGGCGTGCGCGATATGGAAGACACCTGGCACTATCTGGAAGGCATTCCAGAGTGCAACGGGAAGGTGGGCGCGGTCGGTTACTGTCTTGGCGGCAAGCTCTGTTATCTGATGTGCTGCCGCACCGACATCGACTGCGCGGTGGCTTATTACGGCACCTATATCGAACACCGGATCAAGGAGGTGAAGAACCTCCACCGGCCGTTCATGCTGCATATGGCGATGAAGGATCGTTGGGTGCAGGCCGAGGTCAACGACATGCTGGAGCGCCGCTTGTCGCCCAACCCGCTGGTGACGATTCACAAATATCCCGGCGCCGATCACGCCTTCGCTCGCCATGGCGGCAAGACCTATTCAAAACCCGAGGCTGACCGCGCTCTGGCGCTGACGGTCGATTTCTTTCACCAGCATCTCGACAAATAGAACGGGACGCGACTGGCGGATGCGTCGTCTTTAAGCCAGACCTTAGTGCGCGGCGGAATCGGCTGCCGCCGCGTTACCGGTCCTGTCGCGGCGCTCCTCGTCGGCGATGGGCGTTTCGTCCGTTGCCTCGCTCTCGTGGGCCCGGCGCGCGAAGGTGTGACGGACCGCAACGAAGAACACCGGCACCAACAGCAGGGCCAGGATGACGACGGCGACCATGCCACCCATCACGCTGGTGCCGAGCGCCTGTTGGCTCTTTGCGCTGGCGCCGTGGGCGATCACCATCGGCGCCACGCCGCAAATGAATGCGAGGCCGGTCATGAGGATTGGCCGAAAGCGCATCCGGCAGGCCTCGATGGTGGCATCCTTGAGCGATCGGCCCTGGTCACAGAGCGTCTTGGCGAATTCGATGATGAGGATGCCGTCCTTGGCGGCGAGCCCGATGATGGTGATGAGCGCGACGGTGAAATAGACGTCGTTCGGCAGCCCGCGCAGCGTCGCCGCCATGACCGCGCCAAATGCGCCGAGCGGGACCGTGAGCAACACCGCCAGCGGTATCGTCCAACTCTCGTAGAGGGCGGCGAGGACAAGGAACACCAACAGGATTGACAGAGCGAGCAGCAGCGGCGCTTGCGAGCCGGCAAGCTTCTCCTGCAGCGACTGGCCGGTCCAGTCGTAGCCGAAACCGCGTGGAAGCTGCAGGGAGAGACGCTCCATTTCGCGGATGGCGTCACCGCTGGTGTAGCCGGGCTTGGCCTCGCCGGAAATGCGGACCGACGGGTAGTAGTTGAAACCGACGATCTGCGCGGGGCCGACGCTCCAGCGAACGCTGGCAAAGGATGACAGCGGCACAAGCTGGCCGCGAGCGTTGCGCACGTTATAGGTCAGTATTTCATCCGGCTGCATACGCGCCGCATGGTCGGCCTGCACGATGACACGCTGCATCCGGCCGCGGTTCGGGAAGTCGTTCACATAGGCCGAGCCGAGATTGGTGGAGATGGTGTCGTTGATCTCCTGGAAGGTGATGCCCAACGCGGCGGCCTTCTCGCGATCAATGGCGAGTTCGATCTGCGGCGCAGGTGGCAAGCCGTCGACATAGACCCCCTGAAGCACCGAGCTTTTCGCTGCCGCGGCGAGAAGCTGGTCCTTCGCGCGCATCAGTTCGGCATAGCCGCGCTGGCCGCGGTCCTGGAGACGGAAGCTGAAGCCGCTCGAGTTGCCGAGGTTGTCGATCGGCGGCGGCTCCAGAGCCGTGACCTTGGCGTCGCGCATCTGCGAGAAGTGGGCGTTCACGTCGTTCACGATCTGCGACACGGTGTCGGCTTTGCCGCGCTCCGACCAATCCTTGAGAGTGACAAACGCTTGCGCGGCATTCTGACCCTGGCCGGGAAAGCTGTAGCCGGTCAGGAACGTGACGGTGTCCACGCCGCGACGCTGGATCAGATAATCCTCGACCTCCTTGACCGCTTCCATCGTGCGCGGGAACGACGCCTCCGGCGGAGCCTGGACGTCGGCGGTAAAGAAGCCCTGGTCGTCAACCGGCAAGAACCCGCTTGGCATTCGCATCAGGGCAAAGCCGACGCCCGCGATCAGAATGGCATAAACCAGCATCAGCCGGCCGGTCCGCAGGATAGACCAGCGCACCAAACCGCCATAGCCGCTCTTGGCCTGCTCCATCTTGCGATTGAACCAACCGAACACGCCGCGCGCGGTGTGGTGATGACCCGCCGCGACCGGCTTCAGCATGGTCGCGCACAATGCTGGAGTCAGCGAAAGCGCCAGCAGCGCCGAAAAGCCGATGGCGGCGATCATGGTCACCGAGAATTGACGATAGATGATGCCGACCGAGCCTGGAAAGAATGCCATCGGGATGAAGACCGACATCAGCACCAGCGTGATGCCGACGAGGGCGCCGGTGATCTGCGACATGGCCTTGCGAGTGGCGGCCTTCGGCTCCAGCCCCTCCTCGGACATGATGCGTTCGACGTTCTCAACCACGACAATGGCGTCGTCGACCAGGATACCGATGGCCAGAACCATGCCGAACAGCGTCAACATGTTGATCGACAGTCCGACCATTTGCAGCGCTGCGCAGGTGCCGAGCAATGCGACCGGCACGACGATGGTGGGGATGAGCGTGTAACGAACGCTTTGCAGGAACAGCAGCATCACCAGGAACACCAGCACCACGGCCTCACCGAGGGTGGTCAGCACCTTGGTGATTGACGCCTGGACCACCGGAGTGATGTCGTAGGGGATGTCGTATTTGATGGTCGCCGGAAAGAATTTCGACAGTTCGGCCATCTTCGCCCGCACCGCCGTCGCGGTGGCGAGCGAATTGGCGCCCGGCTGGAGAAGCACAGTCAGCCCCGCACTCGGCCGGCCGTCGAGGCGGGTGGTGAACTGGTAGCTCATGCCGCCAACTTGGATCCGCGCCACGTCGCGCAGCCGCACCGTCGAGCCGTCCGCATTGGCGCGCAGCACGATCGAGCCGAATTCCTGAGGATTGTCGAATTGGCCCTTCACCAACACCATCGCCGAAATCTGCTGGCTCGGCGTGCTCGGTTCCACGCCAATGCTGCCCGATGCGACCTGGGCGTTTTGCGCATTGATCGCCCTGGTGACGTCATCGGCCGTCAAGTTGAAGCCGACCAGTTTGTCGGGATCGATCCAGATGCGAAGAGCCCGCTCGCTGGAATAGAGTGTGGCGCGGCCAACGCCGGGAATGCGGCGGATTTCGCCGATGACGTTGCGAACCAGAAAGTCTCCAAGTCCGACTTCGTCCAGGCTCCCATCGGTCGATTCCGCCGTGATGATCTGGAGCACGTCGCTCGACGCCTCTTCGATCAGGATTCCCTGACGGAGCACGGCGGGTGGCAGGCGTGATTCGACCCGCTTGATGCGGTTCTGCACGTCAACGGAAGCGGATTCCGTGCTGGTGCCCGGCACGAAGTTGGCGGTGATCTCGACTTGGCCGAGCGAATCGCTGGTGGATTCGAAGTTGAGGATGCCGTTGGCGCCGTTCAACTCCTCCTCGATCAGTTTGGTGACGCTGTTATAGAGATTTTCCGGTGACGAGCCCGGATAGCTGGTGCTGATCGAGATCGAGGGCGGAGCAACGATCGGATATTGCTCGACCGCCAGGAACGGAACCGAAAGAATACCGCCAAGACAAATCAACAGCGCCACGACCCAGGCAAAGATGGGCCGATCGATGAAGAACGATGGCATGGATCACTCTGCTAGCGGATGGTGACGCTTTCGTCGCTGCTGGCCGTGCGCTGTGACGCCGTCCACGGTCGCGGGTCAACACGGTCGCCGGCGACGAATTTCTGAAAGCCGTCGACGATCACGCGATCGCCGGGCTTGAGGCCATCAAGTACCAGCCAGCGGTCGTGCGACACGCGCCCCAGCCGGACTTGCCGCAGAACGGCGCGGTTGTCGTCGCGGAGCACGAACAATTCGCTCGCACCGGCGTCGTCGCGCCGAACGGCCTGTTGCGGCACCGCGAGCGCGTCGGGGTCGATGCCTTGCTCGATCTGGACGCGAACGTACATGCCCGGCAGCAATTCATGCTTCGGATTGGGGAATTCGCCGCGCAGGGTGACCTGGCCGGTGCCGGGGTCGACCGTGGTGTCGGAAAACAGCAGTTTGCCGTTGAACGGATAGAGCTCGTCGTTGTCGAGGACCAGCCGCACCTTCGCCGTGCCCTGAGCCACCCGGTCCAATTCGCCGCTCGCGAAGTCGCGGCGAAGCTGGTTCAACTCGGCAACCGATTGGGTGAAATCGGCATAGATCGGATCGAGTTTCTGAATGGTCGCAACATGGGTGAAGTTGCTCTGGCCGACCAGCGCGCCTTCGGTGACAAGCGCGCGGCCGATCCGGCCGCTGATCGGCGCGCGGATCACCGTGTGGTCGAGGTTGACGCGCGCGCGGGCGACGTCGGCCTTGCGGGCATCCACATCGGCCTTTGCCTGATTCAACTCGGCCACTGCGATATCGACCTGCGATTGCGCGACCGCGCGGCTCGGCGCCAGCGTTTCCATCCGGTGTGCGTTCTGCGTGGCCTGTTTGAGCACCGCCTCGGCTTTGGCGAGCGCGGCCTCGGTGGCCTTCAACTCGATTTCAAATGGCTCGGAATCCAGCCGGTAAAGCACATCGCCCAGTTCGACGTCGGAGCCTTGCTCGAAATTGCGGCTGACGACGATGCCGGTGACGCGGGCGCGGACTTCGGCGATGCGTGTTGGGGCGATGCGGCCGGGCAGTTCACGGATCAACGGCAGCGGCGAGGGCTGCACGGTCACCACGCTGACCTTTTGGGGGGTGGGCTCAGGCGCCTGAGACGCCGTCGTGGCATCGGAACAGCCGGATAGCGCCAAGCCACACAGAACAAGGCTTGCCACGGCTCGCAATGTCAGAGGTGCCAAACGCATCGATGGTCCTTCGTCTGGATGAGGGCGATGGGGACGCGGCCGTGCCGCGAGGCGGCTGTCGGTTCGCACCTGCAGCAGCGACGGAGCTGGAAAAGCTTTGATACTTGAACCCCGACTCGATGAACGTCGGTTCATATACCGCAACGCAGCAAGATTCTTCAGTAGGCGGATTGTCGCGTTGGGATCACAGCCGTGTGATGACGGCTGGTGCGCCGAAGCCGACGAAGTTCAGGCGCGGTCGCGCGGATCGTGCGCGGCGCGGATGCGTTCGCTATAGACCTCGGTGGTCAGGCCCGAAATCTCATACCGGGTCATGAAGCTGAGCAGGAACGGATGCACGCCCATCTCGAACAGGCGTGCCACGTCGCCTTCGACCAAAGCGCGCTTCTCCGGCACCGTGAGATCGTAGGTGGCGATGGCCGTGGCCGTGTCGTTTTTCATGGCCGCACGGAATTCGAGATCGCGCAGCATGCGGTGACAAAGCTTGTTGATCTGGTAGACGCTCATGACCGCTCGCCGCTCCAGATGCTGTAGACCTCGCCGGCCTCCGGATCGAGATGGATCCAATCCGGTTTGCTGCCGCCGATCATGCCCCAGGTTGCGATCCAGGCGAGAAGTTCGCCCGCGACGTTGCCGGCTTTGAGCATCCGTTCGGTGGTCGCGGCCTGCAGCAGCCGATCGACCTGTCCCTCGCGCATGTAGCCGGACGCCTCGTGCAGCCACGCCGGATCGGGCACACCCTGACGGCGGCCTGCGGCGACCTTCGGCCCGCCGATTTCCAGCGTGAAGTTGCCGCTGCCCAGCGCGGCGACGCGCAACGGCTGCGGAAACGACTGGACCGCGGCATGGAACGCCTGACCGAGACTGTAGCAGCGTCGCGCCGACGGCAGCGGCGGCACGAAGCAGTTGATGAAAACCGGAACGATCGGAATGTTCATTTGCGGCGTCACGAAGTGCAGCGGCACCGCGATGGAATGGTCGACCTCGAAATCCTGCAGCAGGCCAAGATCGAAATCGGCGCCGATGCCGTGCGCGCGCAAATGCTCGGCGAGGGCCGCGTGCATCGGCATGTCGTAACGCGGCATCACGGTCATGTCGTTCGGACCGGCGGTGCGTTCGCCCACGCCCACCGTGAACAGCGGCAGGTTGTCCAGGAACATGGTGCTGAAGTGGTCGCAGTCGAAAATCACCAGCACGTCGGGGCGCGCCGCGGCGATGGCCTCGCCGACATGGCGATAGAGCGCGCTGGCCGGATGGGACGGCTCCTTGCGGATTTGCTCCGGAAGGTGCGGCGAGTGTGGAATGCCAAACGCTGCGACGACCGATCCCACCGGATTGCCTCCCGACAACATGGGGCGTGCACGCCCCTTCTCGGTCGTCAGCATACCCCGACGGCCGGCGTCATCAACAGCATGACGCCGGCCGGGGTGTGTCGAGAGATGGAAAACGGACCTTTCGGCCTCAGGCGGCCGTGGTCAGATTGCCGAACTTTTGCAGATTCTCTTTCTGCTTGTCGTTGCGCGGCGGCAATTTGAACAGCCGCGCCGCAGTGCCGCCGAGGATGTTGTGCTTGGCCTTCTCGGTCAGGAACGGCAGATCGCAGATCGTGCTCGGCAGGTCGAAATCCCAGTGCGGGTAATCGGACGAGTACATGAGCTGGGTTTCCGCGTTCATCATGCGGAACGTGCACTCCAGCGCGCCCATGTCCTGAATCTCCATCGGCTGCGACGAGTAGTACATGTCGCGCATGTAGTCCGACGGCTTCTTCTTCAAGAGCGGCGCCTCCGACGGACGCAGCATGTACTCGTGATCGAGCTTCTGCATCAGGAACGGCACCCAGGCGAGGCCGGATTCGATCCAGACCACGGGCATCTTCGGGAAGCGCTCGCCCATGCCGTTGATGACCCAGTTCGACAGGTTGACGATGTTGTACCAGGAGAAGCCGAGCGCATGCGCGGTGAGGAAGCGGTTGCAGCTCTTGAAGATCGGCTCGCCCCAGTTCGGGCCGGAGTGGAACGACAGCACGAGGCCGCGCTCCTCGATGGCCCGATACACCTTCATGTAGCGGTTGTCGTTGACCGCGAGATTGTTGCGGACCGTCGTCACCATGAAGCCGCCGACGTACTTGCGGTGGCCGAACTCCTCGACGGCGCGAAGGCACGCATCGGGATCGGAGAACGGCAGCGTCAGCATCGAGAAGAAGCGGCCGCCCGATTCCGGCAGCACCTTCTCGGTGAGCCAGCGGTTGTAGGCCCAGCAGAGCTCGACCTCCATCTCGGTCTGCGGATGCAGGCCGATGGACAGCATGCCGGTCGGGAACAGGCAGGAGTAATCGACGCTCATTGCGTCCATCCAGCGGTGCCCGAGCTCGACGTCGCGGAAGGTGCCGTCGGGCGTCTTCTCGGTGCCGCGCAGCGGATAGCGGGTGACACGGCCGCCCATGTCCTGAAAGCCGATGGTCACCGGCGTCAGGTTGGGGCGGGCGCGGGTGCTGGCGCGGCCCGACTGGGCAAGCTGCTTCAGCACCTCGTTTTCCATGAACGGCATGATCTCGGCGAAGTGTTCGTTCTCGTAATGGTGAGCATCCACGTCGACGATCAACATGTCATCGAGCTTGCGCTGCACGGCCTGTTTGCGGGCATGCGCCAGCAAGCGGCTGGTGTTCAACTCTTCGACCGTTACACGGCGGCCGCGATCGGCAATGAGATCCATGACGGGTTTCTCCTAACGTCGTTCGTCGTTAACAGGCGGGCGTGACGTCAGCGTCCCGTCCAGCTTTGCCACATTCCGAGCTCAAACACCGCGAGGTTGGCGGCTCGCAGCAATCCACTCGCTGTCACCATGACGCCGGTCGGGCTGACGACTTGCCCTTCCGCGATCGGCGTGAACTTTGCGCCATTCTCGACCTGCGCAGCGTAGACCCGGCATAACGCGCCCATCAGCGCCTGCATGGCTTCGACGGAGACGGCATCGTCGCTCTTGGCGAAGGCGCGTTCGATCTGGTCCGCAAGCCGGATTGCGTCCGCCGAAAGCCCGTTGCCGGCAGCGGCCGGGCTGGCTTTCGCGGCCGCAGCTGCGACCTTGGCAACGGCAACCTTACCCGCAGGCTTGGCAGCCGCGGTCTTTGGCTTGGTGCTTGCGTTGGGACGACGGCTCTTCGCCGCTGTCCCTTTAGGCGACGACATAAACTTCGTCTCCCTTTTGCAGCACCTTGTAATTCCGAAGCTTCATTTTGCGGTCGGAGACGCACTCGCCGGTTTTGATGTCGTATTCCATGCCGTGCCAGGGGCAGACGAAGTGCATTTCGGTTTCGGAGAAATAGAGACCTTGCGAGGTTTTATCCGCGCGTAGTCGCTCTTCGACGGCGGCGATGGTCAGGCCTTCGCAAGCCGGCCCGCCCTGATGCAGGCAGACGTTGCTGTAAGCGTAAAACTGGCCCTCGTGCCGGAACACTCCGATTTCGTGATCGCCGACGAAAACGATGCGACGGTCGCCATCGGTGAATTCCGAGGCCTTTGCGACGAATTTTTCAGCCATGCGGGTTTTAGACTCTTGCTCTGGGCCCGCCGGTGTATCCGTAGGGCTATTTTCCTCATATGCGATGGGCCGGATTAGACCGGTTCTTGAGTGGGAATCTGCCCCCTCTCGGTTACGAAAGCAACCAGTATGCGCGACCGGCAGAAATGCAAAAGCCGAACCTCAGCACCAGTGGCGTTGAGGTTCGGCTTTGGCGGTCGTTGTGGCGGCTGGCGTGGGAGCCGCGCCCTGAGCGGGATCGATCGGTGTTATTTCTTGTCGAGCCGCTCGATTTTGGCACCCTCGCGCAACTTGGCGATGTAATCGGCCTGCGCCTTGCGCTCGACGTAGGTCGAGACCTGATCCTTCACCTGCTCGAACGTCGGGACCGGCTTGGCGCGCTTATCCTCGACCTTGATGATGTGCCAGCCGAACTGCGTCTTTACCGGGTCGGACACCTGGCCCTTTTCGAGCTTGAAGGCGACTTCGGCGAATTCGGGAACCATCTGCTCCTTGGTGAAGTAGCCGAGGTCGCCGCCTTCGGCGGCCGCGCCGGGATCCTTCGATTTCTGCTTGGCGAGTTCGGAGAAGTCGGTGCCTTTCTTGATCTCGGCGAGGATGGCCTTCGCTTCGTCCTCGGTCGGCACCAGGATGTGGCGGGCCCGGACCTCTTGCTCATTGCCGATCTGTTTGACGGCGTCCTCGTAGACCTTTTTCATCGCCTCGGGGGTGACGGAGGCCTTGCCCTCCTGCTGCAGAAGGGTCTCCATCAGGAGCTTGTTGCGCATGAAGGCGAGCCGGCCCTTGAATTCGGTCTGATCGGCGACCTTCTTGGCCTCGGCCGCTTTGGCCGCCAGGATCACGTCGGAGACGTATTGCAGGAGATAATCGCGCTTGGCGTCGCCGGTCAGCGCCTGGGCGTTCTGGCCGACGTCTTCCTCGGCCATGGTCAAATCGCTTTGGTGGACCTCGACGCCGTTTACCTTTGCAATCAGAGGGTCTTCCTGAGCCATCACGGGCCCCGCCGACAGCGATAAAAACAGCGCCGCAGCCATTGCAGACATGCGCAGGGCAAACGCCGGCGGCCGTTTGGACAGGGGGAAAATGTCGATCTGGAGGGTCATGGCAATCCTTTAAATGTTTGGCGCCGCCGCCGGGTCATCGGGCCTATGGATCGTCCTGCAGAGAGGGGGGCAACGGGCGGCGACTTGTCGCGCAATCGGTTCACCTTGGCAACGCTAGAATGGACCGGCCCGCTAACGACGCTGTGACCCTGCAATGCGGCGGTTTGTTGGACGCCGACGTTCAAAGAGCGCTGATTGACAAGGCTTAGACCCCCTCCTATGTCTCGCCCGATACGCGGCTCTGCTCGATGCTGGCTATCCCGTTGCAATTGCCCGAGAAGTGCCGCATTTCCCGCATGGATGGCCGCAATGGCGGCTTGCCAAAGGCAAGGATTTAATCCGCAATGATCGGTGCCGTCGCCCGCAAGCTGTTCGGTTCGTCCAACGACCGGCGCGTCCGAAAATATCAACCGCGGGTCGACGCCATCAACGCGCTTGAGCCCGAGCTGGTGAAGCTCACCGATGCGGAACTGGCCGCGCGCACGGTCGCCTTCAAGAAAGAGATTGCGGACGGCAAATCCCTCGACGACTTGCTGGTGCCTGCGTTCGCCACCGTGCGCGAAGCAGCCAAGCGCGCGATCGGTCAGAGACACTTCGACGTTCAGCTCATCGGCGGCATGATCCTGCATGAAGGGCAGATCGCCGAGATGAAGACCGGCGAGGGCAAGACGCTGGTGGCGACGCTCGCGGTCTATCTCAATGCGCTGGCCGGCCGTGGCGTCCACGTCGTGACCGTCAACGACTATCTCGCCTCCCGCGACGCGGGCTGGATGGGGCAAATCTATCGATTCCTCGGCCTCACCACCGGCATCATCATTCACGGCATCGACGACGAGCAGCGCAAAGCGGCGTACGACGCCGACGTCACCTACGGCACCAACAACGAGCTGGGCTTCGATTATCTGCGCGACAACATGAAGTACCGGATGGAGGATATGGTCCAGCGTGGCCACACCTTCGCGATCGTCGACGAAGTGGACTCCATCCTGATCGATGAGGCGCGCACGCCGCTGATCATTTCCGGCCCGCTCGACGATCGCTCCGATTTCTACAACACCATCGACACGTACATCCCCCGGCTCGACAAGGCCGACTACGAGGTTGACGAAAAGCAGCGCACGGTCACGCTGAGCGAGGCCGGGATGGAGAAGCTCGAGCAGCTGCTGCGCACGGCCGGTCTTGTCAAAGGCGACTCGCTCTACGACGTCGAAAACGTCTCGACGGTGCATCACATCAATCAGGCGTTGCGCGCTCACAAGCTGTTTCAGCGCGACAAGGATTACATCGTGCGCAACGGCGAGGTCGTCATCATCGACGAGTTCACCGGCCGCATGATGCCGGGCCGGCGCTATTCGGAAGGTCTCCATCAGGCGCTCGAGGCGAAGGAGCATCAGCCGGTCCAGCCGGAAAACCAGACGCTGGCGTCGATCACGTTCCAGAACTACTTCCGCATGTACGAGAAGCTGGCGGGCATGACCGGCACGGCGCTGACCGAAGCCGAAGAGTTCATGGACATCTACAACCTCGACGTCGTCGAGGTCCCGACCAACCGGCCGATGATTCGTGACGATCAGGACGATGAGGTCTATCGCACCGCGGCCGAGAAATACCGCGCGATCATCACGCTGATCGACGAGTGCAAAACCAAGGGACAGCCGGTCCTGGTGGGCACCACCTCCATCGAGAAGTCCGAGCAACTGGCCGAGCTGATGCGCAAGCAGGGCTGGGAGCAGCACGATTTCTCCGACCCGCACGCCTTCGCCGCGCTGTACTCCGGTGACGAGGTTGCCGCCAAGAGGAAGGTGTTCGCCATCCTCAACGCCCGCTATCACGAGCAGGAGGCCTATATCGTCTCGCAGGCCGGCGTGGCCGGTGCGATCACGATTGCCACCAACATGGCCGGCCGCGGCACCGACATTCAATTGGGCGGCAACGCCGACATGCGCATCGCGCAAGAATTGAAAGACATGCCGGAAGGTCCGCAGCGCGATCAGGCCATCGCCGATATCAAGGCGCAGGTGCTGCGGCTCAAGGACAAGGCGCTGGCTGCCGGCGGTCTGTTCGTGCTCGGCACCGAGCGGCACGAAAGCCGGCGCATCGACAATCAGCTTCGCGGCCGCTCCGGCCGCCAGGGCGACCCCGGCCGCTCCAAGTTCTTCCTGTCGCTCGACGACGATTTGATGCGCATCTTCGGCTCCGACAAGCTCGACGGCATGCTGACCAAGCTTGGCCTGAAGGAGAACGAGGCGATCGTTCACCCGTGGATCAACAAGGCGCTCGAGAAGGCGCAGCAGAAGGTCGAGGCGCGCAACTTCGATATCCGCAAGAACATCCTGAAGTACGACAACGTCATGAACGACCAGCGCAAGGTCATCTTCGATCAGCGCGTCGAGTGGATGTCGGACGCAGTGACCGCCGAGGTCGTGACCGATATGCGCCATTCCGTGATTGAGGATTTGGTCGCCAAACACATTCCGGAAAACGCCTACGCCGAGCAATGGGACATCGACGGGCTCGACAAGACGGTGCGTGAGGTTCTGACTCTTGCCCTGCCGCTCGCGGATTGGGCGAGGGAAGAGGGCATCGGCCACGAAGAGATGCGCGACCGCATCACGCGCCGTGCCGACGAGTGGATGGCCGGCAAGGTGGCCCAGTGGGGCCCCGACGTCATGCGCTATGTCGAGAAGTCGATTCTGTTGCAGACGCTCGACCATCTTTGGCGCGAGCATCTGGTGATGTTGGAGCACTTGCGCCAGGTGATCGGGCTGCGCGGCTACGGTCAGCGCGACCCGCTCAATGAATACAAGGCCGAGGCGTTCAACCTGTTTGAAACCCTGAGTGAGGGGTTGCGCGAATCTGTCACGGCGCAGCTCATGCGCGTCGAGGTGGTGCAGCAGCAGCCCGATGGCAGCGTGCCGGAACTGCCGCCGATGCAGGCCTCTCACACGGATCCGAACACCGGCGAGGACGAATTGGCTTTGGCTGCCGCCGGCGCCGAGACGCTGGCGCGCGCCGGGATCACACCGAAACCCGCGGCGGAGCGCAACGCGAACGATCCGGAGACATGGGGCAAGGTGGGCCGCAACGAGGTCTGTCCGTGCGGCTCAGGCAAGAAGTACAAGCATTGTCACGGCCGCTATGCCTGAGCGGAGCGTCCCTTCGCAACAAAACGCCGGCTCACGCCGGCGTTTTTGTTTTTCACCGCATGCTTTTGCCGCGCGACTATGACGCGGATACCTCGGAGTGAACCGCTATCGGCGCCGGCGCGCTGCGCGAAGCGTCTGCGACGGCAACTCGCCGAATTTTGCGCGATAGTCGTGCGAGAAATTGCCCAGATGGGTGAAGCCCCAATCCATCGCAACGGATGTCACCTGGGTGTTGTCGTCCGCTGAAATCAATTGCTCGCGCGCGCGTCCGAGGCGGATGTCTTTCAGATAATCCATCGGGCTTTGATTGAGGTAGCGGCGGAACGCGGCGTAGATCGATCGTGTGCTGATGTTCAGCGTCCGCGCAAGATCGTCCACCGTGATGGCGCGGTGGGCGTTGCTATGC
>Ga0070679_100003906_pt1 | contig 13709 bp, 17 predicted proteins | sample KBSC63BmetaG_FD_65652 | JGI IMG/M metagenome (GOLD analysis project Ga0070679, IMG submission 65652) | Corn rhizosphere microbial communities from Kellogg Biological Station, Michigan, USA - KBS C6-3B metaG | ecosystem: Host-associated > Plants > Roots > Rhizosphere | place: USA: Michigan... | reverse complement strand
CGCTGTACGGCGAGGCCCGCAAGGGGCGACGTCCCACGTGGGAGGCGGCCGCGCCTGCCCCGGTCTCGGAGCCCTTGTACAACGCCGTGTGCGCGGCCCTCGCCGACCTCGGCGCCCACGTCGAGCACGGCATCTTCGGCGCCGAGATGCGGGTCTCGTCGGTCAACGACGGCCCGTTCACCGTCCTCCTCGACCGCTGATCCTGTAGGGGCGGTGAGCCAGCCACATTCTCGGCGTACGGAATGTCGCTCACGCACCACCCCACCCAGGGCCCGGCCGCCCTCCGCTCCTACGGTGAGCCAGCCACACTCTCGGGACCGAAAACCGTGGCTCACTCACCGCGCCCGGGGGCGAGTCGCGTCAGAGCGCGATCGTGACTTCCGCAACCGAGCCGACCGCGGCACGGACCGTGCGATCGACGGTCTCGGCCCGGGGAGCGAGCGTGCGCAACGTCCACTCCCCGTCGGCCGCGAAGAACCGGAAGTGCCCGGACGCCGAGGTCGGGACCTCGGCGGTGAACTCACCGGTGCGGTCGAGCAGTCGCACGTAGGCGTTGCCGACGGGTTCGCCGTCGCGCACCACCTGGCCCTGGACCACGGCCTCCTTGTCGACGTCGATGCCGTCGAGCGAGAGACCACCGGCCGTCGCGCCGCACATCAGGCGGACCCGTCGTCGAGCGAGCCGGCGTCGTCGCCGAGCACCACGGGTACGCCGACCAGCGAGCCGTACTCGGTCCACGAGCCGTCGTAGTTCTTCACGTTCTGCTCGCCGAGCAGCTCCTTGAGGACGAACCACGTGTGCGACGAGCGCTCGCCGATGCGGCAGTAGGCGATGGTGTCCTTGCCCCAGTCGACTCCGGCGTCGGTGTAGAGCTGCTTGAGCTCGTCGTCGGACTTGAACGTCCCGTCGTCGTTCGCGGCCTTGCTCCACGGCACGTTCGCCGCCGTGGGGATGTGGCCGGCGCGCTGCGCCTGCTCCTGCGGCAGGTGCGCCGGGGCCATCAGCCGACCGGAGTACTCGTCAGGCGAGCGGACGTCGACCAGGTTCTTCACGCCGATCGCCTCGACGACCTCGTCCCGGAACGCCCGGATGCTCGTGTCCTGCTCCTGCGCGGTGTACGACGTGACCTCCCGCGCGGGCGGCTCGTCGGTGAGCTCGCGGCTGTCGAGCTCCCACTTCTTGCGGCCGCCGTCGAGCAGTCGGACGTCCTGGTGACCGTAGAGCTTGAAGTACCAGTACGCGTAGGCCGCGAACCAGTTGTTGTTGCCGCCGTAGAGGACCACGGTGTCGTCGTTGGCGACACCACGCGAGGACAGCAAGGCCTCGAACTGCGCCTTGCTGACGAAGTCGCGCCGCACCTGGTCCTGGAGGTCGGTCGTCCAGTCGAGCTTGAGAGCGCCTCGGATGTGGCCCTTGTCGTAGGCGGCGGTGTCCTCGTCGACCTCGATCAGCACCACCTTCGGGTCGTCGAGATGCTCCTCCACCCACTGGGCGGAGACGAGAGCTGAGTCGCGGCTCATGGATTTCACCTTTCTCGTGCGCCGGGTGCCGGCGCGGGGTTCGGGATTCGGACGGTCAGCGGTTCGCGGCCCGTCGGAGGATCAGGTAGAGCTCGCAGCCGAGGCAGAGGCCGAAGACCGCGTTGAGGAGGGCGGCCACCAGCGCCAGGGCGGTCGCGACCAGGAAGACGGCGGTCGCACCGGAGGCGAGGCCCGCCAGGGCGACACCGGCGAACACCAGCCCGAGCGACTGGGCGAACCGTGGCGGACGCGGGTCCTCCAGCTCCACAGGTGGTGCCAGGCGCGGACGCACCAGCACCCGGAAGGCGCTCGCGTACGGCGTGTGCTGGACGCCCCGCAGCGCGCCGACGGCGAACACCAGGGTCTGGAACGCGAGCAGTACGACGGCCACGGGGCCCGGGACCAGCAGCACCAGCGCGAGCACGACCGAGGTGGCCGACGCCACGAAGCGCGGTCCGCGCGGGTCGATGCCGGCCCGCGTCTGTCGCGGTGTGGTGAGGCTGGCAAGGGTGGACATGGGTCTCCTGACGACGGATCGGGGAACAGATCCCGCGGAGTTCTGCCGGATCGGCAGACGAGGGCGCGCGGGAGCGTCAGGACATCCGACACAGCGACGAGCGGACGCGGCAGTGGTCGACAATGCGTCGCCGCGTCAGGAGCGTCGTGGACATGACCGGAACTGTAGGCAGGTCCTGGGGTCGCCAACCACCGGATCGACCGGATCGTGAGACGTGATTCCACATGTTGGACATCAGGCCACCACCGGCCCGAGCGCCGCGAGCACTCGCTCACGCCGGGGCGCGCCCGTCGCCCGCGAGACCTCGCGGCCCGACCCGTCCAGCACCAGCGTCGTCGGCGTGCGCAGCACGCCCAGGGACCGCACCAGGTCCAGGTGCCCCTCCGCGTCGATCTCGACGTGCGCCACTCCCGGCACCACGCCGGCGACCTCCGCCAGCGTGCGCCGGGTCGCACGGCACGGCGCACAGAACGCCGACGAGAACTGCAGGAGGGTGGCCCGCTCACCGCGACGCACGTCGTACGCCGTGCCCGCCAGGACGCTGCCCGGATCCGGCGCTGCCACTGCTCCGCCGGTCGGTGGTTGAGGAAGGCGCTCTGCCGTACCGGTCGGTGGTTGAGGAAGGCGCTCAGCCTTGCCCGCCGGTGGTTGAGGAAGGCGCTCTGCGCCTGTCTCGAAACCGCCGCGCCGGACGCGGTGCGTGCCCCGGAACACCCCGTTGGTCAGCGACCAGCCGGCGCCACCGACCAACGCCACGACGACGGCGGCGATCAGCACCCAGGCACCCGCGGTCATGAAGGGGGAACCGGCCGCGGGAGCGATCCATTCCGCTCCTAGGCTGACGGGGTGCGAGTCGTGATCCTCGGAGCGGGCGGCATCGGCGGGACGATCGGGGCCCGCCTCCACCAGCACGGGCACGACGTGGCGTTGATCGCGCGCGGGGCACATCTCCAGGCGATCCGCGATCGCGGGCTGACCCTGATGACGCCCGAGGCCGAGGTGAGGCTCGCCATCCCGGCGTACGGCCATCCCTCGGAGGTCGGCTGGCGCGACGGCGACGTGGTCGTGCTCGCGGTCAAGAGCCAGGACACGGAGGCCGTGGCGCGCGACCTCGCGGCCGCCGCGGGCCGGGTGCCGGTCGTGTCCGCCCAGAACGGCGTCGACAACGAGCGTGCGCTCGCCCGCTGGTTCGACGACGTGCACGGGATGTGCGTGATGATGCCGACCGCCCACCTCGAGCCCGGGGTCGTCCAGGCCCACTCGATCGCCGCCACCGGCATCCTCGACCTCGGCCGCTCCCCCGACGGCCTGGACGACGTGGACGAGGAGCTCGCCGCGGCGCTGCGCGCCTCGAGCTTCGAGTGCGTGGCGCGTCCGGACATCATGCGGTGGAAGTACCGCAAGCTCCTGAACAACCTCGGCAACGCCGTACAAGCACTCTGCGGCGCCGACCTCGACGGCGACGAGGTGCCCGCGTGCCTCGAGCTGCTCGAGGCGGAGGCCGTCGCCGCGTTCGCCGCCGCCGGCATCGAGCCGGTCTCCGAGGAGGAGGACCGCGAACGCAGGGCCGACCACCTCCAGCTGCGGGCCATCGGCGACGAGCCGCGCGCCGGCGGGTCGACCTGGCAGAGCCTCGCTCGCGGGTCCGGGGTCGAGACGGACTTCCTCAACGGCGAGATCGCGCTGCTCGGGCGTCGGTACGGCGTGCCGACGCCCGCCAACGCCGCGATCCAGGCCCTGATGGCCTCGGCAGCACGCGCGCACGCGACTCCGGGGACGATGAGCTGCACGGCGCTGCTCGCCGCGCTCGCCCCCTCGGGCGGCTGAGGGCGGCTGAGGGCGGCTGAGCGCGGCTGAGCGCGCTGACTCAACGGGTGCGGGCGGCCAGCTCCTCGCGCAGGCCGGCGACCTGCGCCTCGAGCTCGAGCACGCGTGCGATGCCGGCGAGGTTGAGCCCCTCGGCGAGCAGCTCGGCGATGCGCCGCAGCACCAGGATGTCGGCCTCGCTGTAGAGGCGGGTGCCCCCCGCGGTGCGCGCGGGCTCGATCAGCCCGCGTCGCTCGTAGACCCGCAGGTTCTGGATCTGCATGTCGGCACGATCGGCCGCCACGGAGATCGCGAACATCGCCCGGGTGTCGGCCATCCGCTGCGCCACTCCTCCGGAGGTTGACAGACCTTGATCTGCGAGTTATATAAAACCTGTATCTGATGATACACATCCACAGCGACGAACAGGAGGAGACCATGCTGCTGCGCACCACCGACCCGTTCCGCGACTTCGACCGGCTGGCAGGCCAGCTCCTGGGCACCACCAACCGACCCGCCGTGATGCCGATGGACGCCTGGCGCGAGGGCGACGTGTTCACCCTCGAGTTCGACCTGCCGGGCGTGTCCCCGGAGTCCATCGACCTCGATGTCGAGCGCAACGTGCTCACCGTCCGGGCCGAGCGCGTCCCTCGCAACGGCGACTGGGAGATGCTGGCCTCGGAGCGCCCACGCGGGATGTTCAGCCGGCAGCTCGTGCTGGGCGACAACCTCGACCTCGACCGCATCGACGCGAGCTACGACGCCGGGGTCCTGCGGCTGACCATCCCGGTCGCCGAGCGGGCCAAGCCCCGCAAGATCGAGATCTCGCACTCACCGGAGCACGCGGCCATCCAGGCCTGAGCGGGCCCCGCCCGGTGCCGCGCACGCCGTCGGCACCGGGCGCCGGGGCTCGGTCACCCCTCGCCGGTCAGCCGCCCGCGAACGGCGGCAGGAACTCCACCGACTGACCCGGACGCACGAGCACCGACTCCGGGTCGCGCGACTTCACGGGCTCGTCGCCGACCAGCACCGAGCAGGCCTCGAGCACGCCGGGGAGGCGCGTGCCCTGGTGCAGGCCGGCCGCCCGGCGTACGACGTCGGCCAGCGTGAGCGCTCCGGTCACCGCGAGCTCGTCGCTCTCGACCCCGGCCGCCGCTCGCGCCGAGGCCCAGTAGCGGACGGTGATCGATGCGGTCTCACCGCCCGCGTCCACGTCCGTCGGTGTCCTCATGACCGATATCCTTGCGCATCGGGTCTCGCCGGGCTCGACCGCCGAGAGCGAGGTGACGCCGTGAGCACGCTGCTGCTCCTCACCAGCGCCCTCCAGCCCAGCGCCGAGGTGCTGCCGGGCCTCGCGCTGCTCGGGCACCAGGTCCGGATCCTCCCGGCCGAGGGCAGCGCGCTGATCGAGGCACCCGACGCCGACCTGATCCTGGTGGACGGCCGGCAGGAGCTCGCCCACGCTCGTGACCTGTGCCGCCTGCTGCGCACCACCGGCACCGACTGCCCGGTCGTCCTGATCGTCACCGAGGGTGGTCTCGCCGTCGTCCACCACGACTGGGCCATGGACGACGTCGTGCTCCACACCTGCGGGCCGGCCGAGCTCGAGGCGCGCATCCGTCTCGCCATCGGCCGCCTCCACGCGGCGGGCGAGGACGAGCCGGAGGCCCACGTCATCCGCACCGGCGAGGTCGTGGTCGACGACGCCGCCTACACCGCCACGATCGGAGGCCGGCCGCTCGACCTGACCTTCAAGGAGTTCGAGCTGCTGAAGTACCTCGCCCAGCACCCCGGCCGCGTCTTCACCCGCGACCAGCTGCTGCAGGAGGTCTGGGGCTACGACTACTTCGGCGGCACCCGCACCGTCGACGTCCACGTACGCCGCCTCCGCGCCAAGCTCGGCCCCGAGCACGAGACCCTGATCGGGACGGTCCGCAACGTCGGCTACCGGTTCGTGCTGCCCACCAAGGACCCCGCGCCGGCAGCCGAGCCGGCCCAGGATCCGGCCCGGACGCCGGGACGGGCACGCTGAGCGTCCGGCGCATCGCCGACACGGACTCGGCGGCGCTCGGGACGGTCCTGGCGGTCGACGCCGCGGTGGGGTCGGCCGACCGCGCGTCGGCGCTCGACGAGGCCGCCCGGATGGCGCTGAGCCGCCACGGCCTCGACGGCGCCGAGCTGTGGCTGGCCGACCAGTCCGGCTTCGCGCTGCTGCGTGGCTCGTCCCTCGACGTGGCGGTGGCGCCCTCGGCGCGCCGTGCGGGCTCGGGCCGCGCCCTCGCCGAGGCTGCGCTGGCCGAGGCCCCCGAGGACGTGACCGCCTGGTCGCACTCCGACCATCCTGCGGCCGCCCACCTCGCGGAGTCACTGGGCTTCGTGCGCGCCCGGGCGCTGTGGGTCATGGCGCGCGACGCCGGACCGGTCGAGGTTCCCGACATCGCGGGCGTGACGATCAGGGGCTACCGCGACTCCGACGCCGACGAGGTCGTGCGCGTCAACGCGGCGGCCTTCGCCCACCATCCCGAGCAGGGCTCGATGGACCGGGCCAACCTCGCCGAGCGGATGGCCGAGCCGTGGTTCGAGCCGGCGGGGTTGCTCGTCGCCGACAGCGGGTCCAGGTTGCTCGCCCTCCACTGGACCAAGCAGCACTCCCCGGACCTCGGGGAGGTGTACGTCGTGGCGGTCGACCCGACCGCTCAAGGACGCGGTCTGGGCCGGGCGGTCACGGCGGCCGGTCTCGCCCACCTCGCCTCGCGCGGCGTACGCCGGATCATCCTCTACGTCGAGTCCGACAACGAGCCCGCCATCGCGACGTACTCCAGGCTCGGCTTCACCCATACCGAGACCCACGTCCAGTACGCGCGATCGAGCAGCTAGCGGCGGAAGTGCAGACCGACCTCGGGGTCGACGATGACCTCCTGGGCCGCCGGGAGCCACTGGTCATCGAGCTGGGCCTCGAGCTGTTGGTCGACCGGGACGTTGCGCTTGACCAGCGCCAGGGCGATCGGGCCCAGCTCGTGGTGCCGGGCGGAGGTGCCCACCCGTCCCACGACCTTCCCGTCCCGGGCCAGCGTCGCCCCCACCTCGGGCAGCACGTTCTCCGAGCCGTCCAGATGCAGGAGCGTCAGCCGCCGCGGCGGGCGACCGAGGTTGTGCACCCTGGCGACGGTCTCCTGGCCGCGGTAACAGCCCTTGTCCATGTGCACGGCCGTGCCGGTCCAGCCGACCTCGTTGGGGATCGTGCGCTCGTCGGTGTCCAGCCCGAGGCGCGGCTCCCCGCGCGCGATCCGCAGCGCCTCGTAGGCCCACAGCCCGCACGCCGGCCCGGCGGCCTCGGCGTACGCCGTGAGCCGGTCGCGCGGGACCAGCTCGTGGCCGGCCGAGGCGCGGTAGGCCAGGGCGAGCGAGGACGTCTCGTCGGTGACCTCCACGCGCGACATGAACCGCATCCGATCCAGGAACTCCACCAGAGCCGCCCCGGCCCCGGGCTCGGTCGCCGCCGTGAACGACGAGCCGTCGTCGACACCCGCGAAGGCATGCTCCACGTGTCCCTGTGGGCTCAGGACCAGCGCCTGCGTCCAGGTCTTCGGAGCCAGGTCGAGGAAGTACTGAGTGGTCAGGTCGTGGAGCCACTGGAGCCGGTCGGGCCCGGCGATCCGGACCACGTCGTGGTGCGACAGGTCCACGAATCCCTCACCCGACTCGAGCGTCTTCTGCTCGCCGTACAGCGAGCCGTAGTGCGCAGCCACGGGCGCGTCGATCCCGGCGCCCGCGACTGCACCGGGCAGAGCCAGCAGCGGCGACATCATGCGTGGTCCCCGCAGAGGCCGAAGACGGTGAGGTGACCGATGTCGACGGTGAAGTCGTGCTCGGCCTTGAGTCGCTCGGACACGGGTGACAGCACATCAGGGTCAACCGAGATCACCTTGTGGCAATTCCGGCAGACCAGATGGAAGTGCTCGTGCTCGCTCGTCGCGTGGTACGTCGGGGCGCGATCGCTGAGGTGGGCGTGCCGGACCAGGCCGAGCTCCTCGAGCACCTCGAGGGTCCGGTAGACCGTGGACGCGTTGACCGCGGTCGAGTGGCGGCGTACCTCGGCCAGCACCTCGTCGGGCGTGGCGTGCTCGAGGGTCTCGACCGCCTGGAGGATCAGCTCGCGCTGGGGCGTGAGCCGGTAGCCCTTCTCGCGCAGCCGCTCCCGCCAGTCGGTCGTCACGGTGCTACTGCCTGACCAGCTGGGCGTGGGTGTGCGGCTGGAGCTCGTGACCCATGGCCGCCATGTCGTAGGCATAGAGGAGGTCGCCGTCGACGTAGCCGTAGAGGCGCTTGCCCCCGGAGTACTCCTTGGCCGTCGCCGTGCGCGCGACGGCGTCCGTGACGACCTCGAACCGCGGTTGCTCGGGATGGAGCTCCCCGACGTAGACCTCGGCGAAGCCGGTGTTGTGGGTGAGCACCCACTCGAGCGTGCCGTCCTCCTGCGGTCGGATGAAGCCGGTCTCCTGCGCCGACTCGCGGACCTTGGCGCCCTCGGCGTCGATGATCCAGGCGCGGCTGAAGTAGTGGATGAACGGCCGTCCGTCCTGCTGGAAGACGACCTCCTGACCGAACTGGAAGCTGTCGATGCCGGGGTACTCGCCGTGCCCGTTGCCCGCCCAGTGCCCGATCAGCCACGCGAGCCGCGCGGTGAGCGGGTGGATGTTCTCCGGGATCTCGAAGGGCATGCCTCCACTCTAGAGTTTCCCCATGCCCCGAGGCCTCGTCGTCAAGGTGACCGCCGGCGCGGACGACCCCGAGCGCTGCAACCAGGGGTTCACGGTCGCGGCGATCGCGGCCTCGGCCGCCGCCGAGGTGTCGCTGTGGCTGACCGGCGAGGCCGCCTGGTTCGGCGTACCCGGACGTGCCGAGGAGTTCTCGCTCCCCCACGCCCAGCCGCTGGTCGACCTGCTCGGCACCGTCCTCGCCGGGGGCGCGGTCACCGTCTGCTCCCAGTGCGCGGCACGGCGCGACATCACCGAGGCCGACCTCCGTGACGGTGTGCGCCTCGCCGGCTCCTCGTCGTACGTCGAAGAGGTGCTCGCCGACGGGGTGCAGGCGCTGGTCTACTGAGGTGGTCCACCGGGCCGGTCTACCGGGTGGCTGGTCGGCTCCGCAGGCCGACCGCCAGACGCGCCGCGATCTCGGCCGACGCGGCTCGTGACGTGGGCACGACGCCGACCATGTTGACGAAGCCGTGGACCTGGTCGGGGAACCGTCGCAGCTCCACCTCGATGCCGGCGTCGGCCAGGGCCCGGGCGTACGCCTCTCCCTCGTCGCGGAGCGGATCGAAGCCCGCCGTCGCGACGTAGGCCGGCGCCAGCGTGGTCGGGAGCTCCGCCAGCAACGGGCTCATCCGCGGGTCGGACCGCTGCCCAGGGTCTGGGGAGTACTGGTCCAGGACGATGTCCATGAACTCCTCGGTCAGGTAGAGGTCGTGGCCGAAGAGCGAGCGGCTCTCGCGCCGGACGGTCGCGTCCGTGCCCGGGTAGATCAGGAGCTGGAACGCCAGCGGCAGCCCCGTGCGGGCGGCGTCCAGCGCGACGACCGCGGCCAGGTTGCCCCCGGCCGAGTCGCCCCCGACGCCGAGGCGGGCCGGATCCGCGCCGAGGCTCGCGGCGTTCCCGACGACCCAGCGGTACGACGCCGTCGTGTCGTCGACCGCGGCCGGGAACGGGTCCTCCGGCGCCAGCCGGTAGTCGACCGAGAGCACGCGCACCCCGCTGCGCTCGGCCAGGAACCGGCAGGGCGGGTCGTGGGAGTCGAGGTCGCCGTACACCCAGCCGCCGCCGTGGAAGAACACCAGCAGGGGGCCCGGTGTCGTCGCACCGGTCGGGACGAAGAGCCGCCCACGCCGGTCGCCGACGGGCAGGTCTCGTACGGCGCCGATGGGCTGGGCGCCGCCGGCGATGGTGGCGTTGACGACCAGGCGGCGACGGCCCTCGTCCAGCGGCAGGGTCTCGCTCGCCGGCTCGCGGACGAGCCGTTGCAGGCGGAGCAGGAGCTGGCTGTCGACCGCCAGGGTCTGACCGTCGAGCGTGACCCGGCGTCCAGCGAGCAGCCGTTGCGCGCGCTCGGGCAGACCCAGGAGCGTGCGCACCAGCACGGCCTTGATGCGCTGGTCGGCGGCACTGAGCAACGTCGACCCGGTCGGCACCGGGCCAACCTAGCCATCCGGGTGAAAGACGGACACCCGGCGTGCCCCCGGCGGTGCCACACTGAACCCCATGGCCCAGCTCGCTTCCGTCGGCCCCTCCCGCGAGGGTGACGCCTCTGCCGACGAGCCGTTCGACGTCGAGCCTCCCTACACGCCGGACGACGGCGCGCTGTCCGCCGTCACGTCGTACGACGACCGGTTCCTCGACCGTGAGCTGTCCTGGCTCGCCTACAGCCGCCGGGTCCTCGGGCAGGCCGAGGACCCGTCCCTGCCGCTGCTCGAGCGGGTGCGCTTCGCCGCGATCTTCTCCAGCAACCTCGACGAGTTCTTCATGGTCCGGGTCGCCGGTCTGAAGCGGCGCATCGCCGCCGATGTCGCCGTGCGCGCCGCCTCCGGGCTGATGCCGCGGGAGGTCCTCGAGCGCATCTGGTCCGAGACCCGCGACCAGATGGAGCGCCACGCCCGCCTGTTCCGCGGGGAGCTGGTGCCGCTCCTGGCCAAGGAGGGCATCGAGCTGGTCCGCTGGTCCGATCTGGACCGGGAGGAGCAGAAGTTCTGCAAGAAGCTGTTCAAGGAGCGGGTCTTCCCCGTGCTGACCCCGCTCGCCGTCGACCCGGCCCACCCCTTCCCCTACATCTCCGGGCTGTCGCTCAACCTGGCCGTTCTCGTGCGCAACCCCAAGACCGGCAAGGAGCACTTCGCGCGGGTCAAGGTGCCGCCGATCTTCAGCCGGTTCGTGCCACTGGGCAACCAGCGGTTCGTGCCGCTCGAGGACGTCATCGGCGAGCACCTCAAGCGGCTCTTCCCGGGCATGGAGGTGCTGGAGGTCCACACCTTCCGGGTGACCCGCAACGAGGACCTCGAGGTCGAGGAGGACGACGCCGAGAACCTTCTCAAGGCCCTGGAGAAGGAGCTGCTGCGCCGCCGCTTCGGGCCACCGGTGCGCCTGGAGGTCGAGGAGTCGATCGCGCCGCAGGTGCTCGAGCTGCTCACCGACGAGCTCGGTGTCTCCCAGGACGAGGTGTTCCGGGTCGACGGGCTGCTCGACCTGGTCGGCCTGCACTCGATCGCCGACCTGCCTCGCGAGGACCTGAAGTACCCCGCGTTCGTGCCCACCACCCACCGCGAGCTCGCCGAGGTCGAGAGCGCCAAGCCGGTCGACGTCTTCAAGGCCACGCGGCGGTACGACGTACTCCTGCACCACCCCTACGACTCCTTCGCGACCTCGGTGCAGCGCTTCCTGGAGCAGGCGGCGGCCGACCCGCAGGTGCTCGCGATCAAGCAGACGCTCTACCGCACCTCGGGCGACTCCCCGATCATCGACGCCCTCGTCGACGCGGCGGAGGCCGGCAAGCAGGTGCTGGTCATCGTCGAGATCAAGGCCCGCTTCGACGAGGAGGCCAACATCCGCTGGGCCCGCAAGCTCGAGCAGGCGGGCTGCCACGTGGTCTACGGACTCGTCGGACTCAAGACCCACTGCAAGCTCGCGATGGTGGTGCGCGACGAGGCCAGCAGTGGGGCGGGCATCCGGCGCTACACCCACATCGGAACCGGCAACTACAACGGCAAGACCGCGCGCCTCTACGAGGACCTCGGGCTGCTCACCACCGACGAGGTCATCGGGGAGGACGTCGCCCACCTGTTCAACAACCTCAGCGGCTACTCCCGCAACCCCACCTATGATCGCCTCCTCGTCGCGCCCGACTCCGTGCGCTCGGGGTTGATCGAGCGCATCCACCGCGAGATCGACCACCACCGCCAGGGGCGTCCGGCCGGCATCCGCTTCAAGGCCAACTCCGTGGTCGACGAGGCCTTGATCGACGCCCTCTACCTGGCCTCGCAGGAGGGCGTCCCGGTCGAGATGCTGGTCCGCGGCATCTGCGCGCTGCGCCCCGGCGTACCCGGCCTGTCCGAGAACATCCGGGTGCGCTCGGTGGTGGGGCGCTTCCTGGAGCACAGCCGCGTCTTCTGGTTCGACAACGGCGGCTCGCCCAGCGTCTGGATCGGCTCGGCCGACCTGATGCACCGCAACCTGGATCGTCGGGTCGAGGTGCTGGTCCAGGTGCCGAGCACGGACAACGTCGCCCAGGTGGCCGACCTGCTCGACCTCGCGTTCGCGCCCACGACGTACGCCTGGGAGCTCGGTCCGGACGGCGACTGGGCACCCAACCAGGGCACCGACCAGCTCCAGGAAGTGCTCATCGAGAGGCAGCGGCGCCCCCGGGTCGTGGGCTGAGCCCCGCCCGAGCACAGGGCGAGTTGCGCCCTGAGCGACAGCCGCCCGTAGGCTGTCGCCGTTCGGTCTCCCCACTCCCCGAGGAGTACCCCCGTGGCGTTGCGCCTACGTCCTACCGACACCTCGTTCTACGAGCTGTTCAGCATCTCCGCCCAACACCTCGTGACCGGTGCCGGGCTCCTGGCCGAGATGATCTCCGACGACGTCGATCGCCCCGACATCGCCAAGCGGATGCGCGAGGCCGAGCACATCTGCGACGAGAACACCCACGCGATCGTGCGCCGGGTCAACAGCAGCTTCGTGACGCCGTTCGACCGTGAGGACATCTACTCGCTGGCCAGCGGCCTCGACGACGTCATGGACGACATGGACGAGGTCGTCGACCTGATCCTGCTCTACGAGGTCGTGAAGTTCCCCAAGGAGGTTCTCAACCAGGTCGAGATCATCCAGCGCTGCGCCGAGATCACGGCCGAGGCGATGCCGAAGCTGCGGGCGATGACGGGGCTCGACGAGTACTGGATCGAGATCAACCGGCTCGAGAACAGCGGCGACAAGAGCTACCGGCGTACCCTCGCCAAGCTGTTCAGCGGCGACTTCAAGGCCATCGAGGTGCTCAAGCTGAAGGACATCATCACCTCGCTCGAGGGCGCGATCGACGCCTTCGAGCGGGTCGCCAACATCGTCGAGCAGATCGCCGTCAAGGAATCCTGACGCCACCATGGACCTCGCGATCGTCATCACGGTCGTGGTCGTGGCACTCGCCTTCGACTACACCAACGGGTTCCACGACGCGGCCAACGCGATCGCCACCTCGGTGTCGACCCGCGCGCTCACGCCCCGCGTCGCGCTCGTGCTGGCGGCGGTGATGAACTTCGTCGGCGCGTTCCTGGGCCAGAAGGTCGCGCACACGGTCTCCGACGTGATCGTGCCCCCGGGTGGGCGCGAGGGCCTCGTCGTGGTCCTGGCCGGTCTGCTCGGCGCGATCATCTGGAACCTCACGACCTGGTACTTCGGCCTGCCCTCGTCGTCCTCCCACGCCCTGATCGGTGGGCTGGTGGGCGCCGCGCTCGCCGCGGGTACGACGGTGCACTGGGCCACGATCATCGACAAGGTCGTGATCCCGATGGTGATCTCGCCGCTGGTCGGCTTCGCGTTGGCGTTCGTGGTGATGCTGGCGATCCTCTGGATCTTCCGGAACCGGAACGCCGGACGGGTCACCCGCGGCTTCCGACTCGCCCAGACCGTGTCGGCGTCGGCGATGGCGCTCGGGCACGGACTTCAGGACGCCCAGAAGACCATGGGCGTGATCTTCCTGGCGCTGATCACCAGCGGCCACCTCGACCCCGACACCAAGGACCTCCCCCTCTGGGTGATCGCGGCCGCAGCGGGCGCGATCTCGCTGGGCACCTACTCCGGTGGCTGGCGGATCATGCGCACCCT
>Ga0070679_100003905_pt1 | contig 13710 bp, 14 predicted proteins | sample KBSC63BmetaG_FD_65652 | JGI IMG/M metagenome (GOLD analysis project Ga0070679, IMG submission 65652) | Corn rhizosphere microbial communities from Kellogg Biological Station, Michigan, USA - KBS C6-3B metaG | ecosystem: Host-associated > Plants > Roots > Rhizosphere | place: USA: Michigan... | reverse complement strand
TCGACGTCATCCCGATCACCTGCGCGGCGCTGCAGGTCAGCGGCCCGGTCTCGGTCGCCACGGCCGGCTACCTGATGGCGGCGGGCCGCATCGACGTCGCGCTGCGCGCGACGATCCTGCAGGTCGTCCTCTGGTTCGGGATCACCTTCCCGCTCCTGGGCCCCGTCGGCGTCCCGGCAGTCGGCATCGGCTACTTCGTCGCCGCGCTTACCGAGTCGGTGTTCTTCGGCCGCGCGGCGCGACGGGGCAGCGGCGCGCGACTGGTGCCCGGCCTGGCGCTGCCCCTCGTCGCGGCCGTGATCGGCAGCACCGGCGGCTGGGCGGTCGCGAAGGCCCTGGGGCCCGACGTCGCCGGGGCCATCGCCGGGGGAGCCACGGCGGTGGCCCTCTACGTCCTGGTGCTCGGGGTGCTGCGTCGCTCCCTGCTGGCAGAGCTCGTCGCGCTGGGGCGGCGCGCCGCGACCGGGCTCGTGGCTTCGCGAGCGGGGGGCGCGCCGGCCCCTGCGAGCCCGCCCGGCACCTGACGCATCGGGCCCGTCAGCCCGATGCGGCCCGGTAGTCGGCCGCGAGCGCCGCCGCGATGCGCGGCCAGAACAACCGCTCGGCGACGGCGCGGGCAGCGGCCAGGAGCGGCTCGAGCGACGGCCCCGCGCCCTCCAGCCGGGCGGCGGCCTGCACGAGCGCGTCTGCGAAGGCGGCGGTGTCCGCCCCGCAGAGGAAGTGCTCGCCCGCCCGGAGGCCGAGGCCTTCCGCGCCGACTGGAGTCGCGACGACGGGGATGCCGCGGGCCATCGCCTCGACGACCTTCAGCCGGGTGCCCGAGCCGTAGGGGATCGGCACCACGGCGAGGTGCGCGGCGGCGTAGTACGGCGCCACCGACGCCACCCGGCCGTGGAAGGTGACGCGAGGATGGGCGGGCAACACGCCGGGCGGCGTGCCCACGACGTCCAGGGTCCAGTCGCGGTCGTCGAGCCGCGGCAGGATCTCGTCGATGAGCCAGCGCAATCCCGCGCGGTTGGGCTGGTAGTCGCCCGCGCCGACGAACAGCATCCTCAGGGGCCGGCCGGCCGGAAGGGTGGGCGTGGGCTGGCGGGGCACCCCGTCGGTCCCGTTCGGGGCGATGACCAGGGCTCGGGCCCCGCCCGCGCGCATCGCCGCCGCGTCGAGGTCGGAGACGGCGACGCAGAGGTCCATGGACCGCCACAGGCGGAGCTCCTCGCGGCGCAGGCGGATGCCGTCGTACAGGGCGAAGGCCCCACGTGGCCCACGCGAGTGCCGGGCGGTGTCGGCGAGGATCCTGTGTTCGACGTTGTGGGGCGCGAAGGCGTTGAGGACCCCGGGAACAGGTCCACAGAGCCCGGCGCTGACGTCGTCGTAGTGCACGACCTCGGCCCCCCGGCGCGAGGCCTCCTCGCGCACCGCGGTGCGCAGGGCCGACGTGGCGTTGCCGCCGAACTCCGCCGAGGCCGCACCCGCCAGGCTGCGGACCTGGCGCGCGCGCCGTGAGCGGAGACGGTGCGGCACCGCCACCACCTCGACACCGGGGAGCGCCGCCTCGATCTCTTCAGGGGCAACCACGTCCTGACCGGCGCCGAAGCCCGGGCAGACCATGACGCAGTCGAACTCCCGCGCGAGCCCCGTCAGGAGCCGCAGCGAGCGGATCGGCGCACCCGACGTGGCCGGCAACGGGATGTGGCGCAGTGCGAAGACGAGCGTCTCGGCCACGGCCCGCGGCCTCAGCGGTGCGCCATCAGGCGCTCGGCGACGCCGAGATAGATGCGCTCCTGGTGCGGCCAGCGATAGGGCTCCGCCACCTCGGCGGCGTGCCGAGCGAGTCGTTCCCGCCGCTCCGGGTCCTCGTGCAGCTCGCGCAGCACCCGCGCCAGGTCCTGCGGGTCGTCCGACGTGAACCAGCCGAAGCTGTCGCCGTCGAAGTACGCCTCGACCGAGGTGGTCCGAGAGACGGCGGCCGGGAGGCGCATAGAGATGTAGTCGAACATCTTGTTGCAGTGGGTCAGATCTCGGAAGGCGTCGCGCTTCATGGCGACCACGCCGACCTGCGCGCCGGCGATCGCCCCGACCAGCTCGTCGGCAGGGACGAAGCCGTCGGCGACCCAGACGATGTCGCCGACGCCGAGCTCGGCCACCAGCTCCAACAGGCGCGCCCGGTACGGCCCGTCGCCGTAGATGCGCACGCGCAGGTCGGAGAGATCGTCCCGCAGCAGGGCGGCGGCGCGGACCAGCGTGTCGAGCCCGTAGCGGTCCTCCATCGTCCCGTGACATATGACGGTGAAGCCGTCGTGGCGCTCGGCCGCGTGGCCAGGGTCGAAGAGCTCCTCGTCAGAGGCGTTGAGCACGATGTGGATCTTGTTCGGGTTGGCGCCCCGGCCGACGAATGCGTCGCGCATCTGCTCGGTGCACGTCAGCGCCTCGTCGGCGAAGCGGATGCTGGCCTGTTCGGCGGCGGCGACCACCCGCACAACGCCGCTACCCGGCGGCCGCCCGAACTTGGTCGCGAAGAACTCGGGCATGGTTTCGTGAAGGTCCAGGAGCACTGGGACGCCGAGCAGCTTCGGGAAAGCCGCAGCGAAGACCAGGGTGTCGGGCAGGGTGTTGACCTGCACCAGGTCATATCGGCGGCGCAGGTGCAGGGCCGCCGCCAGGACGGTCGACAGGAGCAGGAACAGGCCATAGCGCAGCACATAGAGCAGCGCCCCTGACCGGTGCTCGGGGAAGCGCACCCGGCGGATCGTCACCGCGCCCCGGCGCTCGACGCGCGGCTCGCCACTGCTGCGGACGCAGAGCAGGTCGACCTCATGGCCCGCGTGCGTCAGCGCCCGGATCTCCCGCTGCACCCGCACGTCTTCGGCGATGTACTGCCGGATGATCAGGACGCGCGACACGGGTCCGGCAGGCTAGATGGTTCACTCGACGATCCAGCCCTGAGGTTGCTCTGGTCACGCTGTCTAAGCTGACGGGGCGTGGGCAGCGAGGACAGCACAGGGGCCGTGGCGATCGTCGACCCCGCCACGGACCCCCGGTGGGACGCGTACGTCGAGCGCCACCCGGACGGCCTGGTCTTCCACCGCTCGGCCTGGCTGCGGGCGCTGGGACGCGAGTACCGCAGCGCCCGCCAACTGGGGCTTGCTGTCGCGGACGGCCATGGTGAGCTGATCGGCGTTCTTCCGTTGCAGTGGACCCGTGGCTCGCCGGTCGGGCCCGCGGGGATCGTCGGCCGGCGCCTGTCCTCGCTGCCGCGCACGCCGTGCGCCGGGCCCCTCGCCGACAACGCCCAGGCGGCCAGTGCGCTGGTGGCGCACGCCGCGTCCATGGCGGCCGGCCAAGGCGCCCAGCTCCAGATCAAGGTCGCCGGCCCACCGGCCGGCCCGCTGCCTGCGGGCGCCGTCTCGCATCCGTGGCGCGAAACCTTCGTCCTCGATGTCCCGGAGCGCGAGGCCGACCTGCGGTTCGGGGCATCACGCAATCATTCGCGCATCCGCTGGGCGGTCAACAAGGCCCAGAGGTCTGGCGTGCGCGTGGAGGCGGCCGCGTCGGTGGCCGATGTGCGCGCCTGGTACCCGCTCTACCTCGAGGCACTGCGCTTCAACGCCGTACCGCCCCGGCCCCGGCGCTTCTTCGTGGCTCTGTGGGAGGAGCTCGCCCCGTCGGGGGCGATGACCCTCTGGGTGGCGCGCGACCGCGCGGGCCGGATGCTGGCCGGCTCGATCATCCTCGCGCAGGGGCGGACCGCGTTCTATGCGTTCAACGGCGTCTCCCGCAGCGCCCTGGCCCTGCGACCGAACGACGTGATCCAATGGGAGGCCATCCACGCGGCCGCGCGGGCCGGCCGTCGCCGCTACGACCTCGGCGAGGTCGTCGAGCACCACGTGGGCCTGGCCGTCTTCAAGCGCAAGTGGGGTGGCGTGCCCACCCGGCTGCATCGCGTTTACGCCCCACCGCCCGCGCACCCGCCCGACCCCGGGGACGGGGGCTCGTCGCGGCTGCGCGCGACAGCCGAGGTGCTCTACAAGCGCCTGCCCCTCCGAGCCACGGCCGTCGCGGGCGACGCGCTGTATCGCTACCTGTGAGTTCGTCGGTGGTCGTGGCTCCGCAGGACCCACGCTGGCAACGCCTTGTCGCCGAGGCCCCGGCGGCCATGATCTTCCATCACCCGGCCTGGATCGAGCTCCTGGCTCGGCACTACCGCTACGAGATCTCGGTCGTCGGCGTCGAGCGCGATGGCCACCTGCTCGCCGGCCTCCCGGTGGCGCTCGTCGCGAGCCGGCTGACCGGGCGGCGGCTCGTCGCCCTGCCGTTCTCGGACCTCTGCCCCCCCGTCCTCGCAGCCGGCGCCGAGGGCGAGCAGCCCGCGCTGCTGGCCGCGCTGAGTGCCCATCACCGGGCCGCGGGCCTTCCCCTCGAGGTGCGCGACTGCCTGCCGACGCTCGAAGGAGCCACCACCGCGCCCCTGTTTCACCTGCACGTCATCGACATCGACAAGGAGCCGCGGTTCTCCTCGATGACGCGGCGCAACGTGGCGAAGGCCCGCAGGGCCGGCGTCAGGGTGGTGCGGCGAACGGACCGGGCGGCCCTCGACGCCTTCTACGCCCTGCACCTCGCCACGCGCCGGCGCCAAGGCGTACCGACCCAGCCCCGGTCGTTCATCCGGGACTTCGAGCGGCTGTTCAGCCAGGGCCTGGGATTCGTGGCGCTTGCCGAGCTCGACGGCACCGTCGCCTCGGCGGCGGTCTTCCTCGGCGCGGGCCGGACGCTGACCTACAAGTACGGCGCCTCGGACCGGTCGCTGCTCGCGTCGCGCCCGAACAACCTGCTGTTCGCGGAGATCATCGATTGGGCGCGCGCGGCTGGCTACGCGCACCTCGACCTCGGGCGCACCGACCTCGATCACGAGGGCCTGCGCGCGTTCAAAGCCTCCTGGGGGGCGCGCGAGGAGATCCTGTCCTACACCTACGCGGGCCGCTCCGCGCCGGCACCCGGTCACGGCCGTTCGGACCGAGCGCTCGCCATGGTCATCACCCGCACACCTCCACAGGTCGGGCGCTGGATCGGCGCGGCGCTCTACCGGCATGCCGGATGACGCTGGAGATCCTCGACCCGACCGCCGGTGGCGAGATCTATCTGCGCGAGGAGTACGCCGAGGCAGGCACGGCTCCCGCGGCCACCGGCCTCTACTACCGGGTCAAGCCGCTCCTCCCGCGCCCGCTCCAGCTCACGCTTCGCCGCCTCTACGCGCGGCGTCAGGCGCGCCGCGAGTTCCCACGATGGCCCGTCGAGCCCCTGCTCGTCGACCGGTTGCACGACCGGCTCGCCGAACGGCTCGCCGACGACGAGCAGGGCGAGATCCCCTTCGTCTGGTTCTGGCCTCAGGGTCGACGGTTCGCTGCCATCATGACCCACGACGTGGAAGGGCCCGACGGGATCGCCAACATCCCGCGCGTGCTCGAGGTCGAGCGGCGCCATGGTGTCGTCTCGTCCTGGAACTTCTGCGGAGAGTGGTACGCCATCCCCGATGGGACCTTCGCGCTTCTGCGGGAAGCGGGCTGTGAGATCGGCCTGCACGGCATCACCCACGACGATCGCATGTGGCGTGATCGCGAGAGCTTCGAGTCGGCGCTGCCGAAGGTGTCGCACTACCTGCGCGAGTGGAGCATCGACGGCTGGCGCTCGCCGGCGACCCATCGACGCGCCGCGTGGATGCCCGAGCTCGGCGCCCGCTACGACAGCTCGTTTCCCGACACCGACCCCTTCGAGCCCAAGGCCGGCGGGTGCTGCTCGATCTTTCCGTACTTCCTCGACGACCTCGTCGAGCTCCCGATCACGCTGGCCCAGGACCACACGCTGTGGGACATCCTGCGCGAGCGCTCGATCGAGCCGTGGGTGACCAAGACCCGCTGGATCGCCGAGCATCACGGGCTCGTCAGCCTGATCGTGCACCCCGACTACGTGATCGCCCCGGATCGGCTCGCCCTCTACGACACCTTTCTCGCCCACCTGGTCGCCCAGGACGGGGTCTGGATGGCGCTGCCCCGGGAGGTCGCCGCGTGGTGGCGGGCGCGCGCGGCGCAGGGCATCGCCGCTCCGGGGGCCGTGCCTGCTGCCGCGACGACGGGTAGGACCGGCATCGTGCTGAGCCCCCGGACACTGCCGCCGGCGTGATCGGCCGGATCCGCGAGATCGTGGGGCGCCGCGGCATCCGCGGCACGCTGGGCGCGCTGACGCGGATCTTGCCGTGGACGCGCTGGCACGACGAGTTCGAGTTCTACGAGCTCGACCTGACCGCGCCGGACCGGCCGCGCCCGCCGTTCACCGGCGCGCTCGCCCTGCGGCGCGGCGAGGCGCAGGACATCGCCCTGCTGGCCCAGCTTCCCCACGATCCCGAGGTCACGACGATGTCCGCCGAGCGCGCGCAGGAGCGCCTGGCGTCAGGGGCGATGTTCTGGCTGGTCACCGAGCACGACCGCGTTGCCTTCTGCTGCTGGAACTTCCTCGGCCAGGGCCCCCTGAGCGGGGCGCAGGGCCGGTGGCGGCCGATTCCCCAAGAGGTGGTCCTGCTGGAGGACTCGATCTCGTCGCCGGAGTTCCGGGGGCGAGGGGTCGCGCCGGCCGCGTGGTCTGCCATCGCCGACACGCATGCTGCGGCGGGACGCACGGGCATGATCACCAAGATCGCGGCCGACAACGACGCGGTCCGGCGTGCGCTGGTCAAGGCGGGCTTCCGCGACGTTGCCCACATGCGCCGGTCGGGGCCCGTCTGGCGGATGCGCATCGCGGTGACCGGCCCGGAGGGCGGGCCGAGCGGGCACTGGCTTACGGCCGCGGTGGCGACCACTCGTTGAGCAAGCCGTCGCCGGGCCCCGCGCGGACGGCGCGGCGATCAGGCGTGACAGCGAGGCTTGCCGCCGCAGTTCTTGAGCACCTTGACGGCCGGCCTGGCCTTGGGCCCATGGGGCCAGCGCAGCGAGAAGGCGACGGAGGACGCATCGTTGGACCGCTTGAGCTCGTGGAGTCGACCGGTCGCGTTGGTCCGGTTGATGAGCTGATACCGGCCGGCCTTCAGACCGTTGAGCAGGAGCTCCTGACCCTGCAGCGGATGACCGTCCTTGAAGCTGGTGTAGTCGTCGCCATACCCGGCGGAAAGACCCTCGGTGAGCTCGAGCGCCCGGCGCCCGTCCTGCGCGACGTCGGCCGTCGAGCCGTACAGACAGGTCGCGAGCCCGTCGGTCAGGGGCGGATACTCGACGTGGCTGGGGCCGGTGAGCGGGTGCCGGTCGCCGAAGCAGAATCCCGTCTTGCTGTCGCGACGCACCACGCGCCTGCCGTCAGCCGTGCGCAGCTCGTAGCGGCTGGCGTGGCGCAGGTGCCAGTGGAAGTGGCTCTCGTCGAAGTAGAGGCTGGCGACGTGCTTGTAAGTCCTCGTCGCGCCGTCGGGCAGCAACACGACCTGGTCCGCTGTCATGTCGCCCTTCTCGCAGCGCGTGCCGTTCTGCTCCGTCGGGGGACAGGGGCTTCCGACCCGGGCCCGATGAGCATGGATGATGAAATGGCCCGGCCCGGGGTTGTCGACCGTCGAGCTGAATCGCAGCCCCCACTTCCGGCGCACGGTCTTGCCGGCGTTGGTGTACCAGGGGTAGACCTTGACCTGCTCGATCTTGTGCATCACGAGATCCGGCAGTCCGGTGGGCTGCGGCGGCTCCGCGCCCGACTGCGCACCGGACACCGCGGTGCCAACGCCGATGCTGAGGCCGAGGGCCACGAGGAGGCACCCCAGGATTCCGTTCCGCATTTGCGGGATCATAGCCCGCAAAACCGGACCGCCGAGGCACCGGTATTCGTACGGACCGTGCGGGGTGCGAGCGTGCCGTTCGTCACCCGGGGTGGTCGTCGCGGATGTGGACGGCCGTGGCCTAGGCTCCCGCCATGAAGGGGATTCGCGTCGACGTGATCGACGGGACGGAGGATCCCGTGTGGGACGCGTTCGTGAGGGCGGCGCCCGGCGGCAGTCATGTTCAGTCCGCGTTGTGGGCGACCGTCAAGGCGCGGATCGGCTGGAGCGCCACGCGCGTGGTGGCACGCCGGGGCGGCCTGATTGTCGGCGGCGCACAGATCCTGTTGCGGGACGTCGGCCCGGCCCGCCTGGCCTACGCGCCACGGGCACCGCTGTGTGGGTCCGATGACCCGGCGGTCCTCGCCGCGGTCCTCGAGGGCATGATCGAGGTTGCGCGGCGTCGCCGGCTCACGTATCTGAAGGTCCAGCCCCCGGCGGGGCGATCCGACATCCTGGAGACACTCCGGGGCCGGGGTTTCGTCGCTTCGGACCTCGAGGCCGCTCCGCTGGCCAGCGCAGTTGTGGATCTCGCGTCCGACTCCGAGATCCTGCTGGCCCGCATGCGCTCCGGAACGCGAGCGAACATCCGCAAGGCCCAGCGGCGCGGCGTCACCGTCCGCGTTGGTGGCGCCGACGACTTCCCTGTCTTCCAGCGGCTCGTGGCGGCGACCAGCGAGCGCCAGGGGTTCGATCCCTACCCCGCCGAGTACTTCCGGGGCATGTGGGAGGCGTTCGCGGCTGCGGCCGACGCCGTGGTCCTGATCGCCGAGTATCAGGGCGCGCCGGTGACCTCCCTGCTGGTCGTGGGCTTCAACGACACCGCCTCGTTCAAGATGGGCGGCTGGCGCGGGGACCGCGTCGTCCGCCCGAACGAGCTCGCGCACTTCCGCGCGATGTGCTGGGCGCGCGAGCGCGGCTATCGGTTCTATGACCTCGAGGGCTTCGAGCCGGACGTGGAGCGCGCCTTCGCCCGCGGGCAGCCTTCGGAGGCCTCGACGCACGGCGTGGCGTGGTTCAAGCAGGGCTTCGGAGGCGACGTCATGATCTTTCCCGAGGCCATGGACTACTCCCCGTCCCGCATCCTGCGCCCCGCCGTTCGTCTGGCCGCGCCTCGGCTCACCGGCGCCCGTCGCATGGCGTTCCGGCTGCTCGGCCGCCACTGAGCGTGGCGTAGCGTCTCCCCCGTGAACGACTTCACCTGGAAGGACGGCGATCGGACGATTCGCTTCGGCCGCGGGACGGCGGACACGGCGCTCGAGCTCCTCGGGACCGGGTTCGTCCTCCTGCGGACCGCCCGCGGGAGCGGCGTGCTGCCGCTGGTCGAGGAGGCTGCCGGCGTGGTGCTCGAGGTGCCGGCCGGCCTGGTCGACGAGATCGCCGCGCAGCTGCTGCCCGCGGTGCAGGACGCCCGCGGCGCCTCGGCGACGATCGTTGCCCTCGGCGGCGGGCGCGTGATCGACACGGGCAAGGCGCTGGCCGCCGCGACGGGCCGGGCGACGGCGGCGATCCCCACGACGCTCAGCGCCGCCGAGATGACGTGGCTGCACCGCCACGTCAAGGGCCTCGACCCGCCGCCGGCCTTCGTCCGGCCGACGGTCGTGGTCAACGACCCCGCGCTCTCGGCCTCCCAGCCCGAGCCCGAGCTGGCGGCCAGCGCCGCCAACGCGCTGGCCCACGCCGTGGAGGCGCCCGCGACCGTCAGCGCATCGCCCGTGCCCAGCCTCGCCGCGGCCGAGGCGGCGCGGCTGACGGCCCTCGCCTACGCCGGCGCGGAGCCCGACCGCGACGCCCTGGCCCTGGCCGCCCTGCTGTCGGGCTACGCGATCGACGCCTCCTGGTACGGCCTGCACCACGTCATGAGCCAGACGCTCGTGCGCCTGGCGGGCGTGGGCCACGGCCAGGCCAATGCGGCCATGCTCCCCCACACCATGCGCGCGCTGCGCGACCGGGGCCACGACCTGGTGGCCGACGTCGCGCTGGCCGAGCGGCTCGCCGCGGTCGCGGGTGCATCGCATCTCGTCGCGTTCGGCGTCGACGACGCCGCCCTCGACCGTTGCGCGGACGCCGCCGCCCTGCGCCGCGAGCTGGCCAACACGCCGCCGGCCGCGACCCGCGACGAGCTGCGGGCGCTCTACGCCGCGGCCATGTAGAGACGAACAGCGCCGGTGCTCATCCGCGTCGCCCCGGCGCGCATGACAAAGACGTCCATTCAGACGGCTCGGGCGCGTGTACTAGTCTCCTCGTCGATGGAGACGATCCTCGACATCGTGCAGGTCTTCCTCTCGGTGGTCCTGATCTTCTTGATCCTGATGCACTCGGGCAAGGACGCGGGCCTCTCCGGCGCGTTCGGCGTCGGCTCCGGCCAGGGCTCCCTCGGCGGCGGCTCGCTCGTCGAGCGCAACCTCAACCGCTGGACCGTCGGCTTCGCGATCGCGTTCGCGATCAACATCGTCCTCCTCCTCAAACACCCCTGGCGCTAGCGCTCAGCTGCGTTCCCGACGCGCCTGGCGGCGTCGGCTGCGCTCACGTGCCGGTGCACGGATCGCGTGCCACTAGCCGTCCGGGGCGGGGTCGGGGACCGGCGCCCCGAGGGCGTCGATGCGCCGCAGGATGAGCACGGCCTCCGCGCGCAGCTCGCGGTCGATGGCCCGCCAGTCGGCCTCGTCGAGCTTGCCCGTCCGGTAGTCGAGCTCCGCGTCGCGGATCTCGCGGTACTTCGCGGCCTTCTCGGCCTCGAGCTCCTCCAGTGCCGCCGTGTCCGCGGCCTCGGCGGCGCCGGCACGGGCGGGGCGCAGCGGGCTGATGACCACCCACGCCACGACAGCGACGATGACCAGCACGGCGAGGGCCACCACGAGGTCCACCGCCCGCGCGGGCTAGGCCCGGCCGAGCTCGCGCGCGACGCGGGCGGCGTAGCCGGCGGTGGCGCGGCGGCGGGCGCCGTCGGGCGCCGGCCACAGGGAGACCAGACCGCCGCCGAAGACGATGATCCCGCCGATCCAGATCCACGCCACGAGCGGTGAGGAGATCAGGCGGAAGGTCGAGTACGGCCGGCCCGACGCGTAGTCGTCGACGATCCGCTGCAGGCCGATGCGGAAGGCGAGGACCTGCTTGTCGACCGGCGCACCGCGCTGGGCGAGCACGCGGATCGCCTTGTCGTAGAGCGCCATGTCCCTGCGCAGCGGGCCGAGCTCGGGCTGCACGGCCGTCCAGAAGTCCCGGCGCAGGCCGGCGATCATCTGCACCTGGCTCTCGGGCTCACCGCTGAACATCCCGCTGACCGGAGCGAACGGCGCGTCGGCGGGGTAGTAGCCGCGCGTCGGGCTCAGCGTGCGCAGCACGTGGCCGCCCTTGGAGACGACGAGTTGCGAGCCGAGGTCGATGCGCTCGACCCGGCCGTCGCGCACGACCACCCGGCCGAGCGGCTTGGCGTAGCGGACGTCGTAGCCGTTGATGTGCGCCGTGTCGCCCGGGCGCATGCGGACGTCGCGCGCGTGCTGGAAGGCCGACGACGCGGCGACACCGACGAACAGGGTCGCGATCCCGACGTGGACCATGTAGCCGCCGTAGCGCCGGCGGTTGCGCCGCACCAGCGAGACCATGGCCAGCGGCCAGCTGTCGGCGCTCATCGCCCTTCGCGCGCGGGCGCCGCGGGCGAACTCCTGGACGACGCCGGCGATCAGGAAGCCCGCCAGGGCGAACATCGCCAGCGCCCACGGCTTGTGGGCCACCCCGCCGACCGCCGTCAGGACCGCCGCCACGAGCACCCCGAAGCCCAGCGGGACGGCGACGTTGCGGCGCAGGTTGCCCCGCGTCACGCGCCGCCAGGAGATCAGCGGCGCGATGCCGGCCAGGCCGACGAGCCCGATGGCCAGCGGCACGATGATCCGGTCGAACCACGGTGGGCCGACGTTGCGCCGCTCGCCGAACGCCTCGGTGATGAGCGGGAAGAACGTGCCGAAGAAGACGACGAAGGCCATCCCGACGAACAGCAGGTTGTTGAACAGGAACGCCGCCTCGCGCGAGAGGAACGAGTCGATCCCGTGCTCGGAGCGCAGCAGGCTGGAGCGCCAGGCGACCAGCCCGATGCTCAGCACGAGCAGGAAGACGATCAGCACCACGAACGGCACGCCCAGCGTCGAGGCGCCGAAGGCGTGGATCGAGTCGAGGATCCCCGAGCGCACGAGGAACGTCCCGAGGATGGCCAGGATGCCGGTCGCCAGCACGAGGCTGACGTTCCAGACCTTCAGCATCCCGCGCTTCTCCTGGATCATGATCGAGTGGATGAACGCGGTGCCGGTCAGCCACGGCAGCAGCGACGCGTTCTCCACGGGATCCCAGGCCCAGTAGCCGCCCCAGCCGAGCTCGGCGTAGCTCCAGCGCGCGCCGAGGATGATGCCGATGCCGAGGAAGAGCCAGGCGGCGAGCGCAAAGCGGCGGGTCGCGGTGATCCACTCGGCGTCGACCCGGCGGGTGACCAGCGCGCCGATCGCGAAGGCGAAGGGCACCGTGAACAGCGTGTACCCCGAGTACAGCATCGGGGGGTGGATCATCATCGACGGGTGGCGCAGCAGGGGATTCAGTCCCGAGCCGTCAGCCGGCACCGCCCCCAGGACCTCGAAGGGCGAGGCGAAGAAGACGAGCAGGCCGGCGAAGAACGCGGCGAAGCCGGCGAGCACGGCAGTGGCCACCGGGGTGACGTCGCGCATGCGCTTGCGGGTCAAGAAGAGCGCGAGGCTCGACCAGATGGCCAGCAGCCAGACCCACAGCAGCAGCGACCCCTCCTGCGAGGACCAGACGGCCGCGGCCTTGTAGAAGAACGGCGTGGTGTGCGACGAGTGGCCGGCGACGGTGGCGAAGGAGAAGTCGTCGCGCAGGAACGCCGACTCGAGGATGATCATCGCGACGGTCAGCACCCCGGCCAGCGCGTAGACCGAGCGGCGCGCCGACGCGGCGATGTCGCGGCGGCCTGAGCGCCAGGCGACCAGGCCCGCGCCGACGCCGTAGAGCGCGATGACGAAGGCGAGGATCAGGCAGGCGCGGCCGAGGGTCGCCATGCGCTCAGTTCTTCGCGGTGAACTTCGAGGGGCACTTGGTGACCAGCGTGTCGCGCTCGCCCACGAACCCGTTGCCGCTCTTGTGGACCTGGACGATGACCTCGCGGCCGTTGGCGAACGGATCGGGCACCGCGCCCGTGTAGGCCACCGGGATCGACGCGCTGCCGTTGCGGTCGCGGACGCGGAAGAGCGTCTCGGCCCCGCGCTGGCGGATCGAGCCGTCCACGACCTTGCCCGTGACCTGATAGCTGCGGCCCGGCGCGGCGGAGGCCAGGAGCTGGCTGGGCGACCGCGCCTCGGTCGACGCGCTGACGCTCGTGTAGACGAGGGCTCCGGCGAGCAGCAACGCCGTGGTGAGCGCAACGACGAGGCGCACCCTGCGCTTTCTGGCGGGATCCATGCCCCCGCAGTATCGCACTCGAGGCGCTCGTTCCCGGCCCGCGACCTGAACGCCTCAAGTTCGGAGGCAGGGTTTCCGACATTGGAGGGAGAAACCTTTTGGACTGCGAAGCGTCCTTAAGGTCGAGAGACACTTCTCATGCGCGTTCTTCCCACCCGATCACGCCCGGCCCGCCGCCTCGATCGCGGCGCCCATCCGGCACCCCGCCCCGCTGCGCCGGTGCCCGTGACGCCGCCGGAGGCCCCTCGCGCCGCCGCCGCCGACCATCCGCACGAGCGCCGGGCCCGCGAGTCCGGCGGCCCGATCGACCACGCCCAGTACTCCTGCTCCTGCGGCATGGTCTTCCAGGCCGCGGTCTCCACGTCGGTCTGCTGCCCGAACTGCGGCGGCGGTCAGGCCTGGTAGCG
>Ga0070679_100003904_pt1 | contig 13710 bp, 10 predicted proteins | sample KBSC63BmetaG_FD_65652 | JGI IMG/M metagenome (GOLD analysis project Ga0070679, IMG submission 65652) | Corn rhizosphere microbial communities from Kellogg Biological Station, Michigan, USA - KBS C6-3B metaG | ecosystem: Host-associated > Plants > Roots > Rhizosphere | place: USA: Michigan... | reverse complement strand
TTTTCGAGGCCGTGTTTGCGGGCGCAATAGGTCGGGATGTTCGCCATCGGGCCGGGCCGATAGAGCGCAACCAGCGCGATGATGTCCTCGAAGCGGTCTGGCTTCATGTCGAGCAGCGCACGGCGCATGCCCTGACTTTCCAGTTGGAAGATGCCCACCGCTTCGGCCCGCGACAGCACGTCGTAAGTTGTCTTGTCGTCCAATGGGATTGCGGAAAGATTCAGATCGACGCCACGCTGCTTGAGCAGCCGCACCGCCGTTTGCAGCACGGTCAGCGTTTTCAAGCCGAGGAAGTCGAACTTCACCAGACCCGCCTGCTCCACCCACTTCATATTGAACTGGGTCACCGGCATGTCGGATTTCGGATCGCGATACATCGGCACGAGCTCGGCCAAGGGCCGGTCGCCGATCACGATCCCTGCTGCGTGGGTCGAGGCGTGGCGGTAAAGACCCTCGAGTTTGAGCGCGATGTCGAAGGCGCGTTTGACGATGGGATTGGCGTCGCGTTCGGCCTGCAGCTTGGGTTCGCCCTCGATCGCCTTGGCAAGCGTGACCGGCGCCGCCGGGTTCTGCGGCACAAGTTTGCAAAGCTTGTCGACCTGCCCGTAAGGCATCTCCAACACGCGGCCGACGTCGCGCAGCACGCCGCGCGCCTGCAAGGTGCCGAAGGTGATGATCTGCGCCACCTGATCGCGGCCGTAACGCTCCTGCACGTAGCGGATCACCTCATCGCGGCGATCCTGGCAGAAGTCGATATCAAAGTCCGGCATCGACACGCGCTCGGGATTGAGGAAGCGCTCGAACAGCAGATGAAAGCGCAACGGATCAAGGTCGGTGATGGTGAGCGAATAGGCCACCAGCGAACCCGCGCCGGAGCCGCGGCCGGGACCGACAGGAATGCCCTGCTCCTTGGCCCACTGGATGAAGTCCGACACGATTAGGAAGTAGCCGGGATACTTCATCCCTTCGATGACCTTCAGCTCGAAGGCCAGCCGCTCGCGGTATTCCTCCTCGGTCCGCCCGGGCGCCAGCCCATGGGTCGCGAGGCGTTGCACCAATCCTGTTTCAGCGCGCTTTCGCAAAACCTCCGCTTCATCCGCGTCGGGTTCGCCCGACGAAAATCGCGGCAGGATCGGCTTTCGGGTGCGAGGCCGGAAGGCGCAGCGCTTGGCGATCTCGACGGTCGAGGCCAGCGCCTCCGGCAGATCGGCGAACAATTTCGCCATCTCGGCGCGGCTTTTGAAGTCGTGCTCAGGCGTGAGCTGCCGCCGATCGGTCTCGGCAACAACACGGCCCTCGGCGATCGCGATCAGCGCGTCATGAGCGTCGTAATCCTCACGCCGGGCAAAATACGGCTCATTCGTCGCCACCAGCGGAACGTCGTTTGCGTAAGCCAATTCGATCAGCGCAGGCTCCGTGGCGCGTTCGGCCGCGGTGCCATGGCGCTGCAGCTCAACGTAGAGCCGGTCGCCGAACAACCGATGCAAAGCCATGAACCGCGTGGCGGCCAAATCCATCTGGCCGGCTGCGATGGCCGCGTCGAGCGGTCCTCCCGGCCCGCCGGTCAATGCGATCAGGCCCCTGGTCGCGTTGTCGAGCCACGACAGCTTCAGATGCGGCTTTTCGTTCGACGGCGTTTCCAGGAAGGCCCGGGAATTCAGCATCATCAGGCTGCGATAGCCCTCCTGCTGTGCCGCCAGCAGGACGATACGCCCCAGCGCACGCGGACGGCCGGTCAGGCGCGGGTCGCGTGTCTCGTCCCCGAAATCCACCGCAACCGCGCAGCCGACAATCGGCTGAATTCCGCTCGCCGCGAGCTTTTCGGAGAACTCCAACGCGCCGAACATGTTGTCGGTGTCGGTCAGAGCCAGCGCAGGCTGCTTGTCGGCCTTGGCAAATTCAGCGAGCCGACCGATCGTCAGCGCGCCCTCCAACAATGAATAGGCGGAGTGAACGTGCAAATGCACGAAGCCGGGACCGGCGTTCATGGAAGATGGCAAGGGATGCCTCGATTCGATTTCCGCCGATGGTGCGGACACGACCCGGCCCTGTCCACCCTGTTCCGGCCGCAGCGGCAAACCGTGCCGGCTTTCCCCAGGCTAAAAGCGGGGCTTCGAGCGAATCCGCCGCATACACACGGATTTTCGCCGCCCAAATCCTCCCGCCCTCGATAAATATCGCGCCGACGGTTTGCGGCGGAACCGCCGTCATGGCATGGGGAGCAGGCAAGCCTGGATTCCGATGCCGTCCATGTCCGATCGGGGAGATTCGGAACATAGACACCCGCCGGCAGACGGGCATGACGGGCGGTGGGGGCCGCAGGGACGAGAAACGCAGACGCTACCGACAAACTCACATGACGGAACGGGCTCGATATCACCTGTCCCGGTCGCTTCAAGAGGCCGCCGTTCCGGCGATCTCTCCGTCCTTCACATCACGGCAAAGACCTGAGCCCAAACCGCAATCATGCCGACAAACAGGGCAACTGAAGTCAACGCAGCAGCTTCCTCAACAACAGCGCGGAACATGATGTCCTCCCTGAACGAACAGAGAACATAGTTCATCGTTTGTTCTTTTGTCAAGCCTCCGCCTCAACCCGCGGAAAATGCCAGCCCGCCACTATTTTTGAATCATTCTAAGCAGTCTCAAAAAAGCCCTCTGCCGCTGCTTTTACGGCATCGGGGCTGGGGAACCTTCGATGACGATCGCAGACGTTCAGACCATTCGGAAAATCGTGTTGGGCATCGCCGTTTTGGTGGGCGTACTCATGTTCGCGCTCACCAGTTCCGTGAGTGATTCCGGCAGCACCGCGCACGAAACAATCGAGTGGGTGGGGATCGTCGCGATCGTGACGTGCATCCTGGGACGGACCTGGGCTTCACTTTACATCGGAGGCCGCAAAATCGAACAGTTCGTCACCGACGGACCCTACTCGGTGATGCGAAACCCGCTTTATTTCTTTTCCATCCTCGGTGCCGCGGGTGCCGGCGCGCAGCTTGGCAGCGTGGTCGCGGGTCTGATCTTCGGCACGCTGGCGTGGCTGGTGTTTTATGTCGTGGTTCTTCAGGAGGAGCGACTCCTGGCCGACCGATACGGCGAGCAGTTCAAAGCCTACATGGCCTCAGTGCCGCGCTTCCTGCCGAACCCGTGGCGCTGGCACGATCAACCAACCTTGCTGGTGATGCCGCCGAAGATCCTGCGGACCTTCTGCGACGCCATGTTCCTGTTGCTGTCAGTGCCCATGGCGGAGGTCTTCGAGCAACTGCAGAGCTCCGGCGTGCTGCCGGTGCTGCTCAAGCTGCCCTGACGAACCCTAGTCCAGTTCGACGATAAGTCCGTCGCGGATCGTCACACGGCGATCCATCCGCGCCGCGATCTCCATATTGTGGGTCGCAAGCACGACGGTGAGGCCGGACGCGCGGATCAGTTGCGCCAACGCGTGGAAGACGTGGTCCGACGTTCGCGGATCGAGATTGCCGGTCGGTTCGTCTGCCAGAAGCAGGCGCGGCACGTTGGCGACGGCGCGGGCAATCGCGACACGCTGCTGCTCGCCCCCCGAAAGCTCGCCCGGCCGGTGCGTGAGCCGCTCCGCAAGTCCGAGATAGGACAACAACTCGGTTGCCCGCGCCCTTGCCTCTTCGCGAGGCAAGCCGCGGATCATTTGCGGGAGCATGACGTTTTCGACCGCGGAGAATTCCGGCAGCAGGTGATGGGCCTGATAAACGAAGCCGACGGCGTTGCGGCGCATGCGCGTTCGCGCCGCGTCCGAAAGCGCGGCGGTCGGCTCGCCGTCAAGATAGACCTCGCCGCTATCGGCGTGCTCCAGGAGGCCGGCGATGTGCAACAGCGTTGATTTGCCGGAGCCGGACGGCGCCACCAGCGCCACCGATTGCCCGCCCCAGACGGCCAGTTCGGCGCCTTTCAGAATCTCAAGTGTCGCGTCGCCTTGCTGATAGCGCCGCTCGACCTGATGCAGAAAAACAACCGGGGTTTCCTGTGCTGCCATCGGCGGCTCACTCGTAACGCAGCGCTTCGACCGGATCGAGGCGTGCAGCACGCCACGATGGGTAAAGCGTTGCCAAGAGCGAAAGCGCCAAAGCCATCACCACCACGGCCGTCGTCTCACCCACATCGAGATCGGCCGGCAGCTTCGACAAGAAATACAGCTCCGGTGTGAAAATCTCGGTGTTGGTGAGCCACGACAGGAACTGCCGTATCGATTCGATATTCAGGCAAACCACCAGCCCCACCAGGAACCCGACGAGATCGCCGATGACGCCGATGGCCGCCCCGGTGATCAAGAACACCCGCATGATCGAGCCCTGCGTCGCACCCATCGTTCGCAGGATGCCGATGTCGCGCCCCTTGCTCTTCACCAGCATGATCAGGCTCGAGGCGATGTTGAAAGCCGCCACCAGCACAATCAGGGTGAGGATGAGGAACATCACGTTGCGTTCGACTTGCAACGCGCTGAAGAAGGTGGCGTTTCGCTGCCGCCAGTCGATCATAAAGATCGGTCGCTGCGCCGCCTGAGTCACGGCCTGCCGGAAGTAATCGATCCGGTCCGGATTGTCGGTGTAGACCTCGATGGCGGTCACATCGCCGTTGCGGTTGAAATAGGCCTGCGCCTCGTTCAACGGCATGAACACGAAGGCAGCGTCGTATTCCGACATGCCGATCTCGAATACGGCCGCGATCTTGTAAACCTTGATGCGCGGCGTCGTGCCCATCGGCGTCACCGCACCACGCGGCGACACCAGCGTGATGTTGTCGCCGGCACGCAATGTCAGTTGGTCTGCAAGGCGGCGGCCGATCACCACGCCCTGCGCGTCGTCAAATCCATCCAGCGTGCCCTGCTTGATGTTGTTGGCGATGGACGTCAGCCCTGCGAGATCGGAGCCGCGAATTCCACGAACAAGCACGCCTGCCGCATTGAACGGCGAAGACGCCAGCGCCTGGCCCTCGACGATCGGCACCGCCAAGCGGACCCCTTGGAGCTTGGAGATGCGTTCCGCGACCGCCTGGTAGTCCGTGAGAGGCGATTCCAGCGGCTGCACAAGCAAGTGGCCGTTCAGGCCGAGGATCTTGCCGAGCAGCTCCTTCCGGAACCCATTCATCACCGCCATGACGATGATCAGGGTTGCCACCCCCAGCATGATGCCGAGGAACGAGAAGCCGGCGATGATCGAAATAAATCCTTCCTGCCGCCGCGCTCGCAAGTAGCGCAACGACAGCATCCACTCGAACGGGGCGAAGGGTTTTGTCCCGGTTGGTTCGCTCATCCCACCGCTCTTGAACTGCTGGATTTCATCCGATTCTGTCGGACCAAGGCCAGCTCTGGTCGCGCGCCCCCTTGAGAAACACACAGATTCATCGTGACAGCAGATCGATTGTGGCCGCGGGGCTGAGATTTTCCCGGCTTCCGTCAGCCCGTTTCTTGACCTCAAACATCCCTGAAGCGAGCCCTTTGGGACCAATAACCACTTGCCAGGGCACACCAATCAGATCGGCAGTTGCGAATTTCGAGCCCGGACGTTCGTCGAGGTCATGGTAAAGCACATCGACGCCTTTAGCGCCGAGTTCACGATAAAGATTTTCACAGGCCGCGTCCGTACCGCTGTCGCCTTGCTTGAGATTGAGGATTGCGACGCGGAAAGGCGCCACCGCCTCGGGCCATTTGATCCCGGCATCGTCGTGCGATGCCTCAATGATGGCGGCCACAAGCCGGCTCGGGCCGATGCCATACGATCCCATATGGACCGGCCGCTCGACGCCGTCGGGGCCGCTGACCACGGCCTTCATCGGCTCCGAATATTTCGTGCCGAAATAGAAGATATGCCCGACTTCGATGCCACGCGCGGACACCTGCTTGTCGGCCGGGATTGTCTCGAACGCGGCCGCTTCGTGTTTCTCCGACGTCGCGGCGTAAAGCGACGTCCATTTGTCGACGGTCGATTGCAGCCCGGCCACATCGTCAAAATCGACGCTGGCATCCGGCACCGGAAAATCGAGGTAGTCGCGATGGCAGAACACTTCGGATTCGCCGGTCGAGGCCAGAATGATGAATTCGTGACTCATGTCACCGCCGATCGGACCGGATTCCGCACGCATCGGAATCGATTTAAGGCCCAGCCGCGCGAAGGTGCGCAGGTACGCGACGAACATCCGGTTGTACGAGTGACGCGCGCCTGCCTGGTCGATATCGAACGAATAGGCATCCTTCATCAGGAACTCGCGTCCCCGCATGAGGCCGAAGCGCGGCCGCACCTCGTCGCGGAACTTCCATTGGATGTGGTAGAGATTGAGCGGCAGATCCTTGTACGAGCGGACATAGGATCGGAAGATGTCGGTGATCATCTCCTCGTTGGTCGGGCCGTAGAGCATCTCGCGCTCGTGACGGTCCTCGATCCGCAGCATTTCCTTGCCGTAGTCATCGTAGCGGCCGCTTTCGCGCCACAGGTCCGCCGACTGGATGGTCGGCATCAAGAGCTCGATGGCGCCGGCGCGGTTCTGCTCTTCGCGCACAATCTGTTCGATTTTTCTGAGCACCCGCAGCCCCAGCGGCAGGAACGCATAAATCCCCGCAGCCTCCTGCCGCATCATGCCGGCGCGAAGCATCAGCCGATGGGAGACGATTTCGGCTTCCTTCGGGGTTTCGCGCAGAATGGGCAGGAAAAAACGGGACAGTCGCATCGGTGGGTCTCGGGAATCGCCTGGGCTGCTCGGCTTGCGCAGAGAAAGCGGATCGGGGGGGAAAATACAAGCGCGACAAGGGCCTGGAGGCCCAAACCGAACGAAGTGTGAAAAGCGCCGCGACAACGACAAATAGGTGGGAGCCGTAATGACAACGGAAAATGGATCGGCTACCGTTTGGCTCTGCGGTGGAAAAATCACCGCTGGCCCACGTCTGGGGAGGAATTGTCGAAGCGCGCAACCGGCGCAGACCTCGAGCTACAATTTCGTATCGGGGTTGACAGCAAGACTTTAGGATTTTGGAGCAGGGCATTATCCCTGCTCTTCTTTTTTTGTCCGGTACACCGCCTAAAAGCGGGCTTACAGGCCCCTCCGGACCCAGAACATATACATCCCCGTGAACGTTGCGGGGTGCGCCTGTTCGAAGGCCTGCCAGCAATCCAGGTCCGTGGAGGCCCCCGGCGCGGGGAACTCACGCTCGAACTGGTCGCGAATGTCGGCGGAGACCTCGAACCCCAGGAACGTCAGCCTGTCGGCAATGATCCAGTTTTTGATCCCGGCGATGGTGAACTGGTGCTCGACAGCGTTGAACCACAACGCCCGGCACCCGCTCGTGCTGTAGAAATCGGCCAAGGGAATCGCCTGGGCACGGTGGATCAGTTCCTGGCGGGACGCGCGGATATCGTCGCCGGTCGGACCATAGCCACGCTCGGCGATAAATGCCCGCGCCGCGTTCACCGGCCGTTCGGCCAGCGCGCTGAACACGCCAATCAGCATCAAGCCGCCGGGGCGCAGGATGGACAGCAGCACGCGCCACCCCTCCTCCGGATCGGAAAGGTGATGCAGCACGCCGACCGCCTCGATCAGATCGAAGGTGCGGCCAATGGTTCCAAGCTTGAGGACGTCGGCCTGGGCGTATTCGATATTGGTGACGCCGGCCTCCCGAGACTTCCGCCGGGCGTAGGCCAGACTGGTGCGGCTGATATCGACGGCCAGCACGCGCGCGTCCGGGAAACGCTGCGCGGTTTCGATCGAATGGGCGCCGGTGCCACACCCGGCGATCAGTACGCTGAAGTCCGTCATTTCGAGTGGGAGAACGCCGGCGCGCGGCCCAATTTATCGCGCAGATATTCTTCCACCGTCATCGGCGGAGCCGCTGGCCGGGTAATCCAGCGCGGATAGGGATTCTGGTCGTACTGCTTTTCGTTTGCGCGGGAGCCGGAATCGGCAATGGGCGTCAGAACCGGAATGGCTTCCCGGTCGGATGCCTCCTCGCGCGGCTCGTGGATTTGCTGCCGCAAGAGAGCAGCCATGCCATCCGGCCACAACCTCTCCGCAATAGCGCCGGCCGCCGGCAGCCTGTACAGCGGCCGATACATCGCCGCGAGCGCGACATCGAGCGGCTCAACGGAACCGCCCGAACCAAGTCGCTCAAAAAGACGATCACACCATTGCCGCGACCGATCGCGTTCGGTGTCGTCCAGCGGATAGATGTATTCATTGATGAAGCATTGCTGCGCCAGAGCCAGGAAAAAACGCAGCCCGTGCACGGCCAATGGAAGCCCTGCGGCCTGGGTCATGGCCTCGAGCAGCGCCGCCCTGACAACGGTCAGGAACCGTTCCAGATCGAGGTCGCAAACCACCCGGCTCTGCAGGAGCGCCAGCAGCAAGCCGTCCTCGCCGATTTTGCGCAGGCCATCGCCGTCAAACAACTCATCGAGGCTCAATTTTCTCGGCCACGCCAACGCAAGGCGGTTCATCGGAACCGACACCGCCGGGCTCTGCTTGACAATCGCCTCGACGTTTCCCAGGCCGAACGCGATGGCTTTGATGAAGTGGCCGACGGCCTCGTCGTGGCGACCCAGTGCCTGATACGTCAGGGCCAGGTTGTCATGCGTTCTGGCGTTGCTGTCGTCGAGCGCCAGAGCTTCCTTCAGAAACTTCAACGCGACGCTGTTGCGCCCCTGCTCCTGGGACGTCCCGCCCATGAGAATGAGGCTGCCAACGTGATTGCGATCGCGCGCGAGGATGGCGCGGCACAGGGCCTGCGTCGCAAGAATGTCACCCTGCTTACGGCGCGCCAGCGCCATCGCATGCAGGTCTTCGATCTCGGGGAGCGGCGCCACCGGCGTCGTCATATCCCGAGTTGCAATTTTACCATTATTCTTGAGGATCGCCCGTCGCCCTTTGCGATTCATGCCGGACCGTCGCGCAAAACGACGCCGAGAAGAATGCGACGAAGTGCGCCTGCGACTTAATGAGGCACCCTCATAAGCGCAGCGAGATCGTCAAAGGTCACGATCTTGTAGATGTACAGGCTGGCACCCACACCGAAGATGGTCGTGGCAATCGCAGTCGTCCAAACCAGCTTCAACACCAAGCGCGGCAACTGCGGAGCACCCGGATCGGTCCCGGGAACGCCCTCGGCGCCCTGTGCGTGAACGCCCCAAGGCAGGACCGCGAACAGCGTGATCCACCAGATCAGAAAATAGATCGCAAACGCTGTCGAAATAGACATGGCAAACAAACTCGCCGAGTTTCGATCAAGATACCAAGACAGCCCACGGGACATGACTGCCGCAACAGCGCGACCATGACGGCATCGTCACACTATCACACCACAACGATATGAACCGAGACATTCGGCTTCTTGCGCCAATGTTGCGCCACCGCCGCGCGTACGCCGCGACGGACCGATTCCGCAACGGAATCCGGATCGCGCCGGCGCGGCTTGGGCAACGTCTCCAAGGTCTCGACCGCGGCGTTGTAAACGACATCGGCCATCGATTCGCCCCCGGCCGTACTGTCCGGAATTCCGATCAGTTCGACCTCCGGGTCGGCCAGCAGTTGACCCTTGTCGTTCATCGCCACCGCGACCGTGATAATGCCGGCAAAGCTGAGCCGCCGCCGATCGGCAACCGTGCGGGCCTGGGCCGGAATCAGCAACGCGCCGTCCTTGTAGAGCCGCCCCGATGGGACCTCGTCGACAATCTCGATGCGACCCGGCGCCAAGCGCACGAGATCCCCGTTGCGGCATGTCAGCGTGTTCGCGCCAAGGCTCCGCGCCAGGCTTGCGTGCTCGGAAAGATGCAGCGCCTCGCCGTGCACCGGAATAACCGTCTGCGGTTTCACCCAGCCGATCATCTCTTCAAGTTCGGCCCGGCGCGGATGGCCCGAAACATGGACGAGATGATTGCGATCGGTGATGACCTCCACGCCCTGGTCGATCAGCCCGTTGACGACACGACCGATAGCCTTTTCGTTACCGGGAATGGGGCGCGACGAGAAGATGACACGATCGCCCTTTGACAGAGCGACCTCGGGATGTTCGTCGGCGGCAATCCGCGCCAGCGCGGCGCGCGGCTCGCCCTGACTGCCGGTGCACAGCGCAACCACCTTGTCGGGTGGCAGATGGCCATAGATATCCATCCCGCGAAACGGCTGCACGCCGTCGAGATGACCGGTTTCGCGCGCCACCTGGACCACGCGCTCCATGGCGCGTCCGACCAGAACAACCTCCCGGTCGCAGGCACGCGCGGCGTCGGCGACGGCGCGAATGCGCGCAACGTTCGAGGCGAATGTCGTCACGGCAACGCGGCGCGGTGCGCCTGCAATCAATTCCGACAACGTCTTGGCAACATCGCTCTCCGATGGCGAACGGCCATCGCGCACGGCGTTGGTGGAATCGCCGATCAACACAAGGCACCCCTCGGCGCCCAGCGCCCGGAGCTTGGCCTCGTCCGTCGGCGGCCCGATGATCGGTGTCGGGTCGAGCTTCCAGTCGCCGGTGTGCAACACATTGCCGAACGGCGTGCGCAAAATGAGCGCATTGGATTCCGGGATCGAATGCGAAACAGACACCAGTTCAATGTCGAAGGGCCCGACATTGAAGCGCGAGCCAAGCGCGATCTCGTGGACCGGAATTTCCGGCGCGCCGTGTTCGCCCGCGCGCTTGGCCGCAAGCAGCGCGGCCGTGAATGGCGTGGCGTAAACCGGAACCTTGAGCTTCGGCCACAGATCCAGCAATGCGCCGAAATGGTCTTCGTGCGCATGCGTGAGCACGATGCCCGCCAAATTCCGGCGTTCCTCAACCAGATACCGAATGTCCGGCAGGACCAGGTCGACGCCCGGCAGGCTGTCCTCGCTGGCGAAAGACACCCCCATATCGATCGCGAGCCAGGTGCGCCGCCGCGCATCGCCAAGGCCGTAGATCGCGAGATTCATGCCGATCTCGCCCACGCCACCCAGCGGCGCAAACACCAACTCACTCGGAGCCGCAGACATACCTCTACCGACTTCCCATTATGGACACGTCGCCGGCACCGACCGTCCGCATTGTTCCATCCGCACCGCGCAGAACCAGGCGGCCAGTCTCGTCGACGGTCTCGAATTGCCCCGTCAGATCGCCGTCGCCCGATCTCACGGCAATGGTCTTCCCTACGCCCGTGGCGCGGCTAAGCCAATCGGCCCGGATGGCGCCGAAGCCTGCCCCGCGCTCCCATTGCGAGAGGCGTTTGACCATCGCCGCGGACAGCGGCACGAACAGCGCTTCGGGAACCGCGCGAATGCCAGCCGCGGCCAGATCAGTGGCGGGATATTCGGTGCCGGCGGGATGATGGGCGCAATTGACGCCGATGCCAATGACAACGGCCGCCCCCTCGCCCTCGATGAGGATGCCGGCGAACTTGTTGCGGTCGATCAGCAGGTCGTTCGGCCATTTCAATGCCAACCGGCTGGCCAGCCCGGGAACGCGCCCGGCGACGGCGTCATGAAGCGCAAGCGCCGCGACAAATGACAGTTCCGGGAAGTGCGCCGGCGGCGCAGGGTCGTTGAGCAGAAGGCTCGCATAGAGGTTGCCCGGCTCGGACACCCAGGTCCGCCCGCGCCGCCCGCGCCCGGCGGTCTGACTCCCGGCGGCAACCCACAATGGGCCCCGCTCGCCCAAACGGGCGAGCCGCAACGCCTCTGCGTTGGTCGAGCCGATCGTGTCATGAAAAACAAGCCGAGCCCCGGCCGCTTCTGCCGTGGGATCGAGCCGCATCAGAACAGCGACTTCGCCGCTGCGACAGCAGCGGCGATCAGCGGTCCGGGATAGACGAAGAACAGGAGATTGAACAAGCCGGTGACGCCAAGAACGGCCTTGAGCCTTCCCGGCACCGGCTTGAAGTCCGGCGCCGGCTGATCGAAATACATCACCTTGACGATGTTGAGATAGTAATAAGCGCCGACCACGCTCGACAGAACACCAAGGACAGCGAGCGTATAGAACCCCGCTTTGATGGCGGCGAGGAACACGTAGTACTTCGCGAAGAAGCCAGCCAGCGGCGGGATGCCCGCGAGCGAGAACAGCACAACTCCGAAAAAGAACGCCAGCGCCGGATTGGTGCGAGCAAGCCCGGCGAGGTCGCGAACCTGCTCGACCGCGCCACCCTCGCGGCGCATCACCAGGATCGCCGCGAACGCCCCGAGCGTCATGGTCGAGTAGATCGTCATATAAATGAGGACGCCCTGCACGCCTTCGGTCGTCCCCGCCGCAAGTCCGACCAGGGCAAACCCCATATGGCCGATCGAGGAGTACGCCATCAGCCGCTTGATGTTGCTCTGGCCGATGGCGGCGAAGGCGCCCAGCGCCATCGATGCAATGGAGACAAAGACGACGATCTGCTGCCATTGCAACGTGATTTCCGGAAATGCGCTGACCGTGGCCCGGACAAAGATCGCCATCGCGGCGACCTTGGGGGCGGCCGAGAAAAACGCAGTCACCGGCGTGGGTGCGCCCTCGTACACGTCCGGTGTCCACATGTGGAATGGCACCGCCGACACTTTGAAGCAGAAGCCGACGAACAGGAACACCAGGCCGAAGACCAGCCCTATCCCGCCATGTCCCGAGGCTTTCGCGATGCCGACAAACGAAACGTTGCCGGTGAACCCATAAATCAGCGAACACCCATAAAGCAGCATGCCCGACGACAATGCGCCGAGCACAAAGTACTTCAACCCGGCTTCGGTTGAGCGCACGCTGTCGCGGCTGGACGCCGCCAGGACGTAGAGCGCGAGACTCATCAACTCGAGTCCAAGATAGAGCGCGATCAAATCGCCGGCCGAGATCAGCATTCCCATGCCGACACTCGAAATGACGATCAGCACCGGGAATTCGAACTTCTGCTCGCGTTCAGCCGCGAGGTAGTCAACCGACATCAAAATCGCGAACGCCGACCCGATATAGGCCAGGATTTTCATGAAACGTGCGTAATCGTCGACGATGAAGCTGTCGCCGAACACGCGACCGCCCGGAACGCAGGCGACGAGAACCGCTCCCGCCACGAGCAGCGCGACGGACAGTGCGCTGATGAGCGTTTCGCTGCGCTCGCGGAACGCACCCAGCATCAGGAGAATCAGGGCTCCCACGGCAAGCACAATGTCCGGCAAAACCGGCGTCAGCGACGAGAGTGGCGCGGCGTTCATCGGCTGAGCCTCATTTCATCAGTGCGGCAGACTTCGCCGCACTGACTGCGTGCTGATAATTGTCGAGCAACGCCGTTACGGAGGCGGCCGACATGTCGAGAACCGGCTTGGGGTAGAACCCAAGCCACAACGTCAGAACGATCAGCGGCGCGAAAACCGCAATCTCGCGCCAGCCCATATCCTTGATGTGCGCCAAGCTCGGCTTGTCGAGACGGCCCAACACGACCTTGCGGTAAAGCCATAGCGCGTAGCAGGCAGAGAGGATGACCCCCAGGGTCGCCAGCGTCGCCACCACGACATTGCTTCGGAAGGTGCCGAGCAGCGAAAGAAACTCGCCGACGAAGCCGGACGTGCCAGGCAGCCCGACGTTGGCCATCGTGAAGAGAAGAAACACCACGGCATAAACGGGCATGCGGTTGACGAGGCCGCCATAGGTCGAGATCTCGCGGCTGTGCATGCGGTCATAGACAACGCCGACGCACAGGAACAGCGCGGCCGAAACGACGCCGTGCGAAATCATCTGGAAAATGCCGCCGGCGACACCCTGCGAGG
>Ga0070679_100003902_pt1 | contig 13711 bp, 13 predicted proteins | sample KBSC63BmetaG_FD_65652 | JGI IMG/M metagenome (GOLD analysis project Ga0070679, IMG submission 65652) | Corn rhizosphere microbial communities from Kellogg Biological Station, Michigan, USA - KBS C6-3B metaG | ecosystem: Host-associated > Plants > Roots > Rhizosphere | place: USA: Michigan... | reverse complement strand
CTCGATTGCGCATATACCTTGTCATACATGGCGCCGCCCATCAGGCCCGGTAGCGTGAAGTGCGGCGTGGGCCCAATGTTGTATTTGTCTCCAGTTTGATCGGCGACGAGCGATACTTGCACTGTTCCAGGTGTAGCGCCTTGCATGCCGGGTACGGAAATATCCGCAGGTGCTCGGAAAATGAGCCCATCAGGTGTTTGGAAGCGCGTGTTCTTCACCAATTTCACGGGCGCCGTGGAATAGTCGTTTATTACGGTGACCGAACCGGAAGCTTTGTGCTCCGCATGTGTCGTCCCGGTAGAACTTACGGGCTGTGAATCATCTACGTCCAAACTTTGCACCGTATACGTAAGCGCCCCTGCTGGAGCGGAGCTCGCGGGGTACGCAGTAATCGTCTTTGTAGAATCAAATACGATTGTATGTGCCCGTGGTATGACGGTAATGGTGGTCGAACGGAACATCATGAGGATGAACGCGATAACTGCAAGCAGAAGCACTCCGGCAATCGTCCAAAGCCAGAGCGTGGAACGTGAACGCCTTCGCGGCGGAAGTCCTGCGCCAACGGGCGGCACTTCGCGCCTATCAGCCCTCTCCATCGGCGGCCGCACGATCGGCCGCTCCATAGGTCGGGCGCGAGTGACATTTATATTGCGTATGCTCCTCTCCGGTAGTGCCTCGGTTGCTTCGTCCGAAGGCGCTTCAACCTCATCGCTTGTTATTTCTATGCGATGCGGCTGGCGTGGTGGTTCATCCTTCGGAAGGATGTCCTGCATGAAATCACGTGCCATAACGCATCAGTATACCATCATCATCACTGATGCGCTTCGATATGCACAAGTGAAGCAGCAAGGAGTAGCGATATGTCCGGTGCGGCACTATCTATTTGGATCCATTGCTGCAGATCTTTGCTGGAGAGTTCCGTGACAGCAAACGGCTGAAGCGGGATAGTGAATTGCGAAAAATCCAAACGCGAGAAAAATCTCGCTAGCCATGGCGCCATGTCCGGATGGACGAACAAAAGGAGATCTTGCGGCAGACGCGCCTTTCCGGAAAGCTGTGCAAGCTGCTCTCCGAACTCGCGGACGAGGTCTTGTTCGAGCTTCTCCATATTCCCTTTCAGCAGATCGCATGCTTCTCCCACGCATTGCTCGCGTTCAAGCATGCGCATGAGCCCCAACGTTTCTTCAGGCAAAGCATTTTTCGCCAAGCGCTCGAGTATCGAGTGTACGCCAACATCAAATGACGCCGATGCTTCCAAAATTCCGTCACGAATTACCAAAAATTGGCTTCCCTCACTCGATATATCTATGGTGAGGCAGTTGCGAGGATGCGTGGGATGTTCGCGTACGCAGGTAAGAAGCGCTCTCGTATGCGAACGCCAAATGGGCTTCAGATGCGGAAACGCTTTCTCAACGTATTGCGCCACGCCTTTTTGCAACTCGTCGTCGACGGTGGAAACAAGCGCATACAATGATACGAGATGCCCGCTCTTTCCTACTGCGCTCTGCGTTGCGTAGCCGTTTACCTCCTCGCGCAAAACCACTGCTTCAAGCATTTTTTGCTTGGCATTCACCGCCTGTTTTTCGAGGTTATCTATGTGATCTTTCGTGACCTTCGTCTCGGTCTGGAATCTTTGTGTAAGCCGCAGCACCTGCGCATCTATCCAAGGCGCCCGGAAGAATACGTATAACTCGCTGATGCGCGGCGGCCTTTTGTCGTTGCGTGCCGCGAGGGCTTGCACTGTTTTCTGGGCGGCTTCCTCAATTGCGCCGCCCATGCGTGCGGCAAATTGTTCCTTTGTACGCTTTTCATACGGGATGAAACTCCTGTGCACGGCGACAAGCTTGCTTTTCTCTAATCCGTCCATTTCCAAAATCCCGACCGCAGCAGAAGATGAACCGACATCAACGATTGCGGCACGCCGCAACCTATCGCGCCCAAAATGCAGCCCGAACATCGTCTCAGTATAGCGCGTACTTTCCTATCAGAACTTTCCTCTGTGAGTAATTCCGCATCTCAATAGGACTATGCCGATGGGACAAGAACGGCTTTTATGCGGCGCACTCCCGCCGCGACGCTTTCTTCTCCCGTAATTTTAAATTTTCCCGCAACACTCAAATCACCCGTATTTGAAACATGCGGTCCGCCGCAGAATTCTATCGAATACGCTTGTTCGAACATTGGATTTCCTTGCGTCGCTCCTGCAGGTCCTATCGAATATACGGAAACTACGTCCGGATATTTCGCGCCAAATTCATGCTGCGCGTTCAATTTCTCGGCTTCTTCCTTGGGCATCGTACTTCTCACAACTGGCAGCGCCTCCTGAATCTTTTCATTAACGATTTTCTCTAGTTCTGCTCGCTGCTGGGGAGTTACCTTCGCGCCATGGGAAAAATCTATTCGCAACCTTTCTTGAGTAATATTGGAACCGCGCTGTTTTACGTGATCGCCCAAGACTATCTGCAGTGCTTTCAACAGAAGATGGTGCGCCGTGTGCAGTCTCGTGGTCGCTTCTGATGTATCCGCAAGACCACCTTTGAATTTCTTTTCGCTTCCCGCGCGGGAAATTGTTTTATGCCTCTCTAAAAGTTTATCAACTTCGTCCCATTCAATTACCAAATTCCGCTCCTTGCGCTCTTCCTCAATCATTTCACGGGGCATTCCGTCAGTAGTTATCAGCTCGAAGACAACATTTGGGTCAAGGAAAGAGAGGCTTTTATTTTTTTCGTCAATGTCATGCCCTGGTTCATAAGCATCCGAAGTCGCTCTTATGACCTTTTCAAATTTCCTCATCGCGTTATCGAGCGCGTGGCCAAACTGCCTCTCCTCATTCCATATAGCTTCTGTAATTTCCTTATAAGCAGTTTCTCCAGAAATTTCTGGATACGCCGTACCGTATTTCTCCATGACGATTATCGCGCAGCGGTTCAAGAGACTCTCTGCCCCGCTATCTTTTTCAACTTCCAGCTTTTGTGCATTGTAGGCTGCACGCCGCAACAGGCGGCGCAACACATAGCCGCGCTCAGTATTTGATGGTCGTACGCCGTCGCCGAGCATGAAAACCGCGGCACGCACATGGTCCGCGACGATTCTGAATGAACGCTGATAGGTGGAGTCGTCGTAGCTTTTCTTCGAAAATTCTTCGAGCAGTGCGATAATGTCGTCAAAAACGTCCGTGCGGAAGACGTCAGGATTGTTTATAGAAGCCGCGGCAATGCGTTCGAGCCCGCCGCCAAAGTCGACGTTTTGCTTCGGGAGCAATTTGAATGAGCCGTCATCCTGCTTGATATATTGCATAAAAACGGAATTGCCGATCTCGAGAAACCTGCCGCAGTCGCAATTGGGATGGCAACGCTCGCCGTATTTTGCATCGTGCGGCGTGCCGAAATCATAAAAAATCTCGCTGTCCGGCCCGCCAGGCTCGCCAGCCGGCATATTTTCAGGTACACCCGCGCGTGACCACCAGTTCTTTCTAGCCTCGTAGAAAAAGATACGACCACCGCGCATGCCGAGCCGGTAGCCGTCGGCTTCAGAACCCACCTCTACTATCTGAGCATCAACTCCCTTTTGGGAAAAAAGTTTCTGCCATATTTCAGCGCTCTCGGTGTCGCGCGGAACATTATTTTTCTCGTCGCCGATGAAAGCAGTGACGTAGAGCTTTTTTGGATCAAGGCCCACGACATCGGTAAGGAATTCAAACACCCACGGCAGCTGCTCCCGCTTGAAATAATCACCTAGTGACCAATTGCCAAGCATTTCGAAAAAAGTCGTGTGCCGGTTGTCGCCCACTTCCTCTATATCTTCAGCACGGAAGCTTTTTTGGCTGTCTACAAGCCGCGCGCCTTCCGGATGCGACGCACCCAAGAGGTAGGTGATCAAAGGCTGCATGCCGGAGCCGGTAAAAAGCGTCGTAGGGTCGTTCTGCGGCACCAGGGGCGCAGAAGGGATCACGGTATGTCCGCGCGCTTTGTAGAATTCCAAATATTTGGTGCGGATGTCGTTTATAGTCACAGAAAAAGACTAGCGTCTTTTGCGTAAAAAAGAAAGAGCCGCATTCGCGCGGCTCTGATATCTTCGATCACAGCATACTCGTGAGCTTGTCTGCTTGCTGTCGGTGCCGAGAACGACTTTTCTCAACGCTCGTGCGCAAGCGATTTTCCAGCGTCCCGTCCTTCAGTAGATCGAAAGCAATCTGCCAATACTCGGTGTCAGGAATGCAGCTCGGCCCGAGCTTGTACCGCATCCTATGTGTGCGTTTCCTGTCCAAGGCGGCTGGGAAGTAAATCGTTATCTGGACGTCAGCGCAGTTGGGATTGCCGGTACTTTCGTACGAGAACTCGACCCGAAAAGCTTCGATCGCACTCCCGAGCTTTCCCAGCCGACGCAAGACTTCGACGCAAGCCTCCGTCATGCCTCCCGGTGGTGTGGGAATGTCAGTCCTCGCCTTTCGCCGTCGTCCCGCGGGTCGATCAGCAGATCCATGCTTATTCGTGCCATCTAGAGCTCCTTCTGGTGCACAAGCACCTCAAACCTTTGGCCACAAGACCATGAGGATGTCCTTTATACCTCATTTGAAATTTGCAAGCGAGGCGCTACTATGGCGCGCATGCAACATACTATACATACGCTTCAAAATGGTTTGCGGGTCGTCCTCATCCCCATGGAGGGCTCGAAAACCGCCACAGTAATAGTAATGACGGGTACGGGCTCTCGGTATGAGAATGACAAAGAAAACGGCCTCGCTCATTTTCTCGAACACATGTTCTTCAAAGGGACCAAGCGCCGCAAAAATGCCCGCGCGATATCCGAAGAGCTCGACGGCGTCGGCAGCGTCTACAACGCATTTACCTCCAAAGAGCGCACTGCGTACTGGGCTAAGGTGAGCTCTCAATATATAGATACTGCCCTCGATGTCGTCTTCGACATTTTCCTTAATTCCAAACTTCCGCCAGCGGAGATCACCAAGGAACGAGGCGCCGTACTGCAGGAAATAGACATGTACGAAGATATGCCGATGCGCACCGTTGATAATGTGTTTGACGCATTGGTTTTCGGGGACCGACATCCGCTTGGTCGCACTATCCTCGGGCCTAAGGAAAATATCCGCCGTTTTTCACGCAAGGATTTCTCGAACTACATGAAGCGCAACTACACTTCGCACAACACCGTGGTGGTAGTTGCCGGCGCGTTCAGCGAGAGCAAGATACTCTGGAAAGTACACAAGGAATTCGGGACGTTCAGCCATACGACACCGCCGACTTACATTCCATTTGCGTCCACGCAGCACGAGCCGCGCGTTTCCATAAAGCAGAAGAAAACGGATCAGACACAGCTCATGCTCGGCGTGCCGGCGTATCCGTATCTGCATCATGATGAATTCGCGCTCGAAGTGCTTTCAGCAATTCTCGGCAGCGGTATGTCTAGCCGCCTCTTTATGGAAGTGCGCGAAAAACGCGGCTTAGCATATAGCGTGCGTTCATGGGCAGACCGTTATCCCGACTGTGGTTCATTTGTAGTGCAAGCCGGAGTGGAACACGCGAAGCTCGAGCTTGCCTTGAAAACCATTCTGGCTGAATTCAAAAAAATTAAGAAAACAAAAGTCTCGACTGCCGAGCTCGAGAAAGCCAAAAACCATATCAAGGGTTCTCTCGCACTCCAGCGTGACACGTCAGATGAAATAGCTGAATTCGCAGCGACGTCCATCATCAACCTCAACACTGTGCGAACCGTGGAAGACATCATCAAAGACATCGACAAAGTCACCGCCGATGACGTGCAGCGTGTGGCACAAGACATCCTCCTCACCGGCAAGCTCAATCTCGCCATCATCGGCCCGCATTCAGATAATAAAAAACTTCTGAAACTGCTGAAGATTTAAATTATCTCTAAAATCTTGACAGGATTTTATAGAGGTCTACGATGCAAATAGAACAATTGATGTGTTGCGCATCAAAAAGTTCTCAGCAGTAGCTGGGCTTCGCAAATAGAGTTTTATTTTTCGTCTATCTGTACTTAGGTACAGCGCATAGTCCCTAACAGGAATAGACTTAAAATCCTCACCTCTTTATTTCCAAAGCCATTCGCACTGCTGCTTGCCACCGCGGAGCTCAAGATTTCTTGAGCTCCGTTTTTTATGCGAGCCAGTCTATCTGCTTTTTATCGTGTGCCTTTAGAAATTCGTTGGTCTTACTGAAAGGTTTTGAGCCGAAGAAGCCATGGTTGGCACTAAATGGAGACGGGTGCGCTGATTCGATGACGTCGTGTTTGAAGGTATCAATAAGTGTCTTTTTGGAACGCGCGAAATTGCCCCAGAATATAAATACTAAATAATCTTTCTCCTCAGAAAGCTTTTGTATCACCGCATCCGTAAATTGCTCCCACCCTTTGCCTTGGTGCGAACCGGCACTATGCGCACGCACGGTGAGTGTCGCGTTCAGGAGTAGGACTCCCTGCTTCGCCCAGCTTTCGAGCTCGCTCGATACATGCGGCTTTCCGCCGAGATCGTCCTCAAGTTCTTTAAAAATATTCTGCAGGCTCGGCGGCTGGCGTATGCCTTCGTGCACCGCAAAACAAAGGCCGTTGGCTTGTTTAGGGCCGTGATATGGGTCCTGGCCGAGTATTACGACTTCGACTTTATCAAAAGGCGTAAGATTGAAAGCCCTGAAAATATCCTTTGGCGGCGGATAGACCGTAGTCTTCTGATATTCCTCTTTGACGAATTTCGCCAATTCCTGGAAATACGGTTTCTCGAACTCATCCTTGAGGACTTTCTTCCAGCTTTCGTCGATCTTTACGTCCATGCCCTCAGTATACAAAAAGTCATCGCCGCACAGTAGAACTGCACGGCGATGTATCATTTAGCGTCTTGTTCTGATATTTCTCAGGCGATAGAGGTAACTGACGACCCCCACCGCTGCCACGCCGCAAAGGAGCTGTATTCCCCATGTGAACCACAGGTAGATATCCAGCGGTATCTTTGCAGCCCAGTCGGCAAGGACGAGCCCAAGCCAGCCGCCGGTCACATAGCAGAAGATATCTGTCGGCCCCATGCCTCTTTCGGCTTCGCGTTCAGACGCGATCTTTATCACCATTGAGACGAGGTGACCGCAAATGGCGCCGGCCGCAAGAAGAACACCGTACAGCCATTCCGAGCGAACGGATTGACCGAAGAGCTGCGTCTCCCCCATGAGTACGCCAATGGATACCGCGATAGGCAGGTATCAGTGCGAACACCCATCGCTGTACAAACCCGGTCGAAAAGGTGCCTGTTATCTTATGCACGACTATATATGCGGCGAAGACGGGTGCCCAGGTGAAAGGAGCATTCCGCGCGGCCGCTGATAGCTCGGGGCTGCTTTGTATCAGACCCGCCAGAGCCAGGCATCCGGCGATCGCGCCAATGCTTCCTTTCACTGTCACAACTTCCTCCTGTTTGTTTTCGAAGAGATCCAGCCAGAGGCTTATCTCTGCGAGGTATAGGTATGCACTTGCGAAAAATCCCAGTATTCCCAGGACCACTGCGCAGGGAATCTGCCAAAGAAGATTCAAGTCCATCCGCCCCTCCCTTTTGGTAGAGTCAAATAGCCATCTGCATCAATCAGATACCCAAAAACGAAGAGAGTCAACCGGCGCTATGCGGTCGGGTCGGGCATTTCCTTATACGCCTGTTCAATTGCCGCGTACGTGTCGGGCGAAAGCTTGATATCGCCTGCTTTTATGTCTTCTGCAAGCTGTTCGATTTTTGTCGCGGCGATGATGACCGATGTCGTGAATTTCCGCTCTCGGACGAAGGCGAGGGCAAGCTGGCTCGGCGTGATGCCGGCGTCTTTCGCTATCTGCATGTAGCGCTCTATCGCGGGCTGTGCATGCGGCGGGTTGTAGCGGGCGCGATTGCGCTCGTAGATAGTAAAACGCGCGCCCGGCGGCATTGCACCACCGAGATATTTGCCGGAAAGCACACCCATATTGAGCGATGAATACGCAAGCAGGCCGATATTTTCGCGCAGACATATCTCCGAATGGCCTATTTCAAAGGTACGGTTCAACAGCGAATATTGATTCTGTATGGTGATAATCCGAGGCAGATCCTTCTCTTTCGCGATACGCAGATACTGCATCATGCCCCACGGGGATTCGTTGGAAACGCCGATATAGCGGACTTTGCCGCTTTTTACGAGCTCACCAAGCGCATCTAGCGTTTCTTCGATAGGAGCGCCGTCGTCCCCGTCGAGTTCAGGCCACCCACGCACGCCGAAAATATTCAAGTGCCTTTCAGGCGTATGTACTTGATAAACATCCACATAGTCCGTCTGAAGCCGCCGCAGCGAGCCATCTATCGCTTCCAGGATGCTTTTCTTGGTAAGCCCCGCCTTCGCGTCTCTGGTACGCATCGAATTAGACTGTCCTCGGCTTCCTACTTTCGTAGCAATAATCAGCTTGTCGCGGTCTTTCCTTTTAGCGAGCCAGGTGCCTACGTACATTTCCGTAAGGCCTTGTTTCGTTTTGTCCGGAGGAATGGGATAGATTTCCGCCGTGTCTATGAAATTGATACCGTCGTTTACGGCGTAATCGAGCTGCTCATGTGCGTTCGCTTCATCGCATTGCTGGCCGAAATTCATCGTGCCCAAGCATAGGCTCGAGACCTGCGCATCAGTGCCGGGAAGCTTGCGCATTTCCATACTCAAAGCGCGCCTTCTTTCATCAGCAGTTCCCGTTTCTTTTTGGCTCCACCACGGTTGTAGTTACCGATAGTGCCGTCAGAATGTACGACTCGATGGCACGGCACATCTTTAAGGTAATTTGTGCGCATAACTGCGCCGACGGCTCGTGCTGCATTAGGATTGCCTGCCTTTGTGGCAACTTGCTTGTACGTCATAGTTTTCCCTCTCGGAATCTTGCGGACCACATCACGTACTTTGTCTGCGAAGGTTTTTTGCATAGAGCTAGTATAGCAAACCTGCACTTTACCATTATTTTATATGCCCAGCGTTCCCTGTCCTTTCTTTTTACCCGGGGCAAAGCGTTGCAGTTTCCTGCCGACAAACTCGCGATAGGTGCAGTAGTCGCAATCTTGGGCGACGGCGGGCAATTCGTCGCTCTCAAGCGTTTCTTTTATGTCCAAAAGGGTCGGTTCTAGCCATGAGTCATCGCCTTTATAAGGAATAACGGTCACGTCGAACTCGAGCTTGGCATCGAATGCCTCTCGGTCTTTGCTCGCATTCGCGTAAACGAAATAACCCGTGTCAGAGACTTTGAAGCCATTGCGGCGGAAAAGCCATTGGTACGTTTCCATCTGCTGTTTGTAGCCGTCGTGCCAGTCTTTATCGAGCGCTTCAATCTTTTCGTCTTTGCTCGTCGACTTGTAATCCACTATGTGGAGCTCCTCTTTGTCATTGACCCAAATATCGTCGACCGCACCGCTTACGAGCAGTCCTGTTTCGGGGTGGCGATATTCGATGCCTTTGAAGTTTTCGCGCCAAATGTTCATCTTTGGGTGCTGAAATGGAATAGCCTTTATGCCGTAATGCTTCATGAGAGGATGCGCGGTCTTTCCGTCGCGATGGATGTCAAATTCTTTTTTGAGAAGCGCGTCAACAGCACTATTGAGGTTAAACGGAAACCCCGGCGGTCGTCCTGTCCCGAGCTTGTTATCTATATAGAAGCAGCGCGGGCATTCGAGAAAGAGCCCTATTTTCGAGCGGGAAAGGCGGAATTTGTTGCCGCCGTAGTTCCAATCGGCATTCCTATCAGGCTTATAGTACTGCGACATTGCGGGAGTATACCACCGACTTATCTTTTTACAGATTCTGGCCTTGCTCAGGAGGCGCTACCATCCAATGTCTGAAGCGGTTCTCTACAAACCACATACCCGTAAACATTACGAGCGTGAGAAGTGTCGTGAATACGGAGACTGCGTACATCCCTAATCCCACGGCAACCCCGATCGCTGCGGCGACCCAAAGCCCTGCTGCGGTCGTCACGCCATGAAGCGTATCGCCGCGGAAAATAATAAGTCCGGCGCCAAGAAAGCCGATGCCGGAAACAACTGAAGAAGCGACTTGCGAGGGATTGAAATTAACCACGCCTAGATAATGCGTATCGACGAAATTACCGGAGATAATAAAAAGGGCCGCGCCCATCGCTACAAGTCCGAAGGTGCGCATGCCTGCAGGCTGCTTTGCAAGGATTGCACGCTCTGCTCCGATTACGGCTCCCAAAAAGATCGCCAGGAGGAGTTTCTCGTAGACAACGAGCGTCGGGTCAGCAAAATATTCCGGTCCCATGCCGAGAGTATACCGTATGGAAGCGGCGCACTACAGAGCAATCCCCATTCGCCGGAGATCATCCGCACAGCCTTTTCGCTTCTTCAAGAACTATAGGGACGCGTTCGGGTTTAACGCCGAATTCTTTGAGCATGTGGGGCGTTTGGATGCTTTTGCAGAGAACTATTTTTTTGTCCAAGAGGTGTCGTTTCTCGCTTTCGGAGAGCGTCGTAAGGGCGGTAAGAGGATGCACGCGCGCTTCTTCTATAAGAGTAAGCAGGCCCCGCGTGCGCGGATAATCCCAGCCGATAAGCGTAAGGCCCGCGCATTGCGCATAGCGCATGGCGTTGTGCGTAAAGCGCGTGTTGGTCACCAGCCAGCCTTCATCGACACGATTGCCGGAATCCGTCGCTTGTGCCAGATCCTCGTAGCGTGCGCGCACATAGAGGGCGTCTTTGATGTCCGTTTTCCCACCGGGATCGTTGTGGAATTTCGCTTCGATACCGACACGTTTGCCGGCCTTTTCGGCAAGAACATCTACTTCGTGCGGCGCACATCTGCCCAAAAGAGAAACACCGGTCGCGGTACGCCATCCATGCCCGCGCAAAATTTCCGCAATGAACACCTCAAAAGGGAATCCTGACGGTCCGAGCGCGAAAACTGCGCGTTTTACCGAATAGCGCGCTGCAACGGGGAGATTTTCATCCTTGCGCAAAATATCAAACGCACGACGGTAAATCGCCTCGCTCGTCATTAGTGGCTGCAATTCATGCAATACGGCTGCGAGAACTCGGGCGCGCACGGTAGAGGTCGCGCCTGCAAGCTCCAGAGAATGCTCGAGTTTAGCAGGGTCGAACTGCTCGGTTTCACCATCTGCTTTTTGTACGAGAACGCTCATATCAATCTTGAATGCCTGAAATAATAGGATACACCGCCAGCTGGAGGGGCGCCTTATCAAGTGTCGCTGTGAATTCCGTACCAATTGTTGGCGCGAATATGACGGTATCAAAAACCCGTTCGGTCGGTGTGTTAAGGCAGGCAACGGAAGGCTCTTCCCACGTGGTGAAGGCAAGAATGTATTGGTTTTGGACTGGATTTTCTATCTGATACGAAACCTCATCGCATGAACGGGGTACGAGAATTTTTCCGTAGAGATGGTGCTCGTCTTTTTGAATGACGTCCCGTACGACGGCGGGTGTTGTTGAAGCCATAGAGGTATTGAAAATACGGTTCGATACGACGAATGTCAGGTATGCGACTGCGATTATTGCTATACAGATCTTGCCTGCGCTTGAGAGCGCTTCGTCCATAAGCACAAGTATATCGCGAGCTTTTCTTTGCCGGGCATCCTATGCGCTGACACTGTGAATGACTGCGCCGCCGAGACATTCTTCGCCCTTGTAGAAAACGAGCGACTGGCCGGGTGTCAGCTGTATGGATGATCCAAACGACGCCACCTTGTCATCAAGTTTTGCTTGTACTGTTTTTGCATGGTAACGCGCAGCTGCTTCCACATTCTGATATGCGTTTCCTATCCAATGGAGATCCTCAAGTGTCGCGCTTTGGTGTTGCGATTCTGTCCTGTTTTTTGACACGTGCACGATATTCCGTTTCGTGTCTGTGCCTGTCACGTAGTAGGGTCCTTCAGGAGCATCCGATGCTATGCGGAAACCATGCCGCTGTCCTATCGTATAGAGCGCAGCACCATCATGCTCCCCTATTTTGTTGCCCGAATCATCGAGTAAGATTCCTTTTTTCAATGTAATAAAACGTGACAAGAATTCATGCATCGGGACATCGCCGACAAAGCAGAGACCTTGACTATCGGGTCTCTCAGCATTCGGAAGACCAAATTCGTGCGCTTTTATCCTGATCTCTTTTTTAGTAAAACCGCCGACTGGGAAAAGAGACTTAGCGAGTATGTCTTGCGAGACACGATAGAGAAAATATGACTGGTCTTTGCCGGGATCCACGCCTTTGAGCAATCTCGCTCCTTCCACGCCTTTTTCTATGCGCGCATAATGCCCTGTCGCAATGAGATCTGCGCCGCTTTTAAACGCCCATTTCGCAAATGCGCCGAATTTTATCGTTTCGTTGCATAAGACGTCGGGATTCGGCGTGCGACCGGTTTCGTACTGATGGATCATGTCGGAAACGACAGAATTCCTATATTCTTTCGATAGATCAATTTCCAGGAATGGGATTCCCAGATGCACCGCGACTCGCATCGCGTCAAGCCTGTCTTCACGCCAGGTGCATTCGAGAAATTCCGGACTCCAGATTTTGATGAATACTCCGGCAACGTCGTAGCCTTCTCTCAGCAAAAGCGCAGCAGAAACTGCGCTATCAACTCCCCCGGAAAGGCCGACGAATACTTTTTTCATGCGCCCACCTTAGCATAAAAGCGCCCTTAGAAATATTTTGCCTTGTTTGCAAGCTGGCAGTCGTACGTCTTGCAATAATGCGTGACGCCGTCGTGATCAGCGAGGAAGTAGAGATAGCTGTTCGGTATGGGATCAAGAGCCGCTTCTATCGAGTCCAAGCTTGGACTCCCGATCGGGGTCGGAGGCAGGCCTTTATTGATATATGTATTGTACGGGGAAACAGTTGCTAAATCTTCTTTCGTCAGCTGGAATGTCCCCTTGCCGAGGGTATAGAGAAATGTGGCATCTACTTGAAGCGGCATGCCTTTTTGCAATCTATTCCAAAGCACGCCCGCGATCATGCGGCGATCCTCTGTATTGAACGCCTCGCGCTCAAGGATAGAAGCCATAGTAATGACGTCGCCCAGCGAATGCGTAGACGACGCTATCTCCGGTTGCAACTGCGCAAGGTGATCGTTGAAATCCCCGTGCATGGCTTTTATCACGTCGTCTTCGCTGGCATTCGGGAGGAAGAAATACGTGTCGGGAAAAAGGTAGCCTTCGAGCGGCTGCGCTTCGGAGAGAAAATTCTTGGCATTAAATCGCTGCAACTGGCCGGAAAAGAGCAGAGCCATTTGCTTCGTGGTGGCGCCTTCAGGCACGCGGATGCGTAGAGGTTCCAAGCCGAAAGCACCGGACGCGATTGCGCGCGAGACGCTCCAGACGCTCACCGGCTGTTTAAAAATATAGTCCCCTGCACGCGCGCCATGCTCATGCCCGAAGACTTTCATCAATATGCGGAACGTGAGCGGCGAACGGATGACGCCCTGCGTTTGTAAGTCGGCGGCTATTTGCTGTACTGATTCGCCTTCCGGAACGGATACGAGCTGGCCCGAAGGAAAATCGACCGGAGGGCTTATATCGGTCGTGTAGATATAGACGCCTATAGTCGCGATCAATAAAAGAAAAAGTGCGGTGCGGCGGTTTACGTCTGCACGCCATTGGAGCGATGCGGCCCGTTCAACATCAAAAAAATATCCGACATATTTCTTGACCTGTACCAAAAATCTATGCATGTTCAGCGGG
>Ga0070679_100003899_pt1 | contig 13716 bp, 10 predicted proteins | sample KBSC63BmetaG_FD_65652 | JGI IMG/M metagenome (GOLD analysis project Ga0070679, IMG submission 65652) | Corn rhizosphere microbial communities from Kellogg Biological Station, Michigan, USA - KBS C6-3B metaG | ecosystem: Host-associated > Plants > Roots > Rhizosphere | place: USA: Michigan... | reverse complement strand
CTCGGACTGCTCGCGTCGCTCGTCGCGTATTTCCTGATCATCTTCGCGCCCGCTCTCGGCATCGAGCACAACCTGCTCATCTACACCGCCGGACCCTTGTGGGCCGTCACGGACATGCGCGGCTTTGGCGGGACTGTCGGCCCGTGGGCCTGGTTCAAGCTTTACTGGGCAGCGTGGGCGCTGCTGCTCGCCGCGATGGCGACGCTGCTCTGGGTACGCGGCAGGGATTCCGCGTGGCGGACCCGCGTCCGCCTCGCGCGGCTTCGCATTACTCGCCGGACGTTAGGCACTGCGGCGATGGCGGCGGGACTCATTGCGGGACTCGGCGGCTTCGTCTTCTACAACACGAACGTCCTCAATGAGTATAGAACGAGCGACGAACTGGTGCGCCGCCGCGCCGAATACGAGCGGCTGTATGGGAAGTACGAGGGCATTCCGCAACCTGCGCCCGCGGCCACGAGCCTCCGCATCGAGATCCATCCTGCCCAGCGGGCAACGACGATCCACGGCAGCTACCGCCTCGTCAACCGCAGTTCGGTGTCGATCGACTCCGTGCATGTCGAGCCGGCGTTCTATGTCGACACCCGGGTGACGTTCGATCGCGCGTTCACCCAGGTGGTCGCGGACGACAGGCTGGGTCACGACATCTACGCGCTGAAGGAGCCGCTCGAGCCGGGCGATTCGCTCACGCTCACCTTTGACGTGCGCTTCGAGCGCCACGGCTTCGGCAACGAAGGTCCTCGCAGCAGTGGGGCGGGTATCGCGATCCTCGAGAACGGGACCTACTTCACGAGCGGCGCATTACCCGTCATCGGTTATCAGCCGCTGCGCGAGCTCTGGAGTGCGGACGACCGGCGGAAGTACGGGCTGCCTCGGCAAATCACCATCCCCGCACCGGCCGACATCGATCCGAGCGTGGCGGCGAGTGCTCCCACCACGTTCGAAGCAATCGTCGGTACAGACAGCGATCAGGTGGCGGTCGCACCAGGCGAGCTGCGTCGCACATGGAGCGACGGCGGTCGCCGCTACTTCTATTATGCGAGCGATGTTCCGATCAACGGCATGGATGTCTTCTTCTCTGCCGACTACGCGGTGCATCGCGAACGACGGAATGGCATAGACATCCAGGTCTATCTCCACCCGGAACACTCGAAGCACCTCGACCGCCTGCTCCGCGGAGTACGCGCGGCTCTCGACTACTACTCCGCGCAGTTCGGTCCGTATCCGTATCGCTATCTGCAGATCGTCGAGCAGCCTGGCAACTTCGTCGGCATGGGGGTCGATGGAAGTGGCGTCGTCACGGGCGGCGAAGGGTTCTTCCTGCTCGATCCCCACGGGAATGGGTTCGACGCGATGTTCGAGATCGTCGCGCACGAGATCGGCCACCAGTGGTGGGGCATGCAGCTCAAGCCTGCCTTAGCCGAGGGCGGCGGGGTCATCTCGGAGAGTCTCGCGTGGTATTCCGCGATGGAGCTCGTGAAGGCCACGAAGGGACGCGAGGCGCTACGACGGTTCATGCACTTCATGCGCGAGCCGAACCCGTGGCCGCAGATCCGAACGGGGCTTCCACTGCTTCGTGCGATGGATCCGTGGGCCAACTACCGCAAAGGCCCATATGTGATGCACGCGCTGAGCGAGTACGCGGGCGAACCCAAGGTGAACGCGGCGCTGCGTACGCTCGTGGAGAAGAAGGCGTCGTCGCTGGCGACCACGCTCGACATGTATCAGGAGCTTCAGTCGGTCACGCCGGACTCACTGAAGCCGCTGCTGCATGACCTCTTCGAGGTGAACGCGTTCTGGACGTTCGATACGAAGCGCGCTACAGCGGTGCGGACCGCATCGGGCGCGTGGCAGGTGACGTTCGACATCGATGCGCGAAAAGTCGTCGTCGACAGTGCCGGCGTGGAAACGGAAATGCCGATGAAGGAATGGGTCGAGTTAGGCGTCTTTGCGGCTGCGAAGCCGGGTGAATCTCTCGGTCAGCCACTCTACGTAGAGAAACACCGGATCCGCTCTGGCAGGCAGACGATAACGGTGACGGTGACGCAGAAGCCGGCGCGCGGCGGCATTGACCCGTACAACCTGCTGGACTGGGAAGAGGGCGACAACATCGAGACGATCGAGGTGAAGCAATGAGGGCCCCACGCTCGCTCCGCTTTTCGTGGCTGGACTTCAAGGTCGGATTCCGCATGTTGGCCCGGTATCCCGGGCTCACGCTCGTCGGCACGGCCGCGATCGCGGTGGCGATTGCGTTAGGCACGCTGTACTTCGAGGCGCTCGACAAGTTGATGCATCCGCGTTTGCCGATCCCGAACGCCGATCGTATCGTCGCGATTGGCACCTGGGACGACAGCGCATCCACGCCCGAGGAACGGACGCTGCACGACTTCGCTTTCTGGCGCGACCAGGTCAAGACGGTCGACCAGCTCGGCGCGGCGGTCGTCTTCCAGCGAAACCTCGCCACCGAGGACCGACGCGTGGAGCCGGTGCGGGGAGCGGAGATCTCGTCGAGCGCGTTCCGAATGCTGGGCGCGCGCCCGCTGCTGGGTCGTACGCTGACCGAGCAGGACGAGCGGCAGGCCGAGCCACCGGTGGTCATCATCTCTCACACGCTGTGGAAGGCCCGCTTCGACAGCGACCCAGGCGTGATCGGTCGCGTGATACAGCTGGGCACCGTCACGGCAACGATCGTCGGCGTGATGCCCGAGGGGTTCGGATTCCCGAGACGGGAGCGTATCTGGGCGCCGCTTCGCGTAGATGGGGCGACGCTGGCGCCGCGCGGTGGTCCGGCCGCGTCGGTGTTTGGACGCCTGGCGCCTAACGCCTCGATCGATGAGGCCCGGGCCGAGCTGCGAGTGGTCGGGGCGCGCCTGGCGGCCAGCTTCCCGCAGACGCACAAGCACCTGAGTCCGCGTGTCGTGCCGTACGGTACGCCACTCACCGAAGGTGGGGAACGGCTCGTGCTTCGGAGGATCCTGTACGTCGTGAATGGCGTCTTCCTGATGCTGTTGGGCGTGGTCTCCGCGAACGTGGCGACGCTCGTATTCGCCCGCACGGCCACACGCGGTTGGGAGATCACGGTCCGGACGGCACTCGGCGCGAGCCGCAGTCGCATCATCTCGCAGCTGTTCATCGAGGCGCTGGTGTTGGCCGCCATCGCGGCATTGGTCGGTCTCGTCCTCGCTCGGGTGTCTCTTGGCGTGGGATTGAGCCTGGTCGCCGGCAGCGATGCCCTGCCCTACTGGATCGACGACAGCATGTCGTGGAGGACGGTGCTGTACACGGCGCTGCTCACGCTCGTCGGCGCCGCGATCGTGGGTATTCTGCCGGCGCTTCGTGTCACACGCGTCAACATTCAGGATGCGCTTCGGAATGAGAGCGCGGCGCGCTCCGGGCTTCGCTTCGGCGGGTTCTGGACGACGGTGATCGTTATGCAGGTTGCGATCACGGTCGCGTTCCTTCCACTCGCCGCCGGTGGCGTGTTCGAGTCCAACCGGTTCAGCCAGAGAGCGGAGGGGATCCACGCGGAGCGATACCTCATCGCCGGTGTTGCCATGGACCGCGAAGACTTCGCGATGGACTCAACCGCGTTCGCCGCGCGGGCGCGCGCGAGCGCCGGGGAGTTGGAACGGCGGCTCCGCTCGGAGCCTGGCGTCGAGAACGTGGCCTTTGCCGATCGGGTGCCGGTGGAGGACCAGTTCAAGTATCAGATCGAGGTCGATACGACGTCGGGCGTCCCGGTGAACGGCATGCGCCGGAGCACTCTCGTTCACGTTTCGCGTGGCTTCTTTTCGACATTCGGCACGTCCGTGATTGCCGGCCGGGACTTCGCCCCCATTGATTTCGAGACCGGTCGCGTGTTGATCGTGAACGAGTCCTTCGCGCGCTACGTGTTAGGCGGCCGGAACGCGATCGGTCAGCGCATCCGCATCGTGACCGGCGAGGACGACAGCCTCGGCGGAAAGGACTGGTACGAGATCGTCGGGATGGTCAAGGACTTCGGATGGCAGTTGCCGGAGCCGCAAGAGCAGTCGGCCATGTATCGCCCGTCTCTGCCGCTCGTGGGCCGAGCCGATCAGGTCGCGCTTCGGGTGCGCGATCCGGGCGCGTTTGCCACGCGCTTGCGTACGCTTGCCGCCCAAGTCGATCCGACGATCCGCGTGACCGATGTCAAGCCGCTCGCGCAAGCCGGTGGCGGTGAGGCGAAGACCAACTGGGCGTTGACCGGCGTTGCGTGGCTCGTCTCGTTCATCGTGCTGCTTCTGTCGGCGACCGGCATCCATTCGCTGATGTCGTTCACCGTCGCGCGGCGAACGCGAGAGATCGGCATTCGCGCCGCACTCGGTGCGAGCTCTGGCCGCATCGTGCGCAGCATTTTCTCACGGGCGCTCTTGCAGATCAGCGCGGGCGTAGTGGTGGGCAGCGCACTGGCGGCGCTCGTGGGCCTCGGGTCGACGCGTCAGCTGTTGCTGCTCCTCGCCGCGGACGGTGTCATGCTCGTCGTCGGACTGTTGGCGTGTGCGGTGCCACTGAGACGCGCGCTCGCCATTGATCCGACGGAGGCATTGAGGGCCGAGGGGTGATTCGACATCGCGTGACTCACCATCGTCCACATGAATAGCTTCCAACCCTCCGGCGATATCAGCCGACGTGCCTCTTCAGTTCAGTCGGTGAGGTCCGTAGGTTCGGTCGCGTGATCGACACGCTCGAGATCGGCGAAGGTCGGTTACTGGAGTGACGATGTATCAGTCGTTGCATCGCACCGCCCTCCGACCTTCTCCCCTTCCGCTACATGCCGAGCCGCGCTCTGGTCTCGCTGGTTGTTTTGCCGTTTGCCGTCGTCTCGCTCGCCGCGCAGGCGCCCCGCATAACGCCGCAGGGCGATCCGTCGGTGCGCGCGGACACCATCTACAGGCTGGCGGTAAATCCGGCCGACTACCCTGAGGAGAGCGCCGCGTTTCTGCTCGACGACGGAGTTGTGCGCCTCGAGGCTGACGGCCGAGGGACGCGGACGTACCGGCAGATCGTGCAGATCCTGCGGCCTGATGGCGTTGACGCGTACCGCGAGCACTCGTTCTCGTACCAACCGAAGCATGAGCGCTTCACGCTGAACTGGATCCGCGTTGTGAAACCCGACGGCACGGTGATCAGTGCGAAGCCGTCGCACCTGCAAGAGTCGGACGTCCCCGCTGAGATGGGTGATCCGGTCTATAACGATCAGAAGGTGGTGCGCGCCTCGATCACCGGCGTCGAACCCGGGACGATCGTGGACTACAGCTACACCACCGAAGAGCTCAAGCCGTTTCTCCCACGTGACTTCTATATGTCGTGGGGCGTGAGCACCGGTCTCAGCGTCAAACGGTCCCGCTACATCGTGGACGTTCCTGCGTCGCTCACGCCACGGATTGCCGAGGAGAACCTGAACTTCGCGCGGAAGGAATCCACGGCGCTCGGCCGTCACGTCTACGCCTGGGCCACACACGACATTCCGAAGCTCGAGTCCGAGCCGTTCGCGGCTGACTCGAACGGTGTATACATGTCAGTGCTCATCGGCGCGCCGATCACGTGGGGCGACATCGGCAAGTGGTACGCCGACAACGCGCGCGGCCGCTACGCGCTGACGTCGGCAGTGGAAGCGAAGCTGTCGACGGCTGTCGCCGGCGCGAAGACGCTCGACGATTCCATTCGCCTGGTGCATCGATGGGTGGCGCAGGACGTGCGCTACGTCTCGATCGCCCTCGGGCTTGGCGGCTACCAGCCGCGAACGCCCGCCGAAGTCACCGCGACCGGATTCGGTGACTGTAAGGACAAGGCGACGCTGTTCATCGCCGCGTTGTCGCGCTTGGGAGTGACGGCGTACCCCGTCATCCTCAACTCCCGGGGTGGCGTGAAACGCGCGTTGCCGACGATCTCGCAGTTCAACCATGCGATTGCGGCCTTTCAACGTGGCGGCGTTTCTGGCTACCAGTTCGTCGACATGACGGCCGACCTCGTCCCGTTAGGTGAGCTCCCGCCCTCAGAACAGGGCGCGTTCGGTCTGGTCGTGCACCCCGATGGAACGACGGATGAGGTGACGCTCCCCAAGGCGCCCATTGAGGCCAACCGGTCCGAGACCCGGGTGGTCGGTACGCTGGCCGCCGATGGGTCGTTCACCGGTCATTACGAGGAAACGGCGGCCGGCGCGAGGCAATACGGTCTCCGCGCCCTCTTCTCGAATCCACTCGACTCGACACAGCGCACGAGCCTCGCGAACACCATCGCGCGGAAGATGTTCGAGGGAGCCGACGGCGACAGCCTGGTCGTCTTCGCCGGTAAGGATCTGGCCGCAGCGGTGCGGGTCAGCCTTCGCATCACGGCCGGAAAGGCGGCATCGCGAGCCGGGACCACGGTCGTGCTCACGAACCCGTTAGGCAGCATGGGCGTGATGGCCACCGGCGCCAAGGAACTGGAAGCACTCCCGCCGGGGCAATTCCCGATTGACCCGGCCAAGTTCTTCGGCGATGGCGTGAGCGCGTTCGAGATCCGCTTGACGCTCGCTGACGGCTGGCACGCACAACTTCCAGCGAACGTGACCGCCACCAGTGCCTTCGGGAGTTACACCGCCACGTATGAGCAGGTCGGACGTGAGCTCCGCATCACTCGGCGGACGGCGGGCGCGACCGCCATTCAGCCTCCGTCCGAACGGAAGGCGCTGATCGCGTGGATGCGCCAGATGGCCCAGGATGACGCGAAGCTCATCGTGATCGAGACCGGATCGCCAGGTCGCTAGGCTCGAAACGAATGCGAGCTTCGATCCTGTCGTGTCGCGTTACCGAAGCTCCAGCACGATGACCGAATGCGGGGGCAGAACGGTCATGAGTTGACCATTCGTGATACGGGCCCCCGTGAACGCCGCTGGCTTCACGACGTCCGCGTGCTCGAAGGTGTTATAGCTGTTCATCGTCGGGCCGGTGAGCAGTCGTCCCGCTACCGAGGACGCCCGTACGCCGCCCAGATCGATCACCGCCGTCTGCGACCGAACCGGATCGAGGTTGCTCATCGTCACGTGCACCACGCCCCGCGCGTCTCGTGAGGCAGACGCGCTCACGGCGTGAATCGAATCGGCGCCGAGCGTGTACCACGCGCCTGACGAGAGACGGAGTGGAAGCAACAACGCATCGTGATGCACCGTGTACATCTCGAACACGTGATACGTCGGCGTCAGCACCATTTGGCTGCCATCCGTCAGTATCATCGCCTGCAGCACGTTGACCATCTGCGCGATGTTCGCGCCGCGCACGCGGTCGGCGTGACGATTGAAGATGTCGAGCGACGCAGCCGCGACGAGCGCGTCGCGCATCGTGTTCTGCTGGTAGAGAAACCCGGGATGACTACCCGGCTCGGGATCGTGCCACGCACCCCACTCGCCGACGATCAGCGCGACGCGCTTCCGCGGATCGTACCTGTCCATGATGGCCGAGTGACGGCGGATCATCTCGTCGACGGCCGTCGCGCTGCGCATCGAGCGGAACCACTGGGTCTCGGTGAACGACGTCGCGCTCCCCTTCGACGACCAGGGCCCCGCGAGCGTGTAGTGATGCATGTCGAGGCCATCGATCACCTGCGCCGCCTCGCGCATGATGACTTTCGTCCAGTTGTAGTCGCCGTCCGACGGACCCACGGCGATGAGAAACGGCCGCACGCTGCCGTACGACGGAAGGAAGCTCGCATAACGCTTGAGCTCATCGGCGTAGTATTCCGGCCGCATGTTGCCGCCACACCCCCACGTCTCGTTGCCGAGCCCCCAGAAGCGAACGTTGAATGGAGCGTCCCGCCCATTCCGTCGTCGGAGATCGGCCATCGGGCTCGCGCCCGGGTGGTTTACATACTCCCACCAGTCGTGCATCTCCTGCACCGTCCCGCTCCCCAGGTTCGCGACGATGAACGGCTCGGCGCCTAGCGCGGCGATGAGTGCGAGATACTCGTGCGTGCCGACGCCGTTGTCTTCGGTGACGCCACCCCAGTTGTTGTTCACGACGCTGGGCCGCGATTCACGCGGTCCGACGCCGTCCTTCCAGTGGTAGTAGTCGGTGAAACAGCCGCCCGGCCAGCGGATGTTCGGCACCTGGATCTTTCGCAGCGCATCCACGACGTCGTCGCGCAGACGCCACGCGTCCGACGGTGACGCGCGATTCCAGACGCCATCGTACACGAGCCGCCCGAGGTGCTCCGCGAACTGCCCGTAGATGTGCCGGCTGATCGTATCGCGGGCCCGATCGGCGTCGAGCACGAACCGCGACGTCGTGGCCGATGCCGTTTGTGCGGCACGCGGCGCCGACCCCTGGCCCGCTGTCTGGCGAGAGGTAATTACCAGAACGATTGCCGCGAGGGCGGCACGACTCGGATGGTCCATCTTCATTGTACGCGGAGGTAGTGCCAATCCTTCGTGAAGGGGAAGCTCATGAACACCGCGCGATCGTGGCTTACGCGAGGGCGAACATAGTCGCCTAACGCCGCGTCATTTCAGGCCCAGCTTCCTGTTCTGCTCCAGGAGCGAAATGGATTCCTTCAGTCGCCGCTCGCGTGTCTCCTGTTGCTTGGCGTGCATGATCCATCCCACGTAGTGCCGGCGATACGACGGCGCGAGGTTCTGGAAGTTTTTCCACGCCTTCGCGTTCGTCCGGAGCGCCTGTTTCATGAATCGAGGAACGTCGTCGGATCGCCGGTGTTCTGCTCGAGGCGCGAGATCACCTCTCGCACACGGCGCTCTCGCGTTTCCTCCTTCTTCGCGTCCATGATCAGACGGACCTAAGCGTTGCGACGGGATGGCGATAGACTCCCAAAATTCTTCCAGGCGGTCGCGTTGGCCATGAGCGCCTGTTTGATGGGCCGAGGGAGATCGGCGTCGCCCTCACCGGCCGTTGTCCGTGCCTTGTCGCCGAGCATCGACGGGTCGACCTTGGCCAATCCGGCGTCGGTCATTCGACCGTCCTTCATCAGCTTGCGCACCCGTCGTGCGTTCAGCTCCGACTACCGGGACCCGTCGCGGCGAGGCGTGAACTTCTGCGCGAGCTTCGCGTCGTCCATCCGCTTGACGATGCTGTCGATCCAGCCGAACCACAGCGCCTCCTCGACCGCATCATCGTACGGGATCCGCGGCCGACCGGAGTCCTTCTTGTACTAGATCAACCAGACCTCGGTCTCGGACTGGCCGTGCTTCGCAAGCCAGTCGCGCCACTCATCCCGGCTGGTCACATACAGTGTCTTGCGCGTCGCCATGGTGGCACCTAACGCGTCTTGCGTGACAGATTGAACACCACAGGTAACTGGTTACTGGAACAGGTTACAGGTAATCAGAACCCTTGGGATGCTCATCTCGCAGAAGAGACATCCCGAGGGTTCAAATAACCAATAACCAGCTCCAGTAACCAGTTACCTGTTCGGTTCGCGCCGTTTAGGCCGGCGGATGGCCCTCACCTTCCCGGTCTTCGCGCCACCGCAGAAGAATCGATCGCCGCCATCCGACTCCAGCCCCGACACGCCCGCGCCCTTCGGCATCTCGAGCGATTCCAGAACCTCGCCGGTTCGGGCGTCCACTCTCCGCACATCGGACTCGCCGCTTTCCGACGTGCCGTGCCACAGCTCCCCGTCGACCCACGTCACTCCGGTGACAAAGCGATTGGACTCGATCGTGCGAAGAATCTTGCCGGTTTCGGGATCGATCTGATAGATCTTCCGGTCGCGATAATGCCCCACCCAGAGCGACCCTTCGGCCCACGCGAGCCCCGAATCACCACCGCCGCCGGGCGCGGGGATCGAGGTGAGCACGCGGCCGGTCTTCGGATCGACCTTGTGAATGCGATCCTCGGCGATCTGATAGAGGTACTGGCCATCGAAGGCGGTGCCCGCATGCGCTGCCACATCGATGGAGCGCGTCGTTTCCCCGCTTGCGGGATCGAACGCGATCAGCTTGTCACCGGCGGCAAACCATACGTTCTGACCGTCGTACGTGACTCCCGCCACGCTATCGACACCAGGAAACGGTCCGTACTCGCGGATGATCTCGGCGTTGGATCGGCGCATTGCTCTCCTTTGTCATTCCGAGCGAGCGGCAGCGAGTCGAGGAATCGCCGTCGTCCCGGTAGAGGGCTAGCCTCTCGATCGGGATGATTGCGATTCCTCGCTGCGCTCGGAATGACAAGTATTAGTCGAACAGTTGAGGCGCAGGGAGTAACAACGTTGTCGTGAATCCCGTGAGCGGCGGCGTCACCCAGCGACGCGCTCGACCACGACCGAACGACTGAACCTTCCCCGCCGCGGCCAACGAGTCGAGCGCTCGCTGCACGGTGCGCTGGCTCGCTCCCAGCGCGAGCGCCAGCGCGGAGCTCGACCACGACTCGCCGTCGGTGAGAAACGCCAGAACCGCCGCGTGCTCCTCGTCAACCGGCCGCGCGAGTACGACGACCTCCCGCGCTCGGCGCGGCGCGAGTGCAAAGCCCTGCTTCGTTGCACTCACGGTGGCCATCGGTCGAAGCATCGCACGCAGTCGGCCGACCTCCACACGCAGTCGAGCGCGATGCGATTCATCCGTAAATCTGGATCCGAACGCGCGAGCAATGAGCACGTGCCTCGGTACGTCCGCGGGCCATGCCTCGCCTAACGCGCGCGCCAGCGCGAACAACACCGGACGTGTGGCGAGCGAGACCGCTTTGCTTCCGTCACGCACGACGTGGCGACTGTCATCCACGATGAACGCGTTCGACGCCAGCAACGCTTCGACGTCCTCCAGCAGGAGCAGACGCTCCTCGCCACTCACGACTAACCGAGCGGCGGGCGTGTTCAGGGCGCGGAACGCGTTTTCGACCTCCGCCGTCAGCGCAGGGATTCCTGCATGGTGCACGGCGCGTTCGGCCCGCGCGAGCGCGGCACGCGCCTCCCTCGCTCGGAGCCGCCGAACCGCAATGCCCGCGACCACGAGCTCGTGAGCGGCCGTTAACGCGGGAGGCAGCGATGCTGGTTCGAGCTCCGCGAGCGTCGCTTCGGCCTCCTCGATTTGTCCGATCAGCAGAAGACGCCTGATCTCGAGGTATCGCGCGTGCGCGGCGTTCACGGTGTCGCCGTGCGCCTCGAGTATCACGCGGGCCGAGTCGAGTGCTTTCGGCGGCCAGCTCAGGTCGCGTGAGGCAAACGCGATCTCGGCCTCGGCGACTACACACCGCGCGCGCGCGACGGCTTCCTTCTGACCGAACGCGCGTCGAGCACGTTGCAGAAGGATCTTCGCGCGAGCGAGATCCCCGAGCTGCGCCATCGCGATCCCGCGGAGCGCGAGCGCGGGCGCGTCGTCCCGCAGCGCCACCCGCTTCAACGCACCGATGGGATCGCCCGCGGCGAGGGCAAGCGCCGCCGCCGTGATCAGCGAGTCCATTCGATCAGAAAGAATCCCGTCACACTTGTAACTCTCACTCCGAAGTCGCCCGGTGCTAACTCTACTGCGTCACCACCAACCACCAAGTCGCTAATGACTTGCACGAAGGAGAGAAGAACAATGGCAACGACGATGATGAAGCACGCGACCGGGACACGTGAAGAGTGGCTCGCAGCGCGGCTCGATCTGCTCGAGGCGGAGAAGGAGCTCACGCGCCAGAGCGACGCGCTGGCAAAGCGGCGGCAGGAGCTGCCGTGGGTTCGGGTGGACAAGACGTATCGCTTCGACACCGAGGAGGGAAGCGCCTCACTCCAGGCGCTCTTCCGTGGCCGCTCGCAGCTCCTCGTCTACCACTTCATGTTCGGGCCGGATTACGAGGCCGGGTGTCCATCCTGCTCGGCGATCGCGGACGGGTTCAACGGCTTCGCGGTCCATCTCGCCAACCACGACGTGATGCTCATGGCGGTGTCGCGCGCGCCGCTGCCGAAGCTCGTGGAGTTCAAGCGGCGGATGGGGTGGACGTTCCCGTGGGCATCGGCGTACGCGACCGACTTCAACGCCGACTTCAACATCTGGTTCACGGAGAAGCAGCAGCGCGACGGGGGAATCGACTACAACTACCGTCGCGAGGGAAAGTGGCAGCTGCGTGGCAGTGACAATCCGGTCACCCAGATGGCGACCCAGACCGGCACCGATGCGGCGACGTACACGCGCGAGAGACCGGGTGTGAGCGCCTTCGCGCTCGAGGACGGCGTCGTATACCACACGTACTCGGCCTACGCGCGCGGGTTGGACAGCCTCTGGGGCATGTATCAGTGGCTCGACCGCGCGCCCAAGGGCCGCAACGAGCAGGGCATCTGGTGGAAACACCACGACAAATACGCCGCACGCTAAGGCAAGTCGTGGATTCGCGGCGAGCGTTTTACGGTGCCTCGGCGATCGTCTTCGCTGCCAGTGCGGCGATGACGATCGCCTCCTGCGCGTCCATGGCCGCGACAGGCGAGATGGCGATGCCCGGCGGGTGGGCTCTCTCGATGGTCTGGATGCGGATGCCGGGGCAGACGTGGTTGGGCGCGGCCGCGTCGTTCGTCGGTATGTGGGTCGTGATGATGGTGGCGATGATGCTGCCGTCGTTGACACCGATGCTGTGGCGCTACCGCCAGGCCATTAGCGCGGGCGGCTCGACGCACGCTGGCCGATTGACTGCGATCGTCGGCGTTGGGTACTTCTTCGTCTGGGGCGTGGTGGGAACGGTCGTGTTCCCGTTAGGCGTCGCGCTGGCTGCGACTCTCATGCGGGAGCCGGCGCTCGCGCGTTTCGTACCGATGGTCGTCGGTGTGGCCGTGTTGATCGCTGGTGCGCGTCAGCAGAGCGGGTGGAAGACGCGTCATCTTGCTTTCTGCCGCAACATACGCGGATGTAGCCATTCGCTGCCGGCCGACGCCGGCTCTGCCTGGCGGCACGGACTCCGCCTCGGCCTTCACTGCAGCCACTCGTGCGCGGGCTTGACGGCGGTCGCTTTGGGTTTCGGGGTCATGGACGTTCGCGTGATGGCTGCGGTGACGGCAGTCGTCACCGCCGAACATCTCGCGCCGGCCGGCGTGCGTGTCGCACGCATCACCGGCACGCTGGCCGTCGCGGCAGGACTCCTTCTCATCGTGCGAGCCCCCTGGCCGTTGTAAGAGCAGGGACTTACGAGACCCCCGTCACCCACAATACGGGCGGCTTCCGAAACTCGTGGCCGCGCGGCGAGCTGTCACGCGCCGCGTCCAGCCGAATTCGAGGCCAGCGAGAATAGAGACCACCGATCGCAAGCCGTGCCTCGACGCGAGCCAGCGCCGCGCCCAGACAATAGTGGCGGCCGAAGCCGAACGAGACGTGGTCGCCCGCGTTACGGCGCCGAATATCAAAATGGTCCGGGTTATCGAAATGCTCTGGGTCGCGATTGGCGCCGCCGATCATGCACTGCACGACCTCTCCTTCGCGAATCGACACGTCGCGTACTCGAACATCACGCACGGCGTAACGTGTGCACGTCTGCACGGCCGGCTCCCATCGCAACGATTCCTCGATCGACGCAACCAGCGCATGGTCGTCCTCGAGCGCCTCGGCACAGGACTCGGCGTGCGTGAGCAGCGCCCACATCGCATTGAGGATCGCAGCCTCGGTTGTCTCAATCCCTCCAAAAAGCACGATCAGCGTGTTGGCGAGGATCTCCGCGTCGTCGAGGCGCGATGGTGGCGCCGCATGAGCAAGGTGGCCCAACAGCGCGTCGTGCGTCCCTGTCGAGCTCTGCGCGATCAACGGCGCAA
>Ga0070679_100003897_pt1 | contig 13723 bp, 21 predicted proteins | sample KBSC63BmetaG_FD_65652 | JGI IMG/M metagenome (GOLD analysis project Ga0070679, IMG submission 65652) | Corn rhizosphere microbial communities from Kellogg Biological Station, Michigan, USA - KBS C6-3B metaG | ecosystem: Host-associated > Plants > Roots > Rhizosphere | place: USA: Michigan... | reverse complement strand
TAGATATTCTGCCGTAACGGGATATTCTTGCCCAAAACGATTGAAACGATCTTCAAGCTGTTCTTCATCGGCTGAGTTCCATTGACGTTCACAATTCAGAAGATCATGGCAGAACTGGAGATTCAGGCCAACACCACCACCAAGTTGAGACAAGATTGCAACTCGATTGTGGAGTTTGTGTTTCCATTGATCTACGTGGTACTGAATGTCTTTCCCGGCGTCAATACGGATTGCATGGACTTTCCTTTGTTGCAGTTCATACGCAAGAGCATCCCGCACGGCATGATGATGCACACCGATTGCAATCTTGTCATCTTCCGTATCTTCGAGAAACTCTTCAATACGGTCGGCAGCATGTTGAACTTTTGCCATCCCGATGATCCTACGCATGACCATGATATTCTCTTGAATATCGGACGCTGAAAGATCGGAACCTTTGGCAGAATCTTTTTCAATGAGTTTGTCGATTTCCCGATTGTATGCGGCTTTCATGTTTGGGTCTTCAATCGAGATGAGAGTGAAAGTCCGCTGGAACTTTGGAAGATCGGTCAAAACGTCTTTGCGTTCCCGCCGAATCATGAATGGTGCGAGAACTCTGCGAAATTCGTCAAGACGGTATGGCTGGATTTTTGACCATTTTCCCTTTTCATCCTGTGCAAGCCAAGCCCGACGAAACCGATCAAGAGAGGGGAATCTTTCAGGTGCGAGAATGTTCAACGGGACGAAAAACTCATCGGCACGGTTTTTAACGGGAGTCCCGCTGAGGAAAATCAGACCCATGCGGTCTAGTTTTTCACGTTCGTCGGATATGAGTTTGTCAGTCCGCTGTTGAAGTGAAGTTCCGCATGCTGGGCAATGTGTGCGATGGTAGGAATAGGCTGATTGAACAGAAACCGAAACATCGACTTCAATCTTGATTGTTTCTTTCCACTGTTTGCCACAAAGGTTACAGTTGAAAGTTCCTTCACGTTCAATTTCCCGATGAGAGATTTTCTTAATGAACTGAATCAGGGCTTGCGTACGCTTGGATGATGCGTTTTTGAAGGAATGAACTTCATCCACAATCAGGCATTTGAAACCAAAATCCAAAAGTTTCTGAGCACCTGATTCGGATGAAATGATTCTGGAAAACGTATCCATTGGACAAATGTACGTTTTGAATCCCGGTGGAATCCATGATTTTGAGCCCTCAATCGGGAAGATCCCCGATGGAAGTGGATCACCCCAAGCTTTGTACTCGGATATCCACTGCCAAAGAGTTGCGGATTTTACCAGAAGCAAACAAGGTGTTCGGTTTTCATATTCGGAAGCAAGAGCTAAAAGTGCTTCAATGGTTTTCCCGAGCCCCATTTGGTCCGCGATGAGACAATTGAAATTTGACTTTCGTACAAACTCCACTGCTTCATGTTGGTAGTCCCGTGCGAGTTTATCACCTTTGCAGGAACTGAGGCGATAGGTTTCGGGCTCGTTGTCAACGTCTGAAGTGGCAACAAGTTGATTTTTTGTGACAATCAGAGAATGCCCACACTTGTACGTTGTCAGAAATTCAGTTTCCGAAACGGGAATCTCAGAAAGCAACTCTAGAGGTTTTCCGCAACCGGAAACGGGACATGAGGCTGAGAGTTTCATTTGATGGTCCCCTTCAAGATCAAGGCAATTCCTGCGAGAATGAGAATGATTGCGAAGTTCATGTCAGTTTCCCCCTTCACTCAACCCACACACGGCCTTGGGATTTCCATATTTCTATGGCTTTTTCCTTTGTAACGCCAGACGCCAACATACCATTCATGAATTTATCTTGATTGGCGAGTTTCTTGCGTTCCGTCGGAAGTTGGGTCATTCGATCTTTGCGGGCTTGCTCATGAGCTTCATGGGTGCGTTTGTTGTCCCGTTCCCGAAGTTTGTTTTTCACCTCTGTTGGGTCTTTTTTCAACGCCATGTACGCAGCACTGTAAACAGTTTCCATCATTTGTGTGTGAAGGAACTTCTGTTCAAGTGTCATTGTTTCCCAAAGCTGACCATGATGAAGACGTGCGGTATTCACGTTTGTCTCAAGGGAAACATCCACGTCGGGAACAATGATGAGACGGCAGAGGTTCAGAAGTTGAAGTTCCTGTTCAGTGACGGCGATCTTGATCGGATTGGTTTTCATCCGGCATCTGGCGTGCTGAAATGGAGTCTCATTCTCCATACAGAAATTCATTTCCGAGATATTCATATCTTCGGAGCACGTTTCACATGATGCGCAGGAAAGGCAGACAAAACCTTTTTTGAGGGTGATTTTTATTTCGTCGGTCTTGAAAACCTTGGAACACTGGAGACAAACGTGACCGAGTGGTTCGTTCTCGGCTTCCACCGTTGCATGCTGTATGATTGAGATGGCCGTCAAAAGTGAGTCGATTTTTTCTTCACGAATGTGAGAGGCTGTGTGGGCTTTGCAATCTGCGGAATGTATGGCAAATTCGGGGACACAGTCTGGAGTGCAAAGCGTGTGGGCTTCAGTGGTTTCCTGTTTTTCAACAGTTTCCCCACAATTCAAGCTACATGGAAGCCCAATATGTGAGAGGCAATCGGGATGGTGTTTGACGCTCACGTCGCTCATGCCGACACCGCTTTCCGCTTCAGTTTCGCAAGTTCATGAATTTCTGACATTTTCTTGGTTTTGTCGATTGCGGTCTTCAGCGAATATGGCAGAAGGGTTTCCGCGCGGGATGCCAGACTCACGTACTGTTCTGTCAGATCTGTGATTTCCTCAATTGCATCGGAATCGAAATGACTGGCCTGAATGGCAATCTTAATCTGGTCAAGAACAGCGGAGTTTGTGATTCCGAAGGTCCTGTAGACCTCGCGGATTTCCTTCAATTCGGGAGTCGAGTAGAAGAGGGGCATCAGGGGCGCTCCATGTCTTGTCTACATGATGCACAAAGTGTTTTCGACGGTTTTGTGCATTGTGTTTTATAACAAGCAACGGGGCGCTCTTGACCACGAATTTTACACCCCAAACCGGGACATTTGTGTGAATGCTTTTTTCTTGGGAAGGGTCCGATGTATTCGTTTGAGTTTTTCATTTTTTTACCTATCTTTTTTTGTTGAACTTTTTTGATCGGATCGTTGGGGTCGCCGTCTGGCGCTTGGCTGTGCCACGGCTGGACCACGACCCACAGTCAGTATACCACGTCTGACCACGCTGTCAATAGCCGTTTTCCCAGCGTTTTCAGCCTGTTAGAGAGGTCGGCAGCGCGGACCCCCTCTCTACCTATCCAACCCACCCCCCTGTGTCTGAGAGCTGCCGTCTGTATGTTGTTGATTTTAAAGACTTTACTGCTCAATCCGTTGGTGATTTTTTGACTCACTTCTGGGTGTGTTTTTTGAGGGGTTAAGTCTTTTATTATTATATATATAGAGTATATACACATAGAGAATCAGGGCCCCCCGAGCATATGGCATAGACCCTCCCCGACGGATTTTTCTTTCCAACCCGTTGATTCTAAAGACTTTACCCCCGTTCCTTCCGTGGTGAAACGTCGCTACGTGTGGTGAGGCTCAGGCAAACCCCCGTTTTAAAAACCCCTACGATTTCAATCGTACCCCTTCCATCGCAAAAGTTGCACTTTATAGATTTCTTCAACTTTTTTCGTTTCCACTATTGACATTCCCCGAAACCATGCTATCCTAGTCTTAGATCGGGCGGACGGAAGGAACGAAGACCACGCCCCGATACTCTCAGTGAGAAAAAAGGTTGAACAGAAAATGGCTACAGCAATCAAGCAGTCTCCGATTACCAAGACGGTTTTTGACCTCGATACGATGGACGAAGTCACACTCGTAAAGATCGTTCCGGATTTCGTTCCGGCGGAAAACTCCGCTGAAGTTCTCGCCCGCGTCGGAAACGATACCGCGAAACTTCTGGAAATCATGAATGATGGTCTCCGGTCTGCGGAACGAGCCGCGATCGAAACGAACAGCGAGCCGTGGCATACTTATAAGGTTGATGATTCCGGTGAACCGACCGACGAAGTAAACGGCGAGTTTTCCGGCAAAATGGCAGACACTACGAAAGTCAATTCACTGGTCCTCACGCTTGCGAAAACGGTTTTCGGATACGCCAAGTCCATGTCTAAGGATGAAAAACGGGCTGCGAAGTCCAGCGCTCTTGATATGATCAAGTCCAACGATGCGATCAAGACGGGTCTTCAGAAGTCCGCCGCCGCCTAAAACTGAACATCTCGCGCAAAACTCGGAAGCCCGGTTTGGAGAAATCCCCGCCGGGCTTTTTGGTTGTCTGGGCAAACATTATTCACCATTGTCCTGATTGTGATACCAATTTTCAAGACGTTCAAGACGTTCCAGATGTTTTGACGCGTGGCGTAAAATTAGGATGCCTTTAATATTTTCCATATTTGAATCCATTGTTTCCCAAAGATCCGAAATAAGTGACTGAATGAGGCTACCGGAATATATCTTTTGGTCGCCACGATTTTCAATAAATTCTCTAGTTGTCATTTTCTTGGTTTCCAATCTTCCATACAAGATACACTACCTACAATCTTAGCACAATCAACCATCCAGTACCAATAGTACTTTAGTCCCGTTTCCAAAGGGTACCCATCCCCCAAAAGTACTAGTACTCGGGCTAGTGGTTCACACAGAAAGAAGTATACAGATCACTATTTGTAGGAGTATGAATGACAACTGAAGATGATGAACTCGGTGAAGAACATATATTGAAATACCTGGAACTTCGAAAGTGGAAGAAAATTGGTACCATCATCCACACAGGTCAGGTCGTCACGTTTTCCAGGCAAATGGTGCTATTTCCTGGGCATGGTGAATTTGAAAGGGTGCCTCTTTTTAGAATGAGGGAAATGATAGATTTCTGGTTTCCTACGGCCAAAACGGGACTCCAGAAGAAAGGACCAGAACGTGAAAGATGTCATTCCGAAATCCATTCATTCGTGAGAAAAAACAAGTAAGGGTACACGGCCGGTTTACTGGAGGAAAATCAGAATGCATTGGAAATATAAACTATGATCCCGTTGAGGGGACTCTGCAAATCACGTTTTCGAACCCGGAACTTGGAAAATGGGAATACTATGACGTTCCAGTATATGAGGTTGCAGCCTTTCAGGTTTCCGGGTCAAAAGGTGAGTATTTCAATAGGAACATAAGAGACAAGTATGAATATGCGAGGGTTTACTAAATGAATGGAAAATGTGACAAAACGGGATGCTCTAACGATGCAAAATATCACCCAAGTTTACTTTTATTCGCGCCATACAAATACAATTGCAATGATCCAATTAGAACGATTTTATCTTTAGAGATTTGTGAGGACCATAAAATCTCCGCCTCACTAGATGATTTTTTATCGAATGAAGGTTGGATTCAACTCTGTGAAATGATTTCAAAAGCAGGTAGAGTGATTCCAGAACGTAAAAGAACAAAGTTAACTTGGGAATTGATTGGGTCATTTAATAGTATGATAGAGGAACGCCAAAATGTCTGAACAAAGCCCAAAAAGGGTAGTCGTCGTCTCACACTCTATCAAAGAGTTCCGGGATTGGGCAAGAAAAGAAAAATACCATGAAAAAATCTCTGCGGCGGATGGTCCCGTTTTTGAAGACAATAACCGCACTTTGTTCTTTTGCTGTTGTGCTGAAAACCTCCGAAAAGTGCATTCAATGACTTTCCACGATATCATGGTTTTGAAAGGTGGCTTCCAGAATCACAATACTCTTGAATGGGCGAGGACACGGGTTCGGTGAGAAAGACGAAATCTGAACGTTGGAAAATTATTCTTTCTAAAATGATGACTCCAGAGGAACAGGAACTCAAGAAAAGAAAAAGATATGAAAAACAAAAAAGATATCTTTCCTCTATCGACCAAGTGCCAGTGGCGGTCCAACGAGGTAACGTCCGGCGGGGGATGCTAACCCGTTGATCGGGAAGCCATTTAGACCATTTTGGTGTCAAAACTCACACTATGGTACCATCTCAGCGGGATCACCCTATCATGTCCGTTTCCAAAACAAAACAACTCCAAAAAGAAACTTTGGAATATGGGCAGAAAAGACTTTTGGAAAGCCCATTTCAGAAGTATGTTGAAAAAAATCAAGACTTGAAAAAACCAGTAAAGTAAAACCAAATGCCCCTCATTTCTCACAATGTTCAAGCCGCACTTCGGGAAGCGGGAATTGTAAAAGATCCTGATGCTCAAGATGACACAGTACAATCCCATCTCGACAACGAAGGTTTATCACTAAAGGAAACAATTGGTCTTCTTGGTGATGTTGCACTTGGCGCGGATACTTCAGCAGTAAAACTTCGTGCAATTGAAACTGCATTGAAACTTCGTGGTGTATTGAAAGAGCAAGCTGCTCCGCCCCCGAGTTTCAATATTGTTTTCACATCTCCGTCGGATCTTCCCGCTGGAAACAATAGTCCCAAGATTAACCCAATTCTGGTTCCTAGAAAGTCAGCGGCATGACAAAACTCTTTCAACTCATGTCAAAACGGGAAGGTTTTGGAATCCCCGGAACGAAACCAACTCGTGACAATAATCCCCTTGATCTCGAACATGCCCCACATATTCACAAATGGGACGGAATGATTGGTATCGAAGATTCCCTGGAAAACGGGATTCTCGATGGGGAACGACAACTTGAACTTTACGCATCCCGTGGTCTGACGTTGAAGGAGATGATTCATATTTTTGCCCCTCCGTCAGAAAATGATACTGATGAATATTTGAAGTTTGTCTGTCAGGGTTTGAATCTCCCAGAAACTGCCCTTGTGTCAGATGCATTAAAACAAATGGTTTTATAGAAAGGACCAGAATGTCTCAAACAACCCTTGTTCCCGTTTCGGACCCTGCACACCCAAGTCACCAATCATGGCTTGAAATTCTTCTCTTGTCTCTGAAAGCTGCAATCACGATTGGGCCTGCAATTGTTCAAATTGTTGATCCGGGTGATGCCAAAGAAGCACAGCAAGTTGCACAAGTTGCAGATGCCGTGGTTTCTGGAATTCCGGACGGCGGTCAGTCATGAAGATTTATCCCGTTTATGAACATCAGATTGAAGGATTGATCTCAAATCTGAAAGCACACGATACAAACGTGACGCCAAACGCAGATGGTTCATATTCCATTTCTGGCCACGGAGTTGAAGCAACTGCTATTTTCACTCCTGACAACAATGAATTGAATATCTCCGTTGCAAAGAAACCTTTTTACGTTTCAATGGACCGAATCCAAAACGGAATTGAAGAAGCTCTGAGAGGCGAGTAAAACCCCAACTCTCAAGCGACGCACCTGGTCAAAAAGTAGAAGTTTATAGTAGGCCCAGTAGGTTAATGTATCTGCTGGGCCACTTTTGTATATATACAAGAAAAAGGAAAATCAAGACTATGGGAACTGAAGTGGTTGACAAAGTTCAACAAACAACACAAGACGAACGTGCATATATTATGACATTTCGGGATGGGGTCGTCCCGTTTCGGATCAAGGGTTTCAAACATCGGGGGGACCTCAGGTCAGCGAGAAACCGAGCTTTCAAACATGGCACTATTATGGGATACAAGAACATTTGGGTATTCCCTCTCTTTTCTGATCTCAGTGAAGATGAAAAGTCACACTCTTCGGAAGGCCCATCTGATGTATCTCAGCGGGAATTCCAAAAGGATAGGACAGTTTAATGGTTCCTCTGCTTCTTCTTTCCGATCAAGTTGTAAAGTTGGGGGATCTTTTGATTACCTCAGCACCTTCTATCATTATATCAATTGCTACTTTGATTTCGGTACTCCGGACTAGTGGCAAAACCGATAAAGTAAAAGAAATGGTAAATGGTAGAATGGATGAACTTCTCGCCCGGACGCGGGAACTTGCACATCATGAAGGAAAGAAAGAAGCAGTAAAAGAACTAGTGGAACAGGGTTCTGTTGAAATAAAAGCTGTTCCACTTGTGGATCTTTTGAAGGAGAAAGAATGAGTTCAAAACATCCCGGCTTTCAAGCCGCACAGGCATCAATTGCTTCAAAAGAGCATCTTTCTAAAAAAGCAGCTGGTGCAATCTTGGCTTCGGCATCCCGCCATGCTTCTACAAAAGCTAAAAAAGAAAACCCGAGGTTAAATAAAGTCAAATGAAATGCCCAAATTGTGGTTCTACAAAACATGAGAAATGTTCCGGAAACGGGGAACTGGCCAACAAGGCAGCAAGCAAAATGCTCAAGAAATTCGAGACTGCTCAAGTGAAACCCCGTAAGGAAATGTAAGAAATGTTAATTATAGTTTTAGTTGTACTTGGAGTCTTGACCTGCTTTTCGGCATACTTGTACGAAATGCTGAAAAAAGCTGAGAATAGGATTCAGATCCTTTCTTCACAAACTCTTGCGTTGTTGGATACCCTGAATACTTATAGACAGGAATGTCGGCAGCAACAGTATGTTCCAAAAGATATTGAGTTTTCGCCTGAAGCAATGGAAACCATTATGAAAGGCCCTAATGGGGTGATGGTTGAAGTTGTTCAAAAACATGCCCCGGATTTCCTCACGGTTCGCAACATTCATACAAACCACATTGTCGGACGTGTGCATCCCAATTCAGTAGAAGCTGAAGCATATCGGAACAATCCTGATTTCTCAATAGAATAAAACAAAATGGGAAACGCTGGCCAGCCAAACAATAGTCCCGATCAGATTCACCCGATTGCAGTTGCTACTGCTACAGATCCTACGTTTTCTGAAGGATTTCGGGGATTCTTGTCAATGGATCTCGCAGGATATGTTCGGGATCTCGCTGGGAAAATTCTATCATCTGTTTGGAATCAGGTCACAGGTGCCCTTACTGTAAATATTCAGCCCATCACTTCTGGGGGACTTTTGACTTCTAGAACTCTTTCAGCAAACAATACAACTGGGATTTCAGTAAAAGCTTCAACTGGACAACTTTATGGTTGGGCAATCACGAATACAAATGCCTCGCCCCGTTTTGTAAAGATTTATAACAATTCTGCACCAACAGTTGGAACTACGACGCCCCAAATTACTTTGATGATACCGGGAAACTCATCTGGTTCAGGTATGGTTGCAGCCGAATTTACTTCTGGTATTTCTTTTGCGACTGCAATTGGTCTTGGCATCACAACTGGAGTTGCAGATAACGATACAGGCGCTCCTGCTGCAAATGAAGTTGTTGTGAATCTTTTCTACAAATAAGATGGGATACAGTTATCAAGCGATGGTAACAGTTCCTGCGCCGACAGGTGGCCCCCATGCGAATATTACTTTTCTTATAAAAGGTAGTGATCCTCTCTTGAAATTAGCTTCTCTCGGTACAGGAGGGGCAATTCAGAATTCGACAACACGAATTTATACTGGGCTAACGCAAACAGTTCCTGCGGATTTTGTTTTATCAACAGATTCAGCAATCTCATCTTTGATGTCATGGGGTATTGATTTTTGGGATTCTACAAATGGTATTATTTGGGTTTGGGTAAAAATACCTTCATATAGTGCTGGGTTCACAATATATGTTAGTATTGGAAACTCTCTAATAACGAATTATCAGGGTGGTTCAATTGGGTCAGAATTTAGTAATACAGTAGCAAATTTACATCTGCCAGATGGAAGTTCATTAGCATTAGCGGATTTTTCCGGAAACTCAAATAGTGGCACAAATCATTTAGTTGTGGCTGGAGCTGGAAAGATCGATGGTGCTGCTAGTGGGTTTAATTCTGGAAGTGCTTATTTTAATCTTGCGTCTTCATCAAGCTTAAATATAACAGGTAACATTACTATTAGTGCATGGGTTTTCTTAAATGCTACAACAGATGGTGTTATTATTTCCAAGGCTACCGGCGGAGTTGATGATCCTGCTTATGGTCTATCGGTTGGAACTAGTTTTGGAAATACAAATAAAATATCATTTCAGCTATCGAGTGCTGCATTTACAACAACAAAAATTAGCGATTCAGTAAATGCACCCACTGGGTCTTGGATTCATGTACTTGGAACTTGGGACGGTTCTACCATGTATCTTTATGTAAATGGTACATTAGTAAATTCCACAGCTTTTGCAGGGCCAATTTATACAAATACTCAACCATTGCAAGTCGGCGGGGATCCATTTGGCGCGGGAAGGTGGTTTTTAAATGGCTTAATAGATGAAATCTGTGTTGAAAATGCTTTTAGTTCAGCAGATCGTATAGCTACAAGATACAGTAACCAAAATAACCCTCCTTCTATCAGTGCATTTTCCCCTATTTCGGGTGTTGGCTCATACCCAATGATGCTGGGAATTGGTTGAAATGGATTTACAAGTCTCATTCCGGAATCCGGCACAGAAAGAGTTTTATTACTCTACCGCAAGAAATCAGTGTTTCTCTGGGGCTTTTAACAATGGGAAGTCCTTTTGTGGGTGTCTGAAATGTTTGACACTGTTGATGTCATTTCCGAATTACCGAATGGCGATCGCCCGCCAGACATACAAAGACCTGAAGATTACAACGATGCAGACTTTCCTGAAGATGTGCCCTTCGGAATTGATTGCATCCCACAATGAGCAAGATGGTGTAACATCGTTGACGAACAGTAGCCTTATTTATTGGCTCCATCTTGACAAAGTTGATGAAAAAACACTTCGTGGTCTTGAAGTAAATAGTTATCTTGTAGATCAGGCGGAAGAAACAGACGAAAAAACGATGGATATTCTCGATGCCCGACTTGGGCGTTGGGATGGTGCAATTGTTCCTGATGCAATGTTAGAAGCGAATCCTGATTGGCCAAGGGATCCTATTTCCAATAAACCTCTTGTTCCATCATATGGGATGCTACTCACAAATCCGGATACTGAATTTCACTATATCTATCGAAAGTATCATCCTGATTCCCCTGATCGCAAGAAAGGTTATTTCTATACAGAAGGTGAATGGGACAAAACTCTTGGTTCGCGAGAAACATATGATGAGGCCCTTACAAAAGACCAAGAATGGGTTGACAAATATGTTCTTGGGAAATGGGGGCGATCATCTGCCGCAATCCACTTTCTTGACAAGAGTGGAATTCTCGAACCAAATGAAGAGTTGCTTGAACGAATACGAAGTAAGGGTAATCTTTTTCGGGTTCTCGATCATGGCGATTCTGCTCCTACTTGTTGTCTTTGGTTTGCTGCCATTGATGGAATATATATTTGCTATCGTGAATACTATGTTCCCGGGCAGGTGATATCCCGTCACAGAAAAGCAATTCATGATCTTTCTGAGAATGAGGAGTATTCTGGAAACTACGCTGATCCTCAAATTCAGAAGACCACAGCTCAGAAAGATGGCGGTTTTTGGTCTGTTCGAAAAGAATATATGTCCGATGATCTCAAAGATGATCTTGGGAATCCCGTTCCGGCATTATTCTGGACAATGGCAGACAACAATGAATTTGCAACTAGAAATAGAATCAACGAACTGTTGAAGAAATCACTCCGATTCAAGCATCCCGTTTCCGGTGAGACACCTGCAATTGGGATTTATTTCATCAAGAAAACTCCGGAATACCCGAATGGCTGCCAGCACGCAATTTCTCAAATCGGGGCTCAGAGGAAAAAACTCATAGGCCAGATTGAAGGAAAGAGCTTCTATTCAGATGAACGGGAAGACTCAATCACCGATCATGCCTATGATTGTATAAGATATTTTGTTGCTATGCACGGAACTCAGCCACAAGAATCCCGTCGCCGGCCGCCAAAGAACAGTTTTGCATACTACAATATGTTGCTCCAAATGAGAAATTCACAAGTTCCCGTTGCGGGTTCAGTTCAATAAGGTTTGAAAATGGCTGAAATCATAAACTTCACTACCGATCAAAATTGTCCTTGGGCACGTAGAATCCTAAATGGGCAAAAATACTATCAAACTTGGGAATCCAAGTATCGTTGTGAAGTTCTGCGTGAGTACATGCGTGGTTTTCAGTGGAAATATAAAAAGGATTTCAACTCAATCAACTACAATCCTTATACACTGAATCTTTTCAACTCAACTCTGAAGATCAAACTTGCCACGTTTTTGTTTCAAAAACCATCTTTTATCATTACCCCTGAGCCCTGGGATGGTTCTGGGTGGGATCTTGATCTTGCAATGCGTTCGGCGGCGATCAAACAGGATGTTTTGAATACCATTGTTCAGAACAAGAACATGAACTTTGCGAAGCATGTCAAACGTGCTGCAAAAGATTCTTTTAGCTCATTCGGGATGATCGAAGTTGGGTATGCTGCTGATTGGAGAAATCCCCAGAAAGAAATTCCTGAGTTGAAGTCTTGGGATGATACGGATATTTCAGAAGAAAGGGATAAGGTCATTAAAGATGACGAAGTTCCGATCAATGAAAGATTCTATATCAAAAGGATTAACCCTAAACGCTTCCGGGTTGCTCTTTCTGAGGCTATTGATCTTAATGACCACGAGTGGTGTGGTTACTACGACTTCGTATATACTAGGGAATTACGAAACACTAAAGGCATTAAATGGCCAAAGGGGTACGAAGGCGGATCTGTAGCTGCTGATTTTAGTAGCGGGATTCTTGGTGATACATTTGATCGCCAAAATCGTCCCGAATTGTTTCAAGGAGACTCAGATGGGAAACTTTCGAAGATTTGGCATATTTGGGATATGGTTTCAAAGAAGAGACTTCTTTTTCTCGACCAATATTTCAATCAGCCACTTTGGGAAACTGATATCGAAAGACTTCCATTTGTTGATCTCCGTTGGGATGAAAATGATGAAGGTTTCTACCCCGTTCCGCCAGCTTTTCAATGGATTTCCCAACAGGATGAAATCAATGAAGCCCGTGAACAGACACGTTCATATCGTCGTAGGTTTACGAGAAAGTTTCAATATGTAAAGGGAATGATCGATCAGTTAGAAGTTGAGAAGTTTGCTTCTGGTCCTGATGGAGTTCTCATTGAGGTAAAAGAAAAAGATGCAATCACTCCGATCCAGAATCCTGAACAGGGACAAACAACCGAAAATGCTCTGTTACTTGCAAAAGACGATTTTAATACTGTATCAGGAACGTCACAAGAGGCAAGAGGCCAGTCTGCTGATCGCGAAACGGCTACTGCTGCAAGAATCGTCGATGCTAGAGCAAGTATTCGAGAGTCTGCAGAACAGTTAGATTTTGAGAATTTCATATCTTTGATTGGTTCTGAGATTCTTGCAACTGCAAAAGAAAGACTTGTTGATGGTCTTTGGGTAAAGTATTCTGCTGGAGCTGTTCAGGATACCGCAACCTTGCTTCAGGCAAATGCCCCGGTTTACAAATGGATAAAGTCTCAGGATCTCTCTGATGGATATGATGAAACAATCATGGTCGATGTTGAGAACAAAACGCCACAGGCTATGGCTGCTGCAAATCAGGCTTTCAGTCAATTCTTGACATATGTTCACAACTTCCCCGAGATTTCTCTTGATCCCGATTTGATTCGGGAAGCCGCATTCCGCTGCAACTATAGGAATGAGAAAATCATACAAAAGATGCAAAAGACCGCTCTTATGATGATGGCCCAGCAGGCTTTGGCAAATAAAAACTCCAACGGTTTAGCAGTTCAACAAGATCAGGGTCAAAATGCAAACAATATTGCAGCACAACAGATTCAGAACATGAATCCTGACAATCCACAAAAGCAAGACCAAAAGCAACTTGAACAAATCATGTAAAGGAAGAATAAGACTATGGAAAA
>Ga0070679_100003896_pt1 | contig 13724 bp, 6 predicted proteins | sample KBSC63BmetaG_FD_65652 | JGI IMG/M metagenome (GOLD analysis project Ga0070679, IMG submission 65652) | Corn rhizosphere microbial communities from Kellogg Biological Station, Michigan, USA - KBS C6-3B metaG | ecosystem: Host-associated > Plants > Roots > Rhizosphere | place: USA: Michigan... | reverse complement strand
CAGCTGGCGGCGGCGACGGACGCGGCCTACAAGGCGGTCGACGCGCTCGGCATCGCGCATGACGAAACCTGGTATTCGGAAGTGCACGACGGCATGGCGGTCGACGGCGATCGCGTGCGCTTCATCGCGGCGCTGTACCGCGCGGCGGCGATGAGCGCCGACGGCGGCGACGCGGGCACGATCGACGGGCTGCTGGCGACGGCGGACGCGGCGCTGGCGGACGCGCGCAAGGTGGTGGCGCACCGGGATGCGCACTTGCACGATCCGACGCCGTCGCGAATCCTCGACGAGGGGACGAATTCGACCGTGTATCAATATGGATATTTGAATACGGCGGATACGCTTTGTTATTGGGAGCGCGAGCGCGGGCTCTTCGATCAGCAACTGCGCGGCAGCAGCACCGTGCCGCCGGGGTGCATCTTCGGGTTTTGATCCGCAAGCGAGACGTCTAGCAGAGGCGGCGCATCAAGAACGTGTCCGGCTCGATGACGGCCACCGTCGAGGTATACCGGTCGGGCACGAGCTGACCGTAGTGTTTGAGGGCATTCCGCAGAAGGTAGTTGCGCGCCCGCCGCACCTCCGTAGGCGTCCGCAAGATATGCCCGTGATAGCGGTCGTCGAGCACCTTGCCCTTGCGCCGCATCACGCGGTTGAGGCCGCGCGCGACGCGCACGCCGAGGCCGCACATCCCTTTCGCCAGCGCGCGCTCGTCGGTGGCCTCGACGAGCAGGTGCACGTGATTGCCCTGCACCGAGTAATGGACGAGCTTGAACCCGAAGCGGTTGGCGCCGCTCCAAAAGGCGGCGGCCAGGGCGGTGAAGCAGCGACGCGTCCGTAGGTTCCACACGCCCTGCCGCATGCGCCATGTGACGTGGACGGGAAAGCGCGCTTTCAGCAGCGGGCGCCGGGCATGGCGCAGGCGCGCGCGCGGCCCGGTCGGCTTGCGCCCCGAGCCTTTGCGCTTGCCGCCCCACGTCCGAAACTCGAAGCTCGCCTGCCGCATCTTGGTTGGGCACTGTTTTATCGCGAGGCTTCGCCTTTGTCAACCCTTACTGACGGGGAGTCGCCGCGATTGGGTTAGCGGCGCTGTCAGGGATCGGGCATGTAATCGGTGTGGCGAGACGCGGGGGCGTGGCGCGAGGGCATGGGGTGCGCTCGCGGCGATTTGCGGGAGGGCGCGGCGAGCGGCGGCGCCGGGACGAGCGGCGGCGCGGCGACGGGCGGCGCGGCGACGGGCGACGCGGCGGCGGGCGGTGACGGCGGCGTGGCGAGCGACGACGGCGTGGCGACCGGCGACGGCGTGGCGACCGGCGACGGCGTGGCGACCGGCGACGGCGTGGCGTTCGGCGACGGCGTGGCGTTCGGCGGCGGCGTGGCAGGCGGCAGCGGCGTGACCCGCGGTGGCGGCATCGCGGGCGGCGGCGCGCTGCGGCGAAATGCCGCGTAGGCGAGGGCGACGACGCCGGCGGCGATGAGCGCGGCGGCGACGCGGCGCTGCAGCCGACCACGCGGCACCAGCGTGCGCGTCCGCGTCGCCTCGGCGCGCGCGCGCGGCGGCACATGGCGCGCCACCGCCGCGCGCAGCTGCGCGGCGCCGCCGTCGTTGGCGATCGCGTCGAGCGCCGCGGCCATCGCCTCCGCCGTGGCGAAGCGCGCCTCGCGCGCGTCGGCCAGCGCCCGCGCGCACGCCTCGTCGAGCGCGCCAGGCACGCCGTCGACGCGGCTCGACGGCCGCTCGCCCGCGCGCGGCCGCTCGCCCGTGAGCATCTCGAAGAGCACGACGCCGACCGCGTAGACGTCGCTGCGCGCGTCGAGCTCCGCGCGCTCCGCCTGCTCCGGCGACAGATAGCCGCGCTTGCCCTTGACGAAGCCGGGCACCGTCGCCGTCGCCGTCGTCGTCTTGGCGATGCCGAAGTCGCACAGCTTGACCGCGCCGTCGCGCGCGATGAGCACGTTGGCCGGGCTGACGTCGCGGTGCACCAGCGCCAGCGGACGCCCGTCGTCGCCGGTGGCGGCGTGCACGTAGGCGAGCGCGCGGCACAGCTCGCGCGCGACGAACGCCGCGGCCGGCGCGGGAAGCGGCGCGGCACCGCGCAAGAGCGCGTGCAGGCTGGCGCCGTCGACGTACTCCATCAAGAGATAGGGCGTGCCGTCGACGTCGCCGTGCTCGTAGAGCGTGACGATGTTGCGATGCGCGAGCCGCGCCGCCAGCGTCGCCTCGCGGTCGAACGCCGCCGCCGGCTGCGCGAGCCCGACGTCGGTCGTGCTCGACGTCCGCTCGGCCGACGGCAGCCAGCCCAACGCGCTGGCGGTCAGCATCTACGATCCGTTCCACGCGCTGGTTCGCTCGCGGCCCGGCGCCGCGCGCGTGCCCGGCACCATCGTCGTCGAGCTGTCCGACGACGCGCCAGCCGAGCTGCGCGTGGTCGTGGACGCGGCGCCGCTCCTCGGCGGGGCGCGCGTCACGCCCGTCGCCGGCAAGCAGACGCGCGCCGCCGTCACGCTGTCCTTCAACACCATCGACGGAGACGGCGACGGCGTGCCCGACGAGCTCGACAATTGTCCGACGGTGGCCAACGGCGATCAGGCCGACGCCGACGGCGACGGCCGCGGCGACGCCTGCGCGGGCGGCACCGCCACCTGCGCGTCGCTCACCACGGTCCCCTTCTGCGACGACTTCGAGAGCGGCTTTTCGACGTCGCGCTGGCGCGTCAGCAAGAGCGATCCCGCCGCCGTCGTCGAGATCAACAAGGACGCGCGCTTCGTCCATCGCGGCACGCAGTCCTTGCACCTCCAGCTGCCGGCGACGAAGCAGGGCGTCACCGGCGACGTCGACATCAGCGAGATCGCCACCTTCAACGCCTTCACGCTGGCGCCGACCTTCTGGGTGCGCGCCTGGCTGTGGCTGCCGCACTCGCCCTACTCGACCGACGAGGCGCGCCTCTTCGTCGCCGACGCGACGCAATCGACGCAGGGCATCGGCCTCGCCGTCGCCGTCGACCACACGACGCTGTCGAGCTGGGTGCCGCCGGGCGGCAGCGTCAAGGGCACGGCGCCCGGCTTCGGCGAGTGGACCTGCTACGTGTGGCGCGTCGATCTGGCCGGCACGATGTCGCTCTCCGGCGTCGAAGTGCCGTCGCTGACGCTGAACGCGCCGACGGAGCCGAGCCCGCCCTTGAGCGAGCTCGGCATCGGCGTCTTCATGATCCCGACGACCGACCAGCCCGCGTTCGATCTCTACGTCGACGACGTCTTCATGGACACCTCCCCGATCAGCTGCGACCAGTAGCTGCGACAACTTGCCGCATTCGGCGGCGGCCGGCGGCGTGATACGCTGAATCACCGACATGAGTGGGCCCGACGACCGAGAGCAGCGCCAGGAGCGCCGCATCGCCGCGGCGTTCCGCGTCAAGTATCACTCGCTCGATCAGCTCGTCGTCGCGCTGACGCACGACTTCTCGCGCGGCGGCCTGTTCATGCGCACGCCGCGCCTGTTGCCGGTGAACGCCATCATCCGCGTCGTCGTCGAGCTGCCCGACGGCGGCGGCGAGCTGCCGCTGGTCTGCCGCGTCGCCTTCGCGCGCAGCGAGAGCGACGCCGGCGCGAGCGGCAAGCCGGCCGGCATGGGCGTCGAGTTCCTCGACCTCGACGCCGAGCGCATGGCACAGCTGACGCGCTTCGTCACCGACCGGCAGCTCGACCCGAGCGCCGCCGTCGCCGCCACCGCGCGCGCGCCGGCCAACGTGCTCGTCGTCGACGACGACGCCAGCCTGCGCGCGCCGATCGCGCGCGCCCTCGGCGACCGCGGCGATCGCGTGCGCGAAGCCTGCGACGGCCTCGACGCGCTCGCCGCCTGCCTGAAGCAGGTGCCGGACCTCGTCATCAGCGACCTGCAGATGCCGCGCATGGACGGCTGGCAGCTGGTGCGCATGCTGCGCGCGCGCCCGTCGCTGTCGCGGGTCCCGGTCATCCTCGTCACCACGCTCATCGACGACGAGGCGCGCCTGCGCGGCTACCGCATGGGCGTCGACGACTACATCGGCAAGCCGGTCGCCGTCGAGGAGCTCGTCGTGCGCGTCGATCGCGTGCTCGCGCGCAGCCAGCGGCCCGCCGCGCTCGAGCGCCACGCGCTGCGCGGCGACCTCGAGCATGTGACGCTCGCGTCGCTGCTCTCGTTCCTGGCGATGGAGCAGAAGAGCGGCGCGCTCTTCCTCGTCGGCGAAGGCACGGCGCGCCTGTTTTTGCGCAACGGCGCGCCCGTGCGCGCCGAGGTCGGCGACCGCCCCGTCGGCCGCGACGATCCCGCGCTCGATCGGCTGCTCTCCTGGCACAAGGGCCAGTTCGAGTTCTCCGACCAGGACGTGACCGGCGCCGACGAGCTCCAGACCTCGGTCAACGCGCTGCTCCTCGAGCACGCCCGCCGCGCCGACGAAAACACCAGATGATATAATAAAGGCCTGGATCTCCATGCCGAAATCCGGCGCCGCCTCCGGGACGGGCGCGACGGCCGTGCCATCGTCGAGGAGCTCGAGCGCGTCGGCGACACCCTGCCGGCCGACGCCGAGAAGGCGCGCTGGTTCCTCGAGCTGGCCGTGGCCTGCGAGATGCTCGTCCCCGAGCGCACGCGCGCGCTCGAGCTCTACGCCCGCGCCGTCGAGATCGAGCCGCTGGCCGAGGCCATCGACCGCGGCCGCATGGTCAGCCACGAGCTCGGCCGCCTCGACGAGCTCATCCGCCTGACGCAGATCGAGCTCGAGCACGAGGCCGACGCCGAGCGGCGCGAGCGGCTCACCGCGCTCGTCGGCAACGCGCTGCTCGACCTCGGCGATCGCAACCGCGCCGCCGCCTTTCTCGTCGGCGCCGCCGGGCAGTTTCCGTCGGCGCTCACCATCCAGGACGCGCTCGGCACCATCAGCTACGACGACGACTGGCGCGCCGAGGTCGACCGGCTCATCGACATCGCCTACGACACCGACGGCGAAGCGGGCGCGCGCGTGTCGCTGCGCGCGGCGCGCATCCTGCGCATGGAGTCGCCCGAGGACGAGCGCTACGAGCGCCTCCTCCAGCGCGTGCTCGACTGCGATGCCTACGACGAGAGCGCGCACCTGCTCCTCGACGGCTTCTACGCCGCCGCCGGCCGCTGGGACGAGCTCGAGGCGCTGCAGGATCGGCTGGTGCAAGCGTTCCCCGGCAGCGACGAGCAGGCGGCCTTGTGCCAGCGCTTCTCGTGCAGCTGGATCGCGCGCGGCCAGCACGATCGCGCCGCCGACTGGTGCTGGCGCGCCATCGAGCTCGGGCGCCTCGTCTACCCCATCGCCGCCTTGACCATGATGCGCGGCATCTACGCCGCGCGCCGCGACTGGGATCGGCTGCTGGCGACCATCGACGCGCTCCTGGCCACGCCGCTCGACGAGGATTCGGACATCCACGCCGCGCTCCTCGGCGGCACCATCGCCTGGAAGGCCAAGCGCGACCTCGAGCGCGCGGCGCACTACTTCGACCGCGTGCGCCGCGTCGCCGTCGACAGCCTGCTGGTCATCGACTTCGACGACTACGTCAGCGATCAGCGCAACCCCGAGGTCATCGGCGACGAGCAGCGCGCGCTCGTCGAGGCGGCGCGGCAGCTCGGCAAGGCCGGCGCCATCGATCGCGTCATCGAGGCGTGGCGCAAAGCGGTCGCCGCCGACCCGTCGAAGCGCGCGCCGCGACGGGCGCTGGCGCGCCTGCTCTACCGCACCGAGCGCTGGCGCACGCTCGCCGACGCGCTCAAGGACGAAGAGGCGCACGCCTGCCGCGACGACGCCGAGCGCGTGACGCTGCTCTTCCAATTGGCCGCGCTCTATCGCGATCGGCTGCGGCAGGAGCTCCTGGCGACGGCGACGCTGCAGCGCATCGTCGAGCTGGCGCCGGGCAACGTGGCGGCGCTCGATCAGCTGGCGGCGGCGTTCGCCGAGGCGCGGCGCTGGCCCGACGCCGTCGGCGTCCTGCAGCGCAAGCTCGCGCTGGTGCAGGATCCCGTCGAGCGCGCACAGCTCTACGAGCAGGTCGCCGAGCTCTTCGCCGAGAAGCTGGCGAACGAGGCCGAGGCGGTCAAGGCGCTCGAAGGCGCGTTCGCGCTCGATCCGACGCGCGCCGATCTCGCCGAGCGGCTCGAGCGCAGCTACGGCAAGCGGCGCGAGTGGGACAAGCTCTACGCGCTCAAGGAAAAGCAGGCGGCCGCGCTCGAAAAGAGCGACGAGAAACTGGCGGCGCAGCTGGAGCTGGCGCGGCTGGCGACGGAGAAGCTGAAGAAGCCGGCGCTGGTCATCGCCGCGTGGCGCGGCGTGCTCGCGCTCGAGCCGCGGCACGACGCGGCGCTGACGGCGCTCGAGCGCGCCTACGCGGCCGCCGACGCGCACGCCGAGCTGGCCGAGATCTACGCGCGCCGCGCCGAGCCGACCGCGGACGCGGCGACGCGGCTCGCCTACCTGCAGAAGCTGGCGCAGCTGTACACGGGCGAGCTGGCGCAGCCGGCGCGCGCCATCGAGTGCTGGCAAGAGGTGCGGCGGCTGCAGCCGGGGCACGGCCGCGCGCTCGACATGTTGAAGCGCCTGTACGCGGCCGAGCGCGCGTGGGATCCGCTCGAGGCGCTGTTCGCCGACGAGCGCCGCTTCGACGAGTGCGCGCGCCTGTTCGAGCGCCACGCCGCCGAGAGCGAGGACGCGGCGGTGCAGCTCGCCTTGTGGCTGCGCGCGGGGCGCATCTGGCGCGACGAGGTCGGACGGCGCGAGCTGGCGCAGCGCGCCTTCGAAAAGGCGCTCGCGCTCGACGGCGACAACGGCGCGGCCATCGATGCGCTCGTCGCGCTGTACGAGGCGGCCGGCGACGCGCGGCGGCTCGCCGGCGTGTTGGCGCTGCAGTACGGCCACACGGCCGACGCGCCGACGAAGAAGGCGCGCGCGCTGGCGCTGGCCGTCCTGCACGGGCGCGAGCTGCACGACGCGGCGGGCGCCTTCCACTGGCAGCTGGCCGCCTTCGAGCTCGATCCCGCAGACGGCGAGCTGCGCCGCGAGCTCGAGCGGCTGGCGACGCGCGCCGGCGGCTGGGCGGCGCTGGTCGAGCGCTACGAAGCGACCGCGGCCGCGCGCGACGACGTCGATCGCGTCGCGCTCTGGTCGGTCGCAGCGACGGAGAAGGAGCGCACGCTCGGCGACGTCGACGGCGCGCTCGCCACCTGGCAGAAGCTGGCGGCGCTGGAGCCGCCGCCGCCGGCGGCGATCGACGCGCTGGTGCGCCTCTATGAAGGCAAGAAGGCGTGGCGCGAGCTGCACGACGTCTACCTGCGCAAGCTGGCGCTCGCCGGGCAGGACGCGAGCGCGCGGCGGCCCATCGTCATCGCCATGGCGGCGCTGGCCGAGAAGCAGGGCGACGACGCGCGCGCCATCGCCGCCTACCGGCGGCTCGTCGAGGAGCTCGGCCCCGACGACGCCACGCTCGACGCGCTCGAGCGGCTGTACGAGCGCGCCGGCGCGCTCGCGGAGGTCGAGGCGCTCCTGGCCGAGCGGCTGGCGCTGCCCGCCGATCGGCGCAAGCGCACGGCGCTGACCTTCCGCCTCGCCGAGGCGCGGCGCCGGCGCGAGCGGCCGGGCGACGCCATCGCGCTCTACGGCGAGGTGCTCGACGACGAGCCGCAGCACGAAGGCGCGCGCGCGGCGCTGGCGGCGATCTGCGCCGGCCCCACGCACCGCCTCGAAGCGGCGCTGCTGCTCGAGCCGATCTTGCGCGCCACCTCGTCGATGGCCGAGCTCGTCGACGTGCTCAAGATCCGCGTCGCGCACGCCGGCGGCGACGAGGCGGTCGCGCTCATGCACGAGCAGGCGTGGATCGAGGAGAGCCAGCTCGGCCGGCGCGACGACGCCTTCGCGACGCTGGCGGCGGCGTTGCGCGCCGAGCCGACGCACGAGCCGACTTACGACGCGCTCGAGAAGCTGATGGCCGGCGACAGCGAGCGGCTGGCCGCGCTCTATCGCGAGGTGGCGTCGCGCCCGCTCGGCATCGACGGGCAGCTGCACGTGCGCTGTCGTTTGGGCGCGCTCTATCGCGATCGGCTGGGCGCGCCCGAGCGGGCGCTGGCGACGTTTCTGCGCGTGCTCGATCTGGCGGCCGATCACGACGCGGCCGATCGCGCCGTCGAGGATCTGCTGACGTCGCTCGGGCGCCACGCCGAGCTGGCCGAGCGGTTGCGCGCGTCGTTGTCGCGCCAGCCGCAGTCGCGCGCGCGACGCTTGCGGCTGGCGGCGCTGTACGAGCGCGAGCTCGCCGACGGCGGCGCGGCGCTCGGCGAGTATGCGCGCCTGCTCGCGGAAGACGCGCACGACGGCGAAGCGCTGGCGGGGCTCGAGCGCTTGTTCGCGGCCGGCGTCGAGCGGCAGCGCGTGGCGGCGCTGCTCATGCCGAACTATCGCGCGCGCGGGCGGGCGGCGGACCTGGTGCGCGTGTGGGCGGCCGCGCTGGTCGAGGCGGACGAGGCGCCGCCCGTCGGCGAGCTCTTGGCTTTGGCGCGCGAGGCCGGCCAGCTCGACACGCTGCGCGCCGCGTTCGTCGCCGCGCCGGCGGGCCGCGGCACGCGTCCGCCCTTGCGGCTGGCGCTGGCGGAGGTCGAGCGGGCGCGCGGCGATCACGCGGCGGCCGAGAAGATCTTGCGCCAGCTCCTCGACGGCGACGCCGACAACCTCGAGGCGCTGCGCGCGCTCGACGCGCTCTACGCCGAGACGCGGCGGCCGGCCGAGCGCGCCCCGATCCTGGCGCGGCGCGCGGCGCGCGAGGAGCCTGCGGCGCGCGTGCCGCTCCTGCTCGCGCTGGCCGAGCTGCAAGCGGACGCGCTCGGCGACACGACGGCGGCACACGCGACGCTGGAGGCGGCGCTGGCGCTCGGCGACGACGAGCGCGTGCTGCGGGCGCTGGCGCGCGTCGCCGACGACGAGCGCGCCGTCGCGCTGTGGCAGCGGCTGCGCGCGCAAAAGCCCGACGACGCCGAGGCGCTGGCGGCGCTGGCGGCGCTGTTCGAGCATCTCGAGCGCTGGCGCGAGCTCGCCGCCGTGCTCGAGCAGCAGCTCGGCAGCGCCGATGACGAGACGGCGCCGCCGCTGGTCGAGCGGCTGGCGCTGGTGTGGACGCGGCTCGGCGACGCGGCGCGCGCGGAGGCGGCGTGGCGACGGCTGGCGGCGCTGCGGCCCGAGGCGGCCGATCCGCTGCACGCGCTGGCGCGCCTGTTGCGCGCGCAGGAGCGCTGGAGCGAGCTGGCCGAGCTCTTCGAGCGCCTCGTGACGCTGGAGCCGACGGCGGCGGCGACGGCCAAGCAGCTGGCGCGCCTCGAGACCGGGACGCTCGAGCGGCCCGAGCGCGCGGTAACGGCGTGGCAGCGCGTGCTCACGCTCGACGACGGCGACGACGAAGCGCTGGCCGCGCTCGACGCGCTCTATGCGCGCACCGGCCGCGCCGGCGAGCGCCGCGCCGTGCTCGCGCGCCGCGCCGAGCGCGCGCTCGCCTCGGGGCGCGCCGACGCCGTCGCGCTCGCCGTCGACGCCGCCGCGACCACCGCCGCCGACGGGGACGCGGCCGCCGCGGCGCAGCTGTACGAGCGCGTGCTCGCCGTCGAGCCGCTGCACGCCGCCGCCGGCGCCTTTCTCGAGGCGCACCATCGCGAGCGCGGCGATTGGCCCGCGCTCGTCGCGCTCCTGCGGCTGCGCGCGCGCCATCGCGCCGGCGTCGAGCGCGGCGAGCTCCTGGCGCAGGTGAGCGCCGTCGAGGAGCGCGAGCTCGGCGATGCGCGCGCCGCCTTCGCGTCGCTGCTCGAGGCGCTCGAGGCCGACGGCCGCTTCGCCGTCTACGGCGAAGATCTGCGCCGGCTCGCCGCCGCCATCGACGGCGCGCCGCTTCTGTGCGCGACGCTGCAGCGCCGCGCCGCCGCCGCCCGCGGCGCCGAGCGCGGCGAGGCCTACCTCGATCTCGGCGCCGCGCTCGAGGAGTCGAAGCAGCCCGCCGCCGCCATCGAAGCCTACCGCGCGCTCCTCGCCGTCGAGCCGACCAACGCCAGCGCGCTCGAGCGGCTGCAGGCGCTCTATCGCGCCGCCGGCCACGCCGCGCTCCTCGACGTCCTGGCGCGCCGCGCCGAGCTCGCCGGCGATCGCGACGATCAGCTCGCCCTCTACCGCGAGCTCGCCGCCGAGGCCGGCCGCATGGAGCGCTGGGGCCGCGCCGTCGAGGCGCACCGCCGCCTGGCCGAGCTCGATCCACGCGGCGAGCGGCGCAGCGTCGAGCTCTATCGTGCCGGCGTCATCTATCGCGACCAGCTGGCCGAGTTCGACGAGGCGCTCGGCTGCTTCACCTCGGCCGCCGACATCTACTCCGCCGACGGGCTCGAGCCGCCGAGCGAGCTCGCCGAGGCGCTGGCGCGGCTCAAGCGTCGTTCGGCGCGCGCGCAGGGGCAGACCTGACGTAAGATCGCCGAGGGAGGCGACATGCAAAAGGGCAAGGTGCACGAGGTCAGCGAGAGCGAGCTCAAGCAGAAGCTGTCGGGCGGCGGCGCCGAGCGGCGCACGCAGGAGCGCGTGCCGGTCAAGCTGCAGGTCGAGGTGCCGCTGGCCAATTGGGAGCAGGTGCGCAGCGTCTACACGACCAACATCAGTAAGGGCGGGCTCCTGTTCACGCTGTCGTCGCCGGCGTCGATGCCGGCCGCGGTCGACCTGACGCTGACGCTGCCCGACGGGCGCAAGCTCACGGTGCAGTCGGAGGTGCGCCACGTGGCGCGGCGCGACGGCTCCACCGACTTCGACGTCGGCGTGCAGTTCCAGGAGCTCGACGCCGAGACCCGCCGCGCCTTCGAAGACGCCCTCAAGCTTTAGCGCAGACTTCGCTCAATCGCCGAGGCGCTTGGCCAGTGCCGCCGCAGGCTCGTCGCTGCCGGCGCGCTCGGCGAGGCGCGCGCGCACGGCGTCGAGGCGGCCGCGCGCCTTGCCGCAGACCGCGCGCACCGCGTCGGCCACGCGCGCCTCGTCGTCGGCGGCGGCGCGCTCGGCGGCGGCGCGCGCCAACGCGGCGGCGCCCTTGCCGTCGTCGAGCGCGGCGCCGAGCCGCACGGCGCTCTTGAGGTCGCCGGTCAGCGCCGTCGCCAGCGCCGCGCGCGCGCGCGTGCCCGCCGACGTCTCGGCGGCGGCGAAGGCGCCCTGCTCGTCGAGCGCCAGCGCCATCTCGACGACGCTGTCGAGATCGCGCTGCGCCCAGAAGTAGTCGACGAGCCGCCGCAGCGTCGGCGCGTGCGTCGGATCGAGGTCGACCGCCTTCAGGTAGCAGTCGCTGGCCGCGTCGCGATCGCCGAGGCGCACGAGGTGCAGCTCGCCGGCGCGATACAAGAGCGCGGCGCGCTCGCCCGCCTCGACGAGCAGCTGCGAGACCCGCGCCAGAAACTCCGCCGCCTCGAGCCAGCGGCCCTCGGCCTCGGCGACGTCGATGAGCGCGCGCAGCACCTCGACGTTGCTCGGCTCGTCGGCGAGCACCGTCGACAGCTCGGCGAACGCGTCGCCGAGCCGCCCGGCACGGCGGTAGAGCTGGCCGAGCCGCTCGTGCAGCGTGCGCAGCGCAGTGACGTCTTCGGACGACGTCGCCGCCAGCGCGGCCTCGGCCGCCGCGATGTCGGCGTCGAGCGCAGCGGCGTCGACCGGCGCCGCCGGCGGCGCGGGCGCGACGGTGTCGACGAGCGTGCGCACGTTGACGTGCGCCGCCGTCTCGGGCTCGAGCGCCCGCGCCTCGGCGAGCCAGCGCTGCGTCGCCGCCTCGTCGCCGAGCTCCTCGCTGGCGCGCACCAACTGATCGACGATGGGCAGCCGCGCCTCGCCGGCCAGCGTGCCGAGGTGCAGCTCGAGCGCCTGGCACAGCCGCGCGATGTCGCCGAGATCGCGCAGCAGCGTCGCCAGCTCGTCGACCAGCGACGCCTGCGACGGCTTGCGCGCCAGCGCCGCCATCAGCGCATCGGCGACACCGGCGAAGTCGTCGAGCCGCCGCCGCGCCGCGCCCGCGGCGCACCACTGCGTCACCGCGTCGTCGTCGTCGACGGCGGCGGCCGCCGCGCGCGCGAGGCTGTCGGCGAGCGCGGCCAGAAGCGCCGGCTGGCCGCCGTAGCGCTCGACCGCCGCCTCCGCCGCTTCGACCGCGATCTTCGGCGTGCCGAGCTCGTGCGTCAGCACCGCGATGCGCCTGAGCTCGAGCGGCACGCGGCTCTCGTCGTCGGCGGCGGTGGCGATGTGATGGTTGAGGACGACGACCAGATCGGCCCAGCGCTGCCCCTCGCGATAGACCTCCTCGAGCTCGACGAGGAGCGGCAGCTGCTCGGCGCCCGCCGACAGCTCGACGCCGGCCCACAAGTGCGATTCGGCCTCGGTGAGCCGGCCCTGCCGCCGCGCGCGCGCCGCCAACCGTACCCGAGCGGCGCGCTGCTCGTCGACGGGAATGTCGGCCGCGGCGACCAGCTCGCCGTCGTAGCCGGCGGACGCCTCGTCATCGCCGCGCGCCGCCGCGTCGGCGGCGAGCCAGCGCAGCGCGCCGAGGTGCGTGCGATCGTGCGTGTAGAGCTCGGCATACGCGCCGCGCGCCGCGTCGGTCTGGCCCTGCGCCGCCGCCAGGGCGCCGTAGCGCGCCAGCCAGTCGCGGCGACGCTCGAGCGGGACACCGGCGAGCGCGAGCTTGCGCGCCAGCGTCGGCAACAGGCCCGCTTCGTCGCCGACCTCGGACTGCAGCGCGTCGAGCGCGTCGAGCGTGCCGACGTCGCCGCCGTCGAGCGCCAGCGCCTCGCCGAGCGCGGCGGCGGCCTCGTCGCTCTTGCCGAGCCGGCGATGCAGGAGCTCGGCGGCGCTGCGCCACAGCTCGACGCGCGCCGGCGGCGGCGACAGGCGTGCGTCACCGGCGCCGCGACGATAGCTGTCGGCGGCCGCGGCGTGATCGCCGGCGTGCTCGTGCAGCCGCGCCAGATCGCGCCAGGCGCGCACCAGCGCCTCGCCCGCTGCGTCGGCCTGCGCGACCGCGCGCTCGAGCGTCGCCAGCGCCTCGCCGGCGCGCCCGAGCTGCTCCTGCGCCACCGCCCAGCGCCGCGTCCACTCGACGCGCGCTTCACCGGCGGTGTCGGAGGCGAGCTCGGCGGCCGAGACCTCGACCTCCTCCCACGCGCGCCGGCGCCACGCCACTTCGGCGACGGCGCTGCGCACCGCCAGCTCCTCGGGCGCGAGCGCTTCGGCGGCGCGCGCGTCGGAGGCCGCGCGCTCGAGATCGCCGGCGGCGAGCCGGCTCTTGACCGCTTCGGTCAGAAGCTGCGCGCGCTCGGCGGCGTCGCCCTCGGCGGCGAGCGCTTCGAGCGCGGCGGCGCGGCCGGCGGCGTCGCCCTGCGCGCCGCGCACGTCGGCGGCGAGCCGGCGCAGCGCCGCGCCGCCCTGCCCCGTCGCCTCGAGCGCCTCGAGCACGCGCGCGGCCCCGTCGGCGTCGCCGCCGTCGAGCGCCAGCTGCGCGCGCCGGAGCGCCAGCTCGGCGTGCTGCGCCGGCGGCAGCTCGCACGACAGGATGCGATCGAGCCACGCCGCCTCGGCGGCGAGATCGTTGGCCTCGCGCGCCAGCCGAATCAGCCCCGACGCCGCCGCCACGCCTTCGGCGCCCATCGGCGCCAGCGCGAACGCGCGCGCCAGCGCCGCCTGCTCCTCGTC
>Ga0070679_100003895_pt1 | contig 13725 bp, 16 predicted proteins | sample KBSC63BmetaG_FD_65652 | JGI IMG/M metagenome (GOLD analysis project Ga0070679, IMG submission 65652) | Corn rhizosphere microbial communities from Kellogg Biological Station, Michigan, USA - KBS C6-3B metaG | ecosystem: Host-associated > Plants > Roots > Rhizosphere | place: USA: Michigan... | reverse complement strand
GGCCGAGCTCAACCTCGCCGGCAGCCTGAAGGCCGCGTTCGACGTCCGTGACCGCTTCCGCCTGCGCGGCGTCGGCGGGAGCTCGATCAGCTCGTGAGCAACCTGATCACCGACTGGCGCACGCAGCTCGTCGCCTACCTCAAAACCCAGTTCCCGGACGCGATCGTCGAAAGCGGCCGCCGGCCTGACGCGCCGAGCCGAGACAATGACCGCATCACCGTGTTCTGGCCCGGCATCGGCGAGGCCGGCGACATCAACTTCGCCAACCCCCTCATGACCGTCCGCTGGTTCGTGAAGAACCCGAAGACGGCACCGCTCACGCACGAACCGCGCGACGACGGCCCGCTCGAGCAGGCCGCCTGGGACCTCATGAGGGCGCTGAAGCCCGTCTGCACGACTCTCGACCCGGACGGCCGCTACTACTTCCGCGTCACGTCGATCGTCCCCGACCGCGAGGAATGGGGCATCGAGGCGTCGCTCTTCGCCTGGACGGTCAACCCCGCATCAGTCGCGACGCCGTGATCACGTCATCCGTGAAGGCCTTCGCGCGGTTCCCTGAGGTCAAGCAGCGCGTGGAGCTAGCCGCCAAGGAAGCTGTCGAAGCCGCTGCCGCCGAAGCGGCAGTCGTCGCGAACGAGGGCGCGTCGATCGACCTCGAGATCGAGATCGTGCCCGCCCACAGCGACGTCAACGGATATTCCGCCGGAATAAAGTCACGCCGCACGAGCTCGCGCGGCCGCCGCGGCGGCACCGCCGAGGAGAACACGACCCCGATCGCCTGGTTCTTCGACCGCGGCACCCTCGGGAACCGCAAACGCCGCCTGAAGCGGCCGCGGAAAGAGACCTGGGTCGGCACCAGAGGCGGCACGACCTACGCCGCGCACCGCCGCGACGTCGCCGGCAAAGGAATCCAGCCGGAACGCTTCTTCGGCAAGGCACGGACAGCGGGCCGCCGCAAGCTGCTCGAGCGGATCGAACGCCTCTAGACCGCGCCGATAGGCGCGGGCATGGCGAAGAAGCGCAAGAAGTCAGAGCCGGAAGCGCACAGCTTCCAAATCCGCGCAAACGCGAAGGTCGACGACGAGCCCGTGGTCGGCGTCTCGTTCGCCGACGGCGTCCACATCGGCGCCGGCGACATCTACACGACGAGCGACGAGCGAGTCGCGGCCCGCCTGGCCGCTGACCCGATGCTCGAGGAGGTACAGCAGCCGTGAGCCTGATCCCCGGCAACGTCGAAGTTCTCGCGTTCGGCGTCCAGACCGACAAAGCCACCCCCGCCGCGGCCCCCACGATCGCGATCGCGCTCGAGGACTGCCAGCTCGATCCAGGCGTCCAGTACGTCACCGCCGCAGAGACCGACGCGAACGCCGTCGAGCCCGACGACAACGTCGTCGGAGCGCAGCCGAGCGGCACCTTCAAGTGTTACGCGCGCCCCTCCGAGGCCGACTTCTTCCTCAACGCGCTGCTCGGCAAGACCGTCGACGCCGGCGCCGGCCCATACACGCACACCGCGAACATCGACCCGACCGCGCCGTTCGGCTCGCCCTACGTCACCGTGTGGCAGATCTGGCCGGGAATCGCCTGCTGGAAATACACCGGGGTGAGATTCGGCCAGGCGGTCTACACCGCCCAGCCCGGAGGCCTCGTCGAAAGCGAATACACGCTGCAGGCGATCTCGGCGATCGCCGTCGACGCAGGCAGCGCGCCCGACCTCACCGGCCTCCAGGTCGATGAGGAGCCGTTCACCTGGGCCGAGCTCGCCGTCTCGCTCGCCGGCGTACACGCCGGAATCGTCAACCAGTTCCAGCTCACGATCAACCGCAACACCGGCCGCTTCCCCGGCGACAACGGGCTCAGTAGCCTCGACGTCCCGAACGGCCTGCTCGCGGTCTCCGGCAACCTCGAGGTCGCCTTCCAGGACGACACGCTCTGGCGCGCCGCGAACACCGGCTCGACCGCCGGCACCGACCTCACCACGACGATCTTCGAGGAAGCCCTTGCGATCGACCTCACCCGCGGCGCCGGGCTCGAGCTCAAGTTCGCGCTCGCCGCGATGCGGATCCAGAACTTCAAGACGGCGATCAAGACCGACGGCTCGCCGGCGACCGCAACCTTCGACTTCAAGTCGAAGCGCAGCGCCACCGTCAGCGACGTCGTCCAGAGCATCGTCAAGAACAGCTACGCGACGCCGGTCACGGCGAGGTAGCAGTGATCACCGGCCGGCCGGCGATCGCCGAGATCGACCAGCTCCAGCGCAAAGCGCACGCCGCCAGGCGTGCGCTGAGCGCAGCCCAGTCCGAGACCCGCGCGGCGCTGCAACTCATCGCCCAGGTCGACGACGAACTCGCGGCGCTCCGCCGCCACGCACAGCCCGAGAGGGCACAGCGACCACCCGCACAGCCTGAGGAGGCACAGCATGGCGACCACCGCCAAAGAACACACGCGCACGCCTAAGACCGAGGCCTGGGCCGGAACCGCCGGCAGCTGGAAAAAGCGCGGCGGCCCGCACCGCATCACGCTCCCCTCCGGCCAGCGCGTCCTCGCGCGCGTGCTCGGCCTCTCCCAGCTCGCGCGGCTCGAGGGACTGCCCGACGACCTCACCGACGCCGTCGTGATGCACGTCGTCAACCTCGAGCACGGCGGCCTCCCGGCCGCGATCGGCGCCGAGCTCAGCAAGGCCGGCCACGGCGACGAGCAGGCGGCAGAAAAAGCGAACCAGTACATCGCCGATTTCGGCCGGCTGACGAAGCACCTCGTTGCCGAGGCGCTCGTCGAGCCCGCGCTGAGCGTCGACGACCTCGACGAGGTACCCGAGGAGGACCTCGAGATGCTGATGCGGATCGTCACCGGCCGTCAGACGTTCGACGCCGCGGGTGTTCGGATCGGCGTCGAGCCTCTAGACGCCTGGGCCACCTTTTGTGACGAGCACGGATGCGATCCGGGTTGCCCGGCATGCCTCGCGGCCCGGGGGCGCCTTTCCTCGGTTCTCCTCGGCGAGGCCTTGTGAATGCGGATGCGGCGGAGAGGTCGATGACGAGGTGCTCCAGTTTCTGATCGAGGAGGCGTTGCTCGAGCACCTCGAGCTCGCCGACGCGCTCCAGAAGGCACTCGAGGCCGAGCAAGCACAAGCCCAGGAAGCGGTCGACGGGTCGCTCCGACGCCGCGAACAGGCTGAGCTCGCCCTGCAACGGCAGGTCAGCTGATGGCGTTCAATGACACGCCGATCGCCGGCGGCGACGTCGTCTTCAAGGCGAACACCGGCCAGTTCAAGGGGGACATGGTCGAGATCCAGGCCGTCTACGGCCGGACCGTCGGCGCGATGGAAGACGACGCGCTCCGGCTCGCCGTCGCCCAGGAGAAGCTCAACCGCGCAATCGTCCAGGCCGGGCCCGAGTCCTACGCGGCCGGCCGCGCCACACTCGCCTACCGGGCGGAGGTCGACGGGCTCGCCAAGAGCGAGCTCGCGGCCGCGGCCGCGAGCAAGCGCGCCGCTGAGCAGCGGCTCGCCGCCTACGCGAGCGCCGCCAAGAACGTCGGCTCGACCCTGACGCGGTTCGTGACCGCGCCGACCGCGCTGCTCACCGCGGCCGCGGTCAAGCTCGGCGTCGACTTCCAGCAGCAGATGCTGCTGATCGAGACCCAGGCCGGCGCCAGCGCCGGCGAGGTACACAAGCTCAACGGCGAGGTGCTCCAGCTCGCCAAGATCGCCCCGCAGGGTCCGGTGCAGCTCGCCCAGGGCCTCTATCACCTTGAGTCGCTCGGCCTGCGCGACGCGAAGGCGCTGAACACGCTCCGGATCGCCGCGTTCGCCGCCGGGATGGGGATCGCCGATCTCGAATCGACCGCGACCGCGCTCGGCGCCGTCGTCGTCACCGGGATCAAGGGCGCCGAAAACTACGACCACGCGATGGGCCTCCTCGTCGGCACCGTCGGCGCCGGCAACGTCCGCATGGAAGACCTCGCCGGCTCGATCGGCAACGTCGCGCCCGCGGCCGCGGCTGCCGGCGTTGACCTCACCTCTCTCGGCGCCGCGATGGCAACCCTGACTGACCGCGGCTTCAGCGCCGACGAGGCCGCGACGCGGATCCGGATGTCGTTGGCGCTGATCCAGTCGCCATCCCAGAAGGCGCGGAAGGCGCTCGCCGACATGGGCATCGACGCGGACAGCCTCGGCAAGATGCTGCGCGAGCCGAACGGGCTGCTCAAGGTGCTCGAGCTTCTGCATTCGGCGATGGAGAAGGTCGGAGCCGTCCGCGGCAACCGCGACCTGCTCGCCGGGTTCGGCGGCGGCCGCAGCGGCCTCGGCATCCAGACGCTCGTTCAGTCGCTCGACTCGACCGTCTCCAGCTACAAGCAGAAGCTCGTCCAGGTCGACGCACAGTCGAAGCGGTTCGCCGCCAACCAGAAGGCCTATCTCCATTCGCAGGCCTACGAGCTGCACCACGACCTCGCCACGATCGAGTCCGACCTGACCTCGGCCGGCGCCAAGATCGCACCCGTCCTCGTCGACATCGTCGGCGTCGTGACCGCCCTCGTCAACGGCTTCGGCCATCTCCCCGGCCCGATCAAGGTCGCGGTCGGAGTGATCGTCGGTCTGCTCGCCGTCGGCGGCCCGCTCTTGCTCGCGGTCGCCGGCGTCGTCCGCGCCGTGCAGACGATCGGCGCCGCCTTCCAGCGCAGCGGCGTCCAGGCCGGCGAATCGCTCGCGTTCACGGACGAGCAGCTCGCCGCGCTCCGCGCGAATCTCGCCCTGACCGAGGAGCAAGTGGCAGCGCTCGGCGCCAGCGAGGGCGCACTCGGCGCGGCCGGCGCCGGCGGCCTGCTCGGCGGGATCGGCGGCAAGCTCGGCACCGCCGGCCTGCTCGCCGGCGGCGGCCTCCTCGCCGGCAGCATCGCAGGCAGCGTCATCCCCGGCACCGCCGGCAAGGCGACAAGCCGCGCGCTCGACCTCGCCGGCGTCGGAGCAGGCATCGGCACCCTCATCGAGCCAGGCGTCGGAACCGCTGCGGGCGCGGCGATCGGAGGCCTCGTCGGCGCCGTCTCAAGTCTCATTCATTCTGGGCCGTCCTTCGACGAGCAGCTCGCCGCGATGGGCCGCAGTGTCGGCCAGTTCGGAGCCGCCGCCACCCGCGCCGGCCACGACATCGTCCAGCTTCACGCCCAGATCGCGAACGATCGCGTCGCCCGCGATCAGGCAGAACAGGCCGTCCGGGCCGCCCAGGCCGAAGAGAAGGCGACCAGGGGAACCAAAGCTCATGCCGCCGCGCTCGACCAGCTCCAGGCCGCCCAGGCAAACCTCAGCGTCGCGAACCTCAACCTCCTCTACCACCAGCAGCAGCTCAACAAAGCCCAGACCGCCCACACGAAGCTCGTCGCCGAAGACGCCCAGGCGACCCGCGACTTCGGGACGAAGCTGAATCAGGTCGCGATCGACGCGACCCACGCCGAGATCGCCGGCCGACAGCTGTTCAACACGACCGACGCGGAGCATCTCCAGACCTACCTCGAGCGGATGCAGAAGCTCGCGGACGCAATGAAGTCGAGCAACCCGCAGATGGCCCGGGTGATCCAGAACCTGATTCAGATCGCGCGGGACATCCATCGGATCCCGAACGCGAAGACGATCCGGCTGACGATCGACGAGACGATCAACGGCAGCTTCCTCCTCCACACCGACCCGCTCACCGCCGAGCACCTGCAGGCAGACAAGGCGCTCAAGGCGTACTACGCGAACCGGGCCCGCCATCGTCATCACCACGACGGACCGGCGAAGCCCACGTTCACGACGACGATCCCGGTCAGCCTCCAGGAGAAGCTCGCCAAGGCGCAGTTCGAGAACGACGTCAAGGCGCAAAAGACGGCGCTGGAGGAGCAGAAGCAGTTCCTGCTCCGCGAGCTGCAGCTCGCGAAAACGCAGAAGCAGCGGCTCGCCGTCTACCAAGCCCTCGACGCCGTGCAGGGCCAGATCGACTCGCTCGACACGCAGTCCGCGAACAGCGCCAAGAAGCGCGCCGACCATGCGAAGGCGAACTACCAGAAGCGCCTCGACGCCGAGGAGCGCCGCCTGAAGCTGAACCTCGCCCGAGCCAAGCTCGCCGAGACGAAGGCCGGCGACAACAAGAAGGCGCTCGAGCGGGCCCTGATCGCCGAACGGAAGGACCTGACCGCCGAGATCTCGTTCTACAAGGCCGAGGCGCACGACCAGCAGCTCGCGCGCAAGCAGCGCGACAAGTACGCCGCCGACGCGATCGCCGCCGAGAAAGCCCGCGCGCAGGTCAACCAGAAGCTGAAGAAGGCCAAGGACCAGGCCGCCAAGCAGAAGCAGGACGCGCTCCACCAGGCCGAGGCGCAGTTCCTGCAGCAGCTGCGCGACGTCTATCTCACCTACGCCGGCAACGTCTTCCCGAACCCCGACGGCAAGCCCACGGTCGTCATCAACCAGTCGTTCCCGGCACCGCCGGTCGACCAGCACAGGCAGGCGCGGATGGCTCGCTCCGCGATGGGGGCCGCGTTCGATGGCTGAGTACAGCGCCCCCGCCAGCCTGATCACGCCCGTCGGCACGGTCGTCTTCAACGCCGACACGACGCCGACGTTCCTCCACGACCCTGACTCCTGCTCCGGCCTCGACGGCGCGCCAGCGCGTGCCGCGATCGACGACAAGCCCGTCTCCGACGGCGGCATCTGGCACCGCTTCTTCAAGGCCGCCCGCGAGCCCACCTTCGGCGGCCTAATCGACGTCGATTCGATCGCTGACCTGAGCACGCTCGAGGCCAGCCTGCTCGCAGCATGCGAGTCGATCTTCGGAGACCCCGCGATCACCGGCACCTACGAATGGACGCCGACCGGCCTGACCCTCCACTCGATCACCGTCCGCTGCGACATCCTCCCGACCTACTCGGGGCCCGCATACAACAAGAAGTACTCGTTCGGGCTCGTCGCGATCGACCCGACCATCACGATCGCCTGAGGAGCTCGAGGTGGCCGACGGCGTCTGGACGTTCGAGCTCTGCGACCAGGTCGACACCGTCCTGGCCGACATCACCGGCTACGTCACCGCAACCGTCAGCCCACGCCTCAACCGGCCGTTCTCGCTCGTGCTCAACGGACCCTCCGACCAGGACGTCTGGAAGACGATCCACACCGACGGCGACCGCTACCTCACCGAAGGCATCCGCACGGTCAAGGCCAAGCGCAACGGCGTCCTGATCGCCAACCCCGAGATCTGGCGGCTCGACTACACCGGCGACGAGAACACACAGCAGGCCCAGATCACCTGCTACGACTCGATGATCCGGCTCGCGAAGCGGAACACCCGCGACGACGTCGGCCGCGTCGCAGACTGGATCTTCCCCGACACGATCGACGCCGGCGCCCTCGTCCAAGAGCTCTTCCAGAACAGCGTCACCTATGACGACACTGGCGTCCCCTTCGGTGTGCCGCGCGTCTTCCCGATCGACTGCACAACCGGCGCGTTCACCGCCGCCACGGACGTCGCCGAGGCGCTCTCGGACGGGCCGATGCCGCTCGGCGACATGGTCTACACGCGGCTCACCGATACCGGCGTCTGCGACGTGATGCTCGTCCCCACCGACACCGCCGCCGGCAGTGATCCCGGCATCTACGGGATCGTCCACTGCCTCGACACCTGGGGCAGCGACCTCACCGGCACCGTCCATTTCGACTACGACGCCGGCGCCAACAACGTCAAGGCGATCCGGCGCAGCTTCGACATGGACGCCGTCACGAACTGGCTCCGCTACCTGCTCGGCCCCAAGATCAGAAGCGACCACTGGCGCGGCAGCCTCGAAGCCGTCGACCCCGCCTGGGGCACGAACGCCTACCGCGACGCCGAAGCCGCCAGCCGAACCCGATACGGGTCCCTCCCGATCTACGCGGTCTTCGACTCCGACGCGAACAGCGCACGGGCGTTCTACCGGGCCCTGTGGAAGGCCGACTCGACACTCCGAATCAATCCGCGCCAGCTCCTCTACCTGACCCCGGCAGGCAACTCCGCGTTCGAGCCGTTCGCCCACTACAACGTTGGCGACCGCGTCGCCACGAACATCGGCGACAGCGTCGGTCCCGCCCTCAGCGACGCCATGCAACGCATCTACGGGTTCGATCTTCAGGTCGACGTCAACGGAGTCGAGGATCCCGGCGAGCTGATCGTCAGCCCCGACGGAGCGAGCGCCTGATGCCGCTCGGCCGGCCCCTCTACGAAGAGACGCACGACACGCGCATCGCAGGCGCACGACGGAGCATCCGGGAGCTCAAACGTCGCGGCGCAGGCCGCTGGATCACCGTCGGCACCTACCCGACCGACCCCGACACGACCAGCGACTCGCCCCCACTTCAGAGCGGCTTCGTGAACAACGGCGACGGCACCAGCGCCGCCGACCAGCTCACCCGTTTCCGGTGGCTGCTTGGCGGCGGCGTCGAGATCCAGATCAACGTGACCGGCGGCGGAGTCGGCCTGATCATCTTCAGCCTCCCCGCCGGCTACTGGGACGGCGGCAAGCAAACGTTCGCCGCTGTCGACGTCTCCGGCAACCCGACCTGCTACACGATCGTCCCGAACGGGGCCGGCGCCGATGTCTACATGGGCCGCGTCTAGCTGAGTGAGCGCCCGATAGGCGGACCATGCTCCACGAAGGCCGCCTCCCGCTCACGCCAGCCGAGCACGACGCCGTCGACACCCTGATCAGCAAGAACCCAGGCCAGGACGTCTCCGTGACGCGCCGCGACCCGGGCGAGACAGGCCCGCTCCTCGTCCACGTAGACGAGACGACCTATGTCGTCGATGAGCACGGCCGAGCCCGCAAGCAGAAGGCGAGGCGCTGATGGCCTCCCAGCTGTACCCGAAAGGTGCCGGCCACATCCTCGGCGCCGCGACCAAAGTCGACCTACTCGCGGACACGATCAAGATCCTGTTCTACTCGGGCGCCTTCTCGGGCGCGCACGAGTTCGTCAGCGACCTCACCGGCGCATCGATCATCGCCCGCTCAGGAGCCCTGAGCGGCAAGACCGTCACGAACGGTGTCTTCGACGCCAACGACATCACCCTGACCGCCGTCTCCGGCTCCGCGTTCACGCACGTCATCCTCTACAAGGACACCGGCGCCGACGCGACGTCGCCGCTGATCGCGATCTTTGACGTCACCTCGTTCACCCCGAACGGCGGCGACGTCAACGTCGTCTTCAACGCCTCCGGCCTGTTCTCGATCGCCTAAGGGCGCCTAGCTGATGGCGTCCGCGATCAAGACGGCCTATGGCAGCGAAGCCCAGGCGATCACCTGCACACTCGCCTCGCTCGCGGACGGCTCGGCCCGCCAGTCCGCCGCGGTCGACAACACCGTGAACGAGTGGCTCGACGCGCTCGTGATGCTGCAGATCAAGACCGGCGCAGCGAACGGCTCAGACAAGCGCATCTACCTCTGGGCCTACGCCACCGTCGACGCCGCCACTCCCGTCTACCCGGATGCCGTCTCTGGTGCCGACGCCGCGATCACCATGAACTCGCCGACCCAACTACGGCTACTCGGCGTCATCGAGGCGTCAGCCGCGTCGACGGCGTTCATTGGCGGCCCCTGGTCGATCGCCCAGGTCTTCGGCTCGATGCCGGAGAAGTGGGGGATCGTCGTCCAGAACAAGAGCGGCGCCGCCCTCGACGCCACAGAGGGCAACCACAAGAAGATCTACCAGGGCGTCTACTCGACCGTCGGCTGAGCTGAGGCGGCCCCATGGCGCGCCTCTTCAACGGCACCAGCGACTACGCCCAGGCCACGGTTGACCTCTCGAAGGTCAACCAGATCGCGCTCTCGTTCTGGGGCTGGTTCGACAGCTTCTCCAGCGGCGCGAAGGTCGCGCTCGAGTACACCGACGACTTCAACAGCAGCGCCGGTTTCGGATTCTTCACCGGCTACCCCGCGAACGGGCAGATCCAGGTCGCCTATTCCAATGGGTCACTCTTTGTCAGCAAGCATTTCGCCGCGCCCTCCGCCGGCGCCTGGCATCACTACCTCATCCTCTACGACGCGGGCAGCGGCCTCCTAGAGCGCGTCTGGGTCGACGGCGTCGAGCAGACCCTCACGAGCGACGTCAACAACGGGATCGGCGTCACCGGCTTCGCGAACAGCCGCCTCAACATCATGTCCCGCGGCGGCGCCAGCCTGTTCGACGCCGGCCGCATCGCCGACCTCGCGATCTGGGCCGGATGGAACCACACCGGCATCAGCACCGAGCCGCTCTCCTTCGGCCTGGAAGGCGGAGAGGCAGCCATGCTCGCCAAAGGTCTGTCACCGGCCGCGATCAGGCCCGACCGGCTCCTCCTCTACCTGCCCCTCGACGGCGGCAGCGAGGAAGAGTTTTTCGGTCCGGGCCGGGCCCGCAGGGCCCCGATCCTCAAGATCAACGGCACGACCGGCGTCGCCGGCGCGTTCGGCCGCAGCTTCGCCAGGCCCCGCTGGCCAACCAAAACCTTCGACCCGCGGCACACGAACAACCTGCCCAGCGAGGTCGACGTCCCCTACATCGGCAGCGTCACGCAGGCCTACGCGCCGGCGCTCGCCGCCAACATTCCCGTCCCGTTCATCTCCTCGGTCACGCAGCTGTACACGCCGCAGCTGCCCGAGATCGACCCCTCCTTCATCAGCTCCGTCACCGCCGTCTACCCGCTCGACGTCGAGGGTTACGTCGCCGTCCCGTTCATCTCCTCGGTCACGCAGCTGTACACGCCGCAGCTGCCCCAGATCGAAGTTCCCTTCATCGCGTCGGCGACTCGCGTCTACGGCATCTTCTCGGTCTTCAACCCGAACTGGACCGGAGTCGGCCCAGGCAACGGCGGCGAGACCTTCCCGATCCGACTCGCACCGAACGGGGTTACCGAGACAGCGACGCTCGCCGCCGACCTCAGCCCCGACGACCTCCTCGTCCAGCTGACCGGCGACGGCGGCTTCCCGACCGCCCAGCCGTTCGTGGCCACGATCGCCGCCGAGGTCCTCTACCTATACCCGCTCGGCAGCGGCAACTACAGCGTCCGAAAACGCGCGATGAGCAACACGCACGCGGCCGCGCACACGGCCGGCGCGACGGTCAGCTGGGGCGACAGCTACGAGTTGGCGATCGCCGCCGGATCCGACGTCGCCCACGCCTTCACCGCAGACATCAACAGCACCGGCAGCTTCATCTACGACGGCTGGCTGATCTGCTTCGACTCGACCCAGGCGTACCTCGCCGGCAGCCGCTACCCGATGCACGTGACCGAGGTGCTCGGCGTCTTCGACGCCGGAGCGGGCTCAACCGGACCGAACCGCTGCGACGCAGCACAACCGAACGCGATCGCCACCCCTACAGGAGTCTCCGACCACTGCCCAGCCGCCCTCTCCAACCCGGCACTGATCACCACCGACATCCTGGCCGGAGACGTCGCAATCGTCCGGTACACGAACCCGGAGGCGACAACACTCGACCTCGGCCCACGCTCCGCTGCTCTCCAGTCGTGGTTCGGGCTGAAGCGCGTCAACTCGACCGACACCGACGTCACGCTCACCGACCCGGCCGGTTACGTCATCGACACCATCCCCTCCGGCGCAGACCCAGGCCCATTCACCGGCAGCGTCAACGACGCGCCAGCCGAGCCGCTGCCCCTCGCGACCGGGATCGCACCCGATGCGAGCGACGCCGCGGGCACGCCGATCCCCACACCGCACCCCGTGCCCTGGCTCAGCACCACCCTCCCCGGCGTCGACCGCTACTTCACCTACGGGTCGCCGCACTACTCGGAGAAAGGCTGGCCTATCTGCTGCCTCGCCGTCCGCCAAGGCAACCGCCGCATCCCCTTCTGGCAGTCATGGGACTGGCACAACTACGCCTACGTCTACGCCGGATTCGGCACCGACGACACCTTCTGCCAGCTCCTGATCAACCGCAACGGGATCGTCTTCGACAGCGTCCCCGCCGTCGACCTGCCCGGCCCGCAGGACGTCGACGGCCCCGACGTCGTCTGGGACGACGCCACCTACTACTTCGCCGCCAGCTGGTACGTCGCCCTCTTCGGCACCCCCTACCTCGTCTTCGGGCCCAGCATCGGAGGCACAGTCACGCCCGGCCCCGGCGGTCCAGCCGGCGGCGGATTCGCGCCCGGCGTCTCCTTCCCGGCCGGCCCCGGAGGGCCGCCCACGATAACCGTCCCCGGCGTCGAAGGCGGATCCGGCGGCGCTATCACGCCGCCCTCAGGCGGCGTTCTCGCCTGGACAAAACAAGGCCACTAGGCCTCCAGCGGAACCGCGACAGGCATCTCTTCTCGGACTCGGCCCCGCCGGAACGGCTGCTCGATGAATCGGTAGGACACAGCTCCCGCCGCGATCGCGAGGACGAGCTTCAAAACCTGATCCGAAGTGAGCATGAACACGGCCAGATGCCAGACATAGATGCTGTAGCTGATCACGCCCAAGGAAGCGAGCGGCGCGGATCGAAGCAGGCGCGCCAGCAGCGACCGCTCTTCGAGCGCCGCGCTGATCATGTACGCCGACGACGCCACGGCAAACGGAATCAGCAGGGAAGCCTCGACCGGATTCGTTGAGTGCAGAACGATCGCGCCCGCGACCGTGGCCGCGAGGGCGGCAGGCCCGATGATCCCGCTCGCCGGCAGCCGCCATCCCCGCGCTCGCGCTAACGCGAGCGCACAGCCGACGAGAAGTCCATCCGAACGGGTGTCGGGCGAAAGCGACGCATGCTCCGTCTCGCCGACGTGCAGCAGTAGGAACGCGCGCCAGGCCATGACCGCAGCCGCCAACACAAGGAGCGTGAGAACAGCGGTCCGCGTCGACCTTGGACGGCGAAGCCACCAGACCAGCACAAGCGGCCAGACAAAGTAGAACTGCTCCTCCTGAGCCAGCGACCAAAGCTGAAGCAGCGGCCCAGGAAGCTGATGCCAGAACACCTGATAGAGATTCGCGCTGTAGAAGACCGACGCCGCAAGATAGGGCGCCCAGGTCGACAGCACCCCCGCCATCGCCGCCAGCAGGCCGAGCACTACGACCAGGGCGAACGCCGCCGGCAGAAGACGACGCGCCCTCCGCGCGTAAAAGCGACGCAGGGAGAGCCGGCCGCTCGCGCGCTCCTCGAGGAGAAGCGTCGTGATCAGAAACCCGGACAGCACGAAGAACACATCCACGCCCACGAAGCCCGCGTGGATCCAGCCGAGATGAAAGACAACAATAAGCGCGATCGCGATGCCCCGGACACCATCGAGCGCGCGGACATGACCCAGCCGGAGAGGCATTCGTCGGATCATCACTCTTTCAACGCGCCTTCTTCCACCTACCTTCGTCGAGACCGACCCTGACCCTACTGATTCCGCCGGAATCGCCGATAGGCGTCGGGGATGGCAGCCCGTCCCAACACCGACTAATCGCCGGGGACGTGGCAGACATGATCGACCGCATCCGCCGGCAGCTCGACGACCACGACGAGCGGCTCGCCGGCCACGAACGCAAGATCGCCCACCTCGAGGTCGAGGAGGAACGGACACGGACCCGGCTACACCGCATGGAAGGTGATCGGGCAGCGATCCGCGAGCTCGTCGCGACGACCCGCACCCTCGCCGAGCAGACGCGCGCGCTCGGCACGCAGGTCGCCAGCGGCGTCGGCCAGCTCGAGGCGATCGCCGAGAACGCCGCCGAGAAAGCGATTGCCAAAACCGCCGCGCGACGCTCCTCGAACCG
>Ga0070679_100003893_pt1 | contig 13727 bp, 13 predicted proteins | sample KBSC63BmetaG_FD_65652 | JGI IMG/M metagenome (GOLD analysis project Ga0070679, IMG submission 65652) | Corn rhizosphere microbial communities from Kellogg Biological Station, Michigan, USA - KBS C6-3B metaG | ecosystem: Host-associated > Plants > Roots > Rhizosphere | place: USA: Michigan... | reverse complement strand
GCGGGCGAACGTCGCCAACGCGGTCGACGGGCTGGTGCAGGCGCAGATGGACCACCTGATCATGGGGATGAGCTCGGAGAGCTTCATGGGCGGGGTCGAGGGCAGCATGGCGCTGCGCGACGAACTGCGCACGCGGGCGGGCTGCGAAGTGACGGTCGGGGCCGAGGCGGCGGAGCTGGCGTTCGAGAAGGTCGGCGCCAAGCGCATCGCGCTGCTTACCCCGTACTATCCGGTGATCGACCAGAACGTGGTGCGCTACTTCACCGAGCAGGGTTACGAGGTGGTCGCGGTCGAAGGATTGAAGTGCAAGAGCATCATCCACGTCGGCTCGCAGCGGCCCGACACGCTGATCCCGGCGGTCAAGAAGCTCGCCGACGCGAAACCCGATGCGATCGTCCAGCTGGGCACCAACTTGCGCTTCGCCCATGTCGCCGACGAAGCCGAGCGCTGGCTCGGCCTGCCGGTGTTCTCGGTCGGCGTGGCCATCTACTGGGCCGCGCTGCGCAAGATGGGCATCAACGACCAGTTCCCAGGGTTCGGGTCGCTGCTCGAGAAGTTCTGATCACGACTTGGCCGCGAGATATTGGAGGGGGGCGCATCGATGTCTAGAAGTCACAAGGCGATCCGCAGGCTAGTCGCTGCTTCGACCGCGGCATTGGCACTGTCTTCGATGGCTCATGCCGAGCCCCCGACGGTGCTCAAGCTCTACGGGACAGGTATAGCCCTCAATGGCGCGCGCGTCGTGCAACTGAAGTTCGCCGAGGCCACTCGCAAAGGGTGGGAGTACGGCCCGGAATTCACCCAGACCGGCGGAACGGACGCGCGCGTCGTCGGCCTGGTCCAGGGTGGGGCCGCTGCGGACATCATCATCGTGCAGACCGGCGAGATGGCCAAGCTCGAGCAGGCCGGCCTGGTCAGGCCGGGCACCGTCAAGCCCCTCGGTCGCGCCGACATCGCGATCGGTGTGAAAGCGGGCGCACCGCATCCCGATGTCTCCACTTATCCGAAGTTCCGCGACGCACTGCTCAAGGCCGGCAGCGTCGCCTACACCGATCCGAAGTCGGGGAGCGCCGGCGGCCTGCTGATCGACAGCATCATGAACCGGCCCGATCTCGCCGGCGTGAAGCGAGTGCACAACGCCCGCGTCACGTCGGGCGACGTTCCGATCTGGCTCGAGGCTGCGGGGCAGCTGCGCGGCGCCTACGGGGTGGACGAGATCGGCCTGCTTCCGGCGAGCCTCTACGCCCATCTGCAATTCTCGATCGCGGTCGGCAAGAACGCGCAGCATCCGCAAGAGGCCGTCGCCTTCGAGAACTACGTGCTGCAACGGCAGTTCGCTCCGGTCTGGACCAAGTGGGGTATCGCTCGATGAAACGATCAATCCTCGCCCTCGTCGGCGCAGTGTCGCTTTGTGCTCCTCTCGGCCTTTCGTCGGCGACGGCGCAAGTTACGTTCACCACTCCGAGCAACGATGCCGCACGCGCGCCGCGCCCGCCGCGCGATCGTGGGCCCGCGTTGGGGCCATCGGTCATCGCGGCGCAGACCGCGGTTCAGGCCTGCGCCGATCGCGGGTACCAGGTCACCGCTGTCGTAGTGGATTCGGCCGGCCTGCCGGTCGTGATCCTGTCGGGCAACGGGGCCGCGGCGATCACCCAGAGCATCGCGATGGGCAAGGCGGTCTCGAGCGTCCGGAACGGCAAGCCGAGCGGGGAGCTCGCGGCCGAAGCGCAAAAGAACCCCGAGCTTGCCGCACGGCTACAGGCCGATCCGCAGCAAGGGCCGCAGCGCGGCGGCGGGATCCCCATCATGTCGGGCGGCGCACCCATCGGTGCCATTGCCGTCAGCGGCTCGCCGGATGCCGGCTGGGATATCGAATGCGCCAATGCCGGCCTGGCGAAGGCGATGGCTCAGCCAGTGCGCTCGAAATCGAAGCGCTGAGCAGGCCGACAGGCAACCTCGGCGCCTCGATAGTCTTGCTGGTAACTCCTGGGCTTCAGGCGCCGGGGCGGGCGATCTTCGATACTTTCACCTTCGCGCGCAGCAGCCGGTGGTTCGAAGCCATATAGACGTAGCCATCGGCGCCGAACTCGCAGTTCGAAATGCGATCGTCTGCGCGGATGATACCGATCCGCTTGCCCGCGGGATTGATAATCGAGATGCCGTCGCGGCTCGAGGTCCACATGTTGCCGCGGTTGTCGATCTTCAGCCCGTCACCGCCGGAAACGGCCGAGCTGGGGACGAACACGCGGCGGTTCGAAACATCGCCGCGCGCGTCGACATCGTAAACCATCCAGCCCGAGAAGTCGGTGACGTAAAGCTTGGTGCAGTCCGGAGAGAGGCCGATCCCATTGGGCCGGATGGTCTTGTCGATCAGGGTCACGCTGTTGTCCGGATTGAGGCGGAATACGCCCGTGTAGTCCATCTCGCGATCGGGGCTGTTGAACACGTTATTGAGGCCGAACGGCGGATCGGTGAAGTAGATCATGCCATTGGAATGCAGCACCGCGTCGTTCGGGCTATTGAAGCGCTTGCCTTCGAATCCGCTGGCGAGCTGCGTCTTTTTCTTGGTCTTCAGGTCGATGAAGGCGACCGTGCGGTTGCCCTGGTCGGCGACGACGAGTCCATTGCGGGCGCGGATCATGCCGTTGGTGCCGGGTTCCTGGAGATTGGGCGCCCATCCCTGGTGATCCGGTCCGACGTAGCCGGAAGGCTGCAGCCAGGTCTGGCCCGGCGGTGTCGTCGATCCCTTTTTCGGCATCTGCCATTTGACGATCTTGTTGGCCCGTGTGTCCGAGCAGAGCAGGTATCCGTCCTTGCCGCCGACCCATACCGGACCTTCGACCCACACGAAGCCGCCGAGGATCTTCTCGACCGGCGTGTTGACGTCGATGAGATCCGAAAGCGAATCGTCGAGCTTCTCGATCGACCCAACGACAGGGAAAGGCGGGAACAGCGGCGGTTCGGGCGTGGCGACTTGCGGCCCGGTGAGCGGGGGACGCACCGTGCCGGGGCCTGGGGGCCCTCCAGGCAAGGTCGGCGCGGCTTGCGCGAGTGCGCGGCTTGCGAATGCCGCTGCCCCCGCGGCAATCAGGCTTCGGCGCGAGATGTTTCCGCCAGTCATTTTATCCACTCCCGAATAAGAAACGATCACGACTTCGCCGGAGGGCCACGTGGCCACGGCAGACTGCTCGAGGGGAAGGTAACTTGCTTTCGATGAACCGCGCCCTCATCCCAACGCAATGCCGGAGACGTCGCCGGCAAGGCTGCGGCGGGCACGCTGGTGCTGCCCTGCTGCAAGCAACGGCAGCGTAAGGGTCGACCCTGCGGCTGACGAATCGAAAAGTTGCAAGCAACGATCAGGATAGGTGATCATGCCGGGCACCCTTCCCAAGCCCGGTCGAACGCCGCTTAATCACAAATCGTGATCGTGCGGGCGGCAATCAGTATTGGCTTGCCTCAAGCGCGGTACCTAAGCTCCGCGCCAACAACACAAGTGTGATCGAAAAGGGCGGGGTAGTGGAATGACCAACGGTGTGGATCGTCGCTTATTCCTGAGTTCCGCCTCCGGACTGGCCCTGGCCGGCTTCATGAACCTGTCGGCGGCGAACGCCCAGGCGCCTGCGAACGGGCAGGACGCTGGCGCGGGTCCGGCCCCGGCCAACACGGACTGGTACGCCTACGCGGCCAATCTGTCCTCCACGCGCTACGCGCCGCTGGATCAGATCAACGCCGCCAATTTCAATTCGCTGGAAGTCGCCTGGCGGCTCAGCACCGACAATTATGGGCCGGGTCCGGAATCGTACTTCAACGCCACCCCGCTGGTCGTGAACCGCCGACTCTACAGCACTGTCGGGGCCGACCGCCACGTCGTGTGCCTCGACCCCGGCACAGGCGAGATTCAATGGACTTACCGTCACGACGAGAAGGGCCGCTCGGGCGTCCGCCCCGGCTCGGGCTGGGGGCTGGCGTACTGGAGCGACGGGCAGGTGGAGCGGGTTCTCTACGTCACTCGCAGCTATCAGCTCGTCTCGCTCGACGCCAAGACCGGCTTGCCGGACCCAAATTTCGGGGATGGCAACGAGCTCGATCTGCGCAAGGATTGGGATCAGGAAGTCGATCCCAAGGCGCCCGTCGTCGGCATCCACGCGCCGCCGCTGGTGGTCAGGAACACCGTTGTGGTCGGTGCCGCATCGACGTCGTTCGGCCCCGGTCATTTGCGCGGCTTCGATGTCAGGACCGGCAAGCGCAAGTGGATCTTCCACACTGTGCCGCGCAAGGGCGAGTTCGGCTACGACACCTGGCTCGAGGCGGGTTCGGCGGAAAAGGCGACCAACACCGACGTGTGGGCGCCGATGTCGGCCGACCCGGAACTGGGGCTGGTGTTTGCCGGGGTGGAGCTTCCCCAGGCCGATTACGTGGGCACCACGCGTCCGGGAGCGGGCCTGTTCTCGGAGAGCCTGGTCGCGCTCGATTGCGAGACCGGCCAGCGCAAGTGGCACTTCCAGTTCGAACATCACGGCCTGTGGGACCGCGACGTGCCGTGCGCTTCGATTCTTTTCGACATGCCCGATCCCAAAGCCAAGGGCAGGATCATCAAGGCCGTGGCCCAGCCCACCAAGCAGGGTTTTCTCTACGTGTTCGATCGCACCAACGGGAAGCCGGTCTGGCCGATCGTGGAAAAGAAGGTCGAAGCCGGGAACGCGCCGGGCGAATGGTACTCGCCCACTCAGCCGGTGCCGACCAAGCCGCCGCCCTTTGCAAGGCAGCGCATCTCGACGGACGACCTCCTCGACTGGACGCCCGAGATCAAACAGCGCGCCCTGGCGATCGCCGCGCATTACAAGCTGGGCAACAACTACACGCCTCCCAGCGTGGTCACCGACACAATGTGGGGCACGCTGACTCTCCCTGAGAACCAGGGCGGCGCGAACTGGCCGGGCGGGTCGGTCGATCCGGTGAACGATTTCTTTTACATCTACAGCAAGCAGAACCCCCAGGCTTTCGGTGTCCAGGTCGGCTCGGATGGCCGACTGGTGACCTCAGGCGCGATTGGCCGGGCCACCAACGACAATATGGGAGGCGCCTTCGGGGGCAGCGCGAGCCCAAACAAGCGGTCGGGTTATGCCGGGCCCGTGCTGCCGGGTACGAAGGATGGTCTGAACGATCCGATCACCAAGGGCATGCTGACGATCGGCGGAATGCCGTTGATCAAGCCGCCATGGGGCCAGATCACCGCGATCGATCTCAAGACGGGCACCAAGATGTGGGAAGTCCCGCACGGCGAAACGCCCGACTTCGTGACCAACAACCCGTTGCTGAAGGGGATCAAAGTTCCGCGCACGGGACAATCCGGCATTCTTGGCGTGCTGAGCACGAAAAGCCTGGTCATGTGCGGCGACAGCGGCGTCTTCACCGACGAGCAGGGACGCAAGGCAGCGCGCCTTCGGGCTTACGACAAGTTAACCGGGCAAGAAGTGGGCGCCGTGTTTCTGAAGCAGCCGCAAACCGGCTCGCCGATGACGTACATGTTCGACGGCAATCAGTATGTCGTGGTCAGCAGCGGCGGTTTCGATGGCGCCGAACTCATCGCCTACCGGTTGCCCAAAGCGAGGCCGGCTGGGCCTGCTCGCGGTGGACCCGGCGGATTCGGTGCGCCCCCGCGCGACTAGTTTCGTTCGACGTTGGAGATCGGTTTGGCGCCCGCATTGAAGGAAGCGCTCCTGCAAGTGTCTTCGGCCTCGGCCGCCGGCGCTATGGCCAAGCTGGGCGTTCGCAACGTCTGGATTCGCGGCGCGATGCCGATGGCCGGCGGAGGAGCCCGCACGGTCGGCGAAGCGTTCACGATGCGCTTCCTGCCGGCACGCGAAGACCTCGTCGGCCCGGCGCTCGCCGCGTTGCCGAACTCGCGCGCAGCCGTCGAAGCGATGGAGGATGGCTCCATTGCGGTGATCGAGACGGGCGGCGTTACCGACGCCGGGGTCGCCGGCGATGTGCTGTGCACCCGCATGGCGCGGCGCGGTGTGACCGGGCTCGTTACCGATGGGGCGGTGCGCGACATCGCGGGTATAGAGCAGTCGGGCTTGCCGGTCTGGTCGCGCGGCACGGCGTCTCCCGCACCGGGAAATTCGCTGACTTTCGCCGGATGGGGAATGCCGATCGCTTGCGGCGGCGTGACGATCTTTCCCGGCGACGTGATCATCGCCGACCGCGATGGCGCGGTCGTAATTCCTCAAGCTCTGGTGGAGCATGTCGCCGCCGAGGCTACCGAGATCGAGCGCTTCGATGCGTGGGTCGTCTCGAAAGTTGAGGCGGGGGAAGCCTTGCCGGGCCTTTATCCACCGAGCGCCGAAACGCGCGACCGTTATGCCCGGGAGAGCCGTACCGAAAGCAGGTAATCGGCCACGGCTTTCAAATCGCCATGGCTCGGCCAGCAAACGACGGCTACGATCGCACGCTTGGATTGATGCAATATCGCACGCCAGCGGCTGCGGATGTGCGGCGGGAGAACAGTCGATGCTTTTGGTGACGGGGGCTAACGGCAACTTGGCGCGATCGGTGATCGGCAATCTCCTCCGGCTGACCGATCCCGGCAACATCCTGGTGACGACGCGCGATCCCTCCTCGAGTTATGCCCGGGAGCTTGCCGCGCCGGGTGTAACGGTGCGCCACGGAGATTTCGACGCGCCGGACACGCTCGGTCCCGCTTTCGCCGGCGCTTCTCGCGCGCTGCTGATCTCCACTTATTCGGACAATTCGGAGCGGCTCCGTCAGAATCTCGCCGCGCTGGAAGCAGCTAAGGCGGCCGGTGTGAAACACATGCTCTACACCAGCTTTCTCTCTGCCGGGCCGGACGCGCTGTCGGAACACAGCCAACGGGTTCACTGGCCCACCGAGCAAGCCATTGCCGCGTCGGGCTTGACGTACACGATCCTCCGCCACGCGCTTTATGCGGAAATCCTTGTTGGCGATCTCGACGATACGCTCGCGACCGGCGTCCTGCGCCGCTGCGGGGGAAAGGCGGCCTGCACCTATGTCGCGCGTGACGATCTCGGACTCTCGGCCGCAACCATTCTGGCCGGAGAGCAGCAGGCGAGCCGCGTCCACAATGAGACGATGGAGCGTTCCTATACCGGAGACGAGGTGGCGGAAGCGATCGGGCGCTGCTTCGGTAAGCCCGTCCGTTACGAGGCTGTCGCCGCAGAGGACTGGCCCGCTTTCATGACCGGGAAGTGGGGAATGCCGCCCGCGCTGGCCGCCAGCACAGTCGGCACGATGCGCGCGATTGAAGCCGGGCAGTTCGATCTCGTGACCGGCGATTATCGCGCCGTCACCGGGCGCAGTCCGCAAACGCTTGACGAGTTCCTCGCCGGGGTGCGTGCAGCGCGCGGCTGAATGTGCGCCCGCGGCTAGGTGCGGGTGTAAAGGAACGCCGCGATGTCGTTTGTCTGCTGAGTGGTCAGCGGCATGTCGGGCATCGCGTTGCCGGGGATGACGCTCTGGGGCGAGGAAATCCACCGGCTCATATTGCCGGGGTTGTTGGCTAGCTTGCCGGCGATGATCGTGCGCTCGGCGATGCCGTCGAGCGGCGGGCCGACAAGGCCGTTCGCTTGCGTCACTCCCTGGAGGGTATGGCAGCCGCCGCAGCCGGCGCCGACGAACGCCTGGCGTCCCCGCTCGACGTTGCCGCCGGTCAGCGCTTCGGCCTTGTGGCGTACGTCGGCCAGCTTCCAGGCCTGATTGAACGCGATGCAGGCAGCGACGATGAGCAGCGCAAGTACGGCGAAGGCGGCCGTTGCCCTAGTCCGCAACGTAGGCATCGCGCCCTCCTTTGCCGGACAGCCAGCGGCCGAGGAACCACAACGCCGCGCCGAGATGGAACAGACCGCCCGGGATCCACATGATCAGCCCGGCCAGCTGCTGGTCTTCCGAGGGGCTCAAGCCGAAGGGCGTCATGCCCATCGCCGCGTAAGCGGAGTACCAGGGACTGGTCGAAAGGGCCATCAGCGCTCCCAAGGCGCCGCCGATCATAGAGGTGGCAAACAGGCAGATCGCCGCCAGCACCTCGGTGGTGCGATGGAGCATCGACCACCAGAACAGCACCGCGCTGAAGACGAAGCAGAGGTGCTGGACGATATGCCAGCCTTCGTTATCCAGCGCGAGGTCGAAGGCGCCGGGCATGTGCCACAGCCAAATCGCCAGCGCCTGGATCGCGGTCGCGGTGAAAGGTTCTGAGAGCCGCGACCACATCCCCCATTGCGCGGCCGAACCGAACAGGCGCCGGAGCGCGCGGGGGAGGCCCCACAGCAACACCGGCCCGGGCCGGGCGGCGACGAGCAGCAGGGCCGCAGGCAGCATCAGCAACTCGTGCTCGATCATGTGCATCGTGAAGCTGCGCTCCCCCGCCTCGTGCAGTGGAGAGACGAGCGCGCCGGCGAGGATCAGCCAGCCGGCGCCGTAAAGCCACGCGCTGCGCGCCAGCGCGGGACGGCCACGTTCGGCCCGTGCGCGCAGGCGCCAAAAGCCAACCGCGTAGATCAGGGCTGCGAGCAGCAGCGGCACGGTTACTGATGCATCGAGCGTCCAGCCGATACCGTGCTCATGCCCGCCGTGCGCCGCGGCCGGCGCGGCTGCCGTCAGCAGCGCGAGCGCGAACGGCCGTTTCATGTGAGGCACTCCGGCATGATGAACCCGGCGATTGTCGGCAGGATGATGGCGACGGCGAGGAGCAGCGCGAACAGGACCCCGAGCAGCGCGACGAACCGTCGCGCGGCGGTCTCCTCGCCACTGCGCCACAGGCGGAACGAGGCGAACCCGCTCGCTAGCGTCAGCAGCAGGCACAGGACCCCGACGATGGTCGTCCACAGCATGCCTCTGCCGCACTGGAAGAAAATGCCGTCGCCGCCGACCTGATGATCGAGCGCCCACCCGAGCGCGGCGCCGATCAGACCGGCCCAGGGCCACAGCTGCATGAAGGCGTTCGCGCGCCTCATGCCAGCCTCGTCAGCCAGTAGATCAGGAAGTAGATGGGTAGCCAGACAAGCCAGACGAAGCGCCAGTACAGCGCGTTCTCGCTGACGTCGATGAAGCGCCGCGCTTCGATCCCGTGCCGGGTGTGCATCAGCATCGCCAGCACTGCGGTGTCGCCCCAGTCGGTGAGGATATGGGTGGTGTGCAGCACGAGCAGCGCCCAGATGATCGAGCCGTACGCGTTGTCGTACCATTTGATGTTGAGGCTGTTGAACTCGAAGCCACGGATCACCAGCAACGCCAGGCCGATCGCGGTCATGATCAGCAGCAGAACGCGGACTTTGCGCAATTCGCCTGCCTCGGCCGCCTTCTTGATCATCGTATTCGGGATCTCGCTGACTAGCATCAGCAACGTGAACAGCGTTCCCGCGATCAGATTAGGCGGCAGGAAGGGCGGGGGCGGCCAGCTCTGTTCCTGGCTCATCAGGTAGAAATAGGCCGCGATAGTCAGCGCGAAGAACGTGCCTTCGATCACCATGAAGCCGATGATGCCCCACCACGTCAGGCTGCGGTGGCCGAATGCGTGGGTCGGCAGGTGGGCGAGATCGCCCGAGAAGCGAGGAGGCGGGGTCATCATTCGATCGTCGGCTCCGGGGGTACGGTCGAATTCTTCGGCCAGAACCAGATCAGGAGGGCGATGGCCGAAGGCACGAGGCCGACGACGAGCGCCCAGGGCGTGAATATCGAGGCGACGAAAGTGACGCCGATGGCGATCGCCGACATCAGGGGCCAGAGGCTCGGGTGCGGGCTCGGCTCGCGTACGCTCGGGATGGCTTCGATCACCGTCGTTGTCAGGTGCTCGCGCTCGTCGACCCGCAGGCCGGTCATGACGGGCAGGTCTTCGCCTTCGTCCCACAGCGGGGTGCGCGAGGCGACGGCGGGGATGTGCGGAAAATTATAGACCGGCGGCGGCGAAGTGGTCGCCCACTCGAGCCCGGGCGCGGACCAGGGGTTCGCCCCGGCGACCCGGCCGTGACGCATAGAGACGAGTGCGTTGACCACGAAGGTCGCGAAGCCCGCGGCGAGGATGACCGCGCCGATGGAGGAGATGAGGTTAAGTGTGTCCCAACCCATGCCCGCAGGGTACGTATAGACGCGCCGCGGCATGCCGAGCATCCCGGTGATGTGCATCGGGAAGAAAGTCAGGTGGAAGCCGCAGAACACCAGCGCGAACGCCACTTTGCCCCAGGCCTCGGACATCAGCCGGCCGGTGAACTTGGAGAACCAGTATGTCGTCGCGCCGAGCAGCGGGAACACCGCGCCGCCGATGAGCACGTAGTGGAAGTGGGCGACGACGAAGTAGGTGTCGTGCAATTGGAGGTCGAGCGGCACGCTTGCCAGCATCACCCCGGTCAGGCCGCCGATCACGAAGGTGATGATGAACCCGAGCACCCACAGCATCGGCACGCGATAAACCGGGCGACCGAGCCAGATCGTCGCGATCCAGCAGAAGATCTGGATGCCGGTCGGGATCGCCACGGTCATGCTGGCGGCAGTGTAGAACGCGTAGCCGAGCCGCGGGAGGCCGGTGGCGAACATGTGATGCACCCATAGCCCGAAGGCGAGCAACCCGGTGGCGATCAGCGACATGACGACCGCCGGATAGGCGAACACCGGGCGGCGGCTGAACGTCGCGACCATCTCGCTGATGAAGCCGGTCGCGGGAAGGAAGATGATGTAGACCTCCGGGTGGCCGAAGAACCAGAACAAGTGCTGCCACAGCAGCGCGTCGCCGCGCTCATAAGGGTTGAAGAAGTGCGTGCCGACCAGCCGGTCGCTGATCAGCATGCCGGAATCGAGCGCCACCGCAGGCAGAGCGAAGATGATCATCAGCGCGACGACCAGCATCGACCAGGCGAACAGAGGCATTTTGGCCAGCGTCATGCCCGGGGCGCGCTGTTTGAGGATCGTCGTCGCCATGACGACCGCGGCGGCGAGGCCCGAGACTTCAGTGAAGGTGATCATCTGCGCCCAGATGTCGACTCGTTTGCCAGGGCTGAACTCCGGCCCAGAGAGCGGCGTGTAGGCAAACCAGCCGGCGTCGGGCCCGACATTCAGCGCAAAGGCGACCCACAGCATGATCCCGCCGAAAAGGTACATCCAGTACGAGAACGCGTTGAGCCGGGTGAACGCGGTGTTGCGCGTGCCGAGCATTAGCGGGATGACGTAGATCGCCACAGCTTCCATCACCGGCACCGCGAAGAGGAACATCATCGTCGTGCCGTGCATCGTGAAGATCTGATTGTAGCGGTCGGCCGAGATCAGCCCGCTCTCGGGCCGCGCGAGCTGCGCGCGCATCACCAGGCCGAGCACCCCGGCGAGCAGCAGGAAGCCGAAGGCGGTGACGATGTAGCGCTTGCCAATTTCCTTGTGGTCGGTCGAACTGAGCCAGCCGTAGAGGCCCGCCGGGCGCCGCCAGGCCAACGTCAGCCGCCGGTGCAGCTCCTCGCCGGTCAGCTCCGGGCCGTCGCGGGCCAGATCGGGATCGAGATCGGTCACTTGAGCGACTCCAGGTAAGCGGCGACCGCGTGGAGCTGATCGGGCTCGAGGCCGATCACAGGCATCTTGTTGCCCGGCTTGGCCTGCTGCGGATCGGCCAGCCAGGCGTAGAGATGGCCGCGATTCATCGGGAACGTTCCCGCGCCGATCGTCGCGCGGCTGGCGAAATGGGTGAGGTCCGGCGCGACCTGGCCGGTCGCCGGAGTGCCGGTGATGTTATGGCACGTCGCGCATTCGCGGGTCGTGACGTAAGCGTAGCCGGCCTTCTGCTCAGGCGTCGCCGGCACCCGCGCGGGCAGCAGGCCGTCGCCCCACCATTGCTGGAAAGTGCTGAGCGGCTCGACCGTCACGTCGAACGCCATGTGGGCGTGCTGCAGGCCGCAGTACTCGGCGCACTGGCTGCGATAGATGCCGACCTTCGTCGGGGTCACGACGATGTCGTTGTTGCGTCCCGGGATCAGGTCCTGCTTGCCGGAGAGGTTCGGGATCCAGAACGAGTGGATCACGTCGGCCGACTTGAGGATCACCTGCACCGGCACGCCGACCGGCAAGTGCAGTTCGTTGGAGGTGCGCAGCGTCTGGTCCGGATGGCCGGGGCTGATGTAGCGCACGTCCCACCACCACTGATGGCCGGTGATCTCAACGGTGAGGCCGGTGTAAGGCGCGCGGTTCATCGTCCGGTCGACCAGCCAGCTCGCGATCGACAGGCCGATCAGAGTCAGGCTGATCACCCCCACCCAGACGTAGAACGTCGTTCTGACGACCGGCTCGCCGCCCTCGCGACGACGTAGCACCGCCCATGTCAGCCCGGCGAGCACGACCAGGTAGAACACGATCGTGACGATCAGGAACACCTGCCACAGGCCGCCGAACAGGGCCTCGTCACGCCCACCACCGCCTAGCACCGCCTGCTGGCCATGGCAGCCGGTCAATGCGAACAAGGGCGCGAGCAGCGCGACAAGAAGGGCGAGGCGCTTCATTTGACGGTCGCCTCGTCCTGCTTGGGTGTGACCGCCCGATAGGGCTTGGGATCACGCAAGGTCGACGGTTCGGCGACGCTGAGTCCCTCGCTGCGCCCGCTGCGGATCGATTGCGGCACGTGCTGCGATAGCGAGCGCACGTAAGCGGCGGTCTGCCAGATCTGCGCCGCGGTCATCTTGCCGCCGAACCCGGGCATGCCGTTCGGCCGGCCGTTGGAGATCGACTGGACGATGTCCTCCATCGTGCTGCCGTAGCGCCAGTTCACGTCCATCAGCGACGGGCCGATGCCGCCGCCGCCTTCGGAATGGCAGCCGGTGCAGTTCATCCAGTGGAAGTAGAGCTGCCCGTTGCTCACCTGGTAGGCGTTGTTCTGATAGCCCTCCGAACGCGGATCGGCTTTCAGCGGGCTCAGCACGGTCGAGACCAGCGGTGGCGCTTCCGGCAGCGGGTGACCGCGCGGGTCGTTACGCATCTGGTCGCAGCCGCCCGCAAGCAGCGCCAGGGCAAGCAGGCTAGCGCGGCAGGGCGAAGACATAGAGCTTCCCTCCGCGCGGGGATTTCTTCGGTAGGTCCTGCACCGCGTTGAAGATGCCCAGTCCGCCCGTGGGATCGCGATGATCGAAGCCGTTCGAGACGAGACCGCCGACCCAGCCGCCGACGCCGGTGAAGATTGCCACGTATTGCCGCCCGTCCGGCCCGCGGTAAGTGACCGGCTGTCCGACTATCCCGCTCTCGGTCTTGAACTTCCACAGCAGCTTGCCCGAGCGCGCGTCGATCGCCTTGAACCAGCCGTCGAGCGTGCCGTAGAACACCACGTCGCCGGCGGTGGCGAGCGCGCCGCTCCACAGCGGCAGGTCTTCCCTGATCTCGAACGCCGCCTTGCGCCGCGCCGGGTCCCACGCGGTCAGCACGCCGCGGTTGCCGCCTTTGCCGGGATACATCTTGGCCTCGACGCCGAGATAGGCAGTGCCGGGAATGTAGTTCGGCTGCGCCAGCGCGTTGTCGTTGCACAAGTTGAGATGCGGGACATAGACCAGCCCGGTGCGCGGGCTGAACGCGGACGGATTCCAGTCCTTGCCGCCCGGCGGCGCGGGGCAAATGCCGCGCACGACGCGGCCGGAGACGGGCTCTTTCGCCGGGTTGTGCTGCAGCCGCCCGGTCTTCATGTCCACGCCGGTGTAAGCGGTGATGTAGGCGTAAGGATCGGCCGAGAGGACCTG
>Ga0070679_100003892_pt1 | contig 13727 bp, 10 predicted proteins | sample KBSC63BmetaG_FD_65652 | JGI IMG/M metagenome (GOLD analysis project Ga0070679, IMG submission 65652) | Corn rhizosphere microbial communities from Kellogg Biological Station, Michigan, USA - KBS C6-3B metaG | ecosystem: Host-associated > Plants > Roots > Rhizosphere | place: USA: Michigan... | reverse complement strand
TACTCCACAACTGCGACATGGACGAGGAGCGGCTGCCACGTCCCGCGATACGGCCGTATCCGGCCCAGCACGTCGAAAAATGGACGATGAAGAATGGAGCGGAAATTACCATCCGCCCAATACGTCCGGAGGACGAGCCGCTGATGATCGAGTTTCATGCGCGGCTGTCCGAGCGCACCGTCTATCTTCGATACTTTCAGGCACTGAAATTCATGCAGCGCATTTCGCACGAGCGCCTCACCCGGATTTGCTTTATCGACTACGACCGCGAGATGGCGCTGGTGGCCGAATACAACGATCCGGAGCGAGGCGTCTCATTGATCGCAGTGGGCCGCCTCAGTAAGTTGCACGGCCGCGAAGATGCCGAAGTGGCCGTACTCATACGCGACGACTTCCAGCATCAGGGACTGGGAACGGAACTTGTTCGGCGGCTGATGTTGATCGCGAAAGAAGAAAAATTGAAGTACGTACATTCCACCATGCTGGGAATCAATCGCGAGATGCGCGCGATCTTCACTCGCCTGGGATTTGGAATCAAGGTCGATCTGGAAGACGACCTGGTGAATGCGAGCGTGGCGCTGAAATAAATCAGCCACGGATTACACCGATTCTTCAAGATCGACTTTGTCCGTGAAATCCGTGGCCAGGTTTTTCTTAAATCAACTCTCTAGCCTTGTCCTTGAATGCGTCCTTGATGATCCCAGTCGCGTCCGGTTCACCGCGCGCAATGGATTCGGCGAATTTCAACGCCTGCTCTGCCTTTACTTTTCCGGGCAGCGGCGCAGTATTCGGATCGACGACCGCTTCCAGAATCGCGGGTCCTGGCGCATTGAGAAACTGCTCCACGGTGCTTCCCGCGTTTTGAGGACGGTCCAGATGGAATCCGATTCCGCCGCACGCATGAGCGAATGCCACGAAATCAATTGGCTGAAGGTCAACGCCATATTCCGGATTCCCAAGGAAGACCATCTGCTCCCACTTGATTTGCCCGAGATAGTTGTTCTTGATGATCACCACTTTTATCGGCAGTTGGTACTTCACCGCAGTCACGAAGTCGGCCATCAGCATGCTGAATCCGCCGTCGCCAACAAAGGCCACGACCTGGCGTTCGGGATAAGCGAGTTGCGCTCCGATAGCGTAGGGCAGCCCTGGGGCCATGGTCGCCAGATTGCCCGACAGAGTGTGAATCTGTCCGCGCCGGGAAGGTATGTGGCGCGCCCACCAGGTTGCGATGGTGCCACTGTCACATGTGGTGATGGCATCGTCGCGCAAGCGCTTGCCCAGTTCGGCGGCAACTACCTGCGGCTTCATCGGTGTGTCGCTGCTGGTGGCGAGCCGGTTCATCCACTCCCACCAATCCTTCATGCCGTCTTGCGCTTTATTGAGGAAGCTGCGGTCCTCTTTTTTGCGGAGATGAGGCAACAACGCTTGCAGCGTCTTTTTGCTATCACCAACTAATCCTGCTTCCACCGGAAAACGCAAGGCAATGCGCGTGGGATCACGATCAATTTGGACGCCCCGCGCTTTGCCAGGCTTCGGGAGGAATTCAATGTAAGGGAAAGAGGTGCCGACCATCAGAATTGTGTCGCATTCCTCCGCGGCGTCTTGCGAGGGCTTGGTGCCGAGCAGCCCAATCGAACCGGTTGTGTATGGGCTGTTGTCGGGAACAGCGGCTTTACCGAGCAGCGCCTTCGCAATCGGCGCGCCTAGAGTCTCGGCGACCTGTTCCAGTTCATCGGTTGCCTGCAGTGCGCCCTGGCCGGCGAGGATGAAGACTTTCTTTCCGGCGTTCAGGACCTCTGCGGCACGTTGCAGGTCCTTCTCGACAGGAATCGGACTGTACCGTCCGAACACCTCAGACATGGCATGATGCGCCACATTGCGCTTCGATCGTTCCGAGGAACGTAAGCTCTCATCCTGCACGTCTACAGGGATGGTGATGTGGGTTACGCAGTGATACGAGAGAGCCACGCGGCAGGCCAGCTCAGCCACATTTTCCATGTGCGCGGCATTCATCACTCGTTCGTTGTAGTGCGCCACATCCATGAACAGCTTGTCGACCTCAACATCCTGTTGCGTGTGCGTGCCTATCAGATCGCTGAACTGCATACCAGTGATTGCGAGTACCGGCTGGCCGTCCATCTTCGCGTCATAGAGACCGTTCAGCAGGTGAATGGCTCCCGGACCAGAGGTCGCCAGGCAAACGCCCAGTTTTCCTGTGACCTTGGCGTATCCACAGGCCATGAATGCAGCTGCTTCTTCGTGTCTCACCTGGATGAACTTGATTTTGTCTTTGTGGGTGCGCAAGGATTCAATTACGCCGTTGATTCCATCGCCGGGAAGACCAAAAACGAATTCCACACCCCAGTCGATCAGTATTTCGACGAGCACATCGGAAGCGGTCATGCTTACTCCTTGGGTTCTTCCGGCAAAATGTCACCCAGTTTGCGCGAGCTTATCTCGCCGATTAGCCTGGAGACTTACGACATCAACACTCTGATTCGTTGCCGGGCCTTTCTGTCATTTAAGATGCTCGCCTCGAAAACCCAGTTCTCCGCAGCGTCAAATTTGTCATTGAACCGAGTCGCACGGAGAAAATCGCTGACTTCAATGTGCGAGAGTGGAAAAACGCTGCGCTGCAAAGCTGCGCAGAGTGCGTGAATTCGCGGTGTGTTCCAACTCGGGACAGCGCGCGAAGTTTTTCCAAAAATCATGTGCGCAAACTGAGCGGTGGACCTGTTACAATCACCCGTTTCCGTGATGATGATCACACGCAGCTGTGATTTCGAACGTAGCTGAACGGTACAGGAGGGTGGAGCAGGTCGAATTCTCTTCCGGCTCCCGACAGGATTGGCTTAGGAAATGCCCCAGATCTTCCATCGCAGCACAAATTCAATTTCTCGTATCACGATTATTTTGTCGGTAGTGCTGGTATCGGGACTGTTGTTTGCCGCGGCGGAGCTGCAGCGGTCTCCGTATTACAGCTGGCGCGGCGTGACCCGGGTGCAGCCGGTCCCTTTCAGCCACCAACATCACGTCGGAGGCCTGGGAATCGACTGCCGTTACTGCCATACCTCGGTGGAAACGTCGAGTTTCGCGGGAATCCCCCCAACCAAGACTTGCATGAACTGCCATGCGCAGATCTGGACTAATGCGCCCATGCTGGAACCGGTGCGCGAGAGCTTCCGTTCCGGGCGCTCACTGGTGTGGACGCGCGTAAATGCGGTGCCAGATTACGTATATTTCGACCACAGCATACATATCAACAAGGGCGTGGGTTGCAACGATTGCCATGGTCCGGTGGATCGTATGCCCCTGATGTACGCCGCGAACACGTTGCAGATGGAGTTCTGCCTGAACTGCCATCGTGCACCGGAGAAGTACCTGCGGCCCCGATCTGAGGTCTTCAATATGCGCTACGAGCAGCCGACCTCGGAGAAGCCGCTAGCCATGGACGGGAAGACATTCACCGACCAGGACGGGCTGGGCACTTACTTGCGGGAAAAGTATCACCTGCGTACACCGTACGACATCATGAGTTGCAGCACTTGCCACCGGTAATCCGGCGGTTCGATAAGACGGAGACGATGGACCTCATACAGATCAACACGGACGATCCGAACTCCAGCGGTAAACGGCTGGAGTTGAAGGACGTCCAGGAAAAATTGGGCGCGGCGCGAGGGCCGCAGTACTGGCGCAGCCTGGAAGAGCTGGCAAACACTCCGGAATTCGAGGAGATGCTTCACCGGGAGTTCCCGCGCCAGGCGAGTGAATGGGTGGGCGACGACGTTTCCCGTCGAGGATTCCTGAAGCTGATGAGCGCTTCGCTGGCGCTCGCCGGTTTGAGCGGCTGTACGAAGATGCCTACTCAGGCGATCGTACCCTACGTTCGTCAGCCGGAAGAGCTGGTTCCGGGCAGGCCAATGTTCTACGCCACCGCCGCGACGCTTGGCGCTTATGGATTGCCGCTGCTGGTGCGCAGCTACGAAGGTCGTCCGACGAAGATCGAGGGCAATCCAGAACATCCGGTCAGTCGTGGTGCGAGCGATATCTACTCGCAAGGCTTGCTGTTGCAGCTCTACGATCCGGATCGCTTGCAGTCGAACGAGTACCTGGGGCAAATCCGCTCGTGGCCATCATTCATTGGCGCGATGCAGGGGCCGATGGCGACACAGAAGGCCAGCGGCGGCGCGGGATTGCGAATCCTAACGCCAACCATTTCTTCGCCAACTATGGCGGCGCAGCTCCGAACCCTGCAGCAAAAGTTCCCGAAGATGAAGTGGCATCAGTGGGAGCCCGTCAATCGTGACGGCGCCTTCCAGGGTGCGCAGATGGCTTTTGGGCAGCCGGTTGAAGCGCGTTACCAGTTGCAGAACGCCGATGTAATCGTGACCCTCGACGCCGACTTCCTGTTCAACGGCTATCCGGGGTTCACGATGTATGCGTCCGATTGGGCTTCGCGGCGCGAACCCGCGGGGAGCAAGCCGATGAGCCGCATGTACGCCATCGAGAGCGTGCCAACATCGACGGGCTTCAAGGCGGATCACCGCATCAGCGTAAGGCCATCCGAAGTTGAGCAGTATGCGCGCGCATTGGCGACGCAGTTGGGTGTGGGCGCCGGCGGGAATGTCCGCAGCGAACACCAGCAAATGCTCACCGCTATCGCGAAAGAACTTCAGGCGCATCGCGGAACGGCCGTCGTGATCCCGGGCGAAGATCAGCCCGGAGTTGTGCACGCGCTGGCGCATGCCATCAATGAAGCGATCGGCGCGGTAGGCAGCACGGTCGTTTATACGGATCCGATCGCCGGCAACTGGGTGAACGAGAGTGCGTCGTTGAAGGAGTTGGTCAGCGACATCAACGCCGGAAAAGTTGAATTCCTGCTGATTCTGGGCGGGAATCCGGTTTATACCTCTCCAGTTGACTCGGACTTTGCTTCCATCCTTTCCCGCGTGCCATTGAAGATCTATCAGGGGATGTACTCCAACGAGACCGCAGTCGCTTGCGACTGGGTGGTTGCGGGAACACACTTCCTGGAAGAGTGGAGCGATGCTCGCGCAGCGAATGGCGCAGTCAGCATCGTTCAGCCGCTGATCTCACCGCTGTACGGTGGCCACAGCGCGCACGAAATACTCACGGTTCTGAATGGTCAGCCGGATGTATCGAGTTACGATCTTGTGCGCGCGTTCTGGCAAACGCAGTTCCATGGTGTTGATTTCGAGGCATTCTGGCGGCGCGCCGTGCATGACGGAGTTATCGCCGGCACGGAATTCACTCCAAAGACGGTGCAGGCCCGGCGCGATTTCGGCACAGCGACCCCGGTGGTGCAGGGGTACGAGCTCACTATCCGTCGAGATCCGCACATCTACGACGGGCGATTCGCGAACAACGGCTGGCTGCAGGAGTTACCGAAGCCGCTGACGAAGCTGACCTGGGATGCTCCGGCGTGGGTGAGTCCGAATACTGCGAAAAAGCTCGGAATTAAAGCTGGGCAGGACGCCGATGTCATTCAGTTGGAACATCGCGGTCGCAAGATCGACGTTGCTGTCTGGGTTCAGGCAGGGCAGCCCGATGACGTGGTCACGATGTTCTTTGGCTACGGACGGCTGCGCGCAGGTCAAACCGGGACCGGGCGAGGTTCCAATGCCTACTCCATGTGGTTTAGCGATGAGCCCTACTACGCGGGCGATCTGAAGCCGACCAAAACCGGTGAGACCTACCTGCTGGCGTCGACACAGGGATATCAGAATATCGACGGGCAGAATCAAATTCGGGCCGCAACGCTGGCGACGTACAAAGAAGATCCGAACTTCGCGCACAGCGTGACTGAGGCTCCTAAGAAGGAAGAGACGCTCTTCCCGCCGTTCGAATATCCGACCTACGCGTGGGGCATGACAATCGACATGAATAGCTGCGTCGGTTGCAACGCGTGCATGATCGCGTGCCAGGCGGAGAACAACATTCCGGTCGTCGGCAAGGAGCAGACGCTACGTGGCCGGCACATGCACTGGATCCGCATTGATGGGTACTATCAGGGCGATCCGTCGAATCCACGCATGTATTTCCAGCCGCTTCCCTGCATGCAGTGTGAGAACGCGCCATGCGAGCTCGTATGTCCAGTGGGCGCTACGGTGCACAGCAGCGAAGGCCTGAACGACATGGTCTACAACCGCTGTGTGGGCACTCGCTATTGCTCGAACAACTGTCCCTACAAGGTGCGTCGCTTCAACTTCATGTTGTTCCAGGATTGGGACACTCCGCAGTACAAGATGATGCGCAACCCTGACGTGAGCGTCCGTAGTCGCGGCGTCATGGAAAAGTGCACTTATTGCGTGCAGCGCATTACACAGGGTCGGATCAGGGCTGAGGAGCAGGACCGCAGGGTTGCGGATGGCGAGATCCTGACGGCGTGCCAGCAGGCATGCCCGACCAGCGCCATCGTGTTTGGTGACATCAATGATCCCAAGAGCCGCGTTGCGCAGCTGAAGAAAAATCAGCGCGATTACGGAGTTCTGGAAGAGATCAATACGCGGCCGCGGACCACGTATCTGGCGGCGGTTCTGAATCCGAACCCCGAATTACCTGAAACCCAGCCGGAGCAGAATCTGTAATGGACGAGAAACGCTCAGCAGAAGTCGAATCACAGCACGTCGATCCGCGCCTGATCGGACCCGGGCATACCTTCGGCACGGTCACGGACAAGATCAGCTCCATCGTGCTCACGACGCAGACGCCGCTCCTTTGGTTTGCCGTAGTCGGCATCGGGTTTGCACTCGTCGGCGCCCTGGGGATGGCGGTAACTTACCTCTTTTATCAGGGTGTCGGCATTTGGGGCGTGAACATCCCCATCGGTTGGGGATTCGCCATCGTCAACTTCGTGTGGTGGGTGGGTATCGGTCACGCAGGAACCCTGATCTCGGCAATCTTGCTGTTGCTCAATCAGGCGTGGCGAAACTCCATTAATCGCTTCGCGGAAGCGATGACGCTATTTGCCGTGATGTGCGCAGGTATGTTCCCGGTGCTCCACCTAGGCCGTCCGTGGCTCGCATACTGGTTGTTCCCGTACCCGAACACCATGAACTACTGGCCGCAGTTCCGGAGCCCGCTGGTGTGGGACGTGTTCGCGGTCTCGACGTACTTCACGATTTCATTGGTCTACTGGTATATAGGCCTGGTGCCCGACCTGGCAACGATGCGCGACAAAGCGCACAACGTCTTCGCCAAGATGATTTACGGCATGCTGGCACTGGGTTGGCGTGGTTCGGCCCGCCACTGGCACCGATATGAGAAGGCGTACCTGCTCTTAGGTGGTCTGGCAACGCCGCTGGTCCTCTCCGTGCATACGGTGGTGAGCTTCGACTTCACCATCGGCATCGTTCCTGGATGGCATAGCACCTTCTTTCCACCATACTTCGTTGCTGGAGCCATCTACTCGGGATTCGCGATGGTTCTTGTGCTCGCGATTCCGATTCGCTCCATTTACAACCTGAAAGACATGATCACCGACTGGCATCTGGAGAATTGCGCGAAGCTGATGCTCGGCACCGGATTGATTGTGGCGTATGGGTATGTGATGGAAGCCTTCTTCGCCTGGTACGGAACTAATTCTTACGAGAAGACGCAATTCTTCTGGCGCCAGCATGGTCATTACGCGGCCGCATATTGGACACTGATTGCGATCAACGTAGGGTTCGTCAATGTTCTCTGGATCAAGAAGGTGAGAACGAAGCCCATCATTCTTTTTCTCGTATCCGTGGTCGTGCTGATCGCGATGTGGCTGGAGCGATTCGTGATCGTCGTCATCAGTCTCACCCACGATTTCCTGGTTTCGAGCTGGGGCATTTACGTCCCGACCAGGTGGGACTACATGACATTCTTTGGAACCCTGGGATTCTTCTTCCTGGCGTTCGCATTGTTTATCCGTGTGCTGCCAATGATCTCAATCTTTGAAATGCGCGATTTGCTGCCGTCTGCCCATGTGAAGGCGGATGCGTTGAAGGAGGCGGAGTCGCAATGAGCGAGCCTCGGGTCTATGGATTAATGGCGGAGTTCGAGACTCCCACCGATATTGTCGTGGCCGCAACCCGCGCACATGACGCAGGGTATCGCAAGATGGACGCGTACAGTCCATTTCCGGTGAAGGGGTTGAGTGAGGCTGTGGGATTCCACAAAGACGCCGTCGCTCTGGTTTGCCTGATCGGTGGAGTGCTCGGGTTGTTGACCGCCTACGTGCTTCAGTACTGGATCAACGTGATCGCCTATCCGCTGAATGTTGCCGGAAGGCCGTTTCACTCCTGGCCATCTTTCATCATCGTCACCTTCGAGTTGACGATCTTGTTCGGTGGTCTTGCCGCCGCAGTTGGCATGCTTGCGCTGAATGGTTTACCCATGCCGTATCACCCGGTGTTCAACGTGCCCGAGTTTACGGCGGCCTCGCGCGATCGCTTCTTTCTTTGCATTGAGTCAGCGGATCCCAATTTCGATATGAACGGCACCAAAAATTTCCTTGCACAACTCGGACCTCGCACAGTGACGGAGGTGCCGTATTAGCGCGCATCTCCCCAAACGAGTGTTGAGCGGTTGCATGTTGCTGGGCGGCACACTGGTGCTCTTCGGCTGCGGCTTTCGTCTTGATATGCAGGTGCAGCCCAAAGTAAAACCACTGCGCCAGAGCGACTTCTTCGAAGACGGAAGAGCGTCGCGTCCGTTGATTCCGGGCACGGTGGCGCGCGGAGAAGCACGCGAGGATTCGTACTACTACACCGGCATGGTCGCGCCGGGTAAGCCGGGCGATGAGTTGCCATTCCCCGCTACCAAAGCAGCGCTGGAGCGGGGCGAGCAACGCTTCAACATCTACTGCAGCCCTTGTCATTCGCGCGTTGGGGACGGCAATGGAATGATCGTGCAGCGCGGATATCGCCGGCCTCCATCGTTCCACGATCCAAAGCTGCTGAATGCTCCCCTGGGGCACTTCTACGACGTGATGACCAACGGATTCGGCGCCATGCCGGATTACTCCGCGCAAGTGACGCCGACCGATCGCTGGAATATCGCCGCGTACATCCGCGCACTGCAATTGAGCCAGCGCTCCACTCAGGCCAGTGTTCCTGCGGGACAGCAGATCCCGGCCGTCACCAGTCCGGTTTCCGGGCCTCCGGGAAGTGGCGCAACCCCGCCCGCGGGTGAACAAGGAATAGAGAGGAAACAGCCGTGAGCACCAACGTTGCGGTGGAAAACCTGGAGACAAAGGCCCCTGCGTTCATCCGAACGGTGCAGAGCAGAGCTCTGGTTGTGGCGGTACTGGCTGGCATTGGCAGCATCATCGGATTCGTCCTCGAGCCGAACCAGGCGTTTCATTCCTGGCTGGTGGGCTTTGCCTATACCTGGGGTCTGACGACTGGGTCAATGGCTGTACTGATGCTCTGGTACCTCAGCGGCGGGCAGTGGGGCATGCCGATCCGGCGCATTCTGGAATCAGCCATGAAGAATCTTTGGCTGGTGGCGTTGTACTTCATTCCGATTGCGATTGGAGCGAAGGCGATCTATGCGTGGATGTACCCGCAGAACATGCACGAAGAGGCGCTCCATAAGCTGGGTGAGAACTTCCTGAATTTCCGGTTCTTTGTTTTTCGTGCGGTTCTGTACTTCATCATTTGGGGAATCACCGTATTCCTGCTTAGTCGTTTGTCGACCAGGCTCGACAATCCTCCCTCGAAGTTTATGGGGCGCATGTTCGCTGGCATAAGCGGCGCTGGCATGGTCGTCTACTTCTACACGGCGACATTCGCTACCGTCGACTGGTTCATGTCGATGATCCCGGGCTGGCCATCCACTGTGTACTCACTGATCCAGGTTGTGGGGCAGGCTCTGCTGGCGTTCAGCTTGTGCGTGTTGTTGAGTCGATTCCTGGTGGCATACCAGCCAATGGCCACTCTGATGAATCGCAAGTTCTTCCACGACATTGGCAAACTGATGCTCGCCTTTGTCATGCTGTGGGCGTACCTGAGTTTCTCGCAGTGGCTGATTATCTGGGCCGGCAACATGCCGGAAGAAATTCGCTGGTATCTGCCGCGGCTCCACGGTGGCTGGGAATACGGATTTGCCTTAATGTGGCTCTTTCACTTTGGTGTTCCGTTTACACTTCTGCTCTCGCAGCCACTGAAGAAAGATGTGCGGAAATTGGTGTGGATTGCTGTCCTGCTGCTATTCATGCGTTACTTTGAGTTGTTCTGGCAGGTCGAGCCGCAATTTCATACGTACTTCCACTACAGCTGGCTTGATGCGGTGATTCCGATCTTCATGGTTTCGCTGTGGCTGGTATTCGCGTGCCGCACCTACATGCGTCATCCGATCCTGACTCTGTACGATTCGCGTCTGCCTGTCACGTTGGGCGAGCTACAGGAGCAACAATATGAGTAACCACGGTAGCGGCGAGCCGATGAATCCGGGAATCAATTACGAATCGCGTGATCTGGGCGCGCGGAGCATCGTGGTGTTCCTGATTGTGCTGGCGATTTCCGGCATATTGATCGAGTTGCTGGTGTGGGGCATGCTGCGCTTCTACAACAAGATGACCGTCGAGAACAATGTTCCGACCGCGGGCACATCGCAATTGTACGGACAGCCCTACGCTCAGCCTGTCACTGGAGATGCGTCGCTACGGTTTCCGCAACCTGCACTGCAGGTCGATGACGTAGCCGACATGAATAAACTGAAAGCCGAAAATGAAGAGATTCTGAGCAGCTACGGCTGGGTCGATCAGAAGAACGGCGTGGTTCGAGTTCCGATTCAAACGGCGATCGATCAGGTTGCGCAAAAAGGTTTGCCGGTGCGGCAGGAGCAAGGCGCTCAGGCGGCTGCGAAATTCGGCGATGGCAATGGAACGATTCCCGGTGAAGGCGGCGGCGCTGGATCGCTGGTGAATCACTAAGCACCACGGGCGAGAGTAGAAAGGAACAAGAAGTGAAATCGAGCAGTTTCAAGCCGCGCAGTATGGCGATCGCAATCGCGTTCGCGTTGGCGGCTACATTCGCGTACGGACAGGGAATGACGGGCGCGTCGACGAGCGGTACTACGCAGCCCCCGCCGACCATCCTGAAGCGCGTCGGAATTGAGCAAAAGTTGAATCAGCAGCTCCCGCTGGATCTGGTTTTCCGTGATGACACCGGCAAGCTGGTGAAGTTGGGCGACTACTTCGGCAAACGGCCAGTGGTTCTCAGCATGGTTTATTACGAGTGCCCGATGCTGTGCGGTGAAGTGATGAACGGCATGTCGAGCGTCTTCTCAACTTTGAAGTTCGACATCGGCAAAGACTACGAAGTGGTCACCGTGAGCTTTGATCCACGAGAAGGGCCGCCACTTGCGGCAGCGAAGAAACGGACCATGATCACTCGCTACGGGCGTCCGGGCGCTGATCAAGGCTGGCACTTTCTGACCGGAGAGCAATCGTCTATCCAGGCGCTGACGGAAGCAGTCGGTTTCAAGTACGCGTGGGATGAAGACACCAAGCAGTTTGCGCACGCGGCGGCGATCATGGTGATCACGCCGGAAGGGAAGATCGCGCAGTATCTCTATGGCGTGGAATATGCGCCTAAGGATCTTCGGCTCGCGCTAGTGCAATCGTCGCAAAACAAGATTGGGAATGTAGTCGACCAGGTGCTGCTCTATTGCTACCACTATGACCCGCGCACCGGGAAATACGGTGCTGTTGTTTCGCGAGTGCTTCAGGTGGCAGGTGTAATCACCATTGTTGTGTTGGGAGGATTCTTGATCGTCATGTTCCGCTTGGAGCCCCAGAGCCAGAAGAGTGGATCGGACCGGGGAGGAAAGGCTTAGCATGTTTTCCCACGATCTGCCGCTATGGCCGGTGCAGGGATCATCCGGCGCCGGCAACGTAGACTGGCTGTTTATTTTCCTGTTGGCAGTCACGGGGTTCTTCACGCTCCTGGTGTTCGCGTTGCTCGCCTGGTTTGCTGTTCGTTATCGCGCTAAGCCTGGCGACAACCGGCCAGCCACGCAGATTGAAGGCTCGTACGTTTTGGAAGCTACCTGGACCCTGATCCCATTCGGCTTTTTCATGGTTATGTTCGTCTGGGGCGCTCTCATTTATGTGAATGAGTCGAGGCCGCCGGCGAATTCTATGGAGATTTACGCCGTTGGCAAGCAATGGATGTGGAAGTTCCAGCATCCCGAAGGCGTTCGCGAAATCAATACTCTGCATGTCCCAGTGGGACGCGACGTGCGTATGACCATGATTTCGCAGGACGTGATTCACAGCTTCTTCGTTCCTGCATTTCGCATCAAGCAGGACGTGCTGCCGGGGCGGTATACGAGCACATGGTTCCATGCGATTCGTCCGGGAACGTATCACCTGTTCTGCGCTGAGTACTGCGGCACGCAGCACTCCGGCATGATCGGACAAGTGGTGGTCATGGAGCCCGCGGCATACGAAACCTGGCTGATGGGCGGCACGGGCGAAGGCACCATGGCTTCGACGGGTCAGAAGCTGTTCCAGGAACTTGGTTGCTCGAATTGCCACCGTTCGGATACGCAGGGCCGTGGACCGAACCTTGTCGGTGTTTTCGGTAAGCCGGTGTTGCTCGATGACGGTCGCACGGTGGCTGCGGACGACAACTATGTGCGCGAATCGATTTTGAGCCCGGGATCGAAGGTGGTGGCTGGATTCCAGCCGATTATGCCGACGTTCCAGGGCATCGTCAGCGAAGAACAATTGCTCTCATTAATCGCCTACGTCAAATCATTGTCACAACCCGAGCAACGCGAACCGGTAAGCAACCGGCCGGCCGTCCCGGGTCGTGCTGCCACGTCGGGAACAAAATAGGTTAAGTAATTATGGCTACAGCGGCAACGACAACCGAGCGCGAGAATTATCTGAATGCAGGCTATGGGCTGAAGTCCTGGCTGCTGACCACGGATCACAAACGCATCGCGCTTTTGTATCTCGTCTCGATCACGCTGATGTTCTTCATTGGCGGCTTCTTCGCCACCATGATCCGTCTGGAACTGCTTACGCCGGCCGGCGATCTGATGACATCGGACACGTACAACAAGATGTTCAGCATGCATGGAATCGTGATGGTCTTCTTCTTCCTGATTCCATCGATTCCAGCGGTGCTCGGGAACTTCCTGATCCCGATGATGATCGGCGCGAAGGACCTTGCGTTCCCGCGCATCAACTTGCTGAGCTGGTACATCTACATTGTTTCTGCGGGAATGATGCTGTATGTGATCCTGAACGGCGGCGTGGATACCGGTTGGACATTCTATCCACCGTTCAGTACCACCTACTCCAATACCAATGTTGTGATCGCCGGCCTCGCGATCTTCGTCAACGGATTCTCCTCCATTCTCACCGGGCTGAATTTCATTGTGACGTTGCATCGCATGCGAGCCCCAGGACTGACGTGGACCCGGTTGCCTCTGTTCTGCTGGAGTCACTATGCGACTTCAGTCATCCAGGTGCTCGGAACACCGATTCTTGCAATCACGATGACGCTCGTTGCGTTGGAACGGCTCTTTCATATTGGAATATTTGATCCGAAAGTCGGCGGCGATCCCGTTCTCTTCCAGCACCTGTTCTGGTTCTACTCGCATCCCGCCGTTTACATCATGATCCTGCCGAGCATGGCGGTGATCTCGGAAATAGTCACCTGCTTCTCGCGCAAGCGGATCTTCGGGTACAACTTCGTGGCGCTCGCCTCCATCGC